>Ga0209253_10002319_pt1 | contig 16867 bp, 14 predicted proteins | sample FrelakmetBRP12BR_FD_187145 | JGI IMG/M metagenome (GOLD analysis project Ga0209253, IMG submission 187145) | Freshwater lake sediment microbial communities from the University of Notre Dame, USA, for methane emissions studies - BRP12 BR (SPAdes)... | ecosystem: Environmental > Aquatic >...
GCCGCAGCCAACAAGCGCATCGGTAACATCCTGAAGAAGTCCGCAGGCGCGGCGGCGAGCGTCGATGCCGCGCTGCTGTTCGAGCCGGCCGAGAAGACTCTGGCCGACGCGTTCGCGCATGCGGCGCCGCGCGCGCAGCAGCTGTTCGCCGCCGGTGACTACGCCGGCAGCCTGAAGGCGCTGGCGCCGCTGAAGCTGCCGGTGGACAGGTTCTTCGACGACGTGATGGTCAACGTCGACGATGCGCAACTGCGCGCCAACCGCCTCGCGCTGCTCGCGGAGCTGCGCGCCGAGATGAACCGCGTCGCCGACCTGTCGCTGCTGGCGGCAGGCTAGGAAATCGGGGTCAGATTCGAATTTCCCGCTCTGACCCTTGCGTGCGCTGAAATTGGACTCTGACCCCAATTTCTTCTATCGATGAACTACCTGCGTTCGGCGCTGTACATGCTGCTGATGACGGTGACGGTGATCCCGTGGGCACTGGTCGTCCTGGCGGCGTACGTGACGCCGCTGCTGACGCGTTACCGGCTGTGCACGATGTGGACGCGTTTTGCGATCGTGATGGCGCGCCGGATCTGCGGCATCACCTGGCGCGTCGAAGGCTGGGAGAACCTCCCAGAAGGGCCCGCCATCCTGCTGCCCAAGCACCAGTCAACGTGGGAGACCTTCTGGCTGCCGTCGTACGTGTCGCACCCGCTGACCTTTGTCTACAAGCGCGAACTGCACCTGCTCCCGTTCTTCGGTTGGGCGATGGCGTCGCTGCACATGATCAACATCGACCGCAGGCGTGGCCAGGACGCCTTCGAGCAGGTGGTCCGTCAAGGCACCGAGCATCTGCGCGACGGCTGGTGGATCGTCATCTTTCCGGAAGGCACGCGGACCCGGCCCGGATCGACGCGGCGCTACAAGACCGGCGGCGCCCGGTTGGCGGTGCGCACGAGGACGCAGGTCGTCCCGGTCGCCGTCAACAGCGGCGAACGCTGGCCGCGCCGACTGCTGCTGAAGACCCCCGGCGAGATCACGATCAGCATCGGCAAGCCGGTCTCGCCCGAGGGCAGAACCGCCGAGGAGCTGGCCGCGCTCGTAGAATCGTGGATCGAGACGGAGATGCGGCGGCTGGCGCCGCATCGCTACGACGGCCCCTACGCCGGCGCCAGCCGCGTCGGTCAGAACAACCGAGACAGATCCGCCACGGCGATTTGAAGCGCCTCGCGCCACTTGACGCGCAGCAACTGCCGCTCGCCTTCGACGAGCCGGCGCTCGCGCCTTCCGCGCCGCCCACACCCGGCGGCGCACGCCGCCTCATCATCGGCCATGAACCGATCCACTACCGGCTGCGCCGTGCGCGCCGGCGCTCGATCGGATTCACCATCGACGACCGCGGCCTGACCGTGGCCGCACCGCGCTGGGTGAGCGTGGCCGAGATCGAGGCGGCGATTACCGAGAAGCAGCGCTGGATCCGCCGCAAGCTCACTGAGTGGCGCGACTGGCAGGCAAGGCAGCCGCTGCAGCGCGTGCACTTCTCCGATGGCGGCTCGCTGCTGCTGCTCGGCCGCCCGGTGACCCTGCGCCTGCAGCCGGGTGCCGACCGTACACAACTCGCCGAGAGCAGTGCCGGGACCGAACTGCACCTCGCCCTGCCGCCGCAGCCCGGCGAGGCGCAGGTGCGCGACGCGGTGCTGTCGTGGCTGAAGGCCGAGGCCCGCGGCGTGCTGGGCGGCCGCCTGCAACTGCTCGCGGCCAGGCAGGCCGCGCAGCCTCGTTCGTGGTCGCTCTCCTCGGCGCGCTCGCAGTGGGGCGCCTGCACCAGCGACGGACATATCCGCCTGAACTGGCGCCTGGTGCACTTCTCGCTGCCGGTCATCGACTACGTCGTCGCGCACGAACTGGCCCACCTGCAGGAGATGAACCACAGCCCGCGCTTCTGGAAGACGGTGGGCGAACTGCTGCCCGGCTTCGAGGTGGCGCGCGACGAGGTGAAGAAGCTCGACCTCGGCCTGCTGCCCATCTGAGCGGCGCGTGCATCGAGGCGCTGTCGGTGGGTTGCGGCGCGCCCCATGCGTTACGCTGCCGCTCCCATTTAGCCTGGCCACAGGGGAGTTCCCATGCGCATCCTCCATACCATGCTGCGCGTCGGCGACATGCAGCGCTCGATCGACTTCTACACAAAGGTGATGGGCATGCAGTTGCTGCGCACCACCGACCGTCCCGAGCAGAAGTACTCGCTCGCCTTCGTCGGCTACGGTGACGAGAAGGAACACGCCGTGCTCGAGCTGACGTTCAACTACGGCGTCGACAAGTACGACCTCGGCGGCGGCTTCGGCCACATCGCCATCGCCGTCGACGATGCCTGCGCGGCCTGCGAGAAGATCAGGGCCGCTGGCGGCAACGTGACCCGCGAGCCGGGGCCGGTCAAGGGCGGCACGACGGTAATTGCCTTCCTCACCGATCCCGACGGCTACAAGATCGAACTGATCCAGACCCGCCGCTGAGCGGCCGGTCTCCTGTCTCGCGAGATGTCGATGCTCAAGCGCTCTTTCGCTGTCTTCCTCGGCGCGCTCGCGCTGCCTGTCCTGTCCAGCGAGCCGCCACCGGCGGCCGTGCCGCACCCGGTGCAGGACACCTACTTCGGTGTCAGGGTCGACGACCCGTTCCGCCACTTCGAGAACCGCAACGACCCCGAGGTCAGCCGGTGGATGCGCGCGCAGGCGGACTACGCGCGCGCTTTGCTGGATCGGATACCCGGCCGCGCCAGGCTGGCCGAGCGGATCACCACGTACGACGACGCCGTATCCGCGCGCGTGGTCGAGGTGCAGCGCCGTCCAGGAGAGCTTTACTTCTACGAGAAGCGAGGCGCGGCCGACAACCAGTTCAAGCTGTACGTCCGGCGCGGCCTCAAAGGTCCCGAACGGCTGCTGGTCGATCCGGAGGCCATCGAGAAGCAGACCGGCAAGCCGCACGCGATCAACTACTTCACCGCCTCCCACAACGGCCGTCTGCTCGCCTACGGCATCTCGTCCGGGGGCTCCGAGATGGCCGAGATCCACGTCATCGAGAGCGACACCGGCCGCCGCGTCATGGGCCCGATCTCGCGCGCCCGCTACGGTGGCGTCGCCTGGCTGCCCGATGACAGCGGCTTCTTCTTCACCCGCCAGCAGGAAATGAAGCCGGGCATGGCCGATGTCGAGCGCGACCAGAGGCTGCGCTCGCTGTTCGTGAAACTGGGCACGGACCCGGAGCAGGCGCCGAGCGTTCTCGCGTTCGATACGCCGGGCGTGTCGATCAAGGAGGCCGGAGAGAGCCCCTATGTGTTCCCGCTGCCCGGCACGCCCTGGGCTGCTGGCTACGTCTCGCACGGAACCGATCGCGAACTATCGCTGTATGTCGCGCCGCTGGCCGAGGTGACCGCCGGCCGCGCAAAGTGGCGCAAGGTGATCGACCGCAGCGACGACGTCACCAGCATCGAGGTCGTCGGCGATCGGCTGTTCGTGCTGACCCACAAGGACGCGCCCCGCTTCCGTCTACTGGAGACGACGATCACCGCGCCGGACCTGGCCAAGGCACGCGTGCTGATGGCCGAGGGCTCGGGCGTGATCACCGGCACCGCGCGCGCCGCCGACGGCCTGTACATCAGCCGGCGCGACGGCACGGTGTCGCGGCTGTTCCATCTGGGACTGGGCAAGGGCGCCAGGCCGATCGAGGTCAGGCTGCCGCTGGCGGGCAGCTTCGAGATGGCCGGCGTCGATTACCGGCTGCCCGGCGTGCTGCTGACCCTGCAATCCTGGACCCGTGCGCCGCAGATTTATCAATTGGCAGGCAAGGCGCCGGCGTTCAAGGTCGACAACACCGCTCTCCAGCCGCGCGGCCCGTACGACGCCCTGCCCGACTACGTCGCCACCGAGGTGCTGGTGCTGAGCCACGACGGCGCGCAGGTGCCGCTGTCGATCATCCACAAGCGCGGCCTGAAGCTCGATGGCTCCAGCCCGACGCTGCTGTACGGCTATGCCAGCTACGGCATCACCGAGGAACCCTGGTTCTCGCTGTGGCGGCTGGCCTGGCTGGAACGCGGCGGCATTTTCGCAGTGGCCAATCCGCGCGGCTCCGGGGCGTTCGGCCAGGACTGGTACCGCGCCGGAAAGCAGGCCAACAAGCCGAACACGTGGAAGGACTTCATCGCCACCGCCGAGTACCTGGTCAGGCAGCGCTACACCTCGCCGGCGAAACTCGGCATCTGGGGCGGCAGCGCCGGCGGCATCCTGGTCGGCCGGGCCATGACGGCAAGACCGGACCTGTTCGCCGCGACGGTCGCCTCGGTCGGGGTGTTGGACACGCTGCGCGCCGAGTTAACGCCCAATGGCGTACCCAACATTCCCGAGTTCGGCACGCACAGGACGGAAGAAGGTTTCCGCGCATTGCTCGAGATGAGCACCTATCACAGCATCCGCGACGGCGTGAAATACCCCGCCGCGATGTTCACGCACGGCGTCAATGATCCGCGTGTCGAAGTCTGGGAGAGCACCAAGGCCGCCGCGCGCCTGCAGCAGGCGAGCACGAGCGGCCGGCCCGTGCTGCTGCGGCTCGACTACGAGTCGGGCCACGGTGTGGGCAGCACCAAAGCGCAGCGCAACGCCGAGCGGGCCGACATCCTTGCCTTCCTGATGTGGCAGTTCGGCGAGCCTGGCTTCCAGCAGCCCTAGGGTCGCGATCAGCCCGCCAGCGCGGCCAGGCGCTGCGCCAGCACGACGAACGCCACAACCGGCAGCGTTTCGGCGCGCACACCGGGATCGACACCGCAGGCACGGATCGATGCCTCGTCCAGAAGCGGGGCGAGCGCATTGCGCAGTGTCTTGCGGCGCTGTCCGAAGGCCGCGGTGACGACGCGCGCGAAAGCGGCCTCGTCCACGGCCGGCAGTTCGGAGTCCGCTTTCGGCAGCAGACGCACGATCGCCGAACTGACCCTTGGCGCCGGAGAAAATGCGCCCGCCGGCACGATGAGCAGCCGTGCCACGCGGTAGCGGAACTGCAGCATCACCGACAGCCTGCCGTACTCCCGACCGCCCGGTTCGGCGACCATCCGGTCGACCACTTCCTTCTGCAGCATGAAGTGCTGGTCGCGCACGCGCGAGGCGACCGGCAGCAGGGCAAACAGCAGTGGCGTGGAGATGTGGTACGGCAGGTTGCCGACGATGCGCAGCGGGCGTTCGTCGGCGGCGGCCAGTGCGCGCCAGTCCAGTGCCAGCGCGTCGCCTTCGACAAGCGTCAGCTGCTCCGCCGTGAAGCGGCCGCGCAACCGCGCGGCCAGGTCGCGGTCGATCTCGATGGCGGTGATCGCTCCGGCACGATCGATCAGCGGCCCGGTCAGCGCGCCGAGGCCCGCTCCGATCTCGACGATGCGCTCGCCGGGCCGCGGGTCGATCGCCGCCACAATGCGCCCGATGTAGTGCGCGTCGTGCAGGAAGTTCTGCGAGAAGCGCCGACGCGCGCGATGGCCTTCCATCAGTGCGCCCCCGGCAGCGAACTGCGAAGGCGTCGGTCGGGCAGGAAACGGAGCTCGAGCGCGATCACTTTTCGGCGTGCGCACCTGATGCAAGCTGGTCGGCCAGCACCAGCGCAGCCGCCATGCTGCCGGCATCGGCGGTGCCCTTGCCGGCAAGATCAAGCGCCGTGCCGTGATCGACCGACGTGCGCACGAAGGGCAGGCCGAGCGTGACGTTGACGCCGTGACCGAAGCTGGCGTGCTTGAGCACCGGCAGCCCCTGGTCGTGGAACATCGCCAGCACCGCGTCGAAGCGCGACAGCATCGCCGGCACGAACAGCGTGTCGGCCGGGAACGGCCCGGCCGCGTCGATGCCGCGCGCGCGCGCGGCGGCCAGTGCCGGTGCGATGACGTCGATCTCCTCGCGCCCCAGATGGCCGCCTTCGCCGGCGTGCGGATTCAGCCCGGCCACGCCGATGCGCGGCCCGGCAATGCCGAACCGGGTGCGCAGGTCGTGGTCCAGCACAGCGAGCGTGGCGGCCAGCGAATCGGCCGTTATCGCGCCCGCCACCTGCGCCAGCGGCAGATGGGTGGTGGCCAGCGCGACGCGCATGCCGCCGCCGGCCAGCAGCATCACCACGTGCGGCGTCCCGGTCCGCTCGGCCAGGTATTCCGTGTGGCCGGTGAACGGCACGCCGGCTTCATTGACGATGCCCTTGTGCACAGGCGCGGTGACCATCGCCCTGTACTGTCCGCGCAGGCAGCCGTCGATGGCCGCATCGAGCATGCGCAGCACGTAGCGCGCATTGCGCGCATCAAGCTGGCCGGCGACGACTGGCACCTCGGTAGTGACAGGTTCGATCGCAACCGACGGCGGCAGCGGCCAGCCGATGCCGGCGACCAGTGCCGCCTTGCGCAGCAACTGGGCATCGCCGAGCAGGACCGTCGATCGGTCAGATGCAGCGGCCGCAGCAACCGAGATTTCCGGCCCGATGCCCGCCGGATCGCCGGTCGTGATTGCGATCGGCGCCGTCATGCCGCGCCGTCTCGACGCCGGTCGCTGGCGCCCCCGCCGCGACAGGACCGAGGGCTAGGCGTCGTCGAGGCGGTACTCGACATAGGCACGGTCGCGTACCTGGCGGATCCACTCCAGGTAAGCCTCTTCGGCTTTGCGTTCGCGCAACGCCATCCGCGCCGCTTGGCGATTGCGCTCCACCGGCGACTCCTCGGTGCGTCGCTCCTGGACCTGGATCAGGTGCCAGCCGAACGGTGTGGATACCGGCTGGCTGACTTCGCCCGGCTTGAGCAGCGCCATCGCTCGCTCGAACTCCGGCACCGTGTCGCCCGGGTAGACCCAGCCGAGATCGCCGCCGCGGGTGGCCGTGGCGTCCACCGAATGCAGCCGTGCCAGCTGGCCGAAGTCCTGCCCGCCCTTGACGACACGCTCGCGCAGATCGAGCAGCCGGCGCCGCACCTCGGCCTCAGGGGTCAGGTCCGAGACGCGCAGCAGGATGTGGCGGGCGCGGGTCTGTTCCACCGGGCCCGTGGCCAGCCGGCCCTGGGTGGCGTCGCGCTTGCCGACCAGCATGAGGATATGGAAGCCGCCCGGACTGCGCACGAGAGGCGCCAGTTCGCCCGGCTTCAGGTTCTTGACCGCATCCAGAAACAGCGTCGGTAACCGTTCGGCCGTCCGCCAGCCGAGCGAGCCGCCCGTCAGCGCCTCCGGCGCATTCGAACTGCTGGCCGCCAGCCGCGCGAAATCGGCACCGCCGCGCAGCTGGCCGAGCAGGTCTTGGGCCTGCCTGCGCGTCGCCTCGATCCGATCAGTCGAGGCGTTGTCCGGCACGCGCAGCAGGATCTGGGCGAGGTTGTATTCGACCGAGCCGGCCACCACGCCAGCCTGCTCGGCGAGGAAATTGTCGATCTCGCCTTCGGAGATCTGGATGCGGTTGTCGACCTCCCGGTCACGCAGCCGGGTCATCATGATGTCGTCGCGCACATCGCTGCGGAAGCGCGTGAAGGCAATGCCTTCCTTCTCGAGCCGATCGCGGAACTGCTGCAGGCTGACGCCGTTCTGCTCGGCGATGCGCGCGATCGCCGCGTTCACGGTCGCATCATCGACACGTACCCCGGATTCCCGCGCGACCTGGATCAGTGCCCGGTCGACGATGAGCCGCTCGAGCACCTGCCGGCGCAGCGCGGCAGGCGGCGGCGGCGTGATGTTCTGCCGGCGCAGCTGGGAAAGCGCGATCTGGGTGCGGGCATCGAGCTCCGACTGCGTGATCGCCTCGTCGTTGACCACCGCGACGATGCGATCGAGCGGGCGAGTCGCGGCGGGCACCTGCGCGATCGCCGCAGCGGCCCAGGCGAGCGCGAGCACCGAGGCGAAGGCAAATCGATTCAGCACGATGATGATCCTATTCATAGTCCGAGTAGCGCACGGTTCCCGTCTGCCGCGGATCGAGTTCCTGGTAGCCCGGGATGCTACGCCGCAGAGTCTCGACCAGGCCCGTGCCGATGGAAGCAACCCCATTGAGCTGAAACTGGAACAGCAGCGATGTCGTCCGCGCCTCGCCGATGGTGACGAAACTATGCCCCACCATGCGCACCGCCCAGCAGTCGTCGCGGTACTCGAAACCGGCGAGCAGTTCGACCCAGCGCGCGTCGCGGAGCGAATAATTGGCGCGGCCGACACCATACCAGCGCGCCGAGATCGGCCACTGGGCGGCAACGTCGATCTGCTCGATCTCGTTGATCTGGTAACGATAGGCGAGGCTCAGCACCGAGCCGGCCCGCGGCTGCCAGCGCAGTGCGGCGTTGCCCCGCACGAGCCGGTTCTCCAAAGTGGAGTGCTGCACGTACAGGTCGGTGATCCAGCCGCGCGCGATCACGCCGCGCAGTTCGAACAGCAGATCGGACTCCGAACCGGAACTCGCCGTGCCCCCGGGCAAGGTGACCTGCTGCGAGGCGAAATAGAAGCGCTGGCCGATCGCGCCGCGCAGCCGCTCGGCGCCGGTGGCCGGGTCGAGCACCCGGCCGACCAGCGCCGCGGTCAGCTGGTTGGCCTCGCCGATGCGGTCATTGCCGGAGTAGCGGTTTTCCCTGAACAACTGCGTGAAGTTGAAGTCCGCCACCGCGCTGTCGAAGTTCGGCAGCTGCGACTGGTCGCGATACGGGACGTAGGCATAGAAGAGACGCGGCTCCAGCGTCTGCAGTGACTCCTCGCCGAACCAGCGCGCGTCGCGCTCGAAGACGAGGCCACCGTCGACCGAGGCCAGCGGCAGCGAGCGCATCGGCCGCTTGTCCGCTCGGCGCGGATCGTCGAGCTCGTACCAGGTGGCGTGCCACTGCACGCGTGGCACCAGGAAATAGCCGGGTGCGCGCAGCGGATAGGTCAGGACCGGGTTGATGATGAAGCGCGAACCATCCTCCAGCGTCGGATGCTCGAAGCGTGTCGCGTCCATCGCGATGCCGGCATCGAAGCCTGCCAGGCGGGGTGAGGCGGCGCTGAACGCCAGCTGCGGCACCCGCTCGTAAGGCTTGACGACCGGCTCGAACGGATCCTGCAGCGTCTGGTTCTGCTCCACGCGCAACAGGGTGCCCCATTGCTTCTGCGTGTAGCGCAGGAACGCGACCTGCGGCAGGATCAGCCGCGATGCGCCGGCGATGGTGCGCGAGTAGTCGGCGGGGACGAGATCGTCGGACACGCGGCTGTAGTCCACCCCGCCGGTAAGCCCCGTGGTGTTGTCGTACCGGTGGTGCACGGCGAGGTAGCTGCGCGAGTCGCCGGTGACGCGATCGTGGGGAACCAGGTCGTATTCGACCGTGCCGCCGTAGTTCGGCTCGAGATAACGGAACTCGCTGCCGATCAGCAGGCCCCGCTTGGTCATCAGGCGCGGCGAAATCGTCGCGTCGCGGTTGGGCGCAATGTCCCAGTAGTAGGGAATGATGGCGTCGACGCCGAGCTTGCTGTTGATACCCAGCGACGGCGTCAGCAGCCCACTGCGACGATGCTCGCCGAGCGGAAACTGGAAATACGGCGACGCCATGATCGGCACGCCCTGGAAGTACACCGAGGCGCCGTTGACGACCCCCAACTCGTCGTCGCGGTCGATCGTCAGCCGGCGGGCGCGGATCCACCACGAGTCATCACCGGGCGCGCAGGTCGTGTACACCGCGTCTTCGAAACGCAGCCGGTCACCCTCGAGGAACTCGATCTGCCGCGAGGTGCCGCGTCCGTGATGAGGGGCGTAGGTGAAGGCGGCCTCCGGCATCGCGCCGGTGCGCGCATCAACGCGAAGCCGCAGACTCGGCCCGAAGAAGGCCACCCCGTCGCGATAGACGCGCACGCTTCCGCTCGCCTCGACCTCGTCGCTGGCGACCGTATAGGTCACCCGGTCGCCGCGCAGCACGGTGCCGCCGCGCCTGATCTCGACGTTGCCTTCGAGCATCAGGCGCTCGTCGATCTCGCCGGACATGCGATCGGCGCGCACGTAGGCGGCACCTCCGGGCGCCGCTGCGGCGCGCCCCTCGCCGAGCGCCCGCTCGAGTCGCAGGCGTGGCTCTTCGGCGCGTGCGCCCGCCGCCCACAGCAGCGGGCAAGTCGCAAGCGCAAGCAGTAGGCTGGACAGTCGCAATCGAAGGGCGGGCCGCGCGGCGATCGTCAGTCGCGACAGGCGACGCGACAGCGCGTGGCTATTATAGGAACCGTGTCTTCAGAATCCGTGAATCGGCTCGGCGAACGCCCTCCGCGTGTTGCGCGACTTCGGGCCGCGGCCACCGGCCTCCCGATCGCCGAATGACTGCAGCGCACGACTCCCGGCTGCACGCGCTGCAGCGCTGGCTGGCGGGCCTGCCGGGCGACCTTGGGCTGCAGGTGGACGCGCTGCGTCCGGCTTCGGCGGATGCGAGCTTTCGCCGTTACTTTCGCCTCGACGCCCGCGGCGTGGCCAGTGGTACCGCGATTGCGATGGACGCACCGCCGCCGCAGGAGGACACGCGACCCTTCATGCACGTGGCCGCGCTGCTGCACGATGCCGGGCTCAATGCCCCGACGGTGCTGGCCCATGACGTGCAGCAGGGTTTCCTGCTGCTGACCGACCTCGGCACGACGACCTACCTCGCCGCGCTGACCGACGCCAATGCCGATGAACTGTTCGGGGCCGCGACCGGCGCGCTGCTGCGCTGGCAACTGGCCAGCCGTGCCGATGCACTGCCGCCGTACGACGAGGCGTTGCTGCGGCGGGAACTCGATCTCTTTCCCGAGTGGTATCTGGGGCGGCACCTCGAGCGCAGTCCGAACCCCGCGCAGAAGCAGATGCTGGAATCGCTCTGGCGGCTGCTCATCGACTCCTGCCTGGCGCAGCCACGGGTGTTCGTGCACCGCGATTTCATGCCGCGCAACCTGATGGTGTCCGACCCCGCCCCCGGCATCCTCGACTTCCAGGACGCTGTCTTCGGTCCGCTCACCTACGACCTTGTGTCTCTGTTCCGCGATGCGTTCATTTCCTGGCCCGAGGAGCGTGTCCTCGACTGGACGATCCGCTACTGGGAGCGCGCCCGGCACGCCGGAGTGCCGGTGGGCACGGACTTCGCCGAGTTCTACCGCCGCTTCGAGTGGACGGGATTGCAGCGACACCTGAAGGTGCTCGGCATCTTCGCCCGCATCCACTATCGCGACGGCAAACCGCAGTACCTGACCGACACGCCGCGCTTCGTCGCCTACGCGCGCGCGGTCGCCCGCCGCTACCGCCCGCTCGCGCCACTGGCAAGCCTGCTCGACGAGATCGAAGGCGTGGTGCCGCAGGCCGGCTACACGTTCTGAACCGTGCTCGGTCCGCCATGAGAGCCCTCCTCTTCGCTGCCGGCCGCGGTGAACGCATGCGTCCACGCTCGGATGCGACGGCAAAGCCGCTGCTGCACGCGGGCGGCCGACGGCTGATCGAATGGCAGATCGAGGCGCTGGTGCGCGCGGGCGTGCGCGAGATCGTCGTCAACACCGCACACCTGGCGCAGCAGATCGAAGACACGCTCGGCGACGGCAGCCGCTATGGCACCCGGCTGCGCTATTCGCGCGAAGGCGACCGCGCCGAAGATGCGCTAGAGACCCTCGGCGGCATCATCCAGGCGCTGCCGCTGCTCGGCGCGGCGCCCTTCATCGCAGCCAGCAGCGACATCGTGACCGATTTCGACTACAGCGGGCTCGCCGAACCGCTGGCGGCCATTGCGCGCGGCGGAGCCGACGCGCATTTGGTGCTGGTGGACAATCCGTCCTTTCACGCTGACGGCGACATGGGGCTTGCCGGCGGCCGCATCCGGATGCAGCGCCCTTACCTCACCTACGGCAACATCGGCATCTTCTCGCCGGCGCTTTTCGAGGGCCTCAGCCCCGGCCGCGCCAAGCTGTTTCCGTGGCTGTTCCGTTTCGTCGAGCAGGGCCGCGTCAGCGGCGAGCACTTCCGCGGACGCTGGCGCAACGTCGGCACGCCCGCCGAACTCGACGCGCTCGATGCCGAACTGTCCCTCGCCGGCAGATCGGATCCTCCCGTGCAGGCCGCGCTCTGAGCCAGACGATGCGCAGGGCCATCATCATTGGCGGCGGTCCGATCGGGCTGCTCTGCGCGGCGCTGCTGGCGCGGCGGCGCATCGACTGCTGCGTGCTCGACGCGAAACCGCTCGAGCAGGCGCGCCGGGATGACCGGCTGCTCGCGCTTTCTCGCGGCACGTGGGAGATCCTGACGCCGGTTCTCGGCGCTCAATTGCCGCCGCGCGCGGCGATACGCGAGGTGTACATCAGTTCGGCCGGCGACTTCGGCGCTACCGCGATCTCTTCTTCCGACTTCGACGGCGCCGACCTCGGCGCCACCGTGCTCTACGGCGACCTGCTTGCCGCGCTGGCGGCGAGCGTTGCCGCACAGCCGGCCATCGAGGTGCTGCGACCGGCAACGGCAGCCGGCGTGCAGCAGCGCCCCGACCGCGTCGAGGTGCTGCTCGCCGACGGCACCGTGCTGTCGGCGGACGTAGCGGTCCACGCCGAGGGCATCGCGCCGCTGCCGGACACTGCCGCACGCCCCACCGACGACTGGGCCCTGCTCGCCGATGTGCGCCTGCGACCGGCGCGCGAGGACCTGCCTGCGGGCGTTGCCTACGAGCGGTTCACCCGAAGCGGCCCGCTGGCGCTGCTGCCGACGCCGCGGGCCCTCGGCACCGGCGCCGGGCGCACCTGGTCGCTGGTGTGGTGCATGGGGCAAGCGCAGGCACGGCGCCGCTCCCAATTGCCCGACGATGCGCTGCTCGCCGAGTTGCAGACGCAGGTCGGTCACCGCATCGGCGAGGTCGCGGCGATCGGTCCGGCTCGGGCGGTCGCGCTGCCGAGGCGGCTGCGACAGCAGGTCCATCAGCATCGCGTGGTGGCACTGGGCAATGCCGCGCAGACGCTGCATCCGGTCGCCGGACAGGGTTTCAATCTGGGCGTGCGCGACTGCGCCACGCTGGCCAGCGAACTCGCGCAGGAGAAACCGATCGCCGAGGCGCTCGACGGTTACGCGCGGCGCAGGCGGGTCGATCGCCATGCCATCGCGACGCTGACCGGCGCCCTGCCAGCCGTATTCGCCAGTCGTTTCGGGCCACTGGCCGTTGCCCGCGGCCTCGGGCTGGCCCTGCTCGACGCGGCGCCACCCCTGCGCCGAGAGCTTGCGCAGCTGTTGATGTTCGGCGTGCGCTCGTAGGCGGGCAGAATGGCGTCACACGCGCACGAGGCGCATTTGCGGCGCTGCCGCCCTGTCGCGCTTGGCTACAATTCTCCCTCCTCGCTGAACCCCTTCCCCGCCCACCCGCCATGCGCATCGGCTCGCACGAGCTGAACAACCGCGTGTTTGCCGCGCCAATGGCGGGCGTCACCGATCGCCCGTTCCGTCGCCTTTGCCGCAGGTTCGGCGCCGGCTACGCCGTGGCGGAGATGGCGGCATCGAATCCAAGACTTTGGGCCAGCGAAAAGACGATGCGCCGCCTGAACCACGACGGCGAGCACGCGCCGGTGGCGGTGCAGCTGGCCGGAGCCGATCCGCTGATGCTCGCCGAGGCAGCGCGCTACAACGTCGACCGCGGCGCGCAGATCATCGACATCAACATGGGTTGTCCGGCGAAGAAAGTCTGCGCGGTGGCCAGCGGCTCGGCGCTGCTGCGCGACGAAGCGCTGGTGGCGCGCATCCTGCAGGCGGTCGTCGCCGCGGTCGACGTGCCGGTGACTCTGAAGTTCCGCACCGGCTGGTCGCCCGAGCATCGCAATGCGATCCGCATCGCCCGGCTGGCCGAGGACGCCGGCATCCGCATGCTGACGCTGCACGGACGCACGCGTGCCTGCGGCTTTGCCGGAGCCGCCGAGTACGAGACGATCGCCGCGGTCAAGCGAGCGGTGTCGATTCCGGTCGTCGCCAACGGCGACATCGACGCACCGGGCAAGGCGCGTGACGTACTCGCCATCACCGGCGCCGACGCGGTGATGATCGGCCGAGCTGCACAGGGACGGCCTTGGATATTCCGCGAGGTAGAGCACTTCCTGGCGACCGGCGAGCCGCTGCCGCCGCCGACGGTCGACGAGGTGCGCCCGCTGCTGGCGGAACACCTGCAGGAGCACTACGGTTTCTACGGCGCGGTGCAGGGTGTGCGCACTGCGCGCAAGCACATCATCTGGTACACGCGGCGGCTGGTCGGCGGCGAGGAGTTCTGCGACCGGATGAACCGGATCGACGAACCGCGGCAACAGGCGGCCGCGGTCGACGCGTTTCTGCAGGAGCACGGCCTTCGCTACGGGAGACTGCGTGAGCACGACCCGGCCTGTCACTGAGCGAGAGGTCGGCTGCGGCAGCGCGCGAGAGGACACCGGCAACGGGCACGTCGTCGCCCGCGGCCAGTAGAACAGCAGATCACGAGGAGAGAAGAAATGAGGCCACATGGTCCGCCACGAAGCGGCAGGCCGGTCAGCAACGGCGCCGAGCGAGTCGCCGGCGCGCCGGCCCCCGCGACCGCCGGCGCGGCACGCGGCGAGACGATCGAGCAATGCATCCTGCGCAGCCTCGACGAGTACTTCACCAATCTCGACGGCGCCAGGCCGCACGCACTGCACGAGATGGTGCTGCAGGCTGTCGAACGGCCGCTGCTGAAGTTCGCGATGGACAGGACGAGCGGCAACCAGTCGGCGGCGGCGGAACTGCTCGGCATCAACCGCAACACGCTGCGCAAGAAGCTCATCGATTACCGGCTGGGGTGAAGAACATGGGCTCAGGAATCGACGGCATGTATGCGCGGCCCGGCGTCGCCGCCGCGGGGGAGACGGCGCGATGAAGCAGGCGCTGATCAGCGTTTCCGACAAGACCGGCGTCGTTGAACTGGCGCAGGGCCTGGTCGGACTGGGCTACCGGATCCTCTCCACCGGCGGCACCGCCCGGCTGCTCGCCGACAACGGCGTGCAAGTGACGGAGGTCGCCGAATACACCGGCTTTCCGGAGATGCTCGACGGCCGCGTCAAGACACTGAATCCGCGCGTTCATGCCGGCCTGCTCGCCCGGCGCGATCTGCCTGAGCACATGGCCGCGATGGCGCAGCACGGGATCGATCCGATCGACATCCTGTGCGTCAACCTGTATCCGTTCGAGCAGACGGTGGCGCGGCCGGACTGCACGTTCGACGACGCGATCGAGAACATCGACATCGGCGGCCCGGCGATGCTGCGCGCGGCAGCGAAGAACCACGGCTCGGTGGCCGTGCTGGTCGACCCGGCCGACTACCCGGCGCTGCTCGAGGAGCTGCACGCGCATGGCCGCGTCGGCTCGGCGATGCGCTTCGAGCTGGCGAAGAAGGTCTTCGCGCACACGGCCCGCTACGACGGCGCGATCAGCAACTACCTTTCCTCGCTCGACGACACGCAGCGTCCGACCGCCTTCCCGCAGACGCTCACGCGGCAATGGCGCAAGGTGCAGGACATGCGCTACGGCGAGAACCCGCACCAGAGCGCGGCGTTCTACCGCGAGCGCAGTGTCGGCGGCGGCCTGCTCGCCGGCTACCTGCAGCTGCAGGGCAAGGCGCTGTCGTACAACAACATTGCCGATGCCGATTCGGCCTGGGAGTGCGTGCGCTCTTTCGATTCGCCCGCCTGCGTGATCGTCAAGCACGCCAATCCCTGCGGCGTGGCCACCGGCGTCGATGCCGCGGCCGCCTACGGCAAGGCCTTCAGCACCGATCCGACATCAGCGTTCGGCGGGATCATCGCCTTCAATCGCGCTGTCGATGCAGTCTGCGCGCGCGCCGTCGCCGGCCAGTTCGTCGAGGTCGTGCTGGCGCCGGCTTTCGACGCCGGTGCACGCGAGGTGTTCGCTGCCAAGCAGAATGTTCGGCTGCTGACAGTCGCGCCCGGCACCGCGCACAACGATCTCGACTTCAAGCGTGTCGGCGGCGGGCTGCTGGCCCAGAGTGCCGACACGGCGATCATCCTGCCTGCCGACCTCAAAGTGGTCACCCGGCGCCAGCCGACGGCCGAGCAGATCGATGACCTGCTGTTCGCGTGGCGGGTGGCCAAGTTCGTCAAATCCAACGCCATCGTGTTCGCCGGCGGCGGCATGACGCTCGCGATCGGCGCGGGGCAGATGAGCCGCATCGATTCGGCGCGCATTGCCGCAATCAAGGCGCGCGAAGCCGGGCTGTACCTGGACCGCTCGGCGGCTGCCTCGGACGCATTCTTTCCGTTCCGCGATGGACTCGATGTGGTCGTCGACGCCGGCGCCGTGTGCGTGATCCAGCCTGGCGGCAGCATGCGCGACGAGGAAGTGATCGCCGCCGCCGACGAGCGCGACATCGCGATGGTCTTCACCGGCGTGCGCCATTTCAGGCATTGAGCCTGCGGCGAGCCGCCCGTGCAGCAGCGCGTGGCAGAATCGCCGCGTGGCGACTTCCGCGCGCATCCTCGGCATCGATCCCGGCCTGAATCGCACCGGTTGGGGCGTCATCGAGTCCGTCGGCGGGCGCCTCGTGTGCATCGATGCCGGCGTGATCCGCATCCCGCCCGGCGAGCTTCCTGATCGGCTGGGGACGATCCTCGCCGAACTGCGAGCGGTGATCACCGAGACGCGCCCCTCGCGGGCCAGCGTCGAAAAGGTGTTCGTCAACGTCAATCCGCAGTCCACGCTGCTGCTTGGCCAGGCCCGCGGCGCGGCAATCTGTGCGGCAGTGGCCGCTGGCCTGCCGGTGCGCGAACACACCGCCCTGCAGGTCAAGCAGGCGGTGGTCGGCTACGGCAAGGCGAGCAAGGAACAGGTGCAGATGATGGTGCAGCGGCTGCTCGGCCTGGCCGCCGCACCGCCCGCGGACGCCGCCGACGCGCTCGCCTGCGCTGTGTGC
>Ga0209253_10002320_pt1 | contig 16867 bp, 18 predicted proteins | sample FrelakmetBRP12BR_FD_187145 | JGI IMG/M metagenome (GOLD analysis project Ga0209253, IMG submission 187145) | Freshwater lake sediment microbial communities from the University of Notre Dame, USA, for methane emissions studies - BRP12 BR (SPAdes)... | ecosystem: Environmental > Aquatic >...
CTCTGGATGCCGTTCTCGTCGGCACAGGCGCTCACGCAGGACGTGCAGCCGTCTGCGCACTTGCTGGAATCAATGAGCAAGCCCCAGCGGTGCAAGGAAGTCACCGCTTCCTCCGGTGAACGTGCCTGTGCGAGTTCAATAAGCCGCAGGCCCGGCGCCAGTGCCGACGCTGCGACAGCCGCACCACTCAAACCCAGAAACTGCCGGCGATTGATGCTCATGGTTTCTTGCCTTTGGCCGGTTCGCTGACCTGCTTCTGCGAGACACTGAGGGCGCGCACCGTGGAGGCGGAGGGTGCCGTAATGGTAGCTGCGTCGCGCGACGCGGAATGGCACTCGAAGCAATCGAGCTTCACCGCCGCGTATACGTGACAGCTCTCGCAAAAGCCGTCTTTGCCGAGCACGCTTCCGGTTTTTGCATCGGCATGGCAATCGACACAGTTCTTGAGGGCGTATTTCGTCGTGCGAACGCCTTCGTGCATCGTTTTGTCGCGCTGATGCAGGATGAACTTCATGTGATCCCGACGCATGATGTCTTCCGGCTGCACACACTTGTCACCCTTGTCGGTATTGATATTCAAAACCGGCATGGGTACGCGCCCGGATATGCCTGTCGCATGCACCTCCTTCTCATGCGCAAGGGACGAGGAGGAGGCCAGGGCCAATCCGGTGACCAGCGCGAGACTGGTCAGGAAGCTGTGCAGGTTCACGGTGCGCATGACGTCGTTGTGGCCTCGCAGATCAATGGTCGCCCATGCCCATCTTGATGTAGCCGGTCGGGCAGACATCCGCGCAGATGTGGCAACCGATGCACAGGTCGTAGTCGGTGTAGACATAACGACCCATCGTAGCTTCGGCCTTGGGCGTGCGCTTGACCGCGGTCTGCGGGCAGTAGATCACGCAGTTGTCGCACTCGAAGCACAGACCGCAGCTCATGCAGCGCTTGGCCTCTTCCACGGTCTGTTTTTCGTCCAGACCGATCATGCGTTCTTCGAAATGGCCCAGCACCTCGGTGGCGCTTGGCACTTTCTCGGTGCGCTTGATGCGTTCGACATACGGGAAGTGGGCGAGGAACAATTCATCCGCGTGACACACCTCGGCCTCGGCGCGGTCTTCGTAATTGTGCACAGCGAATCCGCCCACACCCTTGCCGGCAAGCGAGGTGCCGCGCAGGCCCTGGTCAATCGGACGCGGACCCTCGGCCTCCGAAGGCTTGAACTCCTTCGGCTGGAGGCCAGTCTCTTGCAGTTTCGCGAGCAGGTTGAAGTGATGCACGTCCACCTTCGGGCGCTTGGCCATGTCCTGCTTATTGAGGTAGTGGTCAATGCTCTCTGCGGCGATCGAGCCCTGGCCAATGACGGTGGTGAGCAGGTGCGGGCGGATGATGTCACCGCACACGAAGAAGCCCTGCTTGCCCGGCACCTGGTAGAACTTGTCGGCGTTGATCAGGCCCTTGCCATTGTCGAAGCCATCCAGTCCCTCGAAGTTACCGGCCTGGCCGATGGCAGAGACGATCAGATCGGCATCCAGATCCATCTCGGTGCCCGGCATCTCGACCGGCTTGCCGCTTGCGTAGTCGAGCTTCACCACGCGCAGTGCTTTGGCGCGGCCCTTGTCATCGAGAATGACCTTGATCGGCGAGAGCGCGCCCTGAATGGCAATGCCTTCGCGCTGGGCGTCGTCGATCTCGTGCTTGGCGGCATTCATCTTGTCCACTGGCTGACGCGAGATCAACAAGACCTCGGCGCCTTCCTTTTTCGCGGTCATGGCCACGTCGTGCGCGGTCTGGCCGAGCACCACGTACTCGGGACGTTCCGTTTCCTTCATGTCTTTGATGTAACCGAGGCGGCGTGCGACCGACGCCACGTCGATCGAGGTATCGCCGCCGCCGATCACCACCACGCGGCCGGACACGGCCTTGAGGCGACCCTGGTTGAAGGCTTCGAGGAATGCCACGCCGCTGATGCAATTGGAGGCGTTGCCACCTTCGACCGGCAACATGCGACCAGCCTTGCAGCCGATGGCAAGCAGCACAGCGTCGTATTTGGATTCAATGTCCTTGAGCGCCACGTCTTTGCCGACGCGCGTCTTGAGTTTCACCTCGACACCCATGTTGACAATGCGGTCCATCTCGCCGTTCAGCGAGTCGCGCGGCAGGCGATAGCCGGGCACGCCATACTTGGCCATGCCGCCGAGCTCGTCGTGATCATCGAATACGGTAACGCCGTGACCCTTACGACGCAGCTGATAGGCGGCCGCGAGACCAGCCGGGCCGCCGCCGATAATGGCGACTTTCTTGCCGGTTTCCGGGCCGGCCGTGAAGGCCAGATTGTTTTTGAGGGCGTAGTCGCCGATGAACTGTTCAACGGCATTAATGCCGACGTAATCTTCGACCGAATTGCGATTGCAACCGGTCTGGCAGGGCGCAGGGCACACACGGCCCATCATGGACGGGAACGGGTTGGCATCGGTGGAGCGGCGGAATGCATATTCCTGCCAAGCCACACCCTTGGGTGCCTTCTCGATGCCGCGTACGATGTTCAGCCAACCGCGAATGTCTTCGCCCGACGGGCAGCTCGCCTGGCAGGGCGGCGTCTTGTGCACATAGGTCGGGCACTTGTCGGTTGCGTCGGCTTTGAAGATGATGTCGTTCATCCGGCGCCAGGTGTGATCACCGTCTTTATAACGGCGCCAGGTGTGGCCCTGGGTTGCGTCTTTGACCTTGTCAGCGGGAGTTGCCATGGTGCGGATCTCCTGGTTGTCGCGTTAAGCTGTAATGAAATGAATGGGTTCGTTATTTGTCGGAAGGCGTGAGCCGGATCGCCTTGCTGACGAGTCCATGGACACTCTGGATCATGTCCATCTCGTACTTGTAATAGGGCACGACCTTGGTGAACTGCGCCTTGCAGATGGCGCAAATAGCGGCCATGTGGGTCACACCGTTTTCTTCCACCACCTGCTTCAGTGCCTGCATGCGCGGCATCGCGCCTTTGACGCGCAGTTCTATGAGGTCGTCGGTGAGCAGGCCGCCGCCGCCGCCGCAGCAGAAGGTAGCTTCATGGGTCGTCTCGGGAGCCATGTCCACGAAATTATTGACCACCGCCTTGATGACTTCGCGCGGAATGACGAACTGCCCGCCGGGCATGTCGCCCATGCGCGAGGCGCGCGCGACGTTGCACGAGTCGTGGAAGGTGACGACCTTGTCGTCGTTTGCCGATTTATCGAACGTGAGCGCGCCTTTCTGGATCAGGTCATAGGTGTACTCGCAAATGTGCTGCGGAATCGGGTAACGCGGATCAAGGAAGTCAAACGGCCCGGCGAGTGTGTTCCAAAAACTGTAGGCCACGCGCCAGGCATGGCCGCATTCGCCGACGACAATGCGCTTCACGCCGAGATCCAGGGCGGCCTTGCGGATACGCAGCGCCACCTTGCGCAGGTTGTCGTGCGAGCCGATGAACATCGAGAAGTTCGCCGCTTCCGAGGCGTACGATGACATCGTCCAGCTGGCACCGGCGGCATGGAACACCTTGGCGTAGCCGATCAAGCCGTCGATGTGCGGTTCGGCGAAGAAGTCCGCCGACGGGGTGACCAACAGGATATCGGCGCCTTTGACATCGAGCGGGAATTTCACATCCACGCCGGTCTCGTCTTTGACGTCCTCTTCAAGGCCTTCGAGCGTGTTGGCGAGCGCCGGCTCGGGTAGCCCAAGGTTGTTACCGATCTTGTGGAGCTTGCCGATGATTTCGTTCGTGTATCGCTGACCAACGCCGACCGAGTCCATGATGTCGCGCGCGGCCATGGAAACCTCAGCGGTGTCGATGCCGAACGGGCAGTACACCGAGCAGCGCCGGCACTGCGAGCACTGATGGAAGTAGTTATACCACTCGTCGAGCACATCCTTGGTCATGTCGCGCGCGCCCACCAACCACGGGACAACCTTTCCCGCAAAGGTGTAGTAGCGGCGATAGACAGAGCGCAGCAGGTCCTGGCGTGCGACCGGCATGTTCTTCGGATCATCCGTGCCGAGATAGTAGTGGCACTTGTCGGTGCAGGCACCGCACTTCACGCACGAGTCGAGAAAGACCTGAAGCGCGCGCGATTTGGAAACCAGCTCACCGAGCTTGTCGACTGCCTTCTGTTCCCAGTTCTCGACCAGTTCGCCCGGAAAACCAATTGGCGTCTGATACTCGGCCTTGGCGACGAACGTCCGGCTGTGCGCCATGCTATCGACGCGCAACAGCGGAATGATCGGGTACTCGCGGAGCACAGGGGTTTCGAAATCTGCCATGACTTATGCGTCCGACTTGGTGTTGTCGTATTGCGCGGACCAGCCGGCAACGTGGCGCTTTTCACGCGGGTTGTCCACCTGGTTGCGGGTCGGGCTGAAGAACACCCCGGGGGCGTGTAACAGCTTCGACACCGGGAATACGATCATGAGTGTGGCAACCAGCGCGAGATGCAGCAGCAGTACCGGATCGCCCGGTAACGGCTGCCAGCTGAAGCGCATCAGGCCGAGGAAGAATGCCTTCATTCCGACGATGTCGGTACGTGCCAGATAGCGCATGGCGATACCGCTGCCGCCAATGGCGACCAGCAGGGCGAGCATCAGATGATCCGACGGACCGCTGATGTAGCGCACCCGGTCTACCAGGAAACGCCGCCCCCACAGACCCAGCAGGCCGGCAACCATGCCGAGGCCGGTGAAGGTCGTAAACCAGTGCAGCAGTGGCACGAAGAACCAGACCGGCTCGGTGAAATAGCGCAGGTGCCAGAGCAGCTCCACAAACAGGCAGAGGTGGAACAACCAGCCGAACAGCCAGGTCCACTTGTTGGCCTTGAACAGACTCTCGAAGACAGTGACTTCACGCGCCATGCGCATCGCCACACCGATGCGTGTCGTGGGTGCAGGGGTGGTCGGGATCTTGAGTGGCTGTGGTGTGCGCGCAAAGATAACAATCTTGCGCACCACGCCAATGACGAGAATTGCCGTCGCGGCGTAGAACAACAGCGCGTAGATAACGGTCACGGCCGACATCTCAATCCCCGAGTGTGAACGATGTTACGCAGGCACGCGGGGCATGTGCAGGCCCCGCGTCTTGCGGCAGTTATTACTTCAGACGCAGCCAGTCGGCTTCGGCAGACCGGCGTATTTGCACGCCTGCTTGGCCGGGCCGTACGGGAACAGTTCGTACAGGTACTTGCTGGTGCCCTTGTCGGCGCCGAGTTTCTTGCCGATCGCCTTCGTCAGTACGCGCACGGCCGGCGCAATCTGATATTCCTCGTAGTACTCGCGCAGGAAGTTGATCACTTCCCAGTGGTTCGGGGTGAGCTCGCAGTTGTCGATCTTGGCCATTTCCGTGCCAATTTCCTCGCTCCAGTCAGTGCGGTTGACGAGATAACCTTCTTCGTCGACTTCGACGGTCTTGCCCGAAACGGTAATGGTGCTCATGTGCTATCTCCTGTTGAGTTAATTGTGGATCTGCAGCATTACAGCCAGGATTGGACGGTCGGATATTCGGCCGCGAGGTCCACGAACCCGCTGTAGTCCACCATCTTGATGCCATCGAGAACACGCGACTGCATGCCGCGCGCCTCGACGTCCGGCTGCAGAACATAGACCGGAATGGTTTTCATCATCTGCTCGAGCTTCTTCGCCGGAGCCGTGCCCTGTATGGCGGCGTACACGCCGTCTTCGATCAGGAGGATGGCGCTGCCTTTCTTGACGTGCGCCAGGCAGGTGTCGAAGGTATTGCGCTCGTAGGGCGATTTGTTCACGGTATGGAGCATGCTTGTTCCTCTTTAATCAGAAGCTCAGGATTACATCCTGGCCTGCCATGATGTCGGCCATCTCCGTGGCAGAGACGACTTTCACGTCCACCAGAAGATCGGCCTCCGTCAGGCCACGTTCTTCCATCGACTCCTTCGCCACATACAGCTTCTCGATGTCATAGCCTTCGAGTGCACGATAGGTGGGCGAGAAGTTCTTCACGTTGATGCTCTTGGTTTGCTGACCTTTGACGATCTGGTACACGCCGTCGTCGATGAACGCGAGGCTCACGTCCTGGTCGAATGCCGCTGCGATCAACACCACTTCGAGGGATTCGAGCGCGTAGATGGTCCCGTACGGCGCCTTGCGGTTGACGTACAGGAACTTTTTGACGACACCACTCGTCTCCTCGTCCATATCGATTCCACCGGTCGATTCAGTCATGTCGGTTCTCCTTAATCGCCGAAGGTCACCAGGCGGTCCGCCTGGATGCCTGACTCGACGAGCTGCCCGAGGCCGGAAATACGAAATCCCTCCGCGAGGTTCTCGTCCTTGATGCCGCGGCGCAGGGCCGCCGCTACGCACACCACGAGATCAAGCTTGTAGTCGGCGGCCAGCTTCTGCCAGCGTTGCACGATGTTGCGGTCGTCCTGCGGCGGCTCGGTGAGCCGGGTCGAGTTGTTCACACCGTCGTGGTAGAAGAAGACACGATGAATCTTGTGTCCCTTCTCCAGGGCGGCCTTGGTGAACTGATATGCCGTGTCCGCGGCCTGATGTGTGTACGGGCCTTCGTTCACCAGAATGCCGAACTTCATGTCGCGTCCCCTTAGTAATAGGCAGAATGAACGTGTGCCTTTATAGCGCCTGTTGCCGATCCGGATCAATACCTAGAAACGGATATGCGTCGAGGCATTCAGCGTTGCACGCGCACCACGCCAGTTGTCAATATGGAACTTAGTGAACGGCAGTTCGGTAAGCTCGAAGAAGCGCGGCCAGCCGATGCGTTCCACCCAGTCACCCACGCGTTCCCAGTCTTTGGCATCCTGCTTGTAGACGCGCAGGATCTTTTTGACGATGGCGTTGGCTTCCGGCCAGCGCGGCGGGTTGTTCGGGACGCCGGCGGCCACGAGCTTGTGGAACATCGGCTTAGAGCGGGCATTGGAGTTCTTGCCGCCTACCCAGATCGCGAGCTTGGAGTGATCCGGATCGTTGATCTGCATGGGCGGGCAGGGCGGGAAGCAGGCGCCGCAGCAGATGCACTTTTTCTCATCCACTTCGAGAGACGGCTTGCCGTTCACCATCGCCGGGCGGATGGCCGCCACCGGGCAACGGGCCACGACCGACGGGCGTTCGCACACGTTGGCCACGAGGTCATGGTTGATCTTGGGCGGCTTGGTGTGCTGGATGTTGATGGCGATATCGCCCTGGCCACCGCAGTTGATCTGGCAGCAGGAGGTCGTGATGTGCACGCGGTTCGGCATGTCTTCCTTCACGAACTCTTCGTGCAGGTCGTCCATCAGCGCCTTGACCACGCCCGAGGCGTCAGTACCCGGGATGTCGCAGTGCAACCAGCCCTGGGTATGGGAAATCATGGTTACCGACGGGCCGGTGCCGCCGACTGGGTAGCCGGCTTCCTCAAAGGCCTTGATGAGCGGGTCGACCTTATCCTTCTTGGAGACCATGATCTCCAGGTTGGAACGGATGGTGAAGCGCACGAAGCCTTCGCCGAACTTGTCGATGATGTCGCAGATCAGGTTCAGTTCGTGCGGACCGAGTTGACGCTGGGTACCGACGCGCACTGTCCAGATTTCGTCGCCGGAGTGGGCAACGTGGTGCAGCACACCGGGGCGCGGACGATCGTGATACTTCCAGTTGCCGAAGTTCTTGATCATCAGCGGGTGCATGTACTGGAACGGATCCGGGCAGCCGGATTCAATCGGGGGACGCATGTCAGCCATTATTGCCTCCAATAAACTTCAAATGTTCAGTCGTTGTCGTGATCCCGGGAACACGCCCCGAAGGGCGGAACCCTCAAGCAGCCTTAGCCGGCCTGCTTGCGCTCATTCCACTTCGCCGCTTCCTGGTCCCACTCGTCCATGCGCAGGTAGGAACCGGTACGCGGATGGGTGATCATGTTCGGATCGACCTCGATGCCGATACCCTCAAGGAAGTTGACGAGGCCGATGCGCTCGATCATCTCGCCGCAACGCTCGTGTTCCAGGCCGTTCTCTGCCCAGAAATCGATGATGGTGTGGGCGAGTTCCTTGACCCACTCGTAGTCTTCGTTGGTCTCGAGTTTCTTGAACGGCACGACCACGGTGCCCATGGTGTCGCCGATCTTGAGGGTGCGCTTGCCGCCGATAAGGATGGTGACGCCCTTGTCGTCGCCCGGAGAGAGGGCCTTGGTCATGACGTTGATGCAGTGCATGCAGCGCACGCAGTTGCGGTTGTCTACGGCCAGGCTGTCGTCGTCGTTCAGCGACAGGGCCTTGGTCGGGCAGCGGTTGATGACGTTGTCGATGACGTACTTGCGACCCTTGCCTTTCACGAAGGTTTTCACTTCCTTCTGGTCGACCTTCATGTCATCGCGCCAGGTGCCGATCACGGCCATGTCGGCGCGCTGGATCGAGTTCATGCAGTCGTTCGGGCAACCCGAGACCTTGAACTTGAACTTGTACGGCAGGGCAGGGCGATGCATGTCGTCGAGGAAGTCGTTCACCAGCAGGCGGTGAATCTTCTGCTCGTTGGCGCAGGACTGCTCGCAACGGGCCGCACCGACGCACGACATACCGGTACGCACGCACGGGCCGGCGCCGCCGAGATCCCAACCGTAGTCATTGATTTCGTCAAAGAAGGTCTGGGTCTTCTCGGAGGTGGTGCCGATGAACATGATGTTGCCGGTCTGGCCGTGGAAGGCGATCAGGCCGGAGCCGTATTTGTCCCACGAGTTCGACAGCTTGCGCAGCATGTCGGTGGTGTAATGATTGCCGGCTGGCGGCTGGACACGGATAGTGTGAAATTCCTTGGACTCGGGGAACATGCTCGCGACTTCCGAGAAGCGCGGGATGATGCCGCCGCCGTAGCCAAATACGGATACCGTGCCGCCCTTCCAGTAGCCGAGGCGGGTTTTGTAGGAGTGTTCAAGCTGGCCGAGCAGGTCGACCATCATGTTGTTGTTGAGCGCCAGGCGCTTCAGGCCGGTGACGAAACTCGGCCACGGGCCGGCCTCGAGCTGGTCGAGCATCGGGGTCTTGTGGAATGCCTTGGTGGACTTTTTCTTGTCCAACGGCAAATAGGTAGAGTGCTTTTCCGGGTTCTTCGGTGTTTGAGCCATTGAAACGACCTCCTGTGCGCAGCCAAGAATGGATCAGAGTGACTTCCGCCACGCTTGGCGCAGAAGTCACCGTTCGAAAATCTTTATTACTTTACTTCGTGAGGCGAGATTACATCATGTCCTGTCAGCGTCAATCCGGTAATACACCCACCGGAGACAGACACCTCACCCGCCTCGTGTAACATGTTCTGATTGCGGGGCAGATATTAGTCATTCCTTATGCATGAATAAAACCATTCATTCGGGAGGGGACGGGCGCACAGGATATACCCCTAAAGAGATAGACCGCAATCCCTGAAATCTGATTATTGAGGCGACATTTTTAATATATTATCTTTACAATACATAAAGATATATCTCATATTTAATTATATCTGTAGAATTAGTTTTGACGGTTTTCGACAGAACTGCATCTTCTACCGTCAATGTCATCGCAGTATTCATCACACATGGGACCTAAGATATCGAATCCCGATCTCTCCGGGATCAAACATTGCCCTGACCCGCGCAGACAACGGCACGCACTCCTTGTCGGAGTCTCGCATCATTACGACCAGACAGAAAATGCCATCTCCTGATAGCCCCTTTATGCCTGAGAGTGCCGATGCCTATGTCAATTGGCGGAAGGCAAAGTTGAAGGATTACCCCGTGAATGCTGCGGCGCTGCGTGTGGAAGTGGAAGATCCGCGTGCATTGAGTGAAGCAGAACAGCGCAGTATGTTGCAGTTGTGTCGCAAGACCAATATGGTGATTTATGCGAGCCGCTTGGGTGGGCTTGCGGACAAACAGATACCACGTCGCCTCGGCGAGCAATTCGGGCTTGCCCGCCTCGATAGCAACCTGCTGGCCGACGAGGACGCCGTGACCTCTCTGCAGGTAGTACCGGTGAAGTCTGGTCGAGGCTATATCCCCTACTCGAATCGCAGGCTCCTGTGGCACACCGATGGCTATTACAACCCGCCGGAGCGGCGCGTGCGCGCCTTCGTGTTGCATTGCGTCTCACCGGCCGCGCACGGCGGCGAGAACGCGTTACTGGATCCGGAAATCGTCTACCTGAGGTTGCGCGATGAAAATCCGGAATACATCCGTGCGCTCATGGCACCGAACGTCATGACCATTCCGGCGAACACCGAAGAGGGCGGCGAGAGCCGCCCGGCGCAGACCGGACCGGTGTTCAGTATTGATCCTGTGACCGGCAGCCTCCATATGCGTTATACGGCACGTACCCGCAGCATTGAATGGAAGCAGGATGCGGTGACGCAACGCGCCGTAAAGGCCTTGGAGCTACTGCTCGCTGGCGGCTCGCCACATGTCTTTCATTATCGTCTTGCAGCGGGCGAAGGGTTGCTGTGCAACAACGTGTTACATAACCGCACGGAATTTGCTGATGAAGTGGACAAAGGCATTACCCGGCTGATATACCGGGCGCGTTATTACGACCGCATCCGCGGCACAGAATTGAACAAAACATCCGGAGCAGTCTGACCCATGCTTTATCTGAGTGAAGTCCTGATTCAGCATCCGCAGCTCGAGAACTTCGAACAACTGCTGGAAACGATCACCCGGCGCGCACGGGAAACCGGCGAACTGCATTTCAAAATCGATGTGAAGCCGCCCTATCCGGATACACCGCCAAACTGGGAAGATCGCCTCGAAGGCGCTTTTGTCGGCATTCATTCAATCACCCGCTCGCAATATTGAGCCTTAGCACACGCGTCATTACCGACGCGGGAGCCACACGCACCATGAAATACCTGAAAGAAGATCACATGCGCGATGCCGACAGCGGCGAAGACATGGAAGAATCCGCCTACCTGTTGGAGGCGCGCCTCGCCGAACTGCGCCAGCACCGTGCCGAAGTCCAGGATAGAAATTCGAGCGCATATGTGGACCTGCTGCTGGAAGAGAGCCGGCTGCTCATTCGCCTGGAAAGAATGGACGAGGCATGGGACGCGGCGCACGCTGCATTCGATGCCTATCTCGGTCAGGAAAATTGGCAGGGCGCGGTTGAGGCGTGCGATGTGTTGTATGCCGCGGACCGGCCTGGTTCGCTTGCGGCGCTCGGCCAGGGCATTTGGCTGGCCGTGACCTTCCCGGTCGATCCGGAACTGACGGTCGCGATGCTAGAGCACGTGGTGGAGGAAACGCCAGACGATTCGGACGGCGCGGCGGTCGCGGCCGTTACCGCACACTACGTTGCCGACCTGCGCACCGAAGGCAAGCGACGCGACGATCTGGTGTTCTATACCAACAACCTGCTCGGCACGGTGGCGCGTCGCCACAGCCAGGTGCAAAACCAGGAGGCCTACGACTACTGGGTAAAAAAGTTGGAGCTGCACGATCCGCAGCTTTTTCTGCCGCGTCTGCGCAATGTCGTGGATGTGCTGGTGCAGGATGAGTGGTGGTTCGACCGCGATGCGCTGCGCGAACGGCTGCCGGTAAATTGAATATGTTCTGGCAAGAATCCCAGGAAGAGACACGTGCCGTCCCGGACGATGTCGTGGACGTTGTATATCAGATCGATTGCCGCGCCTTGCCCGTGGACCACGCCTGGGCGTTGTCGCAGGCAGTGCGTACAGTGCTGCCCTGGTTCGACGATGAACCTTCCGCTGGCGTACACCCCATCCATGTCGCGGATTCCGGCAATGGCTGGATGCGCCCGGAGAACGCCGGCGACCTGCTGTGCCTGTCGCGCCGCACCCGGCTTGTGTTGCGCGTGCCGCGCGAACGTATCGATGCCGCCCAGACATTGGTCGGCCGGCAGCTGGATGTCGCCGGCCATGCATTGCGCGTGGACAAGGCAAGCCTGCGGCCGCTCAGTGCGATCACCACAATATTCTCGCGTTACGTGGTGAGCGCCGAAGGTCTGGACGAAACCGCCTTTCTGCAGGCCGCGCTACACGAGATGGAGGCGTTCGGTGTGCGCCCGAAGAAAATGATGTGCGGCATGGAGAAGGTGATCGCTACGCCCGACCAGCCTGTGCATACCCGCAGTCTGATGCTCACCGAATTGAACCGGCAGGAGTCTGTTACCCTGCAGCAGCGCGGCCTCGGGCCGCTCCGCCACCTGGGCTGCGGACTGTTTATACCGCATAAAGACATGAAGGACCTGGGACAGGCCTTGGAATAGAGGCCCGTGCTTTGTATCATGCGCGCTTTTGCGCGATCCGAATTAGTATTTCTGGCAACTTTTCTTGAAATTGAAGGGAGGTAACATGAGCATCGAGTTCAACGGCAAGACCATCGAAACCAACGCCACCGGCTTTCTGGTGAACCAGGAAGACTGGAGCAAGGAATTGGCCGAACACATGGCCAAGCTGGAAGGCATTACGCTCACCCAGAAGCACTGGGACCTGATCGACTATCTGCGTGATGAATTCATCAACAACAGCGGCAACCAGCCCAACACCCGCCACATCGTCAAGGCGATGTCGGACAAGTGGGGCAAGGACGTCATCCAGAAGGATGTCTACGATTTGTTCCCGAAGGATCCGAGCAAGCAGGGCGGCCGCATTGCCGGTCTGCCGGAATCGCGCCGCAAGGGCGGATATTAAAAAGCAGTGATGAGTTTTGAGTTCTAAGTGCTGAGTATGTAAAGACGGCCGCTGGCGATAGTCGGTGGCCGTTTTTTTTCACGGCAACGGTCGGATGTGGTTATGTATAGAACGCTTATTGATTGCCACACGCTCGCTCTGCATATCCACGACCCGCAATGGGTGGTGGTGGATTGCCGCTTTACGCTGTCTGATACCGGTGCCGGACGGCGTGCGTACGAAGCCAGCCACATCGATGGCGCGCGCTATGCGCATCTCGATGATGATTTGTCCTCGCCGGTAACGCCGCAGAGCGGCCGTCACCCGTTGCCCGATCCGCACAGGTTGGCGGCGAAGCTGGGCGAATGGGGCATTGATAACAGCAAGCAGGTTATTGTCTACGACGACAACTTTGGCGCCATGGCATCGCGCCTGTGGTGGCTGTTGCGCTGGGTCGGACACGATTCGGTCGCATTACTCGACTGCGGCATGCCGCGCTGGCAGCGCGAGGGGCGGCCCGTGAGCAGGGATATTCCTGTCGTAACGCCGGTGACGTTTACACCGCATGTGCGCGATGGCATGTGGGTGGATGTGAATACCGTGGCCAAAGCCGTGAAACAGGATGACTGGCTGGTGATGGATGCGCGCGCCGAGGAGCGATTCAACGGCGAGATCGAACTGATCGATCCAGTCGCCGGCCATATTCCAGGCGCCATCAATCTTCCCTTCGAAGACAACCTGCACGTGAGTGGACGGTTTTCATCGGCGGAAGAGTTGCGCAAACTGTATGAAGGCCTTATGGAAAACGTGCGCCCCGAGCACGTGATCCAGATGTGCGGCTCCGGCATCACCGCCTGTCACAACATTCTGGCCATGGAACACGCCGGCCTGCCTGGCGCCAAGCTCTACGCCGGTAGCTGGAGCGAATGGATCCGCGATCCCGCACGCCCGGTGGCACACGACGACTGATTTACTCGGGATTTCCTCTCCAAAAATCATTATAATTTTCCTCGTGCCACAGAAATATCATGTGGTGCAGGATAATTATTCATGATGCTGAGAGCCTATGCGCCCCGCCGAACTGCTGGTCATTCTTGAACGTGAATTCCTGAGCGCGCGTGACCGGCAGCACACCCCGGTCATGTTGTGGGGGCCGCCGGGTGTCGGCAAGTCGCAGATGGTGGCGCAGGTCGCGGCTAAACATGCCACGGCCGTGATTGATGTCCGCCTGTCGCAGATGGAGCCTTCCGACCTGCGCGGCATTCCGTTCCGTATGGACAACATCGTGGAGTGGGCGGTGCCGGCGCTGTTGCCGGATGTAAAACGCCACGGCGCGACCGGCATTCTGTTTCTCGACGAGATCACCTCGGCAGCGCCCACGGTATCGGCCGCAGCCTACCAACTCATTCTCGACCGGCGCCTCGGCGAGTACCGCGTGCCGGACGGCTGGGCGATATTCGCCGCCGGCAATCGACAGGGCGATCGCGGCGTCACCTACAGTATGCCGGCGCCGCTTGCCAATCGTTTCTCGCACTTCACGGTCGAGGCGCATCTCGACGACTGGGTGGCATGGGCCTACGCCAACAAGCTCGACGAGCGCCTGATCGCGTTCCTGCGTTTCCGTCCCGACCTGCTGTTCGATTTCGATCCGGCACACAACCCGGTGGCGTTCCCGAGCCCGCGCTCCTGGGAGTTTGCCCACCGTGCCTTGCAGAAGTTCGGCGACAATCCGCATCTGCTGCTGCCGGCGTTGCAGGCGTGCGTCGGCCCGGCCGCCGGCATCGAGCTCAAGGCGTTCGTCGACAACCTCGACAACCTGCCGGACATTGACGCCATCCTGCGCGGCGAAGAAGTGCCGGTGCCGAAAGAGATCGATCTGCAATATGCCGTGGCCGCGGCACTGGTGGGCAGCGCCATCCGCGCCAAGGCGAGCGGTAATGCCAATGAAGTCTACGGCCGCATCCTCGACTACGCGCGCCGCTTCCCGCAGCGCGAGATGGGTGTGATGCTGGTGTCCGACATGCAGCGCGCCATTGGCGCCGGCCTGTTCGAAGTGCCGCAGTTCGCGTCATGGGCGAAGTCGATCGCCGACTTGATGCTGTTCGACATGTAGTGAGGAGTGGTCCATGGCCGAGGACCCGATTGCAACCAAGCTGAGCGCGGCGCGTACGCGCCTGATTCTCGACAAGCCGTTTCTCGGCGCACTGGTGCTGCGCCTGCCGATGGTCGAGGCCGATCCGGCCTGGTGCCGCAGCACCGCTACCGATGCGCGTACGTTTTACTACAACCGCGAATTCATAGAAGTCCTGAGTCTCGATCATGTGCAGTTCATGCTGGCACACGAGGCGCTGCACTGCGCGCTCGCGCATTTTGCCCGGCGTCAGCATCGCGTGAAGCACCGTTGGGACGTTGCCTGTGACCACGCCATTAATCCGATCTTGGTCGAGGACGGCTTGCGACCGCCGCCCGGTACGCTGTTGCTCGACGAGTTTAAGGACATGACCGCGGAAGAGATCTATCCGTACATCAAGGATGACACCGACGAAGAAACTCTCGATCAACACGCCTATGATGACGCTGAAGGCGGGCAGCGCGGTAATCTGAACAATCCGAACCCAACGCCTCCGCAACAGCAGAAAGGATCGAGCGCCTCCGCAGGCGAGGAGAATTCCGGTGGCAAATCGCCGCAGGCAGAGCAGGACCCCGGCCAGGGTGGTGCCCCGCAGCCACTGCCACTGACTTCCACCGAGCGCGACACACTTGCCGTGCAGTGGCAGCAGCGCCTGGCAGGCGCCGCGCAACAGGCCATGCAGGCCGGCAAGCTTGGCGGTGCCCTGGCGCGTCTGGTTGATCATCTGCTGCAGCCGCAGTTGCCGTGGCGCATGCTGTTGGCACGCTACCTCACGTCTATTGCGCGCGACGACTACAGCTACATGCGCCCGTCACGACGTGAGGGCAATGCCATCCTGCCAAGTCTGCGCAGTCATCATCTCGAGCTCACGGTGGTGCTGGACACGAGTGGCTCGATCACCGAAAGCGAGCTCAACGAGTTTCTGGCCGAAGTGAACGCCATCAAGGGGCAGATGCAGGCGCGCATCACGCTGCACACCTGCGATACGGAGCTGGCCGCGGATGGTCCCTGGCAGATCGAGGCCTGGGAGGAGCTCAAGCTGCCACGCACATTTCAGGGTGGTGGTGGCACCAGTTTTATGCCGCCGTTTGCCTGGGCCGAGCGCCAGGACCGCCAACCCGACCTGCTCGTGTATTTTACCGATGCTCAGGGCGAGTTTCCGGCGCACGAGCCGGCGTACCCGGTGTTGTGGCTGGTGAAAGGCCGGTCACCGGTGCCGTGGGGCCAGCGCGTCCAGCTCAACTAGATTCGATTCACGATGCTTGAACTTTCCAGTGAAGACGCGTTGCGTCTGAACGTACTCATCAACAACGTCGAGGCGATCCGCATCGAGGAGCGCACGTTGACGGTGTTCGGGCTGTCGGCGCGTGGCGAAGCCAGAGTGCAACTCAATCCGACCGGACGTAGCGATCAGTATCTGCGCGCGGTGCGCGAGTTCCTGTCCTCCTGTGCACTCGGTTCGCCGAGTGGCTATCCGGTACATCTCAACCGCTGGACGCGCATGGGCCAGGCGCGCGATGCGAATCTTGCCAAGCTGTTGATGCTCGGCGAGCCGGAAGCCATCACGGCCGTGGTGTGCGCACCCGGACTCACGGAAGAACTCGCGCGCCGTGCCTGGTGGATCGATTCGACTTCTGAAAACGCCCGCCGCATGCTGGCGCGCGATTGCGTAGTGCAGAGCGACATGGGCCGGGCACTGGCCGGCTACCTCATCGAACACCTGCCGTTCGAGAGCGAGCCGCACGTCATAATTGACACGGTGCGACTCGTGCTGCAACCCGGGCTGATCGATCCGGACGTGCGTGAGCGTCTGTGGGAAAAGGGCGCTGCGCAACATGTGTATCGTATCGGCTTCCTTGAGGCCGAGCCGGATAGTCTGCCGCAACCCTTGCCGGCACGTGCCGATCTTGATGCGCTGCGTCCGGCGCTGACAAAGTTTGCAGACAGCAACAACCCGTATGCACTTCTTCTCCTGCGAACCCTGGACAGTCCGGGTCAGACCTTTACAGCCACTTGCGAGCAGGTGCTGCACAAGCTGTCCAGCCAGGAAGCGGTGACGGCGGTGCTCAACGCCTTGAGCCGCTACTTCCTCTCCGTGCGATC
>Ga0209253_10002321_pt1 | contig 16864 bp, 16 predicted proteins | sample FrelakmetBRP12BR_FD_187145 | JGI IMG/M metagenome (GOLD analysis project Ga0209253, IMG submission 187145) | Freshwater lake sediment microbial communities from the University of Notre Dame, USA, for methane emissions studies - BRP12 BR (SPAdes)... | ecosystem: Environmental > Aquatic >...
CACGATTATGCCTTTCGCCCGCTGGAGAAGGCACTGCTCGCTGGCACGGTCGATGCCATTTACACGCAGAGCAAGGTCTTCCAGCATCTGCAGGAGGCTACGGGCCAGATCAAGTTGATCGAGGACCTGACCCGGTACCCGGACTGGACGGTGCAGGTCGCAAACACTCCCGCCGTCATCACCTGCACCGACGTGATGGCCAAGGAGCATCCCGAGCTCGTCATCGCCTACATGAAGGCCATGATCAAAGTCGGACGGTGGGCGAACGAGAACAAGCACGCTGCAGGAGCAATCCTCAACCGGCAGACGTTCTACCTGGACGCCGAAGACACATACCAGGGCATCAAGCACGTTGACATGGTGCCGAGCCTGAGCGCACAGAATCTGCAGTGCATCAAGATCGGCAAGGATTTCATGGTCAGCCACGGGTACATCAAGAACGACTTCGATGTGGAGAAGTGGGCGGCGCCGGAATTCCTGGAACAGGCGGCGATTGAAGTGCTCAAGGAGGAATGGCAGAGAAGGAGTTGGAGCAAGCTTCCTGCAGGAGGCGGGCTCGAGGTGGAAGGCACACGGCTCGGGTAGGCGGGAGGGCGGGTGAATGGTCAGGGTCATGCATCCTGCGGCGTGCGACGGTGGCGCGCCGTGGGATGTTGCCATTGACTCAGTGATTCGCGCCGGTCTGTTGTGGGGGCGCTGTATCCGCGACGAAGTGGACATCAGTAACGGCAACTATGAATGCCATCTATCTCAACGAGGAGGATGACGATGAAACGGTCATTGTATGCTCTCGCTTTGTGTCTCGTGTTCATTCCGCTTGTAACGCTCGCCCAGGGGGAACCCGGGTGGAACAAGATGTCCCTCGGAGCGGATTTTGAGCTGTCTGTTCCCGTGGGGGATTTCTCGAATATTGCTGGTACCGGCTATGGTGGGAACCTCCGATACCAGTTCGGGAGCGATAACCGTACCGTGTTCACGGCGACGGCGGGGTACCTCGTTTGGGGAAAGAAAGAGCTGGGGGCGAACACTTCGGTTCAGCCGAAAGCGTTCAATTTCTTCCTTGGCGGTAAGTACTATTTCAAGGACGGCTTCTATGGTAGCCTTGAAGGAGGACTCTATTTCCTCTCCTATACCTATGAGGGGACCGTTATCGGCGCGAAGGGGGACGCAACCTGGTTCATGCTTCCCATCGGCATTGGGTATCAGAAGTCGGGGTTCGAACTGGGTGTTCGCTACATGCTGCTCGCAACGGATTTCAATTCCTTCTCCTTTACCCTGGGGTACAACTTCATGCTGTAAGTCGTTCGGTACGGGCCGGCAGTAGGAGTTCCCACGTAGACCCTTCGCGGGCTTCACCGGCTCTATCGAGGATGGAACATCCGCATGACGTCCGCGATTCCCGGAAGTACGCGCCGCACAAAACAGGGAGAGTTCTTCGCGTGATGGCTTGAGGACATATCTGGGAGAGAAAATGCCTGAAGACGAGGTCTCGCAGGAATCGCCCGACTTCTCAATGGTCCTGGGCGGTCCACTATTTCAGCTGTTCCGGCGCACCCATCTGTCCGGAGACGCACTGGAGCTGATGGGCCGGCGGATCTTGATCATCTCGCTTGTGGCTTGGCTGCCGCTGTTGGTGTTGGCCTTGCTCGGCGGCCAGGTTCTGGGTGGCAGTGTCAAAATCCCTTTCCTGGGCGACATCGAGATGCACGTTCGATTCCTCATCGCATTGCCGGTCTTGATTGCTGCAGAATTGATCGTCCACAGTAACATCCGGCCAGTGATCCAACAGTTCGCTGCGCGGCGCATCATTATCGCAGAGGAGGTTCCGAAGTTCCATGCGGCCGTCAACTCGGCTTTGCGTGTGCGCAACTCGGTTGTGGCGGAGTTGGCGGTGCTTGTTGTGGTTTACACCGTAGGGCACTGGACCTGGCGGAATGGGGTTGCACTGGAACAGGCGAGTTGGTATGCGACGCCGGACAGGACAAGCCTCAATCTCACGTATGCCGGTTACTGGTTGGCCTTCGTCAGCATACCGCTGTTCCATTTCATCCTGTTGCGCTGGTATCTGCGGCTCTTGACCTGGTTCTGGCTCTTGTGGCGCATCTCGAAATTGACCCTGCGGCTCACCCCTACTCACCCGGACCGGGCCGGCGGATTGGGCTTTCTGGGTGACACTGTCCACGCTTTCGCACCGATTCTCTTTGCCCAGGGCACACTCCTTGCAGGTCTGATCGCCAGCCGGATCTTCTACGACGGGCAGGCATTGATGACATTCAAGGTAGAGGCTTCAATCTTGGTGGTCGTCTTTCTTCTCTTCTTCCTAGTCCCCTTCACGTTTTTTTCCGGCCAACTCACACGGGCGAAGCGAAAGGGCTTGCGCGAGTACGGTATTCTGGCCAGCCGTTACATGCAGGGATTTCACGAAAAGTGGGTCCAGGGGGGTGCACCCCCTACCGAGGAACTCCTGGGGAGCGGCGATATTCAGTCACTGGCCGATCTGGGAAACAGCGTTGCGGTCGTGCGTCAGATGCGCTTCGTACCTTTTGGCATGAATACAGTGATAATCCTGGTCGCTGCGACGGTGGCGCCGATACTCCCGCTGATTCTGACGGTCTTTTCAGCCGAGGAGGTGCTCGTAAAAGTGATCGAGATACTGTTGTGATCCCTCAAGGAGGTGGCAGAGAAGCACCGCCATCACTTGGCGAGGGGAGGTCTCTTTTCATGATGGTCAATTGCAGGCAATCTGTCAAACGTTCGGGTATCAATCCACCAATAACCAAAGGAGTAGCAGGAATGTAACTATCAAGAATCACCACATTGGCAATGCTCGCGACGTTCGAATCGAAGCGCTGATGCTATTTGTCCTTCACCACATCTTTGGAGATGAATCCATATGCAGACGCTTCGGAAACATTTCAACAAGATGGGGAAGATCTTCTGCACCGTTCTCTTCTTGCTCTTCGGCACAGTTACCATGCCTTCCACCGCAAGGAGCCAGGCCGCGCTCCTTGTGTTGCTCTTTGGCGAGGATGTTGCGTCAGAGAACTTCTTCTTCAGTCTCAAGCTGGGTGGGAACCTGTCCAGTCTTTCAGGCATCGACGATTCGAAGAGCGCTTTAGGTCTAAACTTCGGTTTGATGGCCAGTATGAAGCTGTCCGACAAATTCTATCTCGTGCCGGAGTTTATGCCGCTCTCCCCAAAAGGGGCGAAGAACATTCCTTTCCGTTCGACAGGCAACGTCAGTCTCGACCAGGTCATACAACCGACCACGTCAACTGCGATGCAGATGAATTACATCGATATCCCGATTGTGGCGAAGTACTATGTCACGAAGGACCTCGGCCTCGAGGCTGGTCCGCAAATAAGCATTCTCACGAGTGCCACGGATGTGTACCGGGGAAAGATCAAAGAAGACGACGACCTTGTATACGAGAACAATGTGAAGTCGAGCCTCAATACGATCGACGTCGGCGTGGTCGTGGGTGTGACCTACTCGCTGTGGGATGCGCGCGGTGGAAAGGGACTCTACGTCCATGCCCGATACGCCTACGGGTTCATGGATATTCTGAAAGACAATCCGGGCGATGCAATCAAGAACTCTGTGTTCCAGTTCGCGGTAAGCTTCCCATTCATCAATCCCCCCGAGCAACAAGGGGGTGCAAAATAAGTTGAAGAATGCCACACTGATGAGAGGCCGGATAGTCCGGGATAAGCCTTTCTGATGGGGAGCAGGTCAGAGCATATTCGGAGAATACTTTATACATGTCTTTCACATGTGGCAATAAGGAGGAAGAACTAACGAGAACACGCATTATGTGGCCGGTGCCGCTCATTCATCCATCACATCATAGGAGGGTAAGACAATGAAAAGGCAACTTCTACTTCTTATTACGCTTTTCGTTATCGCAAGCGTGGCGCACGCTCAGGGGACGGCGCAGCCCGCATCGATGACCGCATCTTTGAACAAAAACCTGGGCCTCTATGTTTTCCCCGCCAAGGATCAGAAGCCGGAACAACAGGCGAAGGACGAGCAAGCGTGTTATTCGTGGGCAGTGGAGCAGAGCGGGATCGATCCTCTGACCATGACAGCCACCAAACCTGATTCTGTTGCCAAAGGTCCGGATGGCTCTGCGGTGAAAGGTGCTGCAAAGGGTGCGGTCGTGGGAGTTGCGATCGGGGCAATAGCAGGAGATGCGGGGAAGGGTGCGGCCATCGGTGCTGCTGCGGGGGGTATGGGCGGAGTAGCAGGGAAGAAGAAGAAGGATGCGCAGAAGGAGCAGCAAGCGCAACAGCAGGCAGCTTCCACCGACAAAGCAAAGATCGATAGTTTCAAGAAAGCATACTCTGCGTGTCTTGAAGGAAAAGGCTACACCGTCAAGTAATCTGCGAGAGGTCCTTTTGCGGGTCGACCATTTGCGCTGTCAGCAATCGCTGACGCCGGATGATTGAACCGAGAGATTCGCATGAAGGACATACGGGAACCTTACGCACGCAAGTCCTCATAGCCGTTGCTACGGCTCTGGTCATGGCGTGCCCATGTTCTGCACAAGAACGACCGGATTCTGCAGGTTCAACGGGGGAGGCGGGCAACGTCGGCCAGGATACAGATCCGACGAAGCCGGTGGCATTCAGTCTGCGCGGTGAATTTGCGCGGCTGGGGGACGATGCCTCGCTAAATTTCTTCATTTTTCGACTGGATCGGCTTACCCTTGAGGGACTTGCCCCGCCCGGTCCGGTTCGCGGCGTCCTCACGCGGATCAATCTCCCGGTTATTACGTTCTCCAATCCCTCGACCACACAGACGGGGCTGGGAGACATCTATCTGCAGGCCCTCGTGGCGCCGCGAATTCAGCGTAGCTTCTTTGTTGCCGGAGGAACGGGACTTGTGCTACCGACTCAAACATCGCCATTGCTCGGGTTCGGGAAGCGGATCGTCTCACCGGCAATCGTGCCCATCTGCTTCTTTCCGAAGAGGGGTTTGGCTTACATCAAGTTTCAAGGCTGGTATTCCTTTGCTGGACAAGCAAACAGACAGGATGTACATTATCTCACAGTGACACCATCTATTCTTCTTAGTTTTTCAACGAGATGGTGGGTATTTCTCGACACCGAATCGAATATCAACTGGTTGAAAGAAAGGCATACCTGGTTTAGATCCGGGGCGCTCCTCGGATACATGATTTCCAACCGGTTGGGCGTCTCGGTGAAAGGTGAAATCCCGTTTGGTCAATATCGACCATTTGACTGGATCGTAAAGACAAGTTTTTGTTGTCACTCGTTATTGATGTCACACACCCACTCGCTGAACCTGGTACTGCATCCTCCGCACGCAGCATCCACGTAGGACGAAAAGTGGGAGAACGGTGCATCATCAGCCGGCTTTCCTCTTGATTCCCTTCAACACCCTGCTCAGCGAGACCCTGCTGACTCCCAGGTGACGGCCGACATCGGGCTTGGTGACGCATGTGCCATCGAGTAAAAGCTGTTCATACTGAGCCCTCAGGGCGACATAGTCGATCCTCTTCATCATTGACCTCGCCCTTTCAGGCAGCGGCCCTGAGAGCCGGGGAGCCAGTCGGTTGATATCGCTCGGGGCCAACGCGAGATATTCTCCGAGTTCTCCTATGTTTACGGCCAGTTTCGCCTCTCCTCGCTGCACCCTCCGGACGGCAATGGGAAGCCGGAGACGCAGATACGGAGTTCGCACATCGGGAAGCGTCGGGGAGCCAAGCAACTTGAAGACCCGAACCACCGGATGATGGTGGACTCGGGTCTTCCTGTTTTTGTGGCTCATCTCAGTTTGGCTTGGTCGAACTGCCCTTCACGAATCGTTTGATTATCGCCTTCCCTCGTTGTATTTTACCCGCCGTATTGGCTATTCTCCGTGCCGTCGGGATCACACACAACCGTGCAGGTTCCCCGTGATCGGTAAAACTGTTTCCCATTATCAGATTCTCGAACACCTCGGCAGCGGAGGAATGGGCGTTATCTATAAAGCGCAGGACCTCAAGCTCGACCGCCCCGTAGCACTCAAGTTCCTCCCTCCCGATCTCACCCGAGATCCAGAAGCCAAGGAGCGCTTCATTCACGAGGCCAAAGCCGCGTCCGCCCTCCAGCACGCCAACATCTGTGTCGTCCACGATATAGATGAGACCGATGACGGACAGATGTTCATCAGCATGGAGTACCTCGAAGGGGAGACGCTTAAGAAGAAGCTCGAACGGGGACCCCTGACGATCGGGGAGACAATCGACATCGCCATCCACATCGCCCAGGGCCTCACCAAAGCCCACGAACACGGAATTGTTCATCGCGACATCAAGCCGGCCAATATCATGATCACGTCGGAGGGCTTGGCCAAGATTGTCGATTTCGGGCTGGCGAAGTTGTCCGGCCGCACCATGCTCACGAAAGCCGGAAGCACACTTGGCACGGCAGCGTACATGTCGCCTGAACAAGCGCGAGGCGAACCCACCGATCACCGCGCGGATATCTGGTCGCTGGGGGTCGTGATGTATGAGATGCTGGCCGGCCAGTTACCGTTCAGGGGTGAGCATGAGCAGGCAATGCTCTATCTGGTCATCAACGAAGATCCGGAGCCCATACAGAAACGTGTTCCGGCCATCTCGCCCGAGCTTGTGCACACCGTCAATCGCACGCTGGAGAAAGATCCTGCCTCGCGGTATTCCTCAATGGCGGAGGTGCTCGACGCCCTGAAGAAGCATCGTGACGGTCTGCGCCCAGCAGGAGCAGGCAGACTTGACCTGCGAACATTTCTCCGTGTGTTGCGGAAGCCGCGTATCGCGATTCCGGCAGCTGCCCTTCTCCTTGCCGTCGTTCTTGTCGCCGTCTGGTTCTCCGACCGTCAGTCAAAGGTCCATTGGGCCAGGCAGGTGGCCCTGCCGGAGATCGAGAAGATGATAGCGGGAAACGACACCTGGCGGAACCTGGTCCCGCCCTACAGGCTCGCGGAACAAGCCGAAGCTATCCTCGGGAACGATCCCAAGCTGGCGGAACTCTTTGCAAAATGCGCTCTCAACATAGAAGTGAAGACCGACCCCACCGGTGCCAGAGTATACATGAAGGAGTACGAAAAGCCCGATGGCGAGTGGATCCCCCTGGGGGTTACGCCTCTGGAAAACATCAGGGTGCCCGTCGGGATCTTCCGCTGGAAGTTTGAAAAGGAAGGCTACCGGACCGTCCTGGCAGCCTCGTCGACCTGGAATGCAGATATCATCGCGTCTGAAATCATCATCCCCATTCACCTCCTGAGGATCCTGGACAAAGAGGACAGCCTTCCGCCGGGCATGACCCGGGTGACAGGTGCGGAGACCGCGGCCGGGACATTGGATGACTTCTTCATCGACGTGAACGAAATCACGAACAAGCAATACAGGAAGTTCGTCAACGCCGGCGGATACCGTGAGAGGAAATTCTGGAAGGAATCCTTCTTCCGGGACGGGAAGGAGCTGACCTGGGAGGAAGGAATGAAGGGACTTGTCGACCAGACGAGCCTGCCGGGACCCTCGACATGGCAGGGAGGAGATTATCTCCCGGGACAAGGCGACTTTCCCGTGTCGGGCGTCAGCTGGTACGAAGCGGCAGCCTACGCGGCATTCGTCGGGAAAAGTCTGCCCACGGGATATCATTGGGGCGCGGCCAGGGGTGAGTACACTCCGATGATCCAGTTTCCGCAGCTCGGCGGTTTTGCCCTGATCGCCCCGTTCAGCAATTTCGTGGGGAACGGCCCGGTCCCGGCCGGGAGCCTCCCGGGATTCACGTCCTACGGAGCTTTCGACATGGCCGGCAACGTCAGGGAATGGTGTTCGAATGAAACCCGTCACGGCCGGCTGATCCGGGGAGGTGCCTGGGGGGAGAACACCTACATGTTTGACGCGTGGAGCCAGGCTCCCGCTATGGACCGCTCGGCCAAGAACGGATTCCGTTGCGCTCTGTATCGTGCGCCGGAGAAGATTCCCGCGTCGGCCTTTCAGGCCGTCAAGTCCGTGGGTGGTCCGTCGGTCTCCGGGCCTGGAGACATTGGCAGCAGGACGCCGGTTGCCGACGCCATTTTCCAGATCTATAGAGAGCAGTTTTCCTATGACAAGACCGATTTGAGGGCGCGCGTGGAATCGAGGAAGGAGAGCCCCGACTGGGTGCTCGAAAAGGTCAGCTTCGATGCGGCCTACGGAGGAGAACGTGTTCAGGGTTGGCTCTTTCTCCCAAAGAGCGCCACACCTCCGTACCAGCCTGTCATCTACATGGGTGGCGACGCCCCGGTCTTCCAGCGTTCGAGCCAGGACATTGAAAACTATTACGAAGTCCCGATGTTCTTTTCCTTTCTCGTCAAGAACGGCCGGGCGGTCCTCTATCCCACCATCAAGGGATTCTTCGAGCGCGGGAGTGACGCTCTGACCGCCATCTACATGGGCGACATCTCATCCCGACAATGGAGAGATGTTTTCGTCCAGCACGTCAAGGACATTCGAAGGAGCGTCGACTATCTGGAATCCCGTCCGGATATCGACATCCGGAAGCTCGCCTTCTACTCCATGAGCTACGGTTCGGAGGCTGCTCCCCCTATCCTCGCCGTGGAGGATCGCATACAGGTCAGCGTGCTCCTTGCGGGAGGCGTTGAAGCCGGCCTCCGGCCTGAAGTGAATGCGATCAATTATCTCAGTCGGGTAAAGATACCGACGCTGATGTTGAACGGTCAATACGACTCGTTCTTCCCCGTCGAGACGTCGCAAAAACCGATGTTCGACTACCTGGGGACCCCGGCCAAGCATAAGCAGTGGAAGCTCTACAATACTGACCATATTCCTCCCAGAAACGAATTCATAAAGGAAACCATGAACTGGCTGGATCAATATTTGGGACCGGTGAAATAGGTGATCTTCCGAGAGTGGTGGGCCTGGCGGAGACGGCGAACAATCGGCATGAGCATACCATGATGTGGACGACTATTTCACAGTCTCAGATCCCGGAAGAACGCGATGGCGACAGGATGCTGTTGTCTCAAGAGCCAGCCACATCAACCCGTCTTCTTCGAAATGTCTTTGAGTACCCTGCTCACCCAAACCCGGCTCACTCCGAGGTGACGGGCAAGTTCAGCCTGGCTGGCAAAACCGCCGTTCCGGAGCTTTTCCCGATAGAGGGTAGCCAAGGAGTTATAGTCGATCGGCGGTCTTCGCTCCGGCTTCGATCGTGGAAGTTGGATGAGGTGGCAATCTCGCAGCCGGGCTATGCCTGCAGGAGTAAGTGGGAGAGTAGAGTGGAGCGAGCCTTCGGCAATAGAAAAGGCCTTCTCGCCGCGGGCAGAATTGCTGATTTCAATGCGAATTCGCAGTAGGATGTAGTTTGAGTTATGGTGTGTCTCGGGGAGCGGTTCGACTCGCCCCGTCACATTTGTCAGTGGTGGAGCGTTGTCTTTTGGGGTCAAGGGTCAGGGGATAGGGCCAGGGGTTAGTGCGAGTGGCGGCAGATCGCTGTTGCGAGGCCATGCAGCATTTTCCCGACTTCTTCGCAGAGGCCCCTACACTTTTCCGCACCTTCTGCGGGCAGCAGGTTCAGACGTAACGCCAGGTCAATTTCATCATCGGTAAAGGCGGTTTTCAATTTCTAAAATCTAAGAGCAAAACAAATGAAAATGAAACCATTCAAAATGAATTACACAAAAGCGCTTTTCCTGATTGCCTCTTGGACCTCATTGAGTTATTCGCAGGGAATCGCTCCAAAACCCGATAAATACCTTTTAGGAAAAAGCACAGCCATCACAGAAACAACTGTGTTCACACATCCCGGCCTGCTCAATTCAAAGGCCGAGTTGGATTTTGTGAAGGCAAAAATCAAATCCGGTGCAGAGCCATGGACATCTTCATTCAATAAAATGAAGTATTCAAACTTTGGAAGTCTCAGCTGGGTGCCAAAGCCGTTGTCGGTAGTAAATGCAAATGGCAACGATGCCAATGTAGAGAACGAAGATGCCACAGCTGCCTATACGCAGGCGCTGCTTTGGTATTTCACCGACAATGAAGCGTATGCCAGAAAATCCGTCGAAATTCTGAATGCCTGGTCATCAACACTCACCAGCCATACCAGCGCCGATCTACAAAAACAACTGGTGGCTGGCTGGTGTGGTTCTGTCTTTCCGCTTGCGGGCGAAATCTTGCGGGCGAGCTATCCAAAATGGACGAGTAGTGAAATCAACCAATTGTCATCCATGCTCAGCAAGGCGTTTCTTCCGCTCCTAGGTAATGGTAATCCCACGTACAACGGAAATTGGGAATTGTCGATGATCAATGCGTTGATGTGCATCGGCGTTTTCAACGACGATTCGACAACATTCGAACGGGGCGTGTTTTTCTGGCGCAAAAGAGTTCCGGCGTATTTCTACATGACCACAGACGGTAGTACACCCATTCGTCCATATGGAACTTCAACTCTAAATTCCGAAAGCGCCATTAATAATTACTGGGGCAACCCCTACAGATATTTCGATGGCTTGTGTCAGGAAACTTACCGCGATTATGGACATCACATGCAAATGGGCCTGGCATCTGCCGTTAATTCGGCTGAGATCGCATTTCATCAGGGCATTGACCTTTATGCCGAAAATGACAAGCGCATCGTGGCAGGTATGGAGTTCCAGGCTAGTACGCTTCTGGGAAATCCTGTATCCACAGATCTCTTCCCCAATGGATTCATTGCTTCAGATTTGTTACCGACATGGGAGATTGCCTATAATCACTTTCACAACCGCAAGGGTCTTGCTTTGCCAATGACATATTCTCTAATTACCAACAAGATCAGGTCATCATACTTTGCAGCCATGCTCAATTTGGTCTGGGAAAGTGCTACTCATGCAGAACTTGCTAACAATGTTACACATGTGGAACCATTTGAAGCGAGTCTCGGGAGCGCTCCGCTGAAATTCGAGCTTGGTCAAAACTATCCAAATCCGTTTAATCCCACAACGTCTATTTCGTATTCACTTCCGCATTCATCTTTTGTAACAATGAGAGTATATGATGTTATTGGAAAAGAAGTTGCAATATTAGTGAGCGAACAAAAGGATGCCGGTATGTATGAAGTTCGGTTTGATGCTTCCGAGCTTAGTAGTGGCATCTATGTGTATTGTCTAACCACCTCCAGCTCAATTCTCAGCAAGAAGATGATGCTTATTAAATAGGAATAGACCGACAGGAGTGATCAAATGACGCAAATTACTTCTTGCCTGTTTGTCTTGACCGTGTTCAGTACAGATCTATTGGCACAAAGCTACAAAGGACATCCCTGGCATGATTCAATACAAACAATTCCGGGTAAAATTCAATGTGAGTTCTATGACGGAGGCGGCGAAGGGATTGCGTACCACGATGCTGACGCAGTGAACAATGGCAGCGGAAAACTGAATCCGAACGACGGATCGTTTCTCAATACATTCCGCATGAATGAAGGAGTGGACATCTCCTATACAAAGACGAATACCACCGACGACAACCCGTATAATGTCGTGGAACCACTGATGGAGCAATTGTACGTCGGTTGGACGGAACCCGGTGAATGGATCAATTACACCATTGAAATTCAAAAAGCGGGAACCTATCACGTGTCACTGATGTACACCGCCAACGCCGATGGCAAGATATCGCTATCATTGGACGGAAAAGATATCAGCGGAAAAGTATTGGTTCGGTCAACGTATCATTTCAAGGACACAGTCGCGTGGAGGCAATGGCATCACTGGAATAAGGCTGAAAACCTGGCGACCGTAACGTTACCGGAAGGGAAACACATTTTAACTCTTCGCACTGTCGATAATGGAAACATGAATTACGATTATGTTGAATTTGCGTTTGTGGAATAGGAATGCATTCAAAGTCGGCTCACTAACAACCAACCTTCTGACATTGTCATTGCTGTTCCGTCAGGGGTTGGCTGCGCAGCAGTTGGATTCGCTGCTGATTGAGGTGCTGCAGCCCCACCATGACCGGCTCGAAGGCATGATCGAACGCCGCGAGATCCGTGTTCTTGTACACTGGAGCAAGACGGACTATTTTCTTGATAGGGGCCAGCCGAGGGGCATAGTCTGGGAATTGGCCCGCGACTTCGAGAAGTTCATCAACCATGAACTCCGGACGGGGAAGAAGCCTATTAACCTGGTCGTCGTGCCCGTCTCGCGCAACAAGCTCGTCGAGTATCTGGAGCAAGGCCGCGGGGATATCAGTTTTGCGGAATGCATGAAACCCCCGAACTCCGAGGACGCGTCGACTTCTCCGTTCCGATCTACGATAACGTGAGCGAGATCGTGATGCGCTTCAAGTCTGCACCGGCCATCCATTCCGAGGATGACCTTGCGGGGAAGACGTTCTACCTGCGTCCCTCCAGCAAATATCTGAGCACGTTGAAACAGATCAACCAGCGCCTGCAGAGCAGGGGGCAGGCAGAGGCACAGGTCGTTCCTCTGAGTGAACATCTGGCAGATGCCGACATTCTGGAGATGATGGATGCCGGTCTGTTTGACTACACCATCCTCGATGATTATCGGGGGGATTTCTGGGCCAGCATCTTCCCGAACGTTGTGTCGGATCATGAGTACCCACTCGCGGAACATTTGCCGTTGAGTTTCCTCCTTCGGCCCGGCACGCCACGATTAAAGGCGCTGCTTGACCGCTTCATAGCCACGCACCGGGTTGGAACGGCCTACGGCAATATCCTCGCAAAGCGGTACTTCAAGACCAATCCCTGGGCCCGCCGTGCTCTGGGCGAACGAGAACTCAGACGATTTCACGAAGTGGTAGGGCTGTTCCGTCGTTACGGGAGCAAATACGGCTTCGACCCGCTCATGCTCACAGCCCAGGGCTTTCAGGAGTCGGGGCTGAACCAGCAGTTACGCAGCCAGCAGGGAGCAATCGGAGTAATGCAGGTGATGCCAGCCACCGGTCAGGCTATGAAGGTGGGGGACATCCATCTGCTGGAGCCGAACGTCCATGCCGGCGTGAAATACATGAATCGGCTGGCCACCGTATACTTCGAAGATCCGGTCATCGACTCGCTCAATCGCACACTATTCTGCTTCGCGGCATACAATGCCGGGCCGTCACGCATCGCCCGATTGCGCAAGGAAGCGTCGTCGCGCGGTCTGGATGCGAATGTATGGTTTGACAACGTTGAACTGATGGTCGCAGAGAAGGTGGGCCACGAACCTGTGCAGTATGTAATGAACATCAGCAAGTACTACGTTGCCTACAAATTGCTGGAAGATCAGTCGCCCATGCGCGAGCGTGCGAGAAAGGCCTTCCAGAAATCTGAGGGCTAGGATGCACTATGACAGTGCTTCGTTCGAGCCGGCTTCATACCCCTTCAGGAGTACAGGTGAGATGGACGAGCATCATGGCGATCGTCTCCTCCGTTATCGTGCTCGCGATGCCAGCCATCGGCCAGAGCATTCGCAAGGAGGAGGTGAATTTGAAGACGGGTGGAAGCAGCACTACCCTCAAGGCCCAGATCACAGGCGATCAGATCGTCGACTATGTCCTGCGCGCAAAAGCGGGACAGAAGATGACGGTGACATTGATGAGCGGCAATCCCTCATGCTACTTCAACCTCACGGCGCCCGGACAGGATGCCGCGTTGTTCGTTGGCTCGACCTCTGGGAGCAAGTACGAAGGCGTCCTGCCCTCCGACGGGGACTACGCCGTCCGTGTTTATCTGATGCGCAACGCCGCAAGGCGGGGCGAGAAGGCGAACTACTCCATCACAATTTCCGTCGCGGGCGGTGCTCAGGATGGGGGTGCCGCTCCCCAGGGCAATGCTCCGCCGGCAGAGTACGACGGTACGGGCAAGGTTAAGTGCTCTGCAGACAAGCCGACGCTTGACGGTTGGTGCGACTTCAAGGTCGTGCGCCACTTGGCTGAGAAAAGCGCCGACATCTGGCTCACAAAACCGGCCGTTGGTGGCGCGCTACAGTATCGGGTGCTCCACTTTGCCGGCAGGAAGTTCACAACGACCGACAAGGCCGAGGTCTCCTCGAAGCGCGACGGGGATAACTGGCTGGTGAGTGCGGGCGGCCGTGAATTCTACCTCATCCCGGACGCGTTGATCTATGGCGACTAGCAGCTTCGGCATCGAGGCGTAAGCGCGAGCATATCGCAGACGTCGTGTGCGGAGGTCGTACGAGGCGGGATTCCTGCAACCGGCCCGTCCCGGCCGGAGAAATCTGCTGGTTGCAGAGGAACGTGTCCTCGGCGAGCGTCAGAACCTTCTCACCAAGTGCCAATCCTGAGCTAGGTCAATAACACTTGGATCAGTTTGTGGGGGCTAGGTCAGCTCCGTTGGGGCCTTGATATACTACACGTGTGCAGGCTTCCGTTTCTTGCAACGAAAAAAAACTATAAGAGCGAAAAAAGCCGTTGGAAGATACGACTTGAATAACAGCTTCATTTCTTCATCCTTCAAATTTTCCTACTCGTATGGCTTTTCGGTTACGCCCCGTTTTTGAAGTGGCTTCCGGACTCCCCATTTGCTTTGGCTAGTCTCTTCCCAATGCAAGTTGATCGACCTGGCTCACCGCAGTCGGGTCAGCTTGAACGCGATGCTAGGCCGCCTTGCCTTTTCGCTTCCTTGCGCCGAACGACTCCTGGACCTTCTCCGCCAGGAGGATTTTCAACATCGACTGATAGGGAACATCCCGGCGGTTGGCCAATACCTTGATGCCCTCCAGCAAGGATTCGGGAAGTCGAATGGAGATCATTCGGGAGGACGGCTTGAGGTTGGGAAAGAACGCAGGCTTCGCTGTCGACCAGTCCAGATACTCTGTCGAATCCGCGCTCGCCCAGAACTTTCGCACAGCATCCTCGCGCTCAAGCTTTGGCATTCTTTTCAGCTTCTTCACGGAAGATTCTCCTTTCCTTCTTGCTCATCTCACGAGTGGAAATCACGCGAATCCTCTTCTTGCGTCGCGTGAACACGACGAGGAGCGGGCGCCCCAGGCTCGTAATTCCCAGTGCGTAGAAACGAGGCTCCGCGCCTGAATGTTTGGGGTCGGGCAGGAAGTATAGCGGCTGGTTGAAGAAGAGCTCCTCGCATTCCCACCAGGCCACATTGTGCCTGCGCCAGTTCTTGTCGCGATTGCCTGCGTCCCATTCAAATCCCTCGAAGTCAGACGCAATGTGCACGATTGTCAAACCTTTGAAGTGTATACATCTAATATATACTCGACCAGACAAAAGTCAAGAGGCCACGTGCGAGCCCGAGGGACTCTTCTCGATGGCAAGGCGGCCCTAAGAATGGGCGCTGAGCCACGCCGTAGTATAGACCGGTTTCCACAGATGAAATCTTCTGGTACTGGGGTCAGGTCAACACCTGTGTCATCACTGGTTGCAGTGGTGGGGCGATGCTGTTTCTGGGGGAGTAGTCAGTAGCCAGTGGTCAGTCGTCAGTGTTCGGTGGGGATGGACAGCATTGGCGAGGCCGTGAAGGGTCTCATCAGGGGCTAGGGATTTGAGGCTAACTGACCACTGACGGCTGGCCACTGACTGCTTTCATGCCTGTCGTACGCCTCTCCCCTCCATCTTCCGACTCCCTTCAAATTCCTCAGTGCAGCTCAAATGCTCGTCCCGTGCCAGAAGGAAGCCCTCATCCGCGGCGACATGGTAACGCGGAAGGCCCCTTGCCCGGCAACGAAAATGGCATCCCCGCCGCAGACGCGCGGCGTTCCGGGAGAAACGGGACTCGCGGAGCCAAGCATCTTGAAGACTCGAAGCCTTCGATGCCACTCCGTGGCCCTCAGGGTTCGGCCGTGAGCGAGCTCATGTGCGATTCCTCCGGGCGAGTCGAACGGTCGAGGGGCCTGCCGAAGGGTCGAACCACTGGATGATCGTGGTTTCGGGTCTTCGTGTTTTCGGGGCTGTCGATAGTGATTCCGGGAGGGGCTCGCTCATTTCTCCCTTGGCGCCCTCCTCGGCCGCCATTTGACTCTAGCCATTCTCGACTGTAAATTATCGCCGTATCGGTGATTCCCTGTGCCGTTGGGATCCTTCACTCCTGTGTAGGTTTCCCAGGATCGGCAGAGTCACTCCCCACTATTCCCCTTCCCGGAATCCCGCCTTCAAGCGGAATCCCAGAAAGCGGGACAAGATCCTCGAACGCCTCGGTGGCGGGGGGAGGGGTGTGGTCTGCAAAGCACAGGACCTCAACCTCGACCGCCCCGTCGCACTGAAGTCTCTTCGCCCCGATCTCACCGCCATCCTGGGGCCATGTGTCGCATCGCCCGCGATGTGTCTCGCCCATCGTACGGTAGGGATGTGGGGGACGGTGTGTGTCGGGCGGATGTTTGCTTTCATTCGGGTCACCAACAGAAGGAGTGAAATGATGAATTCCACGGTCGATCAACCTGATCAGAAGCGCCTTGTTGCTGCTGCGATCGAAGCCAGCATCCGGATTGCGGCCATTGGGGTGCTTGTGTTCTGGTGTTTCCGCATTATCGGGCCGTTTGTGATGCCGCTGATCTGGGGGGGCATCATTGCGGTTGCCGTCTTTCCGGCCTACAAAAAGATTGAGACGCTACTCAGGGGTCGAAGAGGCCTGGCGGCCACGGCGATAGCAATCAGCCTCCTGCTCGTGCTGCTCGTCCCCTCGTTGCTTCTGACGAAGACACTGATCGAGGGAATTCAGGGCGCGGCACAAGGGTTGCGTGAAGGGACGCTGCGAATCCCGCCGCCGCCCGAGGGGGTGAGCACGTGGCCCATCATCGGCGGGGCGGATCTCAGCTGGAACAAGAACAACAAGAACATGCTCGGCGTGTTCGGTTTGGATATTTTCGACAACTTCATGTCGATCTACGACTACCAGAAGGACTACG
>Ga0209253_10002322_pt1 | contig 16862 bp, 16 predicted proteins | sample FrelakmetBRP12BR_FD_187145 | JGI IMG/M metagenome (GOLD analysis project Ga0209253, IMG submission 187145) | Freshwater lake sediment microbial communities from the University of Notre Dame, USA, for methane emissions studies - BRP12 BR (SPAdes)... | ecosystem: Environmental > Aquatic >...
AAGCGTCAGCGAGCCAACCACCAACGCGGAGCAGTTCGCGATCGAATAGCGCGACCGAACGCGCTCGCGTAAACTTCCGACCTTAGCCCGTGGAGCAAGACACGTACGGGGTGAGCAACCGCTCATCTCCGCCGGTCGGCGCACGCGCGAAATGGGTCCGCAGGCAGTTTGCGGGCCGGCTCACCGGAGGGCACGACCGTGACGACACCCGCTGTTCTGGCACTCGAGGACGGCACCGTGTTTCGCGGAATTTCGATCGGCGCGCCGGGCACGGCGACCGGCGAAGTCGTGTTCAACACGGCGATGACCGGCTACCAGGAGATCCTCACGGATCCCTCGTACACGCGCCAGATCGTCACGCTGACCTACCCCCACATCGGCAATACGGGCACCAATCCCGAGGACCTCGAATCGGGCGGCATCCATGCGGCGGGCCTCGTGATCCGCGACCTGCCGCTGCTGCACTCGAACTGGCGCGCGACGCAGTCGCTGCCCGAGTTCCTGCAGCGTGGGGGGGTGGTGGCCATCGCCGAGATCGACACGCGCAAGCTGACGCGAATCCTGCGCGAGAAGGGTGCGCAGGCGGGCTGCATCGCAAGCGGCGACGCGGCATCGCGACCGCAACTCGCAGTACAGGCCGCGCGGCGCTTCCCGGGCCTGAAGGGCATGGACCTGGCCAAGGTCGTCACGACCAAGCGGTCTTTCCAGTGGAACGAGGGCACGAACTGGTCGCTCGAGCAGGGTCCGCGCCGCCGCCCCGGACAGCGGCTGCACGTGGTCGCCTACGATTACGGCATCAAGCGCAACATCCTGCGGCTGCTGGCCGACCACGGCTGCCGGATGACGGTCGTGCCGGCGCAGACCCCGGCCGCGGAGGTCATGGCGCTCGCGCCGGACGGCGTGTTCCTGTCGAACGGTCCCGGCGACCCCGAGCCTTGCGATTACGCGATCACGGCGATCAAGCATTTCCTCGAGGCGCGCGTGCCGATCTTCGGCATCTGCCTCGGCCACCAGTTGCTCGGCCTGGCGACCGGGGCGCGCACGATCAAGATGAAGTTCGGCCATCACGGGGCCAACCATCCGGTGATCGATCTCGACACCGGCCGCGTCTACATCTCGAGCCAGAACCACGGCTTTGCGGTCGACGAGGCCACGCTGCCCGAGGGCGTGCGCGCGACGCACCGTTCGCTGTTCGATGGCTCGCTGCAGGGCATCGCCTGCACCGACCGGCCCGCATTCAGCTTCCAGGGCCACCCCGAGGCGAGTCCCGGTCCGCGCGACCTGGAGCCGCTGTTCTCGCATTTCGTCGAATCGATGCTGCGCAAGGGCGCCATGCCCCAGCGCAAGCTCGTCTGAATCCGGAAAGCACCGTTCCATGCCAAAGCGCACCGACCTCGAGAGCATCCTGATCATCGGCGCCGGCCCGATCGTGATCGGCCAGGCCTGCGAGTTCGATTACTCCGGCGCCCAGGCCTGCAAGGCGCTCCGGGAGGAGGGTTACCGGGTGATCCTGGTGAACTCCAATCCGGCGACGATCATGACCGATCCGGGCATGGCAGACGCCACCTACATCGAGCCGGTCAACTGGCGCACCGTGGCGCGCATCATCGAGAAGGAGCGGCCGCACGCGTTGCTGCCGACGATGGGCGGCCAGACGGCGCTCAACTGCGCGCTCGACCTCGTGCGCGAGGGTGTGCTGGACAAGTTTGGCGTCGAGCTGATTGCGGCCTCCCGCGAGGCCATCGACATGGCCGAGGACCGCGAGTTGTTCCGCAACGCGATGCGCGACATCGGCCTCCAATGCCCGCGCTCGCGGGTCGCGCACAGCATGGAGGAGGCGCTCGCGATCCAGGCCGAGATCGGCTATCCGACCGTGATCCGGCCGTCGTTCACGCTCGGCGGCTCGGGCGGCGGCATCGCCTACAACCGCGAGGAGTTCGAGCAGATCGTGGCGCGCGGGCTCGACGCGTCGCCCACCAGCGAAGTGCTGCTCGAGGAGTCGGTGCTCGGCTGGAAGGAATTCGAGATGGAGGTCGTTCGCGACAAGAACGACAACTGCATCATCGTCTGCTCGATCGAGAACCTCGACCCGATGGGGGTCCACACCGGGGATTCGATCACTGTCGCGCCGGCGCAGACGCTGACCGACAAGGAATACCAGATCATGCGCGACGCCTCGATCGCGGTGCTGCGCAAGATCGGCGTCGAGTGCGGCGGCTCCAACGTGCAGTTCGCGGTGAGCCCCACCGACGGCCGCCTGCTCGTGATCGAGATGAACCCGCGCGTGTCGCGCTCCTCGGCGCTCGCCTCGAAGGCGACAGGCTTCCCGATCGCCAAGGTCGCGGCGAAGCTCGCCGTGGGCTACACGCTCGACGAGCTGCGCAACGAAATCACCGGCGGTGCCACGCCCGCGTCGTTCGAGCCCACGATCGACTACGTGGTCACCAAGATCCCGCGCTTCACGTTCGAGAAATTTCCCGGCGCTAACGACCGCCTGACGACGCAGATGAAGTCCGTCGGCGAGGTGATGGCGATGGGCCGCACCTTCCAGGAATCCCTGCAGAAGGCGCTGCGCGGGCTCGAGACCGGCATCGACGGACTCACGCCCGTGGTCAAGCTGCCGCTCGGCGACGAGGCCATGAACGCGCTGTTGCAGGAGCTGCGGATGGCCGGTCCGGACCGGCTGCGCTACGTGGCCGATGCGTTCCGGGCCGGACTGAGCCTCGACGAGGTCCAGCAGGCCTCGCGGATCGATCCGTGGTTCCTGGTGCAGATCGAGGACCTCGTACGTGAAGAAGGCCGCATCGCGGCCGCCGGACTCGAGTCGCTGGATTCAACCCGGTTCCGCGCGGTCAAGCGCAAGGGATTCGCCGACAGCCGGATCGCGAAGCTGTGCGGCACGACGGAGCAGGTCGTCCGGGAACGCCGCCACGGCCTGGGCCTCCGGCCCGTGTTCAAGCGCGTCGACACCTGCGCCGCGGAATTCGCCACCGCCACCGCTTACCTGTACTCGACCTACGAGGACGAGTGCGAGGCGGCGCCGAGCGACCGCCGCAAGATCGTGATCCTCGGCGGCGGGCCGAACCGGATCGGCCAGGGCATCGAGTTCGACTACTGCTGCGTGCACGCCGCGCTCGCGCTGCGCGAGGACGGGTTCGAGACCATCATGGTCAACTGCAACCCGGAGACGGTTTCCACCGACTACGACACCTCGGACCGGCTGTACTTCGAGCCGCTGACGTTCGAGGACGTCATGGAGATCATGCACGTCGAGCGGCCGTTCGGCGTGATCGTCCAGTACGGCGGGCAGACGCCGCTCAAGCTGGCCCGCGCGCTCGAGGCCGCCGGCGTGCCCATCATCGGCACGAGCCCGGACTCCATCGACGTCGCCGAGGACCGTGAGCGCTTCCAGAAGCTGGTGGACCGGTTGCAGTTGAAGCAGCCGCCGAACCGCACGGCTCGCACCGAGGACGATGCGGTCCGTCTCGCGGCGGAAATCGGCTTTCCGCTCGTGGTGCGGCCGTCCTACGTGCTCGGCGGGCGCGCCATGGAAGTCGTCTTCTCCGAGAACGACCTGCGCGGCTACATGACGACCGCGGTGCAGGTCTCGAACGATAGTCCGGTGCTGCTCGACCGATTCCTCGATCTCGCGATCGAGGTGGACGTGGACGCGATCTGCGACGGCAAGGACGTCTACATCGGCGGCATCATGGAGCACGTCGAACAGGCGGGCGTGCACTCCGGGGACTCCGGGTGCTCTTTGCCGCCTTACAGCCTGAGCGCGGACCTGCAGGCGCAGATCCGCGACCAGACGCGGCGGATGGCACTGGCCCTGAACGTCATCGGGCTCATGAACGTGCAGTTTGCGATCCAGAACGGCATCGTCTACGTGCTTGAGGTGAACCCGCGCGCGTCCCGGACCGCGCCGTTCGTGTCGAAAGCGACGGGCGTGCCGCTGGCCAAGGTCGGCGCGCGGGTCATGACCGGGCGCACGCTCGTCGAACTCGGCTTCACGCGCGAGCGGGTGCCGCCGTACCACTCCGTCAAGGAGGCGGTCTTTCCGTTCGGCAAGTTCCCGGACGCCGACCCGATCCTCGGGCCGGAGATGAAGTCCACCGGCGAGGTCATGGGCACCGGGCGCAGCTTCGGCGAGGCTTACGCAAAGGCGCAGAGCGCCTCGGGCGTGGTGCTGCCGACCCGCGGCGTCTGCCTGATCAGCGTCCGGGAACGCGACAAGCCGGCCGCCGTGAACCTGGCGAGGCTGCTGATCGCGCGCGGCTTCGAGATCGTCGCGACCCACGGCACGGCCCAGGTGCTTGAGGAGGCTGGGGTACAGTGCAGCCGGGCCAACAAGGTTCGCGAAGGGCGGCCCCACATCGTGGACATGATCAAGAACGACGAGATCAGCCTCATCGTGAACACGACCGAGGGCAAGCGCGCGATCCACGAGTCGAACTCGATCCGTCGCGAGGCCGTGGCTCGCCGGGTCACCTACTACACGACCCTCGCGGGGGCCTTCGCGACCTGCGAAGCACTGGACCATCTGCAGGAAGTCGAAGTCAATCGACTGCAGGATCTTCACACGGAAGTTCACGTATGACGCGCAAGCCATTGACTGCAAAGGGGGCTGAGAAGCTGCGGCTGGAGCTGCGGCGGCTCAAGACCGAGGATCGCCCGCGCGTCATCCAGGCGATCGCGGAAGCCCGCGCGCACGGCGACCTGAGCGAGAACGCCGAGTACCACGCCGCCCGCGAGCAGCAGGGCTTCATCGAGGGGCGCATCAAGCAGCTCGAGCACGACCTGTCCCACAGCGAGATCCTCGACGTCGCGCATGCCCCGCAGACCGGCAAGGTCGTGTTCGGCGCGACCGTGCACCTCGAGGACCTCGACGACGGGTCCGAGGTGGTGTTCCAGATCGTCGGTGAGCCCGAGGCCGACGTGCGCCTGGGCCTGATCTCGATCACCTCGCCGATCGCGCGGGCGCTGGTCGGCAAGTCGGAGGGCGACGAAGTCGACGTCGCGGTGCCCGGCGGCACGCGGGCGTTCGAGATCGTGGCCGTTCGTTACGTCTGAGCGCCCGGCAGCAGGATGCCCGGCAGGTCCGGGTTGCGGCGGTAATACAGCGCCACGTGGCCGATCCGCTGCACGAGCTCAGCCGAGGTGCCGGCGGCCAGCTCCGCAAGGATCCGGTCGCGCTCGTCGCGGTCCCCCACGCGGGCCCGAACCTTCACGAGCTCGTGATCCCGCAGCGCTCGATCGAGCTCCGCGACGACGTTGTCGGTGAGCCCTTTCTGCCCGATCAGCACGATCGGTTCGCGGTCGTGGCCGAGACGGCGGAGGTATTTGCGTTGCGGTTCGGAAAGCATGGGAAGCGGATAGCGGATAGCGGATAGCGGATAGCGGATAGCGGATAGTTTAGGGCTGTGGCGACCCACTGTGCCGGTCAAATGAGCCGCTGGCGCTGCAACGGGCCGCCGCCGCGTCCGCCGCCACCTCTTACACTATCCGCTATCCGCTATCCGCTATCCGCCTCCGCCCCATGCCCAAGCGCTCCAAAAGCTCCGCCCGCTGGCTGGCCGAACACGCGGCCGACCCGTACGTGAAGCGGGCGCATGACGAGGGCTGGCGCTCGCGCGCCGCGTTCAAGCTCGAGGAAATCCAGAAGACCGACCGCCTGCTGAAGCCGGGGATGACGGTCGTCGATCTCGGTGCCGCGCCCGGCGGCTGGAGCCAGTACGCGGCCCGCCGCCTCGATGGCAAGGGACGGGTCATTGCGCTCGACGTACTCGACATGCCCGCGATCCCCGGCGTGGAATTCATCCAGGGCGATTTCAACGACGAATCCGTGCTCGGGCAGCTGAACGCGCTGCTCGGGGGCGCCAAGGTCGATCTTGTAATGTCGGACATGGCCCCCAACATGATGGGCATCGCGGACGTCGACCACGACCGCTCGATGCAGCTGGTGGAGCTCGCCGAGGCGTTCGCGGCGCAGGCCCTGCGGCCCGGCGGCGACCTGCTGATCAAGGTGTTCCAGGGGCGCGGCTTCCAGCCGCTGGTGGCCCGGCTCCGCAAGAGCTATGAAACCGTGAAGCTGCGCAAGCCGAAAGCATCACGGTCGCGCAGTCCAGAGGTGTACGTTCTGGCACGCGGGTATCGATTGGTGTAGTGTCGACTGCGCGAAATCGGGCGTTCCGGGCCCGGGTTTGCTGCGTCTGGTACCGAGGTTAAAGCATTGAACGATCTGGCCAAGAATGTCGTCCTGTGGATCGTGATTGCCGTCGTGCTCGCGACGGTGGTCAGCAATTTCAGCACGCGCACCAGCGCCGTGCAGGAGGTGCCGTATTCGGCGTTCCTGGCACAGGTCAAGGACGGTTCGGTTTCCCAGGTCACCTTCAGCGGCGACCGGATTACCGGGGTGCGCTCCAGCGGCGACCAGTTCACGGTCTACAACCCGGAGACAGACAACTCCGCGTTGATCGGCACGCTGCAGCAGCATGGCGTAACGTTTGCGGCGGCGCCGCCCGAGCGGCAGTCGTTTCTGATGCAATTGTTCGTCTCGTCGTTCCCGATCCTGTTGCTGATCGGCGTCTGGGTGTACTTCATGCGCCAGATGCAGGGTGGGGCGGGCGGCCGGGGCGCCATGTCGTTCGGCAAGAGCCGTGCGCGGCTGCTGAACGAGGACCAGGTCACCGTCACGTTCGCCGACGTCGCGGGCGTCGATGAGGCCAAGGAGGAGGTCGGCGAGATCGTCGATTTCCTCAAGGATCCGGCCAAGTTCCAGAAGCTCGGCGGCAAGATCCCGCGCGGCGTGCTGATGGTCGGTTCGCCGGGCACCGGCAAGACGCTGCTCGCCAAGGCCATTGCCGGCGAGGCGAAAGTGCCGTTCTTCACGATCTCCGGTTCGGACTTCGTCGAGATGTTCGTGGGCGTCGGCGCATCCCGCGTTCGCGACATGTTCGACCAGGCGAAGAAGCACGCGCCCTGCATCATTTTCATCGACGAAATCGACGCGGTCGGCCGCCATCGCGGCGCGGGCCTGGGCGGCGGCCACGACGAGCGCGAACAGACGCTGAACCAGTTGCTGGTCGAGATGGACGGCTTCGAGGGCAACGAGGGCGTCATCGTCATCGCCGCCACCAACCGGCCCGACGTGCTCGACCCGGCGCTGCTGCGTCCGGGCCGCTTCGACCGCCAGGTGGTCGTGCCGCTGCCCGACGTGCGCGGCCGCGAGCAGATCCTCAAGGTCCACATGCGCAAGCTGCCGCTGGCCGAGGACGTCAAGCCCTCGATCATTGCCCGCGGCACGCCCGGCTTCTCGGGCGCCGACCTCGCCAACCTCGTCAACGAGGCCGCGCTGTTCGCGGCGCGCGCCAACCGGCGCACCGTGTCGATGGACGAGTTCGAGCGCGCCAAGGACAAGATCATGATGGGCGCCGAGCGCAAGTCCATGGTCATGGACGAGAACGAGAAGAAGCTCACCGCGTACCACGAGGCGGGCCACGCGATCGTGGGCCTGAACGTGCCGGATCACGACCCGGTCTACAAGGTCTCGATCATCCCGCGCGGCCGCGCGCTCGGCATCACGATGTTCCTGCCCGAGACGGACCGTTACAGCACCAGCAAGCGGCGGCTCGAAAGTCGCATCGCGACGCTGTTCGGCGGCCGTGTCGCCGAAGAAATCATCTTCGGACCCGAGTACGTCACCACGGGTGCGTCGAATGACATCGAGCGCGCCACCGAGATCTCCCGCAACATGGTCACCAAGTGGGGCCTGTCGGACCGGCTCGGCACGCTGACCTACGCCGAGGAAGACGGCGAGGTGTTCCTCGGCCGCTCGGTGACGCAACACAAGCAGGTCGGCGACAAGACGCGCGACGCGATCGACGAGGAAGTGCGCCGGGTGATCGACGACAACTACCGGCGTGCCAAGGACATTCTCGAGCGCGAGATCGACAAGCTGCACAAGATGGCCGACGCGTTGATGAAGTACGAGACCATCGACGAGCACCAGATCAAGGACATCATGCAGGGTCTCGAGCCGCGTCCGCCGGAGGACTGGGAAGACCGCGACCTGCCGAGCTCCGGCGCCAAGCCGCGCGAGCGGCGCGACGGTGAGGCCCCGACGGGGCGTCCGGCTCCCCAGCACTGATCCATCGTCCAAGCGCCCGGCCCCCTGCCGGGCGCTTCGTTTCGACCCATGCAAGCTCCGCTGAAGCTCGTCTGTCGCGACACCGTGCTCGATCTCGCCGAGCCGGTCGTGATGGGCATCCTGAACGTGACGCCCGACTCGTTCTCAGACGGTGGCCGACACGGCGACATCGATGCGGCCGTGGAGTGGGGGCTCGCCATGGCGACGGAGGGCGCCGCGATCATCGACGTGGGCGGTGAGTCCACCCGGCCCGGGGCTGCGCCGGTCGATGTCGAGGAAGAACTCGCGCGCGTCGTGCCCGTCATCGAGCGACTCGCCCGCCGGTCCGGCGTCCCGATTTCGGTCGACACCACCAAGCCCGAGGTCATGCGTGCCGCCGTCGCCGCCGGTGCGTGCCTGATCAACGACGTGCGCGCGCTGCAGGCGCCGGGTGCGCTTGCGGCCGCCGCAGAGACTGGCGCTGGCGTCTGCCTGATGCACATGCGCGGCGAGCCGCGAACGATGCAGTCCGACCCGCACTACCGGTCCGTCGTCGAGGACGTGCGGGACGACCTCAGGGGCCGGATCGCGGCCTGCGAGGCTGCCGGTATCCCTCGCGAGCGGATTTGCGTCGACCCGGGCATCGGTTTCGGCAAGCGTCCGGAACACAACCTGGCGCTGCTCGCGGCACTCGATCGGCTCGCCGACCCCGGAATCCCGGTACTGGTCGGCGTTTCGCGCAAGTCGCTCCTCGGTATCATCACGGGCCGGCCCACCGGCGAGCGGCTGGCGGGCAGCGTCGCGCTTGCGGCGCTCAGCGTGATGCGGGGCGCGGCGATCATCCGTGCCCACGACGTGGCGGCGACCGTGGATGCAGTCAAGGTGGCGAGCGCGCTCAGGCGGGCCGCGGCCGGAGGGAGTTGACGATGGCCCGTAGATTCTTCGGTACGGATGGCGTGCGTGGCCGCGTGGGCGAGCACCCGATGACGGTCGAATTCGCGCTGCGCCTCGCCAGCGCCGCGGCGCGCGTGCTGGCGCCGAACGGCGGCGCCGCGCTCGTCGGCAAGGACACGCGCCTGTCCGGCTACATGTTCGAGGCCGCGCTCGAAGCGGGTTTCGTGGCGGCGGGCGTAGACGCGAACCTGATCGGCCCGCTGCCGACGCCGGGCATCGCCTACCTGACGCAGCACTTCGGCTGTCGTTTCGGCGTCGTGATCAGCGCCTCCCACAATCTTTACGAAGACAACGGCATCAAGTTCTTCGATTCGGCGGGCAGCAAGCTGTCCGACGACGTCGAGGAGCAGATCGAGCAGCTGCTCGACGAGCCGGCCCTGACGCGCGAATCGATCTCGCTCGGCCGTGCCACGCGTGTCGACAAGTCGCGGGGCATCTACCAGGATTTCTGCGCTTCGACGATGCCTGCTGGCATCGATCTCACTGGGCTCAAGGTCGTCATCGACTGCGCGCACGGCGCGGCCTACAAGGTCGCGCCGCGGGTGTTGACCGACCTCGGCGCCGAGATCATCCCGATCGGCTGCTCGCCCAATGGCCGCAACATCAACCTGCGCTGCGGCTCGATGGCCCCCGAGCTGCTGCAGCTCACGGTGTCCGGTGTCGGTGCCGACGTCGGCATCGCGCTCGACGGCGACGGGGACCGGCTCGTCATGGTCGATCACCTCGGCCGCCTCGTGGACGGCGATCGTCTGCTGTACGTGATCGCCCGGGACCGCCACAGCCAGGGCGAACTGAAGGGGCCCGTGGTGGGCACCGTGATGAGCAACCTCGGCCTCGAGCAGTCCTTGCAGGCCGATGGCATCCCGTTCCTGCGCGCCGCCGTCGGTGACCGCTACGTCCTCGCGATGCTGCGTGAGCACGGCGGCGTGCTCGGGGGCGAGACGTCCGGACACCTGCTCTGTCTCGATCGCACGACGACCGGCGACGGCCTCGTGAGCGCGCTGCAGGTGCTTGCGGTCATGAAGCGGACGGGGCGGCCGCTCGCGGAACTCGCGGCCGGCATGCCCCAGTTCCCCCAGGTCATGGTCAACGTGCGGGTTCGCGAGCGGGTCGACCCGCGCCAGTCGCCGGCGATCCAGGCTGCCGTGAGTCGCGTCGAGGCGGCCCTGGGCCGCACCGGTCGAGTGGTGCTGCGGGCCTCGGGGACCGAACCCCTGATCCGCGTGATGGTCGAAGGCGAGGACGAAGCGGTCGTCACCCGGCACGCGAACGAGCTGGCGGAGGCCGTCCGCCAGTCCGTTTGAGGCGCAGCGGCCGAATTGCATTCCCGCCGACCCGCCGCTAAGATCGCGCGCCTTTCGCGGACCGCCCCCATGGCTGGAGACGGCCGGTTGGACGGTGGAGAGCCGAATGCGTAAGCCCCTGGTCGCTGGAAACTGGAAGATGCACGGCTCCCGGGCCGAGAACGCACAGCTGGTGCGTTCGCTGCTCGACCTGCTCCGTCCGGATGGCCGGTCGGAAGTCCTGCTGTGCCCGCCCTTCGTGTACTTGTGGGAGATCGAGCGCCTGTTGAAGGACAGCGACGTGGCGCTGGGCGCCCAGTCGCTGTGCGCCGAGGCGCAAGGCGCGTTCACCGGCGAGGTGTCGGGGACGATGCTGCGCGACGTCGGTTGCCGCTACGTGCTGGTCGGCCATTCCGAGCGCCGCCAGCTCTTTGGCGAGCAGGACGCGCTGGTGGCGCGCAAGTTCATGGCGGCGCAGGCGCACGGGCTCACCCCGGTGCTTTGCGTCGGGGAGACGCTCGAGGAGCGCGAAGCCGGGCGGACCGGCGACGTCGTCTCCCGGCAGCTCGAGGCCGTGCTGGCCGTGAGCGGCATTGCGGCGTTCGACCGGGCGGTCGTGGCCTATGAGCCCGTCTGGGCCATCGGCACGGGCCGCAACGCGACGCCAGGGCAGGCGCAGGACGTGCACGCCTCGATCCGCGGCCAGTTGGCGGCACTGGATGCTATAATCGGCGGATCTGTGAGGATCCTGTACGGCGGCAGCGTCAAGGCCTCGAACGCACGGGAACTCTTCGCGATGGCGGACATCGACGGCGGCCTCGTCGGCGGTGCCTCGCTCAAGGCAGAAGAGTTCGCGCAGATCTGCGCGGCCGCGGATTGACAACGGAGACATCGGGCACATGAGCTGGGTACAAACGCTGGCGGTCGTTTTTCACGTGCTGCTGGCGGCATCGATCATCGGGCTGGTGCTGTTGCAGCGCGGCCGCGGTGCAGACGCCGGCGCCGGCTTTGGCGCGGGTGCCTCGGGCACGGTGTTCGGTGCGCGCGGTTCGGGCTCGTTCATGTCGCGTACGACGGCCATCCTGGCCACGCTGTTCTTCATCACCAGCCTCGGGCTGTCCTACCTGCTCAGTCGCGGCACGGCGCCCACCAGCGTCGTCGATCGCGTCCAGACCGAGCAGTCGGTTCCGGCGCCCAACGCCCCGGTCCCGGGCTTGCTGCCGAGCATTCCCGAGCCCGCGCCCACGACTGCGCCGCCCGCCGCGACGCCGGAACCAGCGCCTGCGCCCGCGGGTCAATGAGGGCGCGCGACTGACACGATTGCGGATGTGGTGGAATTGGTAGACACGCTAGCTTGAGGGGTTAGTGCCGCAAGGCGTGAGAGTTCGAGTCTCTCCATCCGCACCAGACCGAAAACAGGCGAACCTCCGGGTTCGCCTTTTTCTTTTCACCACCTTACTGCGCCGCAGCACTCCCTGTTAGAATTTGCGGCCCGTCGGGGCTGCTGAATCGGAGCTGCATCGCGCGATGCTCGCAGAGTACCTGCCGATCCTGATTTTCCTCGCGGTGGCCGGCGCGATCGGCACGCTGCTGCTCGTGCTCGGCTTCGTATTCGGGCCGCGCCGCCCCGACCCCGAAAAGCTCTCCGCCTACGAGTGCGGCTTCGAGGCTTTCGAGGATTCGCGCATGAAATTCGACGTGCGCTATTACCTCGTCGCGATCCTGTTCATCGTCTTCGACCTCGAAATCGCGTTCCTCTTCCCGTGGGCGGTCGCGCTCGACTCGGTCGGCATCGTCGCGCTCGCCGCGATGGGCGTCTTCCTGCTGGTGCTCGTGGTCGGCTTCATCTACGAGTGGAAGAAAGGGGCCCTGGAATGGGACTAGAAGCCTCCGAGTTGCCCGAGCGCGGCTTCGTCACGACGACGGTCGACGCGGTCATGAACTGGGCCCGCACGGGCTCGATGTGGCCGATGACTTTCGGGCTCGCCTGCTGCGCGGTCGAGATGATGCACGCGGGCGCCGCGCGCTACGATCTCGACCGTTTCGGCATCGTCTTTCGCCCGAGCCCGCGCCAGTCCGACGTGATGATCGTGGCGGGCACGCTCGTGAACAAGATGGCCCCGGCGCTGCGCAGGGTCTACGACCAGATGCCCGAGCCGCGTTGGGTGATCTCGATGGGCTCCTGCGCGAATGGCGGGGGGTATTACCACTATTCGTACGCGGTCGTGCGCGGCTGCGACCGCATCGTCCCTGTGGACGTCTACGTGCCCGGCTGCCCGCCAACGGCCGAGGCGCTGCTGTACGGGATCCTGCAGTTGCAGAAGAAGATCCACCGCACCCAGACGATTGCCCGCTGAGCGAACCATGAGCGACGCGCTGGAAAATCAGGCCGGAACATTGCTGGCACGCTTCGGGAGCGCCCTGGAGCGGGTGCCGTCGCGCTGCGGCGAACTCACCTTCGAGGTGCCGGCGTCGCAGTTGCTCGTCGTCTGCCGCGCGCTGCGCGACGAGCCCGACTGGAGCTTCGAGCAACTGGTCGACCTCACCGGCGTCGATTACCTGGACTACGGTCGCGGCGAGTGGAAGACCGAATCCGCGTCGCACAGTGGCTTCAGCCGTGGTCGATCGGTCTACCTTTCCCGCTACGCCGAAGCGGGCGTCGGCGAGGGGACCGAACGCCGGTTCGCCGTCGTCTACCACCTGCTGTCGGTCACACGCAATCGCCGGCTGCGGCTGCGTTGCTGGTGCGAGGACGGCGAGCCGCCGATGCTCGACTCGGTCGAAGGGATCTGGAAGGCGGCCGACTGGTACGAGCGCGAGGCGTTCGACCTGTTCGGCATCCTGTTCCGCGGCCACCCCGACCTGCGCCGGCTGCTGACGGACTACGGCTTCGTCGGGCACCCGTTCCGCAAGGATTTTCCGCTGATCGGCAACGTCGAGGTCCGTTACGACCCGGCGAAGGGTCGCGTCGTCTACGAGCCGGTCAGCATCGAGCCGCGCACGCTGGTGCCACGCGTGATCCGCGACGACAACCGTTACGACGCGGCCTTGAAGGATCCCCCGCGCCATGGCTGAGATCCGCAGCTATACGATGAATTTCGGGCCGCAGCATCCCGCGGCGCACGGCGTGCTGCGCCTGGTGCTCGAGATGGACGGCGAGGTCGTGCAGAAGGCCGACCCGCACATCGGCCTGTTGCACCGCGCCACGGAGAAACTCGCCGAGTCGAAGCCGTTCAACCAGTCGATCGGCTACATGGATCGCCTCGACTACGTCTCGATGATGTGCAACGAGCACGCCTACGTGCTGGCGATCGAGAAGCTGCTGGGCATCGAGGTGCCGATCCGCGCGCAGTACATCCGCGTGATGTTCGACGAGATCACGCGCATCCTGAACCACCTGATGTGGCTCGGCGCGCACGGTCTCGACATCGGCGCAATGACGATGTTCCTGTACTGCTTCCGCGAGCGCGAAGACCTGATGGACTGCTACGAGGCGGTCTCGGGCACGCGTATGCACGCGACCTACTACCGGCCGGGCGGCGTGTACCGCGACCTGCCCGACTCGATGCCGAAGTACCAGGCCTCGCGCTGGAAGTCACAGAAGGACGTCGACCGCCTGAACGAGAAGCGCTCGGGCTCGATGCTCGACTTCATCGACGACTTCACGAGCCGCTTCCCGGCCTGCGTGGATGAGTACGAGATGCTGCTCACGGACAACCGCATCTGGAAGCAGCGCACCGTCAACATCGGCGTCGTGACGCCCGAGCGCGCGCTCAACCTGGGCTTCACCGGCCCGATGTTGCGCGGCTCCGGCATTGCCTGGGACCTGCGCAAGAAGCAGCCCTACGAAGTCTACGGGCTGCTGGACTTCGACATCCCGGTGGGCGTGAACGGCGACTGCTACGACCGCTACCTGGTGCGCGTCGAGGAGATGCGCCAGTCGAACCGCATCGTCAAGCAGTGCGTCGACTGGCTGCGCAGCAATCCGGGCCCGGTCATGGTGGGCGACCACAAGATCGTCCCGCCGACCCGCGAGCAGATGAAGGGCGACATGGAATCGCTGATCCATCACTTCAAGCTGTTCACCGAGGGTTACAGCGTGCCGGAGGGCGAGGCGTACGCGGTCGTCGAGGCGCCCAAGGGCGAGTTCGGCATCTACCTGGTCTCGGATGGCGCCAACAAGCCGTACCGCCTGAAGTGCCGTGCGCCGGGCTTCCCGCACCTCGCGGCGCTCGACGAGATGGTGCAGGGCCACATGCTGGCCGACGTGGTCGCCGTGATCGGCACCGCGGACATCGTGTTCGGGGAGATCGACCGGTGAGCGAGCCCACCCACGCGCCGGACGGCGAGTTGCTGTCGCAGCACGTCCGCGAGGAGATCGACCACTGGGTCGCGAAGTTCCCGCCGGACCGCAAGCGCTCGGCGGTGATCGCCGCGCTGCACGCGGTGCAGCACGAGCAGGGCTTCCTGACCCAGCAGGCCATGGATGCCGTCGCCGCGTACCTCGGCCTGCCGCCGATCCAGGTCTACGAGGTCGCGAGCTTCTACTCGATGTTCGAGACGAAGCCCGTCGGCCGCCACCACATCTCCGTCTGCACCAACATCTCCTGCATGCTGTGCGGCGGCGAGCAGCTGCTCGCGCACGTCGAGCGCCGCCTCGGCGTCAAGGTGGGCGAGAGCACGCCGGATGGCCGCTTCTTCCTGAAGGCGGAAGAGGAGTGCCTCGCAGCCTGCAACGGTGCGCCGATGATGATGGTGGACCACGTGTACTACGAGAACCTGACGCCAGAGAAGGTGGACAGGATCCTGGACGAGCACAAGTAGGGCCCCGCCGTGAGCGACTGGACCGACCGCATGAACCTCGTCTGCTTCGAGCCGCTCAAGTACGAGCGGCCCTGGGAGCTCGAGACGTATCGGAAGATCGGCGGTTACGAGGCCTGGCAGAAGATCCTGGCCGAGCGGACGCCGCGCGAACAGGTCATCGAGATGGTCAAGGCCTCGGGGCTGCGCGGCCGCGGCGGCGCCGGCTTCCCGACGGGCCTCAAGTGGTCGTTCATGCCGCGCAATGCGCCGGTGCAGAAGTACGTCGTCTGCAATTCCGACGAGAGCGAGCCCGGCACCTGCCACGATCGCGACATCCTGCGCTTCAACCCGCACGCGCTGATCGAAGGCATGGCGATCGGCGGCTACGCGATGGGCGCCACGGTCGGCTACAACTACATCCGCGGCGAATTCATGGCCGAGCCCGTGCCGCGTTTCGAGGCGGCGCTGAAGGAGGCCTATGTGGCGGGGCTGCTCGGCAGGAACCTGCAGGGCTCCGGCGTCGACTTCGACCTCTACACGTTCGTCGGCGCCGGCGCCTATATCTGCGGCGAGGAAACGGCGCTGCTCGAGTCGCTCGAGGGCAAGCAGGGCAAGCCGCGCTTCAAGCCGCCGTTCCCTGCGAACTTCGGGCTGTACGGCAAGCCCACGACGATCAACAACGCGCAGAGCTTCGCGTCGGTGCCGACGATCCTGCGCAAGGGCCCGGAGTGGTTCGCCGGCCTCGGCCCCGCGAATTCCGGCGGCACGGTGATCTTCTCGGTCTCGGGCCACGTCGAGAAGCCCGGCAACTTCGAGGTACCGCTCGGCATCCCCTTCAAGGACCTGCTCGAGATCGCGGGCGGCGTCCGCGGTGGCCGCAAGTTGAAGGCTGTGATTCCCGGCGGCTCGTCGGTGCCAGTCGTGCCGGGCGACGTGATGCTCGCCGCGAACATGGACTACGACTCGCTCAAGAAAGCCGGCTCGGCCATCGGCTCGGCCGCGGTCATCGTGATGGACGACACGACCGACATGGTGCGCGTGCTCGAGCGCCTGTCGCGCTTCTACTACATGGAATCCTGCGGGCAGTGCACGCCGTGCCGCGAGGGCACGGGCTGGCTGAATCGCACGCTGAAGCGGATCCTCGCGGGCCAGGGACGCAAGGAAGACGTCGACATGCTGGTCAGCGTCGCCAACAACATCGAGGGACACACGATCTGCGCGCTCGGCGACGCCGCGGCGTGGCCCGTGCAGAGTTTCATCAAGCATTTCCGGCACGAGTTCGAGCATTACGTCGAGCACGGCCACAGCATCGTCGAGGCGCGCGGCCGCGCAGCGTGACGGCATGAGCGAAGACCTGGTCAACATCGAAGTCGACGGCGTGGCGGTCAAGGCGCGGAAGGGCGCCATGATCATCCAGGCGACGGACGCGCAGGGCGCCTACGTGCCGCGCTTCTGCTATCACGAGAAACTGTCGATCGCGGCCAACTGCCGGATGTGCCTCGTCGAGGTCGAGAAGGCCCCGAAGCCGCTGCCCGCGTGCGCCACACCGGTCGCAGAGGGCATGAAGATCTTCACCAAGTCGCCCCGGGCCATCGCGGCCCAGAAGGCGACGATGGAGTTCCTGCTGATCAACCACCCGCTCGACTGCCCGATCTGCGACCAGGGCGGCGAGTGCGAGCTGCAGGACCTGGCGA
>Ga0209253_10002323_pt1 | contig 16857 bp, 13 predicted proteins | sample FrelakmetBRP12BR_FD_187145 | JGI IMG/M metagenome (GOLD analysis project Ga0209253, IMG submission 187145) | Freshwater lake sediment microbial communities from the University of Notre Dame, USA, for methane emissions studies - BRP12 BR (SPAdes)... | ecosystem: Environmental > Aquatic >...
TGCGTCCATCTTGGAAGTGCCCTTGAGCATCATTTCGGCCGTGAGGCCGGAGACTCCATCGAGCTCAGCCGGTTCGAAGGCCAAGCCGGCGCCCCGGATAAACATTTGGAAACTGACCAGCGGTAAATCGCTGTTTCTGAGATAGTAGACGGTGAGGCCGTTTTTTAAGACGATCTTCTCAGGAACAGGCAGCTTAAAAGCGCATTCTCCGACGGCCCAGGGAACGAGCAGGAGAACGACCAGGGCCAGGACCATGATTGCCCGTTTCATTTTGCACCTCCCTCAGGGATGAGCTTGCCGACCGTTTTGTTGTTCTCCGTAAGATATTTCTTGGCCGCCTCCTGAACCCGTTCAATCTTAACGCCGGCATAATTGTCCATAAGTGTGAAGAGTGTTTCATAGCTTCCGAAAAGGACTTCGGCCGACCCCAGCGTATCGGCCTTGCCGGAATTTGTCTGAAGCCTGAAATAGAAGTTGCTGCGGATCATATTCAGCGCCTTTTGGTATTCTTTTTCGGTTATGCCGTCCTTCCTGATTTTGGCCAATTCTTCCTCGATCACTGCCTCCAGCCGGTTGAGGTCCACTCCGGGCCGAGGCTTGACACTAATCGTAAACAGCAGCGGGTCGATCGTTTCACCGATCCCTCCATAGACGCTGATGGCCAGCTCTTCCTCGCGGACAAGACGCCTGTAAAGCCGGCTGCTATCACCGTTGAGGAGCGCCTGCTCCAGGATGGAAAGCGGATAAAAATCGGGCGACTGGCAGTTCGGGGCGTGGAAGACCATGTTGAAGGAGGGCGTCTGCGCCTCTTTCCGGACGATGACCTGTTTGGGCCCCAGCTGAGGAGGTTCGACGGTCGTCACGGGAGGAGGCGGCGTTCCAGCGGAAATTCCACTGTAATGTTTCTTGAAGAGCTCCAGCGCTTTGGCGCTCTCGAAATCGCCCACCAGGATAGCCACGGCGTTGTTGGGAGAGTAATAGGTCCGATAATAAGCCATGACCTCATCGCGCTTCCAGCCCAGGATGTCGCTCATCCAGCCGATGACATCCCAGTGATACGGATGGGCCATGATGGCCGTGGCGCGCACGTTTTCAGAGAGAATGGCATCATTATCGTTCTCTACGCCCATCCGCCTTTCCGAGGCGATGACACCGCGTTCGGACTCGAACACCTCAGGTTCAAAAATGAGGCCCTGCATCCGGTCGGCTTCCATCTCGATCATCATCTCCAGCGCAGCCGGGGGGAACCAGTCGGTATAGGCGGTGAAGTCTTCGCCGGTATAAGCGTTGTTGCCGCCCCCAGAAAATTCCATCCGGCGGTCGAACTCGCCGGGGCCGAACGTCTTGGTCCCGTTGAACATCATGTGTTCGATGAAGTGGGATGCGCCCGTGAGGCCGGGCCGCTCATTGCGGGACCCGACACGAAAGAATGTAAAAAGCGCCACGTTGGGAATAGCGTGGTCCTCAAGGAATAGAACTTTCAGCCCGTTATCGAGACTGTGAACCTTGATGTCCTCCTTCCGGAAGGCTCCTGAAAGAAAGACCGGCGAGACGGCAAGGGCCAGCGCAAGGGCAGCGATTTTTCGACGCATGAAGCGACCTCCTCGGCCAGAAATTAAAGGGTATACTTTACCAACAGCGGGTGCCCAGGTCAAATCAATTTCGGCCTTCTTGATGCGATTGACTTTATCTCTTGGGATTCGATATAGTTAGACACCCGGCCAGCGGTCGGGGTGGTTCGCATAATGACCCGGAAAAAGAATCATCTCACTCTCTACATTTTCATCGGCATGGGGATCGGCCTTCTCATCGGGGCTATTTTCCCTAATATCGGGGCCCAGCTTCGTCCTCTGAGCCTGATCTTCATCCGGTTGATCAAATCGATCATCGCCCCCCTGATCTTCGCAACGATCGTCGTCGGGATCGCCGGCCACAGCGACCTCAAGGCTGTCGGCCGCATGGGGATCAAAGCCCTCGTCTATTTTGAGATCGTCACCACGATCGCACTTTTTATCGGCCTCGGGTTTGTCAACCTGGTCAAGCCGGGCGTGGGAGTCGCACTGCAGGGCGGCGATGTCAGCGCAGTCGCGGCCAAGTCCCAGAAATTCGCCGATGTCCTGATCCATATCTTTCCCCAGAGTTTCTTTCAGGCCGCCGCTGAGGGTGAGATCCTCCAGATCGTCATCTTCAGCATCATCTTCGCCTTCGCTTTGAGCCTGGTGAAGCACAAGAAAAAGGTCATCCTTGATTTTTGCGACGCCCTGGCCGAGACGATGTTCAAGTTCACTTCGATCGTCATGCGCTACGCCCCCATCGGAGTAGGTGCCGCAATCGCAGTGGCCGTGGGAAGCAGGGGGCTCTCTGTTTTAATCAACCTGGGAATGCTCATCCTGACCTTCTATGGCGCCGCCATCTTCTTCATTCTTTTTATCTTTATCCCCATCGCCTTCCTTTTTAAGATTCCCGTCAAAAAATTTCTCTCGGCCGTAAAAGAGCCGGCTATCATCGCCTTCTCAACCACAAGCTCCGAGGCCGCCCTTCCCAAGGCTATGCAGGCCATGGAAAATATGGGGGTTCCGAGGGAGATCGTGGCTTTTATTCTGCCGACTGGATACAGCTTCAACCTGGACGGAACTTCCCTCTACCTTTCGCTCGCGTCGGTTTTTGTCGCCCAAGCTGCTGGGGTTCACATGACCTTCTCCCAACAGTTGGTCATGGTTTTCACCCTCATGTTGACGAGCAAGGGCGTGGCGGGCGTCCCCCGGGCAGCGCTCGTCATCCTGGCCGGCACGCTCGTCCAGTTCAAGCTCCCGCTCGAGGGCATCGCAATCCTTCTGGGGATCGATGAGCTCGTGGACATGGTCAGGACCATGATCAACGTCATCGGCAACTGCCTGGCCTCGGTCGTCATCGCCAAGTGGGAAGGAAGATTCATCGAAAACTATAAGCCCCCGCAAACCGAGTAGAAAATTCGGGGAAAGGAAACTCCGAAAAAAACAGCCACATTTCTTTTTGCCGTCTATTTTGCCATAATCTCTCCATGATCAAAGCGATCCCTGAAGATTTTATCGTCGAAGAAAAAGCGGGGCTGCCTCTCCGCCAACGCGGGAGCCACAGGGTCTATCTCCTCAAGAAATCTCACTGGAATACACTCGACCTAATCCATCTTCTTTCCCGGTCTCTTCGTCTCCCGCTTGAAAAGTTTTCTTACGGCGGGAAAAAAGACAAACACGGCTTGACCTCTCAGTTCATCGCCGTTGAGAACCGCCGCGACTGCAGCCAGGAAGGAAAGGATTTCTCGCTTGAATCTCAGGGATTCATGGACCGGCCCATGGGCCCCGACCTCATCCTGGGGAACGCTTTTACGGTGACGATGAGGGACCTGGCCGGACTTGACTCCCTGGACAGGAACATAGATGAGGTTGGGAAAACCGGGTTCCCCAATTTCTTCGATGACCAGAGGTTCAGGAGCTATGACCCGGAAAGAGGCTTCTTTGCCGAGAAAATTTTGAGGCGGCACTGGAACGGGGCCCTTCAGGTCTTTCTCACGAGCGCCGGCCCTGACACGGGCAAAAAGGAGAGGGAAAGGAAACAGGCTCTTTTTGAAAATTGGAGGGACTGGCCCGCCTGCTTGGATTATGCGCAAGATCCCCTGAAAAAAAGGATCTTCGGCTATTTATCCGGGCACCCCAAGGATTTCGGCAGGGCGCTCCACCTGCTCCCCCAGGAAGAAATCTCGATGGCCTATGCGGCCTTTCAATCCCATCTGTGGAACGAGCTTCTGCGGCGGCTCTTAAAGCTCAAACTCAAAGACCTTATTGAAATTAGGGGAGTTGAAGGGAGCTACATCTTTTGGCGGAACATGGAAGATGATACGCTCGCCTATCTCGGCAGTTTAGATATGCCCACAGCGGCGGTGAAGATGGACTTTCCGGATGACCTTGTCCGCTCCCTTTACGAAGATATCCTAAAAGAACATGCTATCAAGCCGGGCTCATTCCGGACCAAGGCGTTGAGGAAGGTCTATTTTCGGTCCTTCAAGCGAAAGGCAATGCTCATCCCGGAGGACCTCCGCATCGTCGAAAAAGGAGATGATAATCTTCATCCGGCCAGGAAGAAGATGACCATTTCCTTTTTCCTCCCCCGCGGTGCCTATGGAACAATGTTGGTGAAAAGGATAACCTTCAATTCTTACGGATAAGAGGGCATTGACAGGCAAATCGCAGTGAGAATATATTCATCACAGAGTAAGATCATGCGCCAGAAAAGTGACCATCCTCGAATTCGAATTCGTAAGCTGGACCAGTATCCGGACTTCGAAAAGCTGGTGGATATTCAGCGGGCGGTCTGGAAGCACGATGAAACGGACATTACGCCGACTCATCAGTTTCGCGTCTCCTCCAAAATGGGAGGCATTCTCCTCGGTGCTTATGTCGGAAAAGAGCTGGCCGGATTCGTCTTTTCTTTTCCGGCTGTTTTTGAAAAAAAACTGTGCCAGCATTCGCATCATCTGGCCGTTCTGCCGGCATACCAGGGCCTCGGGATCGGGAAGAGGATGAAATGGGCCCAGCGGGATTGGAGCTTAAGGCTGGGATATAGCTTGATTACCTGGACCCAGGATCCCCTCCAGTCGAGAAACGCTAACCTCAATTTCCACACGCTCGGCGCCATGAGCAAGACGTACTTTTCAAATTTTTATGGGACAACGCCCTCCCTGACCCCCGCGCCCAACCTTCCCACGGACAGGCTTCTGCTGGAGTGGCCGATTGGCTCTCCAAGAGTCGAGATGCGCAGGCGGGGCAAATCTGATGAATACAATATCGCCGGGCTAGCCATAGCCCTGGAAAAGACACCCGGCAGCGGAGATCTCCCCGCGACTCCGCGCCTGTCCTTGAAGGAGAGATTCATCCTGGCGGAAGTCCCGGCCAGGATTAGGACTTTAGAGAAAAGCCCGGCCTTGATCTCGGCCTGGCAGGCGGCTCTTCGCAAGGTCTTGAGCCGTTACTTCAGAAGAGGGTATGCTGTCGTCGATTTGCTCTTCGGGGAACGCTGCTTTTATATTCTCGAGAAACAGGTCAGAGCCTGAAGCTCATGAAATCCTGGAAGGATAATATTTCTTTTATCCTCGTCGAGCCCGGAGAGCCCGGGAATATCGGCGCCTCAGCCAGAGCCCTGAAAAACATGGGCTTTCGAAAGCTCGAGCTGGTCAATCCCCCGCCCTTTCTGAACAATGAGGCCAGGTCCATGGCCTGCGGCGGAAAAGATGTCCTCGAACAGGCTTGTGTCCATTCCAACTTCGGCCGGGCCATCGGCGACAAGCAGCTCGTTGTCGGGACGACACGACGATACGGCAGCAAAAGAGGTCTCTTTCTGTCCTTCGAGGAGGGCGCGAAGAGAATCATCAAGGCGGCGTCGAAGAACAGGGTCGCCGTTCTCTTCGGGAGGGAACAGAACGGACTGTATAACCAGGAAATCGAGGAATGCGGATTCCTGATAAAGATACCGGCCAATCCTTCCTTCCCTTCTTTGAACCTCAGCCAGAGCGTCATGCTCGTGGCCTACGAGCTCAGCCGGCGGACGTTCAAGTCAGGGCTGCCGCAGTTGGTGGAGAACAAGGAGGTTCAGAAACTCTACCGGAGAATCCACTCCACCCTCTTGCTCCTGGGATACAGGTCCAAAGGGGATAAAGACCTCGAGGCCGTCATCATGCGCAACATCAAACACCTCCTCAACCGGGCCGGACTGACGGAATGGGAAATGCAGATGATCTACGGGATCTGCACCCAGATCGAGAAGAGATTGAAAAAGACCTCCCGGGGACGATAGGGGCCGTCCTTATCTCACATCATATTTTATGAACGAAAAGTAGGCCGCGCTAAAAAGGATAAGGTTAAAAATGACCAGGACGGCAAAAGCCGGCAGCGTTGCTTTAACCCTTCCCCCCAGCCCCTCCTCTTGATAGTTATATCTAGGCCTGTCGCTCATGTCCACGGCTGTGTTCCACCAGTCCACGGCAGGATCCTGCTTCTGGAGAGTCTCGATCTTTTGACGTTGATAATCCCCGAAGGCCCGGCCCCACATCTCCCTGATTCGCCCGAAATGAGCCTCATTCCGGACTCCTGTTGACGAAAGATCAGTGGCCAGATAGGTGAAGTCCGAGAGGGGCGAAAGCATCGAGAGGTAAGAAGAAAGCTCGGTTTGGGCGGCTTCTTTCCGTCCCATCTCTCTCCAGATAGCACTCGCCTTTTCACCTTGGATACGATTGGCTTCATCCCAGGCGGCCTGGACTTCACGCGTTCTGGCCTCATAAGCTTCACGATAAGCGGGGTCCCTGGTGACTCTGTCTTTGATCTCTGCCTCCGCCAGATTTTCGGCCAGGACAGGATATTTTTTGACCAGTTCCTCGAGCTTCTCTTTCATCAATTTTCTACCCAGGTCATCCCTCTCGGTATCGGTCAATCGGGCCGTCTGCCGGTCGATCGAGATCCTGGACGGCGTTGGGGAAATGAAGGAAGCAAGGTAAGGACTCAAGTTGGGAATGATCAGGACCAGGAGCACCCAGACAAAAAGAGAGGTCATGATCGAGGACGAGCTCGAATGATGCCGCGAAGAGATGAAGGTGCCAAGGCAGTAGAAGAGCCCGAAATAGAACACGGCGCCGGCAACGATCAACCCTAAGGCGCCCCAGTCTGCCCCGTTCCAGGCCACCCTCGGCTGGAGGGCGATGATCAACAAACCAACGACCAGGGAGAAAACAAACGGGATCAGGAGAGTCAAAACGCCGCCCGAAATTTTGCCCAGGATGGCCTTCGACCTGGAGAAACCGTTGGAGAGCATCAGTTTCAGGGTCCCGTCTTCTTTTTCTCCGCAGACCGAATCGTAGGACAGGATCAGGGCGACGAGGCTCATCAAGATAGTGACGATGAAGACCAGGTCGATGAGGGGGAAGATAACGGGGAGCGGATCATCATCAAACTCCTCGATGTTGACATCCGAGGAAAGTCCCCGGACCAAGGAATAAAACGGGATCGGAGGCTGGGTGGCCTGCAGGATATTACCGATCCTGTTGAAATGGGCATAGCTCTTCATGTAGTTCTCGATCTCGGTCTGCCTTTGCGAATATTCGTCGATTTTTTTCAGGTAATCGTTGGTCAGGATAAAAATGGTCACCGTCACGATAATCAGGAGGAGGGCAAAGGAGGTCAAAAAGCGAAAGGAAAAAATATTGTTCTGAATTTCCTTTTTGATAATGGTCTTCAGCATGTTTTCATCTCACGTCGTATTTCACAAAGGCAAAATAGCTCAGGGCGAAGAAGAGGATGTTAAAAAAGACCAGCCAGGCCAGGTCAAAGAGGGCACCCTGAGCAAAAACCTGGGAAAGAGTACGATAGTTATAAGTGAAGGCCGGGTATTCGTTTGCCTTGGAATCAGAGCCGACAGGAGACATCATCTTTTGGATAACGGAGTCCTTGTACCTGACGACATCCCTCTTGAAATTGCTTTCTTCGCTGATCCCCGTCCCGGCAATATCCGTGACCGCATAAACAAAACTGGCCGCCGGAGAGATGCGGTTGATGTTCTTCGAAAGATTGACCAGGCGGTTGAATTTGTTGCTGAAATCTTCCCCCAGACGGTCGTTATCATCGCTGATCGTCTTTACATGCTTGGCCCAGTTGCCCCTCTGCTCGTTGCCCCTCTCCCCGATGCTCAGGAGAACTTCACGCGTCCAAACCTGCTGCCTTTTTTCACTCAACGCGCGGACCGAGGGCACATCGACCAGTTGCCTGGCTAAAAGTGTGCCGAGGTTGGGAATAATAAAGACCAGGAGCGCCCAGATGAAAAGGAGAATGACGATAGAGCTGGCCGCTTTCTTGGTCCGTGTCGAGATGAGAAGGCCGAGGCTCAAGAAAAAAGCGATATAGACAAGGGTCAGGACGAGGATGAAACCGAGTTTCAGGAGGTGGGCGGAGGAAAAATTGATATCCCGGTCAAGGCTCAAAAAAACAACCCCCAGGAGCGTCACCGCCACAAAAGGAACGGCCAGGCTGAAAAAGTTTCCCAGCCACTTGCCCAACAATACTTTTGCCCGGGAAACAGTGTTGGCCAGCATCAGCCTCAGGGTGCCCATCTCCTTTTCCCGGCTGACCTGGTCGAAACCGAAAAGAAGGGCCACGAGGGAAAGCACGACCCGGACGATGTAAAGGAAGTCCGGCGTCGGGAAAAACGAGAAAATGATGTTCCCCGATTTCTGGCCCGCGCGGACCGTGATGCCGATCACCCCAATCTCGAAAGACCGGGTGAGGGCCTCGTCCAGACCCTTGGCGAAGATCGACAGCGGGTTCGGCGCGAGGAGGGCAATCGGCTCGCCCGGCTTCGGCCTGATGACCTGATAATCAGAGAGCCTGTTCTTGAAATCCCGGTGCATGATAAAAAAGCTGGTGAAGATCAAGACGACAATAAGAAGCAGGACAATAAAGAATTTATAGCTGAGAAGGTTGGATACGATTTCTTTTTTGGCGATCGTCCAGAGCATGCGAGCCTCCTCGTCTCAGGCCGGCAGCGGCTCGGATTTCATATAGTCGATGTAGATCTTGACCAGGTCTTCATACTGAAGCTCTTCGCGCGTCCGCTCCATCACCAGCCGTCCTTCCTTCATGATGCCGATCCGGTCGCCGATTTCTTTGGCCCGGAAGATGTCGTGGGTGGACATGAGGATGGCCTTGCCCTCGCCTTTGAGCTCGGCCAGAATCTCCAGGAATTCCTCGGCGGCCTTGGGGTCAAGTCCTGAAGTCGGCTCATCAAGCAGGATCGCCGGCGCATTTTTGATGATGGCGATCGAGATCCCGAGCTTCTGTCTCATTCCTTTGGAGAAATTCTTCACCCTTTGCTCAAAGGCCTTTTCCTGGAGTGAAACCCGGCGCATGACCTGGTAGTAAGCCTCTTTGGTCAAGTTCTCCTTCCCCCCGAGCTTGGCAAAAAAATCGAGGTTCTGGCGGGCCGTAAAATTCCCGTACAGCATGACGTTTTCAGATACAAAGGCGACGTATTTTTTGGCTTCGAGCGGGTCTCTGGTGACGTCAATCCCGTTGATGAAGCACGTCCCCGTGGTTGGCGGGATGAAATTCAGGAAAAGGTTGATTGCTGTCGTCTTCCCCGCTCCGTTTGCCCCGAGGAGGCAGTATACCTCGCCCGGGTAGATATCCAAGTTTACGTGATCGACCGCCAGGACGCCGTCCTCGTAGCGCTTGGAAAGGTCTTCGGCCTTCAGAATGGGTTGCTGTTTTTCCATGTTACCTCCTCTTTATGAAATAGCATCATAATTTCTTATCCTTAATTTCATCGGACATCATAGTTTTGGAATTTATAAAACACGAAGGCAAATAAGAAGAGATTGTAGAGGGCCAATAAGCTAATATAGGGAAAGGCGTCTTTGAGACGTTCGCCTGGTCCCGAATTTTTGTCTTCGAACTTGGGAATCGAGTTGAAGTCAATCGGCTTGTTGGAGATGGTATCGTAAGTCAAATAAAAGAATGATCCTTTTTCAAGCACGCTACTCTCATTTTTGACAAAAGACAGAAAATCATTTTCATATCGCCGGATCTGATTCCAGAGGCTCTCGAAATGAAACAGCCCAGTCCCCGCGACGGAAGACGCCGAGTATTCGAAGAGAGAAGCTGGCGAGAAGAAATTAACCTTTCTGACCTCTTCTATAGCTGCAAGCTTTTTCCGCAGGTAATAGTCAAGAACATCCTGCCCTGACTTGTCTATTTCGGCATCCGCCTTAAGTCGTATCTCGCTGCGGCGGTATTTTTCGTAGTTCGACCCATAATCAGCCGGCAATCGCTTTTCCAGTCTGCCTCCTGTTTCGATGCTGGCTTTTTGGGCCATTTGATTGATTTCCTCTTCGGTGGGCACGTCAAAGCGTTTGAGCGTTAGGAACATCCCCGTCGATTTAGGGAAAACGATCACCAGAAATACCCAAACGAGAAGACAAAGAACTAAGCTGTTTCGACTGCTATGGCTTGAGACCGAACACGAGATCCCAAAGAGAATGAAGGTGGAAAGATAGAAGATAGAGGCCAAGAAAAAAAGCGAAACGCTGACGAAGATCGAGGAAGAGAAAGAAACCTCCGATGAAACGTTGAGTAGGATGAGGCTCAAAATGAGCCCGATGAATAATACGATGCCCAGCGTGAAAAGGGCGCTGATGTATTTGGCCAGAACCAAATAGGCCCTCTTGACAGGATTTGAATAGATAAGCCGCAAGGTCCCTTTTTCTTTCTCCCCTGTCACGGCATCGAAGGCCAGGATCAGGGCAAAGAGACTCATAAGAAACTGGACGATGAATGTCAAATCTGGCGAATACGTGAGAACGTCCGCAAGCTTCTCTTTTTTGCTTATCGACCTGTGGAACTGCGCCCCAGCGGTTTCCTCCTTCGGGCTCAGGACCTGAAGAGAATGTTGCGACGCTCTGAAAAAGAAACCCTGAGGAATGTTCTCTTCGTAAGCTTCCGAAATGAACAGTTCAGGCTTCGGCTTGAGCAGGAAAGACTGGCTGGCGGACATGAGGTTTTCCGAAGGAGATTTGGCAAATTCCTTGAGATTATCATCGTTCTGCGTCCTGGCCTTTGCATAAGCGTCCTGCAGATTATGGTAGTGACCCGTGAAGACGAGAGAAAAAATGACGATCGCGACCAGGACCAAAACAAGACTGACTAGGAATCGGTAGGTGAGAATGTCTTCAATTAATTGTCTCTTCAGCATCCGCCTGAACATCTCTATTCCATCCTCCGAGGGTCACAGCCAGCGAACGAAAAATAGGCCAGGACGAAAAACAAGATATTGTAAAAAAAGAGAACGCCTATGTTGAACAACAAAGGTTTCAGCCTGTCGATGAGTCCGAGTTCCGGAGACTTAAACGCTGGCAAATCATCTAAGTTCAAGAAGGTCAGTTTTGGCCTATACTTCATCGCCTCGTCGTAATATTTTCCCCTGTACCGGATAACCCAGCTCTGGTATGTATCGACTGTTCGGCCCGATAGGTCCTCCGTTATCTTCTTGATCAATTCCTGCTCATAGGGGGTCAGTTCCTCCGGGCCGGGATAGCAAAACCTCGTCCCAAAAGCATTCTTCCGATCCAGATAGCTCATGTATTGATGCCAATAAAGGCCGATCTGGCGGAGACAGCGCTTCAGCGCCTCATCTCCTGTGTCAGCAACGAGTTCTGCGATTCGGCCAAAACTCGCAGAAGGGACAAAGGCCAGGAGCCTATTTTGGTTACGGCGGATATTCTCCTCAACGGCCATATCCTGATTTTTTAGGTCATAGGCTTTTTGCGCATACTCCCTTTCTACCCGTATCTGATACGACGTTGACTGATTTTGGTCGTCAAGGTATTCCGGAGAGGTGATGCGGCTAAGGATAATCCCGCCATAGAGCTGCATGTTATCGCTATCACGGGGGATCATCCATGTTTTCTTAAATACGGCTTTTCGGTAGGCTTCACCGGATTTCTTATATCGCTCATTTTCTAAACTCCGGATATTGCCTTCGACATTTTTCGTCCGCGCGATAATTGCGTTATTTGAGTAACTTCTAACGGCCTGTGGGAGGAGAAAAGTGAGCACGAGATAAAAAGTCAAAAGAAAAAGCAGACTGCCAAAGGAGGTTTTTGTCGTGCTGGAGGCAAAAATCCCGAAAAGCAAAATGCCGGACAGATAAAAGAGAGAGGCGGAAAAAAGCAGTCCCATGGACCCAAAGAAGTTCGTATCGACGTCAACGCTTCTCGAGAAGAGGAGAAAAAGGAGGCCAAGAATGAAGCAGAATGCGAGGGGCACAGCGATGGAGACAAATGCCCCTAGATATTTGCCGAGAAGGATCTTATAGCGAGGCACAGAATTCGCTAACGCTAACGAAAGCAGCCCATCTTCCTTTTCCCCCGAAATGCTGCTGTAGGACAACAGGATGGCGAGGACCGTAAAAATAATAATGATGACTGAGGAAAAGTCGAAGATAGAAAACATGGCGGCAAATTCATTTTTCGTCACACCGCCTTGGAGCGAGGTCGGTATGTCCATTCGCATATTCCCGATTTCGACGTAGCTCCCGGCCTTCCTTTCTATCCCCGCTACGAAAATGCTCATAGGAGAAGGCCTCCGGTATATTTTGACCTTGAGGCTGGAATAGACCGGGACCTTGGCCAAGCTTTCTTTGGCAAGAGCGATGCCCGTATCGAAATTCTTCAAACGATCCTGATAATCGCGGGTGAGTATCGACGTGCTCGCCAATGAAACCACGATGGCGACGAGGACGCAGGCGATGAACTTGAACGAGAGGATGTTATCCAGGAACTCCCGCTTGATGATCGTCCGAATCATCGTTAATCCACTCCTGCCTTCCTGGCGTCCTCTGTCCGTCACTTCCCGCCGGGCCAAAACTCAGCCTCTAAAGGGAACACGGACCTTCGGTCCGCATCTTATGTCTGCATGAATGCGTGGACATATTTCTTATTAACGCACGTCATACCGGATGAACGAATAGTACGCGGCGGCGAAAAGTATCAGGTTGAAGAGAATGAGCAGGATAATGTCGGGCGCTGTGTCCTTCAGCGTTTCCTCAAAGGCTGGGAATTGGTACCGAAATTTCGGATAATCGATTTTCCCGCCCGGGCGCGTGTCTCCGCCCATCTGACGCCGCATGCTCCCGTCCTCGTAGCGCTTGGAAAGGTCTTCGGCCTTAAGGACAGGTATTTGATTGAGCATTTCGGCCTCCTTATAAACAAGCCATTAAGCTGTTGTTTTCTGAGATTGCTTCGTCACAATGTTCCTCGCAATGACGCGCCGCAGGTCCGTTTGCTTGCCATCTCAAGAAGCATTCTATTCGATGTCTCATGGGCCTGCCCTTCGTGTTGCCCTCAGCGGCGCGTCAGTTTGATTCCGAACACGACGATCCCGACGAGCAGCCCGACCAGAAGTATGATCAAAACGCTGATCCCCAGGATATTTGTTTTCGAAGCGATATGGATGCGGACGATTTTGTCTTCGGATTCCACCCGTCGGTTATCGGCACTGCACTCCGTCCGTATTTTTGGCTCGTAGTCTCCCACCGAGACATCGGAGGCCGGGATGAATCTGATATTGACGATTTGTTCCTTGCTTTGCTCCAGAGAAGCAATAAGCTCGGGCTGGATCTCCGCCCGCCAGTTCAGGGGCAGGTCGCTGAATACTCTGATGTTGATCAGCTTCCGGGTTCCCGTGTTCTTGACCGTGACCTTCATGTCAACGTTCTCTCCAACCTTGATCTCGTAATAGAGGTTGGGCGCCTGGACTTCCACTTTTCCCACTCCCCTGGGGATGAGCTCGAGTTTGACGCTCCCGGCTTTCAGGCTCTCGACTTCCCTGGGGCCGATCGGGGTATTATTTGCCAGAAATTGTCTCAGTCTGTCGGACTGCTCGTTGTCCAGGGTCAGAGCCAGGAACTCGATAGGCTTATCGATGATCACCTGGGCGTCGGCGTTCTTGGGCAGAAAGAGCTTCAGGGAGAGTTTCATGCTGGTGACGCCTTCGCTGAATTTGATCTGGGAAAGCCGGGCCTGAGTTTGAGGGTCGGAGAATTCATAATTGATCTGGTGGGGAAGATTGACGACCTCGAGCTTGAAGACGTTGGCCTCGCCGCTGAACTTTTCCAAGGACAAATCATAGGTCGCCTGGCTCTCGAGATCAGCCTCCTGAGAAAATTGGGCGGAGTTGATGGTGACGATGTTGGCGCTGACGCCTTTCTGCAAAAAAACCGAGGTGGTCTCGTCCTTGCCCGCGTAAAAGACGTCGACTTCCAGGTTCTCTACATCCTTGAGAAGCTGGAAGGTCACCTGTTTTTGTTCTTCAAGGGGAAGAGAGGCTATGCTGAGCTCGTACGGGTCGGAGATGATCTTTCCGTCGGTTTTTAGCGAGACCGAGATGTCCTTGATCTCTTTCATGAAATCCAACGGGAACAGGTCGGCGGCATCGATCTTAAGCTTGGCCAGCTCTTTGAGCTCCTTCGAGGAATACCGGAGCGAGACGCGGACATATTTCTTGCCGGCCGCATCCTGGAATTTGACGGCGCTCGCCACCGAGATCCTGGCTTCACTGCCCATGAAATTGATCATTGCCTGTTGATAATCCACCTGGGCCTGAAGATAGGCTGTCTGGATCCGGGCGAAATCCTCCTCAGACCTTAACCCCTGCTCCTTAAGCTTAAGGGCCCGTTCAAAATCTCCCCTAGTCTCTTGGAGATGAAGCTGGGCTTTTTTCAGAGTCAGAAGCTTCATCGTCTGGGATTCCTGCGGCAAGCGTTGCTGTAATTGCTGCTGCTGAGAATAAAGGGTCAAACAGGCAGTGATGACCATAACCAAAATCATGAGTGCATTCTTAACTCGTTTCATTCTTCTTTCTCCTGGGCTAAAAATGTCGCCGTTCCGTTCGATGATAAATCATTCTTTATGATCCTCATGTCTCAGTCCCCCGACGGAACATCCGTCAACTTGATATTCCTCTTGTCCAGGCTGACGCCCATAGCCCTGTCCATGCGGGAGCGAGAGAGGTTATAATCGATGATGGCCCTGAGCTCGGCGCTCCGCGCTGCGGCCAGGTCCCTCTGGTACTGCAGGACAAAATAGTTGCTGCTCAACCCGGCCTTAAACTTGGCTTCCTCGGCCTGCAATTTTTGTTGCGCCAGGTCGCTTGCGACTCTATAAGCTTCGACCCTCTCATAATCCGTCTGGATGGCTCGCAGAGCCGTTTCAATCTCCAGTTCGGCTTCTTGTTCGAGATAGGCGAATTTCTTCGCCGCCTGCCCCTGACTGAGTTTAGCCTGGGCGGCCGCGGCCCTGGATAAAACGGTATTCAAGGGGACGTCCAGGGTAAGATAAACAGACCAGTTTTTGAACTTGAAATTCGCCGCATCCTTGAGGGCGTTCGAGGAGCCGCCCGGAATTTTCCCGACTACGACTCCTGAAAACGGATTATTGTCCAGGTACAGGATCTGGGTTCCCGAGAGACCCGGGCTCCAGTAGCTGGCATTCAGGTTGAGGGCAGGGAGAAGCTGGTTGCGGGCATAGAACAGTTCCACGCCTTTGTTTTCGAGATCGATCTTCGATGATAGCAGATCCGGACGGTTCTGCCGGGCCAGGTCAAGGGCCTCCTCAAAGGTCAATTCCGTCTTTTCAAAGGCCGGCCTGTCGATAGGGGCGATCTCCGTGACCCCTTCCTCCCGGGGAAGGTTGATCAACGTTCTGAGAAGGCTCAGGCTGTCTTTGACCATCGATTGGGCCTGCAGGATATCCGCTTTCCGGACCGCCACTTCGGCTTGGGCGCTTAGAATCTCCCTGGGTGCAAGCGTGCCTATATCAATCTCCTTCTGGTTCTTCTCAAGCAGGTCCTGGGCGAGCTTAAGCGACTGGCGCTTGACCTCAAGAACGTCGATGCTGTAAACGAGATTCCAGTAGGCCTCTTCGACGTCGTAGATCGTCCTGAGCAGGATATTCTTAAAGTCGTTCTCAGAAATTTTCTGGTTGTTTTGGGCTACGAGAATCTCCTTGCGGCTGACATTGAACCCAAAATCCTTCAAGAGAGGCTGAGTGAAATCAATCGACAAGCTGCTCCCATAATAAGGGTTGATAGTCTGGAACCTGGTGTTGCTGTCGTTCTTGTAGCTGTCCAAGGACAGAGAAAGTTTTCCTCCTGTCGGTATGAGCTGATCTATTCCGGCCGTATATTCCGAATATGTCGTGGTCAGCTGTTCTGAGGCCTGGATCCACGAATAGGAGGGGGCATTCGTGTTCCGCTGACGGTAGCTAAAACCGAGGGCAGGCAGGAACTTCTCCTTGGCCGCCGAGACCGAAAGGCGGGCCAGGTCAGGAATGATGACTTCGACCGCCACCCCGAGGTTATTCTTGACGGCGCGAAGGATGCACTCTTCAAGAGAAAGCGAGATTTTCTTTTCTGACTGCGCCGGCAAGATAGAGAAAAGTAGCAAAAGCACAAAAAAAGCGTTTGTGATTCTTCGATAGGGCATTTAGGCCTCCCGATAGTCAGACAGCGAATTCATTAGAGACATATTTAAGCAATAATCGTGCCAGCCTTTTCCTGCGCTTTTTTCTTTCGCACCAGGGGAAAAGGTCTCCCTTGCTGCCCGAACGAGTAGAGACTTACCCATCGATGTGAATCAATTTACCCAAAATCTTTGTCTTTTTTCTCTATTTCACATATGATATTTCTGTCAGGAAGAAAAATAAGCAATGCCCAGCCTCTTCCAGCGCGCCAAGAACAGGCTCTTCAAAAACAAACCCCCGGCAAATTATCCCTGGTCTATTTTTAAAGAGTTGGAGGACAGCCTCAACCTCATCGAGGGGTTCGACCAGATCGCCCTCAATTTTCTCGGCAAGATCAAGGAGATCATTCCGGTCACAAAGCAGGCCCTGTTCATCTACGACCTGGACCTGGGTAAGTTCAGGGTTTCGTCGTTCATGGGATTCAGCGAGCAAGAGCTCAGAAATGTTGCTTTCTCGAGCGCCGGCCCGCTGGCCAAATGGCTCAAAATCAACAAAGTCTATCTTTCCATCAGACAACAGCATGATGTCCTCGACTACCTCAGCTCCGAAGAAAGAGCGATTCTGACATCGCTCGGCGTCGAGCTCTGCTATCCGCTGATCTCGATGAACCGGCTGATCGGCGTTTTGCTCCTCGGCCCCAAGGAAAACAGGGCAGGCTTCTCCAAGAACGAACTCGCGCTCATTTCCTCGTTGACTCCTCAGGCAGCCATCGCCCTGGAGAACGCCCTGCTCTACAAAGAGCAGAGAGAACGGTTCCGGAGAATGCT
>Ga0209253_10002324_pt1 | contig 16852 bp, 14 predicted proteins | sample FrelakmetBRP12BR_FD_187145 | JGI IMG/M metagenome (GOLD analysis project Ga0209253, IMG submission 187145) | Freshwater lake sediment microbial communities from the University of Notre Dame, USA, for methane emissions studies - BRP12 BR (SPAdes)... | ecosystem: Environmental > Aquatic >...
GTCCTCGAGAACTACTGGGATCGCTCTCTCTCCATCTTTCCAACGGGCCAGATCGAACTGCAATCTCATAGCAGTCCGCTCTACTTCAAGAACATCTTTCTGCGGGAAATCCCGCGCAGGAGACCCCTCTTCTCCGGCAGTCTCTTCAATGGTGCGGATCTGACCGGCTGGAAGATCATCGAAGGGAAGGATGGAGCCTGGGGTGTGAGCGATGGTGTTCTCTTCACGACGGGTGAAGGGGGAGGATGGCTCTCCACCGACCGCGAATATGACAACTTTCAGCTTGATCTCGACTTCCGGCTGCCGGTAGGAGGGAACAGCGGTGTGTTTCTCCGCTCGCCCCATCAGGGGGATCCGGCGTACACCGGAATGGAAATACAGGTTCTCGACGATTACGCCACACAATACGCGAACCTTCAACCTTGGCAATACTGCGGAAGTATCTATGGGGTGGCAGCTCCGACGGTGCGTGCGAGCAAAAAGGCGAACGAGTGGCAGCACTATCGCATTGTTGCTCACGGCCCGCGCATAACAGTCACGCTGAACGACCAGATGATTGTTGATGCAGACCTCGTGGCCCACATGGAAAAGGAATCGCGTCATCCTGGCCTGAAGCGGCGCTCGGGGTTTATCGGACTTCAGAGCCACAGTCTACGAGTGGAATATCGGAATATCACGCTTACGGAACTTGATTGGAAAGACGACAATGACAGTCATTGACCGACGCAGATTCCTCGGCTACGCCGCTGCAGCCGGGGCGGGCCTTCTCCTCACGCGAACGCGAAGTCGGGCCGAAGGGAAGAATCAAAAATCCTCTTCGTCGGACGAATTGAGGATTGCCCTCATCGGGGCGGGTGCCCAGGGCCAGGTCCTGATGAACTCGTGCCTGAAGATCCCCAACGTTCGCTTCCAGGCGGTGAGCGACATCTGGGAGGCTTATAACCTGAGACGTGCCCAGCGGATGCTCGAGAAATTCGGCCAGAAGGTGAATGCGTACCAGGACTATCGCCAGATGCTTGCGAAGGAGAAGGGTCTGGATGCGGTCATCATCGCGACTCCGGACTTCTGGCATGCACCACAGACGGTTGACTGTCTGCGCGCAGGACTGAACGTATACTGCGAGAAAGAGATGTCCAACACGCTTGACGGTGCCCGCCGCATGGTCCGGGCGGCACAGCAAACCGGGAAGCTCCTGCAGATTGGCCACCAGCGTCGAAGCAACCCGCGGTATATTCACTGTTACAGGAGACTTATTGAGGAAGCAAAGGTCCTGGGAAGGATTACCACCGTGAACGGGCAGTGGAACCGCTCCGTGCAACCCGACAACGCCTGGCCGAAAGGATCCGGCATCGACTCATCGGTGCTCACGAAGTATGGATTCCGTTCGATGGAGGAGTTCAGGAACTGGCGGTGGTACCGCCACCTGGGGGGCGGCCCGGTTGTCGACCTCGGCTCCCATCAGCTTGACATCTACAACTGGTTCCTGGACGCAAGGCCGAAGACCATCGTGGCGAGCGGAGGGATCGATTACTACGACCGGAAGACGCACCAGTGGTTTGACAGCGTCCTTGCGACTTTTGAATACGATACCCCGCACGGGAAGGTCCGGGCGTTCTACCAGACGATTTCCACCAACAGCAACCAGGGCTACTCGGAAAGCTTCATGGGCGACCAGGGGACGCTGGTAATCTCGGAGTCTGCAAGTCGAGGAGCTGCCTATCGAGAGCCGACCGCACCCGAGTGGGACAAATGGGTGTCGCTGGGCTATCTGAAAGCGCCGACCGCGGAACAGAAGAAGCCGCAGACCGATGCGGTACTCGACGTGCGCGAAACACTTGCCCCTCCGTCGTTCGAGCTTCCGGTGAAGTTCGACGATCCGTATCACAAGCCTCACCTCGAGAACTTTTTCAACGCGGTACGGGGAAAGGAGAAGCTCAACTGCCCGCCTGAAGTCGGCTATGAGACCGCTGTCACGGTTCTCAAGGTCAATGAGGCGGTTGATGCGGGAAGGAAGCTCATCATTGATCCCCGTGACTTCAGGGCCTGATCGATGAAGACCATGACGAACACCTGCATATTCGCGCTCTTCCTGATGCTTTCCGGGGGCCTTGTCTCTGCCCAGACACCGGAGAACATCGGAGATGTGGCGGACGGCAACAGGTCGGTCCCTGTTCACCTTATCAAGCTCTACGATGAATTCGATCATGTCATCAAGCTGGATGACAGGCCTGTGATGCCCTTCTCGGCGAGGCAGACCTGCCGAAAGTGCCATGACTACGAAAAGATCAGGCATGGATGGCATTTCAACGCGGCGGATTCGGGGGACGCGGGACGCAGGGGTGAGCCCTGGATCCTCGTCGACCGCCAGGCGGCCATCCAGATTCCGCTCTCGTACAGACGTTGGACTGGAACGTATCCTCCTGCTTCCGTGGGCCTCTCCACGTTAGGGTTTCTTAAGACCTTCGGACGCCACCTTCCCGGCGGAGGAGTGGGAGAGAAAGAAGGTGCTCAAGAGCTGAGCGACTACATGCGGTGGCAGGTCTCAGGCACTCTCGACGTCAATTGTCAGAGCTGCCACAACGCCGATCCCGGGCAGAGCCCGGCGGAGTACGGGGTTCAGGTGCTGCGGCAGAACTTCCGGTGGGCTGCCACCGCCAGCAGCGGTTTTTCCACGGTGCAGGGATCCGCCGGAGAAATGCCCGACAACTTCGATCTCTATTCGGCGGTTCCTCCTGAGCAGTCCAATTCTTTGCCCCCCACGGTCACCTACAATGCATCGCGTTTTGACGTGGCGGGAAGAGTGCTCTTCAACGTACCGAGGAAGATGCCGTCGACGCAGTGTTCGTTTTGCCATTCCTCGAAGGTGATTGATCCATCACGGCCTGAGCGATGGCAGGGAGAGGAAGACGTCCATAGTGCCGCCGGCATGACGTGCGTGGACTGCCACCGGAATGGACTCGACCATCTCATGGTCCGGGGGTACGAAGGCGAAGCAGAGACCGCCGGCAGACCTGTCGCCGCACTGTTCACGTGCAGGGGTTGTCACATGGGAAGCATCGATGCACCTGTCCCGGTTGAAGGAAGGCGGGGAGCTCCACGGCCCCTGCATCTCGGGATTCCCCCCGTCCATTTTGACAAACTTGCCTGCGCGGCCTGTCATTCCGGCCCATGGCCAACTGCGAACACCCATCGCGTCAAAACGTCGAAGGCGCACGCCCTGGGCATCCCGAAAAGCGACAAGGCAGACGATGCGCTCCCGCAGATCGCTACCCCGGTGTTCGCGAGACTCCAGGACGGCACATTCGCCCCTCACGATGCTTTCTGGCCCGCCTTCTGGGCCTACCAACGCCAGAATGATCTCGCACCTGTCGCGCCTGATCGTGTGCGCCCTCTTGTGAAAGGAGTTCTCGGCCGGGATACGACGCGCGTCATAGGCCGATGGCCGGTCCTGCGGGAGCCGGAAATACTCGAAATCCTTCGACAGCTCGGGCTGGAGGACTCAACGGCCGGCAACCCGGTGTACGTGAGCGGAGGGGGACTCTACGCGATCAGCACGGGTGGAATGCTTGCATGGCGGGAGGACGGGGCAGCGAAGCCCTACCTGTGGCCCATTGCACACGATGTCCGGCCAAGGGCGCAGTCGCTGGGGGTACGAGGCTGCACAGATTGTCACGCAACGGATGCTCCCTTCCATTTTGGAGTGGTAACGATTGCCTCGCCCTACGTTGTCAATCCGGATTCGACAACCCGGATGACTGAGTATCAGGACAAGAGCGCAGTTTCAGCCTGGGTGTTTTCGATGTCATTCCTCTTTCGTCCGGGTCTGAAGGTCCTGCTCATTCTCTGTTTTGTCCTCATCGCGTCGGTCGTGCTGATCTCGGCTCTGCGAGGGCTCGCCCATATCATTCGAACACTTGCCGCGGAAGAAGAATGACGGTTTTTCGAATCTTGTCCGGCCTGGCGATCGCGGCTCTTCTCTGCGCGATTGCGTACGATCTCCGGCGCCGTGGTGACAGCTGGAGCCGCCTCAAACAGTCCTTGCATGACCAGGCAAAGCACGCCGCCCGTGTCTGGAGGCAGAGGAAGAGCCACGGTAGGAAGAGCACGCTCGACAATCTCCGCAGGATCGTCTATGTCGTCGCTGCCGTATTCTTCCTTCTTCTGGCCTTGACCGGCTTTTCGCCGATCCTGTTCCTCGGCGGTCATCTGAGTGGAGTTCTTCTCATTATCCACGTAACGATCGCGCCTCTCTTTGCACTCTCCCTCTCCGCCCTCGCTCTGCTCTGGGCCCACCGTCTCCGTTTTGACGAAGGAGATTGGCGCTTTGTGCTGGGCCTTGGGAGAAGACGATCTCCCGGGAAGGAGATGCTCGTTGGGCTCGCGCTGAAGGTCGGATTCTGGCTTGTCCTTTTCTTGTCGCTTCCGCTCATGCTGACAGTAATCCTGGGGCTTTTCCCGCTGTTCGGAACGGAGGGTGAAGCACTCCTGATCAAGGGGCACGGCTACAGCGCGCTTCTCCTCATGCTTGTCGCCGTGGCGGAAATGTACCTGACGATTGCCTATGTTCACCATTCAACAGAACATCCTGTGAAGGAGGTAGGGCCATGACAAAGTCGAACAGCAGATTCCTCTGGGTACTCATCGTCGGTGTCGGACTTCTGACTTCGTGCCAGAAGTCTGAACAGCAGCAGACTCAGCAGAAGCCGGAACAGCCGCCGGCTGCAGCACCGGCTACGGAGGCACCGCAGCCAGCCCCGGAACAGGCGGCAGCACTACCGGAGAAAGCAGCGACGCCGGCAACAGAAGCCGCAAAGGCCACCGGCGACCAGTCGGTTCCGCTGGATATCAAGCTCCCCAAGCCGATGTTTGTGGGGACGCCCACGAATATCGCCGTACCGAATCTTGAAAAACCCCTTGGGCGGCCGCGGCCGCCGTTCCTGGCCCCGGCGGGCACCAAGAACGTCGCATTCAAAAAGCCGGTCACCGGTTCCGACGAACAGCCCATCATCGGTGAGCTTTCGATGATCACGGACGCGGACAAAGAAGCGGGGGAGGGGAGCTTCGTCGAGCTCGGTCCCTTGCTGCAGTATGTGACCATCGACCTGAAGGGACGGAATACGATCTATGCCATCGTCGTGTGGCACTATCACAAGCAGGCGGTGGTGTACCACGATATCATCGTCCAGGTAGCCGATGACAAGGACTTCGTCTCGAATGTGCAGACGGTGTTCAACAATGATATCGACAACACTTCCGGGAGGGGTGTAGGGAAGGACATGAGCTACGTCGAGACGGCGGAAGGGAAACTGATCGACGCGAAGGGGGTGCAGGGGCGCTATGTGCGCCTCTACAGCCGGGGCAACACGGCGAATGATTTGAACCACTACATCGAAGTTGAGGTCTACGGCAAGGCCATGCAATGAAGTGGGGGTGGTGGCTCTTCGTCGGTGCGCTGATGGCAGGCGCGCTCCTGCGCCTGCCTCAACTCGATCTGCGTCCCATGCACACCGACGAGGCTGTCCATGCGATCAAATTTGGCGATCTCCTCGAGACCGGGACCTACCGCTACGACAAGCACGAGTACCACGGTCCCACGCTCAACTACCTAACGCTCCTCCCGGCCTGGCTCGCCTCTGAACGGACGCTTACGCAGGTAACGGAAACAACCCTCCGTGTTGTCCCCGCGGTCTTCGGTCTCTGCCTTGTTCTTCTCCTGCTTCTGGTCGCCGATATCGGTCTTGAGTCCATCGCGACTGCCGCCGTGCTGACTGCCTGTTCACCAGCCATGGTGTTCTACAGTCGATACTATATCCAGGAGATGTTACTGGTTTGCTTCGCGTTTTGCCTGATCGGTGCAGCCTACAGGCTCGTCACCAACGGGCGGATCTCCTGGGCCATCATGGCTGGTGTCTGCGCCGGCCTGATGTTCGCAACCAAGGAAACGTGGCTGATTTCCTTCGGGATGATGGGAATGGCATCCCTCGGGGTTCGATTCCTCCGACGGCGTGAAGGGCGTCAGAGGCCTGCTGTGAGTGCTCGGAGTCTTGGGACAGCAATAGTGTGCGGGGTTGCTGTGTCTGTCCTATTCTACTCTTCTTTTCTCACACACTGGCAGGGGGTCCTTGATTCAGTTCTCACCTATGAGACGTACTTCAGCCGGGCTGGGGAGAACGTGCGACACGGTCACCCCTGGTACTATTTTCTCCAGATTCTCACGTTCACGCGCGGCGATCACGGTCCGGTGTGGACCGAGGCGGTGACCGTTCTGTTCGGACTTGCGGGCATCTGGGGTGTCTTCAAAGAGAAGGGGGGTCCGGGGGAGCAGGGAAGAGAATTGCGGTTGTTCCTGGGATTGTATGCTCTCCTGATGCTCTTGGTATCGTCAGCCATTCCGTACAAAACCCCCTGGTTGGTGCTGGGAGCTCTGCAGCCGCTCACTCTCATGGCGGGGTTCGGGGTGGTAGCATTCCTGCAATGGCTTCCGCGACGCATGCGCACTGCAGGAACAATAGCCGTGACACTGCTGGCCGGTCACCTTGGATGGCAGGCATATTGTGCGAACTTCATCTACTACGATGATCCGGTGAACCCGTATGTCTATTCCCATCCGACAGATGATGTGAGGCAAGTGGCCGATGCAGTAAAGGAGATCGCGCAGAATTCACCGGCAGGGTCAACCGTACAGGTTGTCTGCCCCGGCGACGATTACTGGCCCCTCCCCTGGTATTTGCGTGCCCTCCCGGATGTCGGGTGGTGGAATGCGGTGCGAGAGGATTTTGTCCCGACGGGGATCATCCTCGCCTCGCCCGAGGTCGAGTCAGCGCTCCTATTCAGGTTGTATGAGAGGCCCTCGCCCGGTCAACGGCACTTGTACGTTCCACTATTCACGAAACCCATGTTCCTGCGCCCCGGGAAAGAGATTCGTGGATACATTACGCTGGATCTCCGGGACAAGAGTCGGAAGGAGAGAACGGAATGATTGAGGGGAAGGAGGGTGTGCTGCGGTATCAGCATCGCGCGATGGCCACGATGTTCGAGATCATGGTTGCGGACGAAGATCCTGCATTTGCCGCGGGAGTCGCACTTGCTGCCTTCGAGGAGATCGACCGGCTGGAACAGGACCTGAGCAGGTATTCCGCTAACAGTGATGTTGCGCGGATCAACAACCTTTCGCCTTATGGCAGCGTACAAGTTGGTCTGGATACGTTTCAGTGTCTCCGGCTCAGCCGGCAGTTCTGGGAAGAGACGGGCGGAGCGTTTGATAGTACTCTCGGGGCCCTGATGAATTGCTGGGTTGGCAAGGACAAGTCGCTGCTGCGTCCATCGCTCGAAGAAATTGCCCGGGCCACGGAACGGAGCGGGATGAGTCTTCTGGAGCTTGATGAGGCGGCGATGGCCGTGCGAGTTCAGGGCTCTGTCCCGATTGTCGATCTGGGGGCGATCGGGAAAGGATACGCCGTGGATCGCGTGGTTGAGTTGTTGAAGGAATGGGGGGTGGAATCCGCGCTGGTTCACGGAGGAACAAGTTCGGCATATGCCTTCGGGGATTTACCGCAGAAAGAGGGCTGGCCGGTCACGCTCAGCAATCCATTGCAGGTATCGGAAATTCTTGAGACAGTGAACCTGAAAGCAGAGGGACTTGGGGGGTCGGGCATCACGAAGGGGAGGCACATCATCGATCCGCGCAGTTTCCGGCCCGTGGAAGGCCGGCGGGCGGCGTGGGTCCTGTCGGACTCCGCAACGAAGAGCGACGCGGTGTCCACCGCCTGCATGGTCATGTCGCGTGAAGAGATCGAAACATATGTCGCGGGCGATCCCCACCTCTGGGCAATGATCGTCGAAGAGAGTCCCGGTCCGGTGCTCAGGTTTGGCCACGCTGCTGCTGTGTGAGCAGTGCCCGTCTGATCTGCAGGAGTTCGCCGATAATGTCCGCCGAGCTTCGCCGGATGCCGAGCCGACTGTCCCGGTCGCACGTCCATTCGACGGGGAACTCCGCGATTCGGTAGCCGTGGCGAAGAGCGAGAAGAATGATCTCGATATCGAACATGAAGCCGTCCGATGCGCACTCGGCATAGAGTTTCCTTGCGACGTCTCCCCGGTAGATCTTGAAGCCGCATTGCGTGTCGGTAAGCGAGCGTGGAAGGTGCATCCAAGCCCCCATGAGCACGCGGAAAGCCCTGGAGATGATTTTCCGGTCCCAGTCCCGGTCCTTGCGTATGATGCTTCCAGGCAGTTCTCTGGAACCGTGGGCCAAATCGGCGGATCCTTCCTGCAGCAGGCGCAGTCCTGTCAGCGCGTTGTCATAGGGGATTGTCAGCCCGCTGTCGGCGAACATCACGTACTCACCCTGGGAAGCCAGAACACCGTTTCGGACGGCTGATCCTTTTCCCCGATGGGTATCGCTCCTGATGACGGCGCGATGAACGGCGGTCGGGATTGCAGCCTGGCGGGCATGTGCTGCGGTCTCATCGGAGCTCCCATCATCGGCGACAATGACTTCCCCCGCAATGTTCTGTGACACCAGGAACTCTGCTGCCGCCTGAACATCCCGCGCGATCTTTTTCCCTTCCTCGAAGGCCGGTATGACAATCGTAAGAATCACCATACTGCAAGGTACTTGCCAAAAAGACCAAATTCCAGAGGTTGACATCCCGGGCGTCCGGTGCTATACTGCGCCGAGGTACCGTAGAATTGAGGCGAATGAGGGGCCTACACAATTCTGGGGAGCGAACAGATGATCCGAAGGCTCTTTTCACTCACGTATGCCATTCTCCTGACAGCATTTCCGTTGTCCGCACAGGAAGGCCCGGAAATGGATGTCGTCAAGACATCTGCCGGTGACCTGCAGATTGCATTCATCGGACACGGAACGCTGATGGCGAAGTTCGCAGGAAAGACGATGTATGTCGATCCCTTCAGCCGGCTGGCTGATTACCGGAAACTCGGGAAAGCCGATCTTGTCCTTGTCACCCACGATCACGGTGACCACCTCGATGCAAAGGCCTTGGACCAGGTGTGTACGGATGAGACGGTGATTCTCCTCACCCGGAAATGTGCCGATGAGATGGAAAAGGGGACCGTCATGAAAAACGGTGACGTTCAGTCCGTCCTCGGGATAAAGGTCGAGGCTGTTCCGGCATACAATGTCGTACAGAAACGGCCTGACGGAACAGCGTTTCATCCCAAAGGAGAGGGGAACGGCTACGTCCTCACGTTTGGTGAAACCCGGGTTTATGTGGGCGGGGACACGGAAAACATCCCGGAGATGAAGGCGCTGAAGAAGATTGATGTCGCTTTCCTCCCGATGAACCTTCCGTACACGATGACGCCGGAGATGGTCGCAGATGCGGCAAGGGCGTTCAGGCCGAAGGTGCTCTACCCATATCACTACGGGGAGACCGACCCTCAGGTTCTCGTCGGGCTCTTGAGCGATGCAAAGGATATTGAAGTTCGGATCCGCAAGATGAAGTGACGCGATCAAGGGGAGGAGATCATCGGGAGACAGGAGAGTGACCTGGTCCGGAATCCGAAAGGCGAGTCTCTTCCCAATATCACACAGTGGCAGCGGCAGATGTCCTGTCTTGTGACTATCGGAAGTTGGTCCTCCAGCCTTTCGTGAACGCAACGGGACATTCCCCTTGCGTATTTCTTCAATTCGTGTTCTATTTTTCGTCCGGAGCCGTCTGTTCTTCCTTGCAGGTGGTCCCATCCCGAGGTCTTTATCAGGAGTTGTCCGTGAGAACTGCGTTTGTCGCTTGCTGTGCCATGGTTCTGGCAGGCTGTTATGTTTCAGCGCCGGTCGGTCCACCTCTCATCCCGCCTGCTCCTCCGTATGGAGTTACCGCATATTCCGGGAGCGACTATCTTGGCGTTTACATTGATGTCTTCTGGATCCGTCCCTACGACCCGAACATTGAGTGGTACAATGTGTATTCGGCCCCGACATATGGCGGGCCCTATTAATTTGTCGGGTCGACACGTTACGACAGCTTCAGGGATTACAGGGTATACGTCGGCGTCCGATATTATTACGCAGTTACTTCTGTTGACTACTACGGTTATGAGAGTGCGTACAGCACCGACGTGGCGTCAGCCATCGCGCGACCTTTCGGGGCCGGTGGTCCAGGGGGCGGTTCTCTTGTACCCGCGCGGAATTCAGCACCGTTGCCCCGGCTGCCAGCCAGGGGGACCGGGAGTCATGGAACGGGGATGAGGACACAATAGCCATGGAAACCACTCAAAAGGCCCGGTCCCTCACCTCGTACATGCCGATGCTCACCTCACCAAGGAACCGAAGGACGCTCGTGAAGAATCGACTGATATTTCTCGCTCTGATTGCGGCAAGCTTGGTGGTTGTTCCTGCGTTCGCAGGCTCTGAACCTCAGGGGAGCCTTGTGAACCGCGGATTCGAATTGTTCGGAGGCGCAGCGTTCGCCGTCGGAGATTTCAATGATATCAAAGGTGATGGCGCAAAGACAGGTTATCTGGCGTGCGCTTTACCATTCCGCTGGGTGACGGAAGCGGGTTCCTCGGCGACGCGGGTATCTCCCTCGGCGTGACGGTCTCTGTCAATCCGTTCGATGTGTCAGCCCTCGAGCAAATTCCCGGATTGGTTGTCACATCGAAGCCGTGGGTGCAGATCTGGCCCATGATAGGTCTGAAAGAGACTTTCCAGCTCTCGCCGCTGATCTCTCAGGATTTCAATCTCTGTGTTGGTGCGGTGATCACAAAGGGCCCGAAAATCGACGTTGCGTACTCGGGCAGCCTGCTGCGTACGTCGTTCGAGTCCCACCTGACTTCAGGGACCGGCGTGGCGGTAGCGTACCAGGTAAGTACGAACTTCGTGTTCGACCGCTCGTTCCTGATTGGTGGAGGGATAATGGGTGGTAGGCCAACGTTTGATGCTACGATCACCAGCACGGGCATCAATGCGTCCGGAACGACGAAGCATGAGGCGGCGGTCACCATTCCGTTTCTCACCGTTGGATATCGATTCTGATCTTCTGGTACTGTTCAGGTTAATCACACAAAGGCCCCGCATTGCGGGGCCTTTGGCTCTTCCGAGGCGGGTCACCAGACATTGGAGGAGCGCGGTGGACAGACTTGCGTGGCATACCGACGTGAGGGACATTGCTGACAGTCGACCGTAGCCCTCCCGACAACGAAGATGGCCGAACACTCACGCAGCTGGTTTAGGTCTTTCCTTGAACACGAGTGCCAGGACGATGCCGGCCACAAGGTACTGAATCACCCCGTAGATGAACCACTGCAGTGCGAGCGAATACGGAATCTGGATCATCGCGTACGTTCCGTAGGCCATCCCGATGCTCAGCCAGATCCCAATATAGAGACCATACCGGACCCCCTCGGCAATCCCCTTTCGCTCATAGCCTTTCGAGAAGATAAAGGAAAAGAAGAACGCGCCGATCAGCATGATAACGTGATAGATCCACATGAACGACATCATGTCCGGTCGCCAGAGGTTCTGAAGGGACTGGTACGTCGGACCAAGAATCAGTCCGTTGAAAACGAAGTTTGTGACCTCCAGGACGACGAACACCGCGGCAAACCCAGGCAGGACCTTCTTGTGCATGGCAACCTCGCTCATAAGTGTGAAGAAAAGGTTGGACGGGGGACGAACGAATACGCCATAAATAGTGAAGAATTTGTCGATTGTCAAGCGTTCTCGGATTCTAGATTCTAGCGAGCGGGTGGGGCATCGTATTTGTCCCCCCCGTGAGGGCGATTGAAGAACCGCCAGCTGCACAACAATTTCACTCCTGTTTCGACGGACTTTGACTCACAGCGTTCGATGGTTGACGAAATGAAGGTGACGTGTTTCTCTATGGCCGGGGAGGCTTGACGACTGGCCTGGCGCGCGTAGAGACTCATTTCACGCGAGAGCCTGGGGGACAGGACGGAAGGTCCGGAGCCACGTGTTGTTGTGTTTCAATGGTGCGGTAGGTATCTTGAGTAGAGAATGTGCTGCAAGCGCTTTTCCCCCCTTCGGTATGCTTGTCCCGGTCGTCCAAAGGAGCGCATTCTGAGCATGTCGCAGACATACCTAATGAGGTGAGCCATGGCCAAGCCTGTAGACCAGATGAAGAGATATTTGCTCACGGGTGTCTCCTACGCCATCCCATTCGTGGCGTGCGGTGGCATCATGATAGCAATAGCGATCGCCTTCGTGCCGATGACCTCGACCGGGCCCGATTTCTCAGACTCCCCGTTCTTGAAGTTGATCCTCGATATCGGGAGCGCGGCGTTCTCGTTTCTGGTGCCGGTGCTCGGAGGCTACATCGCCTTCGGGATTGCCGACCGCCCGGGGCTGGTGGCAGGCTTTGTCGGAGGATATATCGCCAACCAGGTTGGTGCCGGCTTTCTCGGCGGGCTCGTAGCCGGGCTTCTGGCTGGTTTCGTCGTCCTCTCCATCAAGAAGATCAAGCTGCCACCCTACCTCAGACCGGTGATGCCAATCCTGGTGATTCCTGTCATCTCATCGTTGATCGTAGGATTCGTCATGTACAGGGTCATCGGCGCACCGATCAAAGATCTGATGACCTTCCTCTCTGACTGGCTCAGATCCATGGGGACAGGGAATAGCGTCCTCCTCGCCCTGATTCTCGGTGCGATGATCTCCTTTGACATGGGAGGGCCGGTGAACAAAGTTGCGTTCTTCTTCGGCGCCGCGATGATCAAGGAAGGGAATTTTGCCGTGATGGGTGCGTGTGCTGCGGCAATCTGCATTCCCCCGATCGGACTAGGACTCGCGACTCTGTTGGGGAGGAACCTCTGGTCAGATGAGGAGCGGGAGGCAGGGTACGCGGGGCTGGCAATGGGGATGATCGGGATTACCGAAGGCGCGATTCCCTTCGCGGCTGCTGATCCCGTGCGGGTGATCCCCACCATCATGGTTGGCTCGATGATCGGTGCTGTCATCGCGATGCTGGGTGGAGTCGGTGACCATGCACCGCACGGCGGACCGATCGTTTTGCCCGTCATCGACAATCGACTCAGCTATGTCATTGCCATCCTTGTCGGATCCGTAACGGTCGCCGTTGTCATCAATACTCTGAAAAAACTGTCGAGAACGAAAGGAAAGGAAGCCACAGCATGAAGCTCGTCGCAGTGACAGCATGTCCTACCGGAATCGCGCACACGTATATGGCCGCGGAACAGTTGGAAAAAACCGCGAAGAAACACGGGCACACGATCAAAGTGGAAACCCAGGGCGCGATGGGGATTGAAAACGAATTGTCCCAGGGTGAGATCGATGGCGCCGAACTTGCGATTTTCGCGGTCGGTATTCCCGTGCGGAACATGGAACGGTTTGCGAAAATCAAGATCGTCGAAGTGGCGGTGCAGGATGCCATCAAAAATCCCGAGAGCATCTTCTCCAAGATAGGATAATTCGATCATCGGTTGAAGCCATGCCCAAGGAACTCCATTTCACCTTCCCGTTGAAGAACGGAATGCACGCCCGCCCGGCCAGCCTCTTTCAGGATCTTGCCAATGCCTACCGTGCGCGTATCACTTTTGTCAACCGGCAGACCGGTGTCACGGCAAACGGAAAGAGCACACTCTCACTGGTGGGGACCATCACTCGTGAAGGGGATCCGTGCTCGCTTCTGATTGAGGGTGAGGATGAGCAGGCGGCTTTTGCGGGGATGGAGAAGTTCTTGAACGAGGAGTTCCCGGCGTGCGACGACGATCTGGTGGTCCCGGAGGTGATGGCGGGAGCACCACGGCCCCTCCCCCGAGCTTTGCGACATGAGCATATGCAATTCGAATCGGGGATCTCGGTCAGCAGGGGAGTTGCCCGCGCGCCTGCGGCTTTGGTCAGCAGTCGATCCCTTGAACCGCCGCTCGGCGGCTGGCCAAAGGGAACTGACGACGGCGAGGTAGCGCGGCTGGCGAAGGCACTGCGGGAGGTGCAGGGCAATCTGCAGGCCCAGACCGCTTCCGCCCCTCAAGGAGTGGAGCAGGCCGTCCTCAAGGCATACCTGTCGATCGTGGCCGATCCCGACTACAGGACCAGGGTCGAGGAGACTCTCCGTGTGCGTCACTGCTCCGTGGGAGAAGCTCTCATGGAGACCGCACATCATTATACCGAAATTCTCGCCCGCTCGGGAAGTGTGTACTTGCAGGAACGTGTCCTTGATGTGCGGGATGTCACCTCGCAGCTCGTCACGGCGGTCTATGGGCCGGCAGCTGGAGAGAGGGAAATCGTCCTTGGCGGGGAGTGCGTCTGCGTGGCAGAGAACCTCGCGCCCTCGCAGTTCATATCCCTCGACAAACGTCTGGTCAAAGGCCTTGTCCTTGCTCACAGCGGGGTGACGTCGCACACTGTGATCCTTGCGCGTGCCTTCGGAATCCCCTGCATCACGGGGGTTCCCGATGCCCACCGGAAGATCGCCGCGGGAGAAGATGTGATTGTCGATGCGGACAGGGGACTGGTTATCCATACGCCATCCGACCGGGTTGCCCGATTCTATGTGCGGGCGACCGAAAAGGCCGGACGGATGAAGGCGAAGCTGCGGCGCTTTGCAGCCTTACCGGGAATCTCGGCGGATGGAAGAAGGCTGGAAGTTGCCGCGAATGCCTCGTCCTGTGAGGAGGTCGAAGCCGCGTTTGGTGGTGGAGCGGAAGGCATTGGACTGTTCAGGACGGAAATTCTGTTCATGGATCGGACAGAACCTCCCGAGGAAGAAGAGCAATTCCGGTTGTATTCGCAGGTGGCAAAGAGTGCGGGCGACAGGTCGGCCATCATCCGCACACTCGACATCGGCGGAGACAAACCGATCCCGTATCTGAATCTCCCTTCCGAAGAGAATCCCTTCCTCGGATACCGGGCAGTTCGCCTGTACGATGAATTCCCGCAGATCATTAACGCCCAGCTGCGGGCGATCCTCCGTGCTTCCGCATTCGGCAAGCTGAAAATCATGTTTCCGATGATCTGCTCGCTACAGGAAGTCCGCTCGCTGAAGGCACGACTCCGGCAGCTCACGGGCGAGCTGGATGCTGAAGGATTGTCCTGCGATCACCGGATTCCCATTGGCATCATGGTGGAAATCCCGTCGGTGGCTTTCATCATTGACCAGCTCTCTCAGGAAGTGGACTTCTTCAGCATCGGTTCCAACGATCTGACACAGTACTTCCTCGCTGTGGACCGTTCGAATCCAAAAGTGAGCTCCCTGTACACGTCGTTCCATCCGTCGTTCCTCCGGCTGCTGAAACACATCGTCGATGAAGTTCATCGACACGGGAAGTGGGTCGGGCTCTGCGGTGAACTGGGGGGGAATCCCCTCGCGGCCCCGCTGTTCCTCGGGTGCGGAATTGACGAGGTCAGTCTGGCCATCCCGCTTATCCCGGCGGTGAAGGAGGTGGTCCACTCATGCCGGACCCCGATGTGCGAGGAGCTTCTGAAATCCGTCACGCAAATGGAGAGGCCTGAGGATGTGGAAGCCGCCCTGAAAGCTTTCGCGTTGTCACTGAAGGGTGGTTCGTTGATTTCGGAAGAGCTCGTCCAACTCTCGTCGCAGGCCGGGACCAAGGATGAGGCCATCCGGGAGCTTGTGGACTTGCTCCATCTTGCGGGTCGCGTCGACGACCCGGACCTGGTTGAAGAAGCGGTGTGGGCACGGGAGGAAACCTATGCGACCGGCATGGGCTTCGGTGTTGCCATCCCGCACTGCAAGTCGCCGCACGTCGGTGCCAGCTCCATTGCCGTCTTAAAACTTGAAGCGCCGGTCATGTGGAAAATGCCGGATGAGGATCCGGTGGAATTCGTCATCCTTATTGCCATTTCAGCCTCTGCCAAGGGAGACGAACACCTGAGGATTATTGCAGGCCTTGCCCGCAAATTGATGCACGAGGAATTCCGGCGGCAGCTGATCGATGCAGAGGAACCGGGAACGGTTGCCAGCCTTCTTACCCGACAGCTGGCTGCAGTCTGAGGTGGAGGAGGCTCTCTCGAGCCTCCCCATTGCCTGCGCTGATACCAGGAAAGAGGGATTCTCCCTACTTCCCCTGCTTCGCGATCACTTTGTCGGAAAACTTCTTGTAGTTTGCTTCGGGGACGATGTTCTTGTTGACAAGGTCGGTCTTCATTTTATACGGCCGGTTTTTGATGATTGCCTTGGCATAGGCCTCACCGACGCCGGGGAGGGCCTTCAATTGATCCGCCGTTGCGGTGTTCAGATCCAACAGTTCGGCAGCCTTCATCTCCGTGGCGGGCTTGACGGTTTTCCCTGATTCTTCGGGTTTCGTCGTCTTCGTCTGCGCGAAGCTGTTGACACCGAGGAGTGCCAGCCCGACACTTGCCGCCAGCACGAGAGTGAGCAGAGAGGTATGTTTCATGGGGGTGCTCCTGCATAGGTGGGGGTGAAAGTGAATAATCGATGGTTCACCCAAGATACCGAGTCGCACCTACACTTTCAATGGTCAACACGCTCTCGAGTCTACGTCACAATCGAATTCCTCCGCGCGGTTCTGTTGCATCTTCCCCGAGTGTCGAGTATCTTTTCCCCGGCATTCCGCCTGACGTTTCCGAACGGTTATTCAAGCGACAATCATCAACCATCTGAGGGAGGTTCGAGGGTAAACAATGATTGTGATGAAATTCGGCGGGACATCGGTAGAAGACGCCAGGGCCATGCACAATGTGCTCCACCTCGTGCGCCGGGAGAGGGGGCGTCCGACGGTCGTGGTGCTCTCGGCCATTTCGGGTGCGACGAACGCACTTCTCAAGGCTGCCCACCTTGCTGTGGAGGGGAAGCATGACGAAGCGGTTCACATCCTGAACGAACTGCTGGAGCGCCATGTGACCGTCACGGAAAACATCATCGAGAAT
>Ga0209253_10002325_pt1 | contig 16850 bp, 14 predicted proteins | sample FrelakmetBRP12BR_FD_187145 | JGI IMG/M metagenome (GOLD analysis project Ga0209253, IMG submission 187145) | Freshwater lake sediment microbial communities from the University of Notre Dame, USA, for methane emissions studies - BRP12 BR (SPAdes)... | ecosystem: Environmental > Aquatic >...
CCACAGAAAACACACCGCCCGGTGGTCGCCGCCGGGTAAGGGTGAAAAGGTGGGGTAAGAGCCCACCGCCCGGCCGGCGACGGTCGGGGCAAGGCAAACCCCGTGCGGAGCAAGGCCAAATAGGGGGATCGACGGGACCCATCACCGGTTTCCCGCCTCGGCGGGGAGGATCCCCGGGTAGGCCGCTCGAACCGGCCGGCGACGGCCGGTCAGAGGAATGAGCGCCGTCCTGCTTCGGCAGGACACAGAATTCGGCTTATCGCTCCCTCTGGTGCCCTGGGGGGGCCGAACAGGCCCCCTCAGTTTTTTTCTACCTCGATGGGGCCCCGCACCCGCTACAATCAGTCGATGAGCGCCGTTGTTCGGCCTTTGCCGGCGCCGCTCGAGCCGGGTGCGCGGGTGGGCGTGATGGCACCGGCGGGGCCGTGCGACCCCGCCGCGGTGCGGTCGGGGCTCGAGTTCTTGCGTGCGCACGGGTTCGAGGCCGTGCCGGCGCCGAACCTCGCGTCCCGCACGGCCTACGTCGCCGGCTCGGATGAGGAGCGCCTCGCCGGGATTCTGGCTCTCCTCGACGGAGGTGTCGAGGCGCTGGTCGCGGCGCGGGGCGGGTACGGGGTGATGCGGCTGCTCTCCAGGATGCCGTGGCAGCGCCTGGCTGCCTGGAAGGGATGGGTCGTCGGGTTTTCGGACATGACGGCCCTCCACGCCGGGCTGGCCACCCGCTTTCCCCGCGCGACCCTTCACGGTCCGATGGTCACGTCGCTCGGCCGCGACCGTGCGGGCGGCGAGCTGCTGGTGTCCTGGCTTTCGGGACGCGCCCCACGCCGGCTGTTCGAGGTGAGCCCGGCGCGGGTGGCGCGGCCAGGTGTGGCACGGGGCGTGTCGGTGGGCGGCACGCTTTCGCTGCTGGCGGCGCTCGTCGGGACGCCGTTCGAACCCAACTACCGCGGCGCGATCCTGTTCCTGGAGGACGTGAACGAGCCGCTGTATCGGCTCGACCGTTTGTTGACCCAACTTCGGCTGTCATCTAGACTTGCAGAGGTAAAGGCCGTTGTCTCAGGCAGGCTGGCACGGTGTGGGCGGGGCGAGCCCGGGTGGCGTGAGCGCTGGCGCCGGCTGCTGCTCGAAGCGGTCCCGCCCGACGCGGTGGTCGTCGAGGGGCTCCCGTTCGGGCACGGGGGCGGCAACGTTCCCTTTCCGCTGGGGGTGGAGGTGGAGGTGAACACGGTCCGGGGCGAGATCTCCTGGGGAGGTGCGTAGGTGCCCAAGGTCCGGGTGTCCGGGGTCGAGAACCAGAAGCTCCAGGAGTTCCTCCACCGGTTCGAGGCGGGCGTCGTGATCTTCCGCGAGGGCGACCTCGGCAGCGAGATGTACATCATCCAGAGGGGCCACGTGAAGATCTCGCTGGTGGTGGGAGGACGGGAACGCGAGCTCGCGGTCCTCGAGAAGGGCGACTTCTTCGGGGAGATCGCGCTCCTCGACGAGTCCCCGGCGCGCTCGGCCACCGCGACCGCGATCGATGACGTGGAGGTCCTCGAGCTCTCGAGGAGGGACCTCAACCAGATCCTCCGACGGAAGCCGGACATCGCGGTCCGCATGATGACGAAGCTCTCGGAACGCCTGCGCGAGTCGAACCGGCGGTTCGAGGAGTTCGGCTCGCGCGAGGAGCTCTCCGCATTGACCCCGGCGCCCTCGCGGCAGGGGATCGAGGCCAAAGCGGTTCTCGCACACGCACCGTCAGGGCGGCTGTTCCCGTTGCGCCCGTCCGGCGAGAGCACCCTGGGTCGCCACGACCCGGTGACCGGCGTGACACCGGATGCGGACCTCTCCGAGCTCGATCCGGAGCGGACGGTCTCTCGTTGCCACGCCACGATCAGCGCGGCTGACGGCAAGCTCACCATCACCGAGACCAGCGCGTCCACCAACGGGACGTTCGTCAACGGGGCCAAGCTCGAGCCGTTCGAGCCGTTCTCCCTCAACCACGGCGACTCCATCCAACTCGCCCTGGTGACACTTCGTCTCCATGTGATTCTCGACGGCGGATGACTCTCCCGCTGTCAAGCCCGCTGTCGGCGATCAGGGGCGTGGGCGCCGCCGGCGAGCGCGCCTTTGCGGCCGCAGGCGTGGGCAGCGTCGGCGACCTTCTCTGGTACCTGCCTCACCGCTACGAGGATCGGTCCAATCCGCGCCGCATCGCCTCCCTTACCACACCTGACACAACCGTCACGGTAGCGGGACGCCTGGTGCAGATCGTCGAGCGGCGCGCCCGAAACCGCCGTCTGCGGATCGTGGAGGCCGTGGTCGATGACGGCACCGGCTCGCTCGCGGTGGTGTGGTTCAACCAGCCGTACCTCACCACCACGCTGCACGAGGGGATGCGAGTGTGGCTCTACGGCACGCTGCGCCCCGCGCGCAGCGGCTGGGGGCTGCAGCTCGTCGCCCCCGAGTGGGAGGTGGAGGACGAGGAGGAGTCACCGGTCCACCTCGGGCGCATCGTGCCGATGTACCGCCGCGTTGGAACCTGGAGCGGCCGCCGGGTGCGGACCCTGGTCGCCCGCGCGCTCGAAGGGCCGGCGGAGATCACCGACCCGCTCGCGCCGCTGCTTCCTGCGGACCTCGGGCTGCCGCCCCTGGGGGAGGCGCTTCGAAGCGTGCACTTCCCGGTGCCGCCGGGCGACGGGGCCCGGGTGGACGGGTTCTTCGAGGACCTGGCGATGCGCCGCACGCCGCACCACCGGCGGCTGGCGTTCGAGGAGCTGCTGGCCCTTGCCGTGGTTCTAGAGCGGGAGCTTCGGCGTCGCCACCGGCAGCAGGCCCCGGCCTGCGCCGTGACGGACGAGATCCGGGACAGCGCGCGGAACGTGTTGCCGTTCCACCTGACCGGGGCGCAGCGCCGTGTGCTCGCCGAGATCGTGGCCGACCTCCAGAAGGAGTACCCGATGGCACGGCTCCTTCAGGGGGACGTGGGCTCCGGAAAGACGATCGTGGCCGCGCTTTCGGCGCTGGTGGCGCTGGCATCGGGCCACCAGGTGGCGCTGCTGGCTCCGACGGAGCTGCTGGCGCAGCAGCACCACCTCACCCTGAGCCGCCTGCTGCGCACGACGCCCTACGGCCCCGAGCTGTTGATCGGCTCGCTTCCCGCAGCGGAGAAGCAGCGGGTGCGACGCGGTCTGGCCGACGGCACGGCGCACCTGGTCGTGGGCACCCACGCCCTCATCGAGGATGCGGTGGTGTTCGGGCGCCTGGGCCTCGCCATCGTGGACGAGCAGCACCGCTTCGGGGTGGCACAGCGCCAGGCGCTGCTCGAGAAGGGGGAGGCGCCGCACTTGCTGGTGATGACCGCGACGCCGATCCCCCGCTCGCTGGCGCTCTCTCTCTACGGGGACCTGGAGGTCTCGCTGCTCGATGAGATGCCACCGGGGCGCTCTCCTGTGCGCACGGTCATGCGCGACGACGCCTCGCGGCCGAAGCTGGCCGAGTTCCTTCGCAGGGAGATTGGCGAGGGTGGACAGGCGTACTGGGTTTTCCCGCTGATCGAGGAGTCCGAGAAGATCTCCGCGCGAGCCATCGCGAGCCACGCCCGGGCAGTTCGCCAGGCTTTGCCGGGCGTGCGCGTCGAGGTCCTGCACGGCCGCATTCCGGCCGTCGAGCGTGAGTCCGTGATGGCCGCCTTCGCGGGTGGAGATGTCGGGATGCTCTGCGCAACCACCGTGATCGAGGTCGGCGTGGACGTGCCCAACGCCTCGGTGATGGTGATCGAGAACGCGGAGCGCTTCGGCCTCGCCCAGCTCCACCAGCTTCGCGGCCGGGTGGGGCGAGGCCGCCGCCGTTCGTTCTGTGTCCTCCTGACCGGAAAGGACTGCTCGCCGGAAGCCATGCGCCGTCTCGAGTTCCTCGCGGGCACCAGCGACGGCTTCCGAATCGCCGAGGAGGACTTCCGCCTGCGTGGCCCCGGGGAGTTCACCGGCCTGCGCCAGTGGGGGCGCCCCGAGTTCCGGGTGGCGAGCCTCTGGCTGCACCGGCGGGAGCTGGAGGCGGCCCGTGCCGTCGCGGCGGCGGCGGCCCAGCGCGGCGAGCTCGAGGCCCTCGCGACCGCCGTGCGCTGCCCCGGCGAGCTGGGACCGGCCGTGCCTGCCGGCTAACTTTTTCGAGCGAACGAGCCTTTGGCGAGCAATCCAGGCTAGAATCGCGGCATGGCGAACGCCGATCATGTGCGGTTTCTGCTCTCCCCGGACTGGTCGCAGTGGCGCGCCTCCAACCCCCGGATCCTTCCGGACCTCGTGGAGGCCGACCTGCGGGGGAAGGATCTGCACGGCGTGGACCTCTCGCATGCGGTGCTCGTGCGGGCCGACCTCCAGGGTGCGAACCTCTCCGGCGCTTCGCTCGCACACGCACAGGTGGACGGGGTACTCCTCTCGGGGGCGGTGCTGGACGGCGCCGACTGCACCGGCGTCCACTTCGACCTCCTCGACGTTCGGTCCTGCTCACTAAAGCACGCGTTGCTCGAGGCCGCCACGTTCCGAGGCGCCGACTTCACCGGGAGCGACCTCGAGGGGGCCAACCTGGCGCAGGTCAGCTTCGACGGGGCGATCCTGGAGCGGGTCAACTTCACCGACGCCGACATGACGAACTGCTCCCTGCGAGGGGCCCGTGTGGAAAAGGCGTCCTTCGTGCGCGCCAGCCTCGTGGGCGCCGTCCTGGAGGGCGTCGTGCTGGAGGGCAACGACCTGAGCGGGGCGAACCTGGAGAAGGTCCAGGGCATGCGTCTGCAGTTGCCCGACGCCACCCTGGTCGGGACGCGCTTCCGTGGCGCCAACCTGCGCGAGGCGAACTTCCTGCGCGCCAACCTCAAGGGCGCGGACTTCGAGGGCGCCGACATCTCTCACAGCACGTTGCGCCAGGCGAACATGGAGGGCGCGCGCTTCTTCAACTGCGATGCCCAGGCGGCCGACTTCCGGGACGCCAACCTGCTCAACGCCGATCTCAACGGGATTCAACTCGCAGGCTCGCAGCTCCAGGGCATTGACTTCCGGTCGCCCAAGCTCGGGCGGGTCTCATTGGTACGGGCCAACCTCACCGGCGCCACCTTCGTCGGGTGCAACCTGCGGACGTTCCGGCTCGAGCAGGCCAGGCTCGAGGGCGCCGACATGCGCGACGTCGACCTGGAAGCGGCCAACCTGGACGGGGCGATCCTGACCGGCGCGAACCTGCGGGGGAGCAGGCTCCGGCAGGCGTCGCTGGTCGGGACGGTTGGCGTGGACGCCGACCTCTCCGGCTGCGACCTGATCCTGGCCGACCTGCGCAACGCCGATTTCACGCGCGCCGACCTGCGTTTTACCAGTCTCGTTGGTGCCAACTGCGGCCACGCGCGCTTTGCCTTCGCGGACTGCAGGAAAGCCGACTTCACGAAGGCAGCGGTTGGAAGAGCGAACTTCTGGGGTGCCATGCTCGCCGGCACCACGATGCCGATCACTGCGCTCCACTGGCGGATCGGGCGCGTGCTGACCGCGATCATCACCTCGTCGCAGCGCAAGCGGCAGGAGAAGGAGAAGCGCGAGCAGCAGAGACGGATTCGCGAGACCGTGCGTCTCGTGCGGGAGATCGAGGAGAAGGATCCGCGTCTCAGGCGCCAGGCGCAAAAAAAGTCCGGGCGCGGCTAGGCTCGCTCCGGCGTCTCGAGCGGTCTGGTCTGCAGCTCGAGCGCCTTCACCTTGACGAACGGCAGGTTGCGGGCGCGCCGCTGCATCTCGATGATCCCGGGCAAAGGCCCGACAAACGTCCCCACAATACGGTAGACGTACGCGTGCTCAGGCGTGTACAGCTCTGCCCCGCGTGCACTCGGATCCTGCGCTTCGGTCTCCTCGAGGTTTTCGCCCTCGACACCGGGGGGCAGGCCCATCACCAGCTTCTGCCTGAGCTTCTCGGCGACGTCTCGGGAGAACGCCTCTGCGGAGAACGGCACTCTCGCCCGCACGACCTCGCGCACGGTTTCGAGCTCGAGGCCGGCCTCCCGGCCCCGGCTCCGCAGGGCGGCGACCACCTCCTCGGCGAGCGCGGCAGGTGCGAAGACCAGATGGTGTGAGCCCGCCGCGAAGAGCTCAAGAAGCCGCTGTGGAAGGGTGCCGGCCTCGAGGTCGAGGTCGTGACCGAAGACCACGGCCTCCTTCCCGCCGTGCGCGGCCTCGCACGCGGCCACCAAGCCCCGCAGGGCATCTTCGGTACCCCTCACGGTGATCTCGTACCAGACGCTCATTGTGGGTTACTCCTCATTCGAAGAACACCCAGGTCACGAGCAGGAAGATCGGGACCAGGAAGGGAAGTGTGTAACGCGCTATGTACCCGAAAAACGACGGCATCTCGACCCCCGCTTCTTCGGCGATCGACTTCACCATGAAGTTTGGCGCATTGCCGATGTAGGTGTTCGCTCCCATGAACACCGCGCCGGTGGCAATTGCCTGGAGGTACGCACCCTGTTCCGAGATCAGCCGGAGAATGGCCTCCCTTTCGGGCACGCCGGGGAAGAGACGGCCGAGCGCCGTGGAGAGAAAGGTCAGGTAGGTCGGGGCGTTGTCCAGGAAGGAGGAGACCCCCCCCGTGACCCAGAAGAACGCCGCCGGGGAGTGCACGGCTCGGACGGCGGGGGCAAGGGCACCGTGCTCCCCGGCGCGCAGCATCAGCAGCGGCGGAATGATGGTCGCAAAGATGCCGGCGAACAGGATGGCGACCTCTCGGATCGGACCCCAGGTGTACTCGTTCTCCTCCCTGGTACGTCTGGCGGTGGTCAGCCAGGAACCTGCCGCCATCAGGAGCAGGAAGGCGTCGCGCAGGAGGTTCTGAATCTCCTGGTGGACCCCCAGGATCGAGACTCCGCCCGCGTGCCATATGCCCGACACGAACACCGCCACGAGCACGCCGGCAAGGAAAAGGAAGTTGTGCCGGCCCTCGACGCGGAGCGGCTCGCGAGGGGCTGTCCGAGGAGCACGCACCGAAGGGTCCTCCCGTCGCCAGTGGTACGCGTCGACGGCGACATACGCGGCGAGTGTGAGCAGGGCAACCAGCAGCATCTCCTTCCACAGCGAGAGCGGCCAGAAGAACGGCACGCCGTGCAGGAAACCGAGGAAGAGGGGAGGGTCGCCGAGCGGGGTGAGCGTGCCGCCGATATTGGCCACCAGGAAGATGAAGAAGACCACGGTGTGGGCCGTGTATCGCCGCTCGCGGTTGGCGCGGAGCAGAGGCCTGATGAGCAGGACTGCGGCGCCGGTCGTGCCGATCCAGGAGGCGAGGACCGTGCCGATGACCATGATCGTCGTGTTGACGATCGGTGAGCCGCGCAGTGTCCCGCGAACGAGGATCCCGCCTCCGATCGTGAAGAGCGTGCCTATCAGGATAATGAACGGCACGTAGTCCGCGATTGCCATGTGCAGGATCTCGCCCACCGCCGGCCTCCCATAGGCGGCAACGAATGGAACTGCCAGCGCCAGCGTCCAGAATGCCGCGACCTCGGGGTAGTGGTGATGCCAGAACCGTGGTGAAAGCAGGGGGAAGAGCGCGATGGAGAGCAGGATACCGACGAAGGGGAGCGCGCTCCAGGCGGGGAGCACCGAGCCGAGGTCCACCGCAGGCTGCGCGGCGTCGGCGGGGCAGGTCAGCAGCGTGAGCACGAACGCGGCGGGAGCCGCCAGGCGCAGGGGATGGGGTGCCGACATTCGCCCTTCCTCGGCCGCGGTTGCACACCGGGCGCGAGGAGGCTAGCACAGCAGGGTTGGGCGTCGAGGTTCGGGGTTGGCGGGATGCTGGGGTCTCCGCCACTCAAGCCTCAGGCCGTGCGCCGGGGTGGGCGGCTAGCCCCAGAGCGGCCGTTGGGCGGTAGGATAGTGAGGCGGGAGGGTTCGATGATCGCGGTGCTCGATGCCAGCCAGATGCGCGAAGCGGACCGCGTGACCATACGCGAGCTGGGGCTTCCCGGCATGGTCCTTATGGAGGCCGCCGCAGGCGCGGTCACCGAGGTTGTCGCGGAGCGCTTTGCGGACGCGCGGCGCGTGGTTGTTGCGTGCGGGCCCGGCAACAACGGCGGCGACGGTCTGGCGGTGGCCCGCCAGCTTCGCTGCCGTGGCTTCTCGGTGGACGCCGCGCTGCTCGTCGTGGAGTCCGAGCTGAAGGGGGACGCCGCTGCGCAGCTCGAGTTGGCCCGCAACTTCGGTGTGCCGATCCACAGGTGCGGGTCCCGACCGTCACGGTTCGCCGACCTCCTTCCAGGCGCAAGCGTGATCGTGGATGCGCTCTTCGGCACCGGTCTGGACCGCCCGCTCGAGGGGCGCTGGGCGAAAGTGGTTGGCGTGCTCAACGGCGCCGGTGTGCCGATCGTGGCCGTTGACATCCCTTCCGGCCTGCAGGGCTCCTCCGGCGAGGTGGTCGGGGAGACCGTGGAGGCCGCGGTGACCGTGACGTTCGCGGCGCCCAAGGTGGCCCATGTGCTGCCGCCTGCATGCTGGCGTTGCGGCGAGATCGCGGTGGCGGACATCGGCATCCCTCCGTGGGTGGTGCAGGGCCAGGCGAAGCTGGGGCTTGTGGAGGGCGAGGACGTGGCCGGCTGGCTGCCGCACCGCGCCGTGGATGCTCACAAGGGCAGCTTCGGCCACCTTCTGGTCGTTGCCGGCCGGGAGGGGAGGGCGGGGGCGGCGGCGCTGGCGGCGCGGGCCGCGGTGACCCTCGGCTCCGGCCTGGTGACGGTGGCCACCGCACGAGGCGCCGTGCGGCCGATCCAGGCCCAGGTCCCTGAGGCCATGGTGGACCCTCTGCCGGCGGGCGCGGACGGCGCGGTGAGCGGCGAGGGGCTGGAAGGGTCTCTTGGCAAGGCGACCGCCCTCGCCGTGGGACCTGGTCTCGGGACCTCGGACGGTCCGCGCCGCCTGCTCGCGACGATCCTCAGGGAGTGGCCGGGACCGCTCGTGCTGGATGCCGATGCACTCACCCTGCTCGCGGGCAGGCTGGAGGAGCTGCGCGGGCGCACCTCGCCGACCGTGCTCACGCCTCACCCCGGCGAGCTGGGGCGCCTGCTGGGCGTGCCCACCGCAGAGGTGACCAGGGATCGCCTGCAGGCGGCGCAGGAGGCGTCGAAGCGCTCGGGGGCGGTGGTGCTGGCGAAGGGGGCTCGCACCGTGATCGCCTCCGGCGCGGAGTGGAGCCTGGTCAACCCAACCGGGACGCCGGGCCTCGCCTCTGGCGGCGCCGGTGACGTGCTCACCGGCGCGATCGGGGCGCTGCTGGCGCAGGGGGTGCCGGGCCGGGAGGCGGCAGCCGCGGGCGCCTGGCTGCACGGCCGCGCCGCCGAGATCGCCGGCGAGCGTTTCCCGGGCGCGGTGCCCGCTGGGGCCCTCGTCGAGGAGCTCTCGCGGGCCGAACTGGAGGCGCGCCAGCTCGCATGAGCGAGAACTCACTCCCGGGAGAGGTCGTTCTGGCGGATGCGGGAGCGACGGAGGCGCTGGGCGAACGGATCGCGGGGCTGGTTCGGCCCGGCGACCTCCTGCTGCTCGAGGGCCCGCTCGGGGCGGGGAAGACCACGCTGGTGCGCGGCCTGGTGGCGGCGCTCGGCGGCGACCCGGGTGAGGTGTGCTCGCCGACGTTCGTGCTGCTCGAGAGCTACGCGGTGCGCGCGGGCGGCATCGCACGGGTTCATCACGCGGACCTCTACCGCTTGCGCGGCCGTCACGCCGCCCCGTGGGACGAGGTTGGCCTGGGCGAGGCGCTCGAGGACGCGGTCGCCATCACCGCGGTCGAGTGGCCGGAGTCGTGGGGCTGGCCCGGCGCGGAGGGAACGCGGGTGCTGCGGGTCCGCCTCGCAGACCTCGGCGAGGGCCGCCAAGCCCAGTTGGAGTGGGTCGCCCCCGAGGCGTGAAGGCTTGAAGGCTTGAAGGCTTGAAGGCTTGAAGGCTTGAAGGCCTTTCTATCCTGAGGGCAAGCCAGGAGCACATTCGCGGCTGGTTGTCGAGCGTTCTATCGGCCCGCTCTTTGGTTGTTTCGAGCCTCCAGGCCCGGATTGATGGCCGGGCGGGCAGGCCTTCACGCCCTGGTCGGAGATGGCGCTCAGCGCTTGAAGAAACCGGTCTGGGGCTTCTCCGGCGCGGCCTTGGCTCCCCCCGAGATCTGCTGGTTCAGCTCGCGGATGCGGTCGTTGAGCTTCTCGATCCGCGCCTCGACGTCCCGGGCCTGCCGGTCCTTCTCGACCCGCAGCGCCTCGAGCTGGTTTTGGAGCTCGGAGGCGGTCGCCCCGGAGGCAGACATCTCGTGCTTGAGCGCCGCCGCCTGGGCCTCGAGCTGGGCGATCTGCTCGTCCTTCTCGACCGTGCGGAGCTTCCAGCGCTCCTCTTGCTCCTCGTAGAGGCGCTTGATCTCCGTGAGCTCGATGATGTTGGCAAAGTCCGCGGGCGATGGTGCCATTCTGCCCTCCCGCTGCGCATCCTCGATGCTCGGGAAGAGCTTGCGCAGCTTCAGTGAAAGGTCATCCGGGTCCGGCGAGTTCTCCTTCGCGATGTCATAGGTGATGGCCCCGTTCGCCAGCAGGGCGATGAGACTCTGATTCATTGTCTGCATGCGAAAGTACGAAACGGAGCTCTCGATCTCGTCGTGGATCTCCTTGATCTCAGCGTTCTCGATGTGCTTGGAGATCTTGGGCGAATTGATGAGAATCTCGCAGGCGGGGAGGCGGCCCTGCCCGTCGGCCCGGTTGACCAGCTGCATAGAGACGACCGCGCGAAGCACCTGCGCGAGTTGCGAGTGAATCTGGTCCTGCTGGTCGGGGGGGAACGCGTCGATGATCCGGTCGATAGTCTGGCTTGCGCTGTTGGTGTGCAACGTCGAGAACACCAGATGCCCCGTCTCGGCCGCGGTGAGCACCGTGGACATGGTCTCGATGTCGCGCATTTCGCCCACCATGATCACGTCGGGGTCCTGCCGCATGGTGTTGCGCAGAGCCTCGTGGAAGGCGGGCGTGTCGGTCCCGACCTCGCGCTGCGACATGGTGGCCATGTGGTCGCCGAAGAGGAACTCGATCGGGTCCTCGATGGTCACGATGTGGCACGGCCGGGTCTTCCCTATGTCCTGGATGATCGCTGCAAGAGTCGTGGACTTGCCCGAGCCGGTCGGGCCGGTGATCAGGACGAGACCGGCGGGGTAGTGAGTGAAGGTGCCCACCACCTCGGGCAGGTTCAGCTCGTCGTAGTTCTTGATGTCGAAAGGGATGCGGCGGAACACGGCCGCGATCGAACCGCGCTGCTGGTAGATGTTGCAGCGAAAACGCGCGACGCCCATCACACCGTAGCCCAGATCCACCGACTGCCGTTCCTCGAACTTCTTGCGCTGGAACGCGTTGAGCAGCGGCATCACCATCTCCTCGATGTCCTTCGGCTTTAAAGCCACCGACTTGATGGGGACCAGCTTGCCCTGGAGCCGCAGCAGCGGCGGACGCGTCGGCTTGAGGTGCAGGTCAGATGCGCCCTTCTTGGTCATGAACTTGAGCAGATCATCGAGGGACAGCGGCGCGTCCATTACACGAATCTATCATCGGCCGCCGGGTGGGTCAACGAAACTCCTTCTCCCGGAGGAATCGTCGCGCCTGGGCACCGGTGCGGACCTCACCGCAGGCCTGCGCGAGGCGCAGCGCCCGAACCGCGGCCGCCCGCGCCGGTCCTGCCGGCAGCGCCAGCAGGTCGGCGATCTCGTCCCCGGAGAGCAGGGGAGGCCGCGAGGAGAAGCGCCGCCACCAGCGTACGAGTGCTACGCCCGCGTCCCGGGTGTTGTTGCCCTCCGTCGCGGCCCGTGCGACGGCCCATGCCACGGCGGGCTGGAGCAACTCGTCGGCCTCCGCGGCCATGCCGCGCTCCGCCGCGGCATCCCGGCCGAGAACGGCGAGCAGCCGCTCTCCGCTGGCGGCTGCCGCTGCGGCCTTCTGGGCGGCACGGGTCGGGAAGCCGATGGCCGCGAGGGCCGCGGCTGCGGCCGGCGCCTCCCACGCGTCAGGGAAGCCCGCGCTCGGGCTTGCGAGGACCGCGACCGCGACCTCGACGGCAGCGCGGGCGACCACTCCGCCCGCGTGTTGGAGAACCCCGAGCTCCCCCGCCAGTCGCGCCGCCGCCTGCACACGGGCGTAGCCCCGCCAGGCGGGGAGCATCGCTTCCATGACCCCGATCCTGGCGGCGACCAAGACCGAACGCTCCACACCCGGACCGCCGAGGAGGAGACGGAGCTCCTCGCACACGCGCTCTCGGGCCACCGAGCGCAGGCCGGGAGCTGCCGCGCCGAGCTGCTTCTCGCTCTCCGCCGTGAGCCGGAGTTGGGGGTGGGTGGCGAACAGGCGCACCCCCCGCAGCACTCGTAGCGGATCGGAGACCAGGTTCTCCTTTCGCACTACCCGGATCCGCCCGGCGGCCAGGTCGTCGAGCCCTCCGACCAGGTCGAGCAGCGGGCCGCGCGGGAGCCGCCAGAAGAGCGCGTTCACCGTGAAGTCACGCCGGAAGATGTCGTGCTCGATCCCGCCTTCGATTCCCCAGAGATCCGCCTTGTGCCGCCCGCCCGCCACGCGCCAGGTCACGAGCGGCGGCCGCCCAAGGGGGAAGCAGCGCCCCCCGAGGTTGGCTGCGAGCGCCTCGGCTGCGGCCCGCGGATCACCTGTGACCGCCAGGTCGAGGTCGTGGGTGGGCAAGCCCAGCAGGCGGTCCCGCAGCGAGCCTCCCGTGAGGAACGTCTCGCCGCCGTCCCAGACTTTCGCGAGCCGGCGCAGGAGCGGGGAGGCGAGCAGGCGCCGGGCGGCTTCTGGCCCCGTCACCCTGCCCCCGTCCACAGCGGCAGCTCGACGAAGAAGCTGCTGCCCTCGCCGGGGGTGCTCTCGGCCCACACCCTGCCTCCCATCGCCAACACCAGCCGGCGGAAGATCGCGAAACCGAGCCCCGCGCCCTTCCCCGGTCGGTTGCCGGGTACCCGCACGAACTCCTCGAAGATGTGGGGGAGGGACTCGGCCGGAATGCCCACGCCATTGTCGCGCACGCACAGCACGGCCCGGTCCCCTCGCTTCTCCGCCACCGCCACTTCGCCCCCGGCCCGCGTGTACTTCAGACCGTTCTCGATCAGGTTGCGGAGGACCTGGCGGAGGCGCTCGGGATCCGCCCGCACCGGCAGCTCCGACTCGGCGCGCTCAAGCAGCGCGACCTTTGCGTTCGCTGCCAGCGGCTGCAGCTCCTCCATCACCGAGCTCACCGCGCCCCGACTCGAAACCATGCCGAGCGAGAGAGGCAGGTGACCACTTCCGAGCGCTGCGGCGTGAGTGCTGCTCGCGCCTCCGTGCAGACGGAGCAGTCCGCCGGCTCCTGCGGAGAAAACCCGGCGGTGGCTGGAAACCTTTTCGGCATGAGCTGGACGCGAACGACAGGCCGAGTCTAGCACGCTGGCAGCAGCGCTGGCGGCGCCTGCCGCGTCTGCAACCCGGTACACCCGGCCTGTGAAGACCCGCGTGCTACCATCGCCTGGGACCGAGAAGAACGCGACACGGAGCCATATGCCCTTTTGCCGCGAACACCGCGATCACCTCGAGGGTCTGGCCAGCCCGGGAGCGAGACCGGGCGGGGCGGGGGCGCCGCGGTGGGTGCCGGCGTTGACGGGGCGGGCGCGGCGCCTCGAGCCGCCCGCGCTGGTCCGGTGGTGATCGCGGGACCACTCCTCCTGGCAGCAGCCTTCTCGGCCGGGCACGCCGTCGTGGCCACGCTACCGGACGGAGGGCGCGTGGAGTGGCGGCGTGGGGACGCACCGCAACTCCTTGTGCTGCCCCGCGCGGGGGAGGGCTGGACGCGGCTTTCCGTGCGCCTGACCGGCAGTGCGGACAACGCCGACGAGGTGCGCGCTGCAAACGATGGCCTCGAGCAGCCCCTCACCGGAATCCGCGTGCGGGTACCTTGGGTGCTTCTCCGGCCTGAGCTGCGCGTTGCCTGCGCGCGTGCCCTCTTCCCGCGTGACTGGCGGGGCGCCGGCGGCTGGGAGCACCAGATCCTCGCGCCCTGGGGCGGCGATGGCGAGTCCTGGTGGGAGCTTGCCGAGTGGTTCTGCGGTGACGGCAGCAACTACCCGGCGCTGCGCGACGCCAACCCCGCGCTCGGGCTGTACCCGGCACCCGGGAGCCACGTTCTGATCCCGGCCTCGGTGCTGCTGCCAGAGTTCCGACGCCTCACCCCGGAAGCGCCGCCCGCGCCCGAGGTGCGTGCCGCCGCCCTCGAGCCAACACCGGCTCCAACAGCAACGTTGGTGCCGGCGCGCGCAGCGGCGAAGACCCCTCGGCCGATCGCCACCCAGGCACCTTCAGCGGCCGGCGACGCGCTGGAGTACCGGGACCGGGAGGCGGTCTACCGGCTCAGGCAGGGCGAGGCGCTGTACTCCGCGGTGGTCGTGCGTTTCACCGGCCAGCTGCACGCCGCCGACGTCAACGCCACCGCGAAGGAGCTCGCGAAGCGGTCTGGGATCGCCGATGTCACCGCGATCCCGGTCGGCTACCCGGTGCGCATCCCGTTCGACCTGCTGCTCCCGGAGTTCCTGCCGGCGGGTCACCCGCGGCGCCTGTCGTGGGAGAGGGAGAAGGAAGAGCTGGCGGCCGTAAAGCGCGTGATCCGGGCGGCCAATTTGGACGGCATCCACATCATCCTGGACGCCGGCCACGGCGGAGGGGACACCGGCGCAGTCGTGGGTGGGGTGTGGGAGAGCACCTACGTCTACGACGTGATGAACCGGGTCAAGCGGGTGCTGGAGGAGCAGACGAAGGCGACGGTCTGGGTGACCGTGCGCGATGCCTCGCTCCCCAAGCGCAAGGACGAGCGCGACATCCTGCCGCCCAGCCGAGACCAGCAGCTCCTGGTGGACCCGCCGTACGACCTCGCCGACTCTTCCACCGGTGTGCACCTTCGCTGGATCCTGGGGAACTCCTTGCTGGAGCGCCTCAAGCGGCAGAAGGTCAACCCGGAGCGGGTCGCGTTCGTCTCGATTCACGCCGACTCGCTGCACCCGGCGGTGAGGGGGTTGATGGTCTACGTGCCGGCGCGCTCCCTGCGCTCGTCGCGAGCCCCTTTCACGAGGGCCGGTTACCCCTGCCGCGAGGTGAGGACCATGAAGGCGCCCCGCTACCCGGAGAGCTTCCGCTCCCGCTCCGAGGCGCTGTCCAGCCAGCTCGGTGAGTCCATCGTGCGTGCCGCCGAGCAGTCGTCCGTGCCCGTCCACCCGTACCAGCCGGTGCGCGCCTCGGTTCTGCGAGGGGGCTCGCGGTGGGTGCCCGCGGTGCTGCGGTACTCGACGGTACCCACCGCGGTACTCATCGAGATCTGCAACCTGAACAACGAGCAGGACCGGGAGCTCCTCCTCAGCTGGAGGTTCCGTGAGAAGCTCGCACACGCGATAGCCGCAGGTCTCGCCGAGGGGTTCTCCCATTGAGCTGGAAAGCGTTGCTCGGCCTCTCGGTCGCCGTGCTGGCGGTGTCGTGGGGCGCCCCGCTCGCACGGGTAACCGCGGCCGCCCCCCTCGCGGTCGCGATGTGGCGGATGGTCCTGGCGGCCGGCCTGTTGCTGCCTGTCGCGGCGGCGCGGGGCAGCCTCGGCATTCCGGCGCGCCATCGGCCCGCGGTTCTTCTCTCCGGGCTTCTGCTGGGGCTGCACTTCGGGCTGTGGATTCCGTCGTTGTGGCTCACCAGCGTGTCCGCCTCGGTCGTGCTCGTGACAACCGGGCCTTTGTGGGTGCTGCTGCTCTCGCCCCGGTTCCTCGGAGCACGCATCGCGGGACGCAACGTGGTCAGCTTCGCGTTGGCCCTCGCCGGAGTGGTGATCATCGTCGGTGGGGACTTTCGCCTTTCACCGAGGGCGCTGGTGGGGGACCTCATGGCCCTTGCCGGTGCGGCGTGCGCGGCCGGCTACCTGATCGTCGGCAAGCGCCTGCGGGGCGAGGTCCCTCTGGCGGGCTACCTCACCGTGGTCTACGGGGGCGCGGCGGTTGCGCTGGTCGCTGCGGTCCTTGCCCTGCGGGTGCCGCCCTGGCCGACGGCGACGGTCGCCTGGCTGCCGCTGCTCGGGATGGCGCTCGGGCCCACCCTCGTCGGCCACACGCTCCTGAACTGGGCGCTCGCGCACATGGAGGCGTACCGGGTCAACCTCGCGGTCCTGCTGGAGCCGGTGCTGGCTTCGCTGTGGACCTGGCTCTTCATCGGCGAGGTGCCGCCGCTCCATGTCCTGCCTGGTGCGGCGCTCGTGCTGGGTGCTCTCGCGCTGGAGTTCCTCCCACGCGAAAGGGCGGCCTGAGCCGCCCGCGAAGGCACAAGATTACCTGGCCCCGCTGCCTTCGGGGACCTAAAGGATGGGAGAGAGTCGACAGTCTACTGAACTGTGAAGTTGAAGCTGGCCAATACCTTGCCGTTGGCGTCGCGGGCCTCGAGTCGCCAGGGCCCGATCATGTTCCTCGCCAGCGTGACGTTGGAAAAGCACTTCCAGCGTGGAGCCTTGGGTGCGGCCATCTCGATCCGCCCGAGCTCACGGTCCCTGAAGAACCAGACGTGCACGATCTTCTCCGGGACGTTGACCGCCTGCGAGAAACCGTACAGCTTTCCCGCGCTGGTGGAGAACGTCACGGCCGCGCCCTCGCACGATTTGTTCGCGATGGAGGTGCAGACGACTGCGGTGGCGGAGGGCTCCTGGGCGGAGGCGAATGAGGCCGCTATCAAAAGCAGGGCGAGACAAGACAACGTCGCTCTCATCTTCTACCCCCTTCGCAGACCATCGTAGCGCATTGCGCGCGCGATGGGGCATGTCGAGTAGCCGCCGCGGTGCGGCTACTCG
>Ga0209253_10002326_pt1 | contig 16846 bp, 13 predicted proteins | sample FrelakmetBRP12BR_FD_187145 | JGI IMG/M metagenome (GOLD analysis project Ga0209253, IMG submission 187145) | Freshwater lake sediment microbial communities from the University of Notre Dame, USA, for methane emissions studies - BRP12 BR (SPAdes)... | ecosystem: Environmental > Aquatic >...
TCACCTCCAGCTCCCAGAGCGCGCGCGCTTTCACTTCAGTTCTTTTTCAAATCTATACGTGTGGCTAATAGGAATTTTCATCTTATAAGTTTTGGTAAAATCCCTGATCGATCGATCTCGATCTAGGCGCGCGCTAATCTATGCTAGGTCCGTTCTTCCCAGAGCAAGTTCGCTGCCTAAGTACTTCTCGTTCGAGAGTCGACGAACCGCTAGCAGCTTTTGCGAGCCTTTATGTGTTTCTTTTTCGCAGATGCTTATTTCACCGTCGAAAATGTCCAATATGGCTTGAACTTCCTGTGTTGGATGCATTTGCGGGTTCAACACGGCTAATGTTGTGAAGCCGTGCGACCGCAGTTCTGGGATAATTGCTGTCAGCCATCGTCTGGCGGACATTGCGTGGTGATGCAGCAGAACGTCGGAGATGATCTCCAAACAGAGTCTTCGATTTCCCGTCACGGAAGGTACCAAACTGCGCAAGGCTGACGTCAAGGCGATGCTGATTTCGGTAAGGTTCTCTACGCCTTTCAGTTTGAGAACGTTAGGCTTGTCCTTGACTATCTCGTCTGCTCTAGGATTGCAGATGAGAAGATGAAAGTTTGTCTCGAACTGTTCGGCTAGGCCTTCTCTTCCTCTCACGTCAACTGCAACGCAGAATGTTATTTCGCCCATTCTTGCTCCTGATTCGAGGAAATTGTTGATCAGTATTGCTCTTTCATCGAACGGCGGTGAAGTCAAGAGGACTGCGAATCTCTCAGGTATTCCGCCCATTAGCAGAAGATCGAGCTCTCGGTGTCCGGTCGACACGCGCTTGGGAAGAACAGCCTCAGCCACATTGATCGATAATGGTTCAGGCTCGCACGGCACTTGCCCACCAGTTTCGTCTACGCAGATGATCTTAGGCTTGATTTTGAAAGTACCCTTACCAAGAGACCTTAACCAGATTTTGAACGTTTCAGTTTTCGAAGGGTCAAGTTTCCTTCCTTTCATGTTCAAATCGTGGTTCTCTATGACGTACGTTTCACTTTCACCATAAGCATCGATACCCTCGGGCAGCATGTTTTCCACTTTCGCAAGAAAGGCGGGAGCTTTACCCAGGTTGGCCACGTGGAGTTCGATTGAGAAGTCCTCTGCGGTAAGGATGTCCTTTTTCGAGGCGACTAACTTAGCCTGAATAAGCTCGCGTTCGAATTTCTGCAGGCCCACGGGTTCTTCTACTGTTGGGCTGGGAGCAGGGATCGCTTTAGTTGTTGATGCTTCTCCCGGCGCAGTCAGCAGTTCGCCGAGGGATAATGCGAATTCGCGTTTTTGTTTGACTTTCGCGATGATTCTGAATACTTCAGCTCGTCTACCCAAGTAATTGGCTGAACCATAGAGCTTGGCTGATTGCTCTAGGCATTTTTGAGCAAGCGTAAGCATTTTTGACTTGTTGGACACGTTGACTTCGGTTTCAGCGTCTGTAAGGTAGCTATACGCGTCGAGCAGGATTTCGGTGGCGGTAGTCCACTCCGAGGCGCTCTCGAGACCAGCTTTCAAGTAGAAGCTTGAGGCACTCTCGAGGTATTTCTTGGCTTTCGAAAATTCTGCTTTCTCCCTTGTTTCCTCAAAAAGTGTTCCGTGTTCCAGCGCCTTGCAGACCGCGCTGTTGCCGGAAGCTAGAATGGACTGTCTATCTCCGAGGTCATGCTCTTTAGCTTCAGAAAACAGTTGTGAAGCTTGGGAGTATAGATCAGCTGAGGCTCGAGCGTCTGCCATTTTCATTCGCTGCCAAGCCCGAACCATACAAACGAAAGGAGCAATTTCCTTTCGTTCAGTTTCGCTTTCCGCTTTCTCAAGCATCCCTTCAAGAATAGATGTGGCCGAACCATATTTGTCAGCACTGTCGACGTATTTTCCGTCTCGGTCGTCGATCTTAGCTGCTTCTATATGTTCCCTGACTGAGCAGTAAACTGCCCTCCGAATGCACGCCTTGCTTAGTTCAGTTGCCTTCTCCTTCTCGTCTGGGCTCTTGATTCGGCCGATCGCCCTCTCGAAAACTTGTCTGGCGCGCTTGAACAGCTTAGCCGCCTCTCTGAAGGCTTCAAGGGATTCACCAGTTTTCTCGTTCCTGCTCAGGTCTTCGCCCTGTTCAAGTATTGACCATGCCTTGAAGTTTGGTGCGAAGTAGCTCCACAGGTTCGAACGTTCGAGGATAGACGATACTTTCTGGAAGTGCTCTACTGCTTCTCCGTATTGTTCTTGCTCGTGCGCAAGAGTTGCCTTTTCGATTTCGCTCCAAGCTCTCATGTAAATAGCATAGTCCATGTAAAAGCCCGAGAAGTCAGGCAATGATTTGGCTGCGCTTTCATATTCCCTGAATGCGCTCACGAAGGCGTCTGAAGCTTTGCTGTGGTCTCCAAGGCAGTTTTGGTTTACGGCGATTCTCCAATAGCATTCGGCCGCGCGGTTCGGCGCGTTGATCTTTCTGAAATCGTCGGCTGCGTCCTGGTTGACTTCGAGTGCATTGCTCAGGGAGGCTTTGTCTTTCGTTATTCTGTAGTGTTGCCACAGAGTATTAGCAAGTCCTTCTTCGAAGCTGGCAACTGTCATTATTCGAGTTGGTATTGGTCGCTGGGTTATCACTTTGCGGCATCTGTAGATTCCTTCTCGCAGGTCGGCTATGGCGCTTTCAAGTCGCTCTCTCTTAGTATTCGCCTCAATCTCAAGTTCGGCTAAATCTCTTTTGATAAGTCCGGCGTAACTCTTGCCAACGCCGGTTAACCAGTCGTTTGTGGGAAACGCTTTTTGCACGATTTCATTATAGCCTTGCCTGTGAGCCAGGGCCTCCTCTAGAAGAGCCCCTTTGGCGTCCTTTTCGATCTCAAGATTAGAGTAGAACTGCAAGGTCTTGCTCAACGCGTGGAGTGCTGCGCCTATCGCGTCGGGGGAGCCTGAACGAGTGGCGCTACTAATGGCCGCGCGACCTATGTCAACCGCTTTTTCAAGAAGTGCCCGCTTGTCTCTTGAGCCTACCTCGGCGCTGCGGGCCAAGACGGCGAGGCTTTCGGCGTTGATGTGGCGAGCCTGAGCGACGAAATAGTCCTGAGCCAATGGCTTCAAGTATCGTGTGGCATCTTCGGCAAATCCGATTTCTGCGTTAAGCTGTTCTTTCTTCTTGTTGTTGTCTGTTTCCCTTATTGCGATCCAATCTGACACTTGGGCGAGGACATAGTAGGATACTCCCATGAGGTAGTTGTCTTTTGCCACTTGTGCCTGTTCGTTCATTTTCGTGGCATACTCAAGCGAGGATTGCGCATTACTAGTGAAGAAAAGCGTAGCAATGGCTGCTGCCCAATTTGAAAGAGAGGCCAGATAAGGGCTATCGATGTTAGCAGATAACTGCCGCGCTTTTTCCGAAAATGCTACGCTGCGCTTCGCCAGTTGCTGGGCCACTTCCGGTTCTTCACTGATGTTTGCGGCGTACCACCCTTGAAGGCTTGCCAGAGAATACGCTTCCAAAAGCAGCTCTGCGCATTCAGGCTTGGTCAATGCGCTTATCGCTTCGTCAGCGCATTTGATTCCATCCTGGGCAGTTTCTGCCATTTCCCTGGAATCAGAGGCCACATACAGCATCTCAAACAGGCAACGAAGCACGTTGATACACACTCTTCCATATCCAAGCTTGTTTCCTGCCTCTTTGTACGATGCTGCGCTCTTTCTGCCAAAGGCGAGGCAGTTCGAAAGCGTCTTCTTCTTTTCAGCAATTTCAGAAGCCAGCCAAGCGGCATTATACTCGGCCAACATGCTGCATTCGCTACTTTGGCCTCGGTTCTCTTCGCCGATTCGGGAATACAGTTCAGAGGCTCTCATGTAGTCTTTCACTGCTGCCTTTCTTCTTTCGGTGAATAGTATGGAGTTTTCTGCTTGTTGAGATGCTCTGCTTTGGCAATAGGCAGCAGATTCCATGAACCTGGCTCGCTCGTCCTTTTCAGAACTCTTTGTGGATGCTTTTTCCATTAGCCGAGCTGCTTCAGACCACAAGTGTGCCTTCTTATTCTCCTCAACCTCTTTCAACAGCTCAATTGTGAGGTCAGAAGGCATAATCAAGCACTATTAGTAACAGATGAACATAAGGACAAAAAGGTTTGCGTGTTAGACATGGTCTACAGCGCGCGTCGAATTCGCGCGCGCTAGATTCCAGTTCACAAGGCGTGCCTTCTGCGCATTTGTCCGATATGCTTTTAGGTGAAAGAGCACCAGTCTTTTTGGAGTGATCGAAATGTCATTCTTGGATAAAGCGAAGAAGAAGGCAGAAGAAGAAGCGAAAAAGGCTGCTGAGGCAGCGAAAAAAGCTGGGAAGAAAGGAGTCGAAGGTGCTAAGAAGATTGGCGAAGAAGTCAAAGAGGCCGGCGAGAAAGGTGTCGACGAAACCAAGAAAGCCGCACATAAGATAAGGGAAAGAATCGACTAATACCGATTTCTCATTATCAGCATCTAGCAGCTCCTTTTTTTGTCAAGGCACACGCCACGGCTAAAATGAACGTGGAATAGAGAGAAAGCTAGCGCGCGCAGGGAGAATTAGTTAGGACGAGCAACTCTAAGCTTAAAAGGAGACACAAACTAACGTAGTAAGGGAAGGTAAAACAAAATGGACTTTGTGCCTCTTGTGATACAAATCGTTGTAGCTGCCGTAGTGCTTGGTCCGATACTGTGGATTGTTGGAAAAACGTTTGCAGGCAAAGACAAGGCAAAATTCACCGACGCCATCTGGATTGGAGTTCTGGGAGTAGTAATTGGCGCAGCCATTGGCTTCTTTCTTACTGGCTGGGGTGCAATACTCGGAACGTTGGTCATGATCGTAGTTTGGCTGGCATTGATCAAACACTTCTTCGACTGTGGTTGGCTTAAGGGCTTAGTCATAGCTGTCATAGCAGGGATAATCTACTTGATCATATCATTGATACTGTCCGCAATCCTTGTGTCGCTTGGGTTCTCAGCACTACCGTCTCTGTGGCCGTAGCGCGTTCAAAAGAATCCTCAAACACCTTTTTTTGTCATAACTTGCGCGTAGTTGCCCGCACGCTCAGCGAGTTTGGCGCGCGCGTTTCTGCTTGATCGTTGCTGGTTCAACGAAGTAGAAAGTCACTGGGTCAGAGACTACAGCTAGTTCATCTAGACGATCTCTCACAACTGAACAGATTTCTACCCTGAGATTTTTGCCGTACGTAACATGTATTTTCTCAAGCTTTTCACCCAACTTTGGGTCTTCAAGTGTGTTCTCAACCCAGTTCTTGAAATCATTCCTCTCGAAGTGAAAAATCAGGCTTTCCAGCTTGACAGATTCGATTCTTCCCAGAAAATCGCGAAGACTTCTAGCGCGTTCTCCAGTTGGCTTGTTGATCCCTTCGTAGAAGTGGAATGCTTCTTCGTTGCTGAGCGTTCTGAGAGTTCTGATGGCTTTCGCAGGTCGCGCTCGAGCTATGACTCTTAAGCTTCTGACATCATTCGGTACTAATTCCATTTCCATTGTTAATCATGACCCCAATGTTTTGTGGGCGAGATATCGTTTATGAATCTGAGATTCATTCGGGTTGGCGGAGGCAGCGTGAAAGACAACTGCTATGACGCTCCACCGAAAATCAAGGTCAAGCGCGCGCGATAAGATCATTCCTTGACTGGCTAGCACGCACTCAAAAACTATTTAGCCGATGCACGCAATATTACGTTCAGGTGGAACTCCATGTTAGGGCACATTTTCATGAAGAGTATGTTGGTCTTGCTGATTCTGAGCGCATCGACTTCTGGACTAGTTGATCTCGCATCAACGGCAATCGCTAACGACACGGGCTTGGTGACTAACAGCCCGTATCCTGTGGTCTATGTCTATCCTAACTACACAAGTGTGGGCGTCGGCGAGACTTTTACAATAGCAGTAATGGGTTTCAACTTCACTGACACGTGGATTGGTGAGCCAGGAAACCCAACTCATTCAGTTCCACTTGGTGATCTCTATGCTTTTGACATCGAGTTCACGTGGGACCCAGCTGTTCTTGACTATTTGAGTCACACGGTGACAACTCCCGTTGAATCTTATCCTGACCCAATCCCACCAAGTCCCTACGCGGGCGTTCTCCATTCTCCACCTGCACCTCTTCAGGCTAGGAACATTGTGGATGAGGATGGAAACATACCTGATGCCTTGTCGCCTGAAACTAGAGCATGGTTTGCTTATGCCGCGTTTAACCCCGCGATTCCTCAGAATGGCAATTGCACTTTCTTTACAATGACTTTCCAGGTGATTGCAGTCGGCACAAGCAACGTTGACATACTGAAGTGCGATTTGAGCAGCGGACCGCCTGAATATTCACCCATATACAGGATAGTCAAGAATGGTCTATACAAAACTGTAATTGCGCCGAAAGCTGACTTCACCTTCCAGCCGCATACGCCAGTAGTGGATGAATTGGTCAACTTCACAGCCACAGTCACTGGGAACACTTCCAGAATCACCACCTACATGTGGAACTTCGGAGATGAAGTGGAGGTTAACATCACGAGCCCGACAACCAGCCATGCGTACGCAGAAGGCAATACATATTCAGTTAGCCTCAGGGTCCTCGATGCTGATGGTGAAGTAAGCAACATTGTCACGCACGAGGTATCGGTAGGGGAAAATCAACCAATCGAAGTCACCGGCGTTACTACATCAAAATCGGGATGCCAACCGGCTCCAGTAGTCGGAGAAGGATACCCGTTGAGAATATATGCTACTGTCAGAAACCCAGGGACAATCTCGACGAGCGTCAATGTTACTTTCTACGCGAATGCCACGCTAGTCGGCGTGAATCAGACACTGGTAGCTCCACGCGAGAATAGGACTCTCATGATTGAGTGGGACACATCCAGCTTCCCCTATGGAAACTACACAACCAGCACGGCATTAGACGGAACTCTCTATCCCTACGTCTCTGACTGGATCATTGTGACCATACCAGGCGATGTTGACGGCAACTTTGTCGTCAGCATTTTCGACGTGGTGAAGATCACCAGCTGCTATGGCAAGGAACAAGGAGATCCACTATACAATCTCAACGCGGACATCGACGGCAACGGTGTAATCAACATATTCGACGTAGTCGCATGCACGGGCCACTATGGACAAAAATGGCCCTAGACCCGCATTCTTCTTTTCGTGAGAATGGCCTTCTCTATAGCGCGCGCGCTAAAAGGAAGTGTATGTTTACACAGTGTGTTTCTGGATAATCGCTGCATAGGGTGAGCTGCTGGAATCTATGAGCTTCGTCACCTTCCATCCTGTTCCTTTCAATATCTCGTTCATCTCTTCTCTCGAGACTATGAGGTAGTCAAACCATTTTCCAACATATTTCATGTATCTTATTCTGATTCTCATCTGACCAGGCATTCTCCCTCTTCTTCGATTAGCCTTCTGATATCGGAGGTGAAACGGATTCTCTGTTTTGTATGGGTCATTGCTTTCTGCAACTATCATGGCATTTGGAGAAGTAATCTTGTAGAGTCTGTTTAGCAATAGTCTGGCATTGCTGAAGCTACCGAATAGTCCGAAATTGTTACCCAACATTAGTATTGTGTCAAAAGAGCAAGGCTTGAATCTGCCTATCTCAGCTATTGACATCACTTTGGTTTTCTTCAAACCTCTCAACCTACAGACTCTTATGGCGAGAGGTGAGCTGTCTATGCCTGTAACATCGAATCCTTTGCTCTGTAAATAGATTGAATGTCGTCCTGCACCACAACCAATATCCAGTACTCTTCCTTTGGCAAACTCTATTGCCCTCTTGTGATGCTCAGCCCAATCGTCATACTCTGAAAAATACGTCGGTGCTCCACCAGAGACATCGAAATAGCCATCCTCTCTTTCCACAATCTCAAAACTCTTCTTGCCACTTAAGAAGGACCAAACCTCTTGACCATAAGCATCCTCAATGGGTTTCAGTCTCTTCATAAAACGTCACAAATAGATGTTCTTTGTCGATTCTTATTGTTTATGCCACTTCTATTCTGGCAGGTCTCACATTATTCAGTCTTAACATCAACTTGGTTCACTAGTTAGTCCGTTTTCTCTGGTTTCGGTATTCCTATCCATCTTGGAGTCCTATTCATATATTCTCGATATGCATCTCGCGCGCGCCCAGAACATCCCCCTGCTAAAGTTTAAGTATTTCGCCAATCCTGTCTCATTTCACTAAAGCAATACCTGAAAGTGGAAAGATGAATTCGGGAGATATTGCTTGGGTTTCTGTTGCCACTGGACTAGTAATGTTGATGACCCCTGCTCTTGGCTTCTTTTACGCAGGTCTGGTTAGAAAGAAAAATCTGGTCTCAATATTGGCTCAGTGTTTTGCGATTTTTGCAGTTGTGAGTCTGATTTGGACTCTGTGGGGTTACAGCTTTTCATTCGGTTCGAGCATTAATGGTATAATAGGAGATTTGTCTTTGTTCGGTATGAACAACATTGAGCCAACGACAGTAGGCAGGTATGCCCCCAACATACCCGAATTGTTGTATTTTGCTTTCGAGATGATGTTTGCTGCCATCACACCAACGTTGATTATCGGGGCATTTGCCGAAAGAATAAAGTTCCGTTCACTGCTAATCTTCACCATTCTGTGGTCGACGCTCATATACGCGCCTGTCGCTCACTGGGTGTGGAACTCTGGCGGTTGGTTGCGTTCACTTGGCGCTATCGATTTTGCTGGTGGCCTAGTTGTTCATGTTACTGCAGGATTCTCGGCTTCGGCCGCTGCTCTGGTCGTTGGAAAAAGGAAAGATTTCGAAAAGAGGCATGAATTCAAACCCTCAAACGTACCATTTGTGCTTCTCGGAGCAGCACTGCTATGGTTTGGTTGGTTCGGTTTCAATGGGGGAAGCGCGTTCGCCGCCAATGAATGGGCAGTCTCTGCAATCGTCGCAACGAGCCTTTCTGCCGCTGCGGCAACATTAAGCTGGATGGGCACTGAATGGGTAACTAAGAGAAAACCGTCTGCCGTTGGCATGGCCATCGGCGGTGTCTGCGGGTTGGTGGCAATCACGCCTGGCTCAGGCTATGTCAGCGTGCCAGCAGCGATTGTTATTGGCTTGGTTGCAGGCGCTCTTTCCAACCTAATTTCAAATTGGCGAGTAGCCAGAACAAAGATGGACGACGCACTGGATGTCTTTGCGTGTCATGGCGTCGGAGGAATCTGGGGGTCAATAGCGGCTGGTCTGTTCGCGGCGAAATACATCAATCCTGCTGGTGCCGACGGACTATTGTACGGCAACCCGAGCCTGCTTTATGCACAATGTATTGCGTTGGTTGCCGTTGCAGCTTTTGCGTTTGCTGGGTCGTACGTATTGCTGAAACTAGTTAACGTTTTCACGCCTTTGAGGGTGAGCCCCGAAGAGGAGGAAATTGGATTGGACTTAAGCCAACATGGAGAAGAAGCATTTTCCTAGCACTCAAAAACAGCGAGCGCAACGCGCGCTGGATGATTTGCGCGCGCTGAGGAAGACTTATCTGAGAATTGGCGCAGTATTCCAACAAGGGGTATCTTAATGTCTGACAGAAAGACAGTTCTGTACTTCAACAATCCAGGCGAGGTTAACTCTGCTGAAACGCTTAAGGCCGCCAAGGAACGGGCTGATGAACTTGACCTGAGAAATATCATCGTCGCCAGTACGCGGGGAACGACAGGCGTGATGGCGGTCGAGGTGTTTAAGGGTTATAATGTCGTGGTCGTGTCTCACGTCACAGGTATGAAGGAGCCCAACACAAACGAGCTGGACAACGCACTTGCTGAGAAGATTAAGGCGCAGGGAGGAAAGATAGTTACAACTGCCCATACCTTTTCGGGCGTGAACAGGGCCATCCAAGCCAAGTTTGACACCATGTACCCAGCAGGAATAATTGCCCAGACTCTGAGACTTTTTGGTCAAGGCATGAAGGTGGTGGTCGAAATAACCGCGATGGCCGCAGACGCGGGTGCAATCCCAACCAACACAGACGTCATAGCCATAGCCGGCACTGGAAGGGGCGCCGATACTGCTGTCGTTATCAAATCAGCCTACTCAAGCAGTCTTTTTGACATCACAGTTAAGGAGATAATAGCCAAACCGAGTTAGCGCGCGCTACAACGACGGCGTCATAGCAAGTCTTGACATTGCGAAATGCGCGCTAGAAACTACAAGACGCTATTCTGACCGTGCATCATGCTTGCATTCATAGCGCGCGCGACGAATCTCAGGAAATCCTTAATACTGCATTTCATTTCACATTAGATTAATTGGCAACGGAGGAAGAAAGTGATGCTGAACAATAGGGTTTCTAGGATGAAGCTTGCATTCCTTCTGCTAAGCATAGTGGTATTGATGTCTAGTGTCTATCAAGCTAGGACCGAAGAACCGTCTGTAATCAGAGCTCGGATTGACATTAAGCCCGATGTCCTGCACTTGGGATGTCCAAGGGACTTGATTGCCTGCTATGTTGAGCTGCCAGAAGGCTACCGTTCAGCCAACGTTGATGTTTCCTCAATAAGAATCAACAGAACTTTTTCACCATTAAGACCATTGACCATTGGAGACTATGACAATGATGGAATTCCAGATCTGTGCATCATATTTGATAGAGCCTCGATAGTCCGGTATATCATGCGCTCTGTTGACGCTACGCAGATTATGCGGCAAAGATCCGTGACAGCAACATTAAGCGTGGCTGGGTGTCTCAATGATGGAACAGCATTCCGAGGGATTGATACAATAAAGATAGTAGTTCCGCCTATCAGAGGAGCACTCTAGAAAGCCCCATCATCTTGTCTTTTCTTCTCAAACTCTCCGTGTTTAGCGTACATAAGGAACAGTACAACTATGCGCACTAGATCATGCCGAGATACTTTGACAATCTTTCCTTTAGTATTCTTATCAGTTCTGGATCGCCTTTCCAATAGTGGTCTTCAATGCCCAACACAACGATCTTCGCGTCAGCCTTTCGATCAATCTTCATCAGCGCTTCTTTGTGATGCTCTTCCATCACGAAGATCATGTCGGCCCAATCTATCAATTCCTTAGATGCAACCGTTCGAGCACCTGCCCAAGTTCCGGCAGACTTCACTTCAAAGCCCTCTTTTCCTCTCAGCAGGACTTCAGCAGTCGGACTTCTGTCAATGTTTCCGCTACAGACAAACAACACTTTTCTTGTCAGGGGTGGGCACCTCATCAACGTCGCGCGCGCTTTCAGTCAATATTTAAGATTCCTAGAATTTATTAGCTATATTCGTAAGCCTTGTTTCTTAGGCAATGAAAATGACTAAAACGGTTCTCGAAGAAGCTGCAATTCTCGAAGAAGCAACAATTCAGGAACAAGTCGATGCACCCAAAAGATATGTTGCTGAATTCTTTGGAACAATGGTGCTTGTGTTACTGGGCTGTGGAAGCGTTGTTTTGGCTGGCTCTGCCATCGGCTTTGTAGGAATATCTTTTGCTTTTGGTCTTGCAGTAGTTGCAATGGCTTATACAATAGGCGGAATCTCTGGATGCCACATTAACCCTGCCATCTCCTTGGCTATGCTAGCTTCAGGCAAACTTGGCGTCAAAGATACATTTGGTTATATTGTTTCTCAATGTATCGGTGCTATAACTGGGGCAGGAATTCTCTTCGTGATTGCTCTTGGAAAACCCGGCTATTCATTAGCTAGTGGTTTGGGGCAAAATGGTTACGATTTAGCTTCACCTGCAAATTTCTCTATGACGGCGGCTTTTATCGCTGAAGTTGTTTTGACTCTTATATTCGTTCTTGTCGTTTTGGGTTCAACAAGCCATAAAGCTCCAAAAGGATTTGCGGGCTTATCTATCGGATTAGGTCTAGTTCTTGTACACTTGGTGGGTATTCCGATTACTGGAACATCTGTTAATCCTGCTAGAAGTCTAGGACCTGCACTAATCGTCGGCGGCACAGCATTAAGTCAGCTTTGGCTGTTCTGGCTTGCCCCAATACTGGGTGGATTACTTGCTGCTGCCATCTGGCGACTAATTAAATAATAAGTCAAGCGCGCGCTTGAAGTTGACCGATCGAGATCTATCTCTTAGGAGTTTGGTTTCCTCTGGAATAGAGGAGATTTATGAAGAAAAGCCAGAACAGGAACGGTGAGGCAAGGATTTTGGCCAAGATCTCTATCGACTTCACATCCCCTTTCATGCTCAAGCCTCGTGACTTCTCGACTCCTGCGTGCGAGTTTTGCCGTGCTGTTGCCATAAGAGAGACCTGCGCGTTTGCTTTTCTTCTCTGTTTCCTACGGGCACGCGCCTGCTTTTCTCTTTGAACCTACCCTTAAAAAGCAAGTCTCCTCGCTGTATAATCTAAGGAAGCATTTAAAAGGTTTGGCGCGTACGCTTCGTTACGGATCAGAACGCGTCGGAACCACATTTTTACGCAAGCATCAGTGCTTGGAAATGCGCCGAGCGCGCGCTAGACAGATTCGAAATCTGAACGCCGGAAGAAGACGACTGCGGGTTAAGTCTATATATCAAGAACCTTTTGACGAAACCCCTTGCGCGCTAACAGAAAACAGATAAGGAAAAATAGCAGATTTCTAACAAAGAAAATGATGAGAAAATGGGTAGGACCATGAGCAGCTATGTTTTTCCACGTGAATTTGTCTGGGGCGTTGCGACCTCCGCTTATCAGATTGAAGGTGCCTGGAATGCAGACGGGAAAGGGGAATCAATTTGGGATCGTTTTTCTCATACTCCCGGAAACATCATGAATGGTGACACAGGAGACATAGCATGCGATCATTACCATCGCTATGCAGAGGACGTGGCCTTGATGAAAGAGCTGGGCGTGCAAGCGTATCGCTTCTCTATATCTTGGCCTCGCGTGCTTCCTAATGGAAAGGGTGATGTTAACAGAGCTGGTCTCAAATTCTACAGGTGTCTTGTTGACGAACTGTTAGAAAGCGGAATCGAACCTTGGGTTTGTCTGCATCATTGGGACCTGCCTCAGACGCTGCAGGACGCAGGGGGATGGGCCAACCCGAATATCGTCAACCACTTTGCAGATTATGCCAGGCTTGTGGCCAACGAGCTAGGCGACAGAGTCAAGCAATGGGTGATTTTTAATGAACCTAGATGCATAGCGTGGTTGGGACATCTTACTGGAATTCATGCACCAGGTATGAAAAATCTGAAGTCAGCCTTGAAGGTCTCTCACCATTTAGAGCTTGCCCAAGGAAAAGCTATTCAGACTTTACGAGAAGTTGACCAAGGCCTCCAGATCGGTACGGTCGTAGACCTTAATGTGGTGCATCCGATAAGTGACGATGAGAAGGATCGTGAGGCAGCCAGCAAGCTAGACGAATTGTGGAACCGCTGGTTCATAGATCCGATTTTCAAGGGCGAGTACCCTCCATTGGCAGAGAAGGTTGGACTTAAGCCTGATCAGAATGATATGGATCTGATAAAGCAACCCTTGGACTTTTTGGGCGTAAACTACTATACGCGATTGCTCGCAACCTATGATCCCTCAAATCCCCTGACACGGGCCAAAGTTGTTCAGAAAAGAACACCCACCACAGAAAAGGGATGGGAGATTTATTCTAACGGGTTATACGAGATACTGATGCGCCTACGAACCGACTACGGCAATCCAAAGCTTTACGTCACTGAAAACGGCGCTGCTTTCGAAGACAACATAATCAAGGACGGCAAGATCCAAGACGACGACCGAATAGCTTTCCTTCGAGACCATATTGCCCAGGCATATCGAGCCATCAAAGAAGGAGTGAGACTCAATGGATATTTCATATGGACGATTATCGATAACTTCGAATGGGCTGAAGGTTGCAGCCAGCATTTCGGGCTCGTCCAAACCGATTATCAGTCCCTGAAGCGTACCCCCAAGAAGAGTTTCTACTGGTACAAGAAAGTAATCGAGAACAATGGCGTCTCCTTCCCCTAGACCGCGCACTTCACGACTCTAACATCATCCAGAAATCATTTTAAGCTAAATGAATACTCTGAAACACAGGTTCAACGCAAAAAAGGCGGGAACTATGCTCTATCCAAAAAAAGAAATCGTGAAACGCTACGCGAACAACCCCATTTTGACGGCAGACGATATGCCTTTTACTTGTTCAGGCATCTACAATTCAGGTGTGGTTAAATTCAATGGGAAATACCTAATGTTGTGCAGAGTTGAAAGCATCGATATATCGAATTACTTCATACCCGCTATCAGCAAGGACGGATATAATTTCAAGGTTGGCAAAAAGCCCATCAGTCTCCCCAGAGACGAAGAATTCAAGAAATACACTGAAGAGATGATCTATGACCCACGCATCACTGAAATCGATGGAGTCTATTACGTCTGTTTTGCCGCCCACAGTTCATACGGCGTCAGAATTGGAATGATCAAAACCAAGGATTTTGGAAAATTCAACTCATGCGGTTTCATATCAGAACCTGACAACCGAAATGGAGTGCTGTTTCCTGAAAAAATCAATGGACTATATGCTCGACTTGACAGGCCCATCCTGCCCGATGACCATGGCGACATATGGATCAGTTATTCACCCGATTTGGTATTCTGGGGCAGGTCGAAATGCGTGTTCAAACGCGGACTGCACGGCCATTGGTACTGGAAGAAAATCGGCGCAGGCGCAGTTCCAATCAAAACAAACAAAGGTTGGCTTGAGATTTGGCACGGTGTACATGTAATGGCAGGACACCAATACGTCTACCATCTCGGTGCGATGTTATTGGATTTGAACGATCCATCCAAAGTCATCGCAAGAGCCAACGCACCGATTCTTTCACCAAGAGAACCATATGAGCGCGTCGGCCTAACTTCCAACGTTGTGTTCACTAGCGGCGCAATCCTCGAAGAGAATGGAGAAGTCAAAATTTACTACGGTGGCGCGGATACCGTTCAATGCGTGGCAACCGCACCTCTAGAAGACCTTGTTGAAGCATGTTTCAACAGATAAGCAACAACAGATAGGAACAGCTGCTTACGCGCGCGCAGCGCTCTCTCCGCGCATGTCGCCTTCCAGACTTGTTTACCTTGTTTATCTCCACTCTAAAAAAGGCTAAAAGCAACTTGGCAGGCATACTCTACCGTGGGCGCCATTTTGAATTATGGATACTTTTCACGAGATTGCAGGGAGTATGTTGTCATCAGGCCTGACACTCCTACGCCGTGGATCAACTATCTAAGCAACAACGAATACTGTGCCATAATCTCCAACACTGCCGGAGGATACAGCTTTCATCTAGATCCAAGAGACAAGAGAATTCTCAGATACAGGTACAACAACCTGCCCGCTGACAGGCCAGGAAGATACATCTATGTCAGAGACAACAAAACTGGGGAATACTGGTCTCCGACGTGGCAACCTGTTCTCAAGAAGCTAGACAAATATGTATGCAGACATGGATTAGGGTACACAAGGATATCCTCTTCATATGCTGCAACAGACGCAGAGATCACGTATTTTGTGCCCGTAGAGGACAACTTGGAAATCTGGATGTTGACCTTGAGAAACGGCTCCTCCATGAAGAAAGAGCTAACAGTCTTTTCATATGCTGAATTCTGTCTTTGGCAAGCCTTCAATGACCTCACCGACCTTCAATGCAGTCAAGGCTTGGGAGCAGCCAAATACGAGGACGGCGCCATTTTCTACAGCTTCTTCGACGTAAGCACCGGATACGCCTTCTTCGCCTCAAACGGAACAGTCACCGGATACGAATGCGACAGAGAAAAGTTCATCGGTCCCTACCGGAGCGAATCTGACCCTATGACCGTAGAGAGAGGCAAATGCTCCAACTCTGAAGCAAAAGGAGGCAACCCGATCGCAGTCACGAGCAACGCTGTGGAACTCAGTCCAAGAGAAACAAAGACGATAATATTCATCCTTGGAGTAGTGGATAAAAAGTCTGACGCCAAGAAGTGCATTCAGAAATTCGGCAAAAAGCCCAATGTGGATGCTGAATTTCAAAGACAAATGGAAAACTGGAACACATACCTCAGCAACCTCAACGTTAATACTCCTGACAGAGAGTTCAACGCCATGATCAACGTTTGGAACCAGTACCAATGCAGGACAACCTTCGACTGGTCTAGATACGTGTCCTTTTATGAAACGGGTATAGGAAGAGGAATGGGCTTCCGAGACAGCAACCAAGACACTCTAGGTGTCGTCCACGCCCTGCCAGAAAGGGTACGTCAACGCATTCTAGACCTCACCAAGAGCCAGTTTGAAAATGGCCATGTCTTTCACCTCTACTATCCTCTCACCGGAGAAGGAGGCTTTCCACCCTACGTAAAAGAAAAAATGAAATTTTTCAGTGATGATCATCTCTGGCTGATCCTGTCGACGTGCGAGTACATAAAAGAAACAGGCGACATGACTATTCTAGACGAAAACGTGAACTTTGTTGAAGGCTCAAACGCAAGCCTATACGATCACTTGAAAAGGTCCACCGACTTCACCCTCAACAATATGGGCAAACACAAATTCCCCCTCTTAGGAACGGCCGACTGGAACGATCCTCAAAGCTTGCCTGGCCCCAACTACGCGGCGGAAAGCACATGGACCGCCATGCTCTTTCACAAAACGCTTCTAGAACTAAAGGAGCTTTGCAGAGAGCACGAACAAGAGAAGGATGCCAAAAGATTCGAAGCCATAGCTGACAAAACAAGGACTCACTTAAACGATAAGGCGTGGGATGGGAATTGGTACATCCGCGCGTATGACGACTCGGGAAACGTCGTTGGAAGTTCAAGGAACAAGGAGGGGAAAATATACGTCAATACTCAATCTTGGGCTGTAATCAGCAAAATCGCCCAAAAGGAGAGGGG
>Ga0209253_10002328_pt1 | contig 16840 bp, 12 predicted proteins | sample FrelakmetBRP12BR_FD_187145 | JGI IMG/M metagenome (GOLD analysis project Ga0209253, IMG submission 187145) | Freshwater lake sediment microbial communities from the University of Notre Dame, USA, for methane emissions studies - BRP12 BR (SPAdes)... | ecosystem: Environmental > Aquatic >...
GGTGAAAGTCGGATAAAAAAAGGGCTGCCCGCGTTTATGGGGGCAGCCCGGCTTGCATTACGTATATGCAGAGGAAAGAGGTGGTAACACCACCGTTCGCAGTGGAGGACGTCTGACCTGGGCAAGAGTAGCCGCTCTCGGTCAAGATAGGGTTACCCTGTCTTTCCTCCTATGGAATGTATTGCCTTACCTTCGATCGCAACCTCCTTTCTAGGATCGTTGTGATCCTTCACATTCATAATACAACAAACTTGTTCAGATTACATTAAAATTTGTCACCAATTTGAAAATTGCTTGTCCAGACAGATTCATCCCGTTTGGCCTGCCAGATGCTTCTCCTTGGGTGACGCTAGGTCGCAAAGCGGCGAAATATAGCTTGTGCGACAGGAAAAAAACCATCTACCGGTGGTAATTGCCGCTCAAAGCCCGGATGGTCGGTTCTTTTTCCTTCGCATAGCATAAATAATTACACCCACAGCAGAGATGATACCCAGTATGACAGCCCCGCCCAGGGCCAGTTGGCCTGTCGCAGATCCTCCTGTTCTCGTGCTGGCATATTCATCTATTGCCTGCCCGCTCGCAGTCACCCTTATTTCCCCATCCTGCTGTGTATAAGGGATTGCTTCCGCCGCGCGTGTGGACAGGATGGCTGATTCGATGCCCAGCGCACTCGTGCCGGCTTCCCTGGCTGCAAAGGATATGATCGCCACCACCTGCTTCCCGCTGACCGGCACGGCTGGCCTCAGCAGCGTGGCCGCAAAATCGATTCGCCCGGTTTTGTTATCCACCTGGTTGACTGCCACAAATCCATCTTTCCACCAATCGGCTGGCCGGATTTGTACCCCTTGTTTGTCAGGATCAGTATCAACGACTTCGGCTATGTCCGCGTCATAGGCTAGATGGAATTCAATTCCATAAAGGTCTTGTACATTTTCAACCAGGATAGAAATGCTCCCTTGAGCGCCTGGCATCAGTATCAGCGTTGGTGGCTCGAATCGGAGTACAACACCAGGCTGTGTGGCCGGATCGAACTGGGCAACCCGATCGCCGGGCGTCGCGGCAGGTTGGTTGTTGTCCCTGGTGGAGGTGGCTGCGCGCGTGGGTGGTATCGCAGGAATTTTCGTCGAGGTTGGCAAGGGTGCAGGCGAGGTAGGTACAGGGGCTGTGACAACCAGATCCGCAGCCTGGGTTGTGATTGGTTGCTTGATCCCGCGCCGGTCCGCGATCACTGCCGAGGTAAAGGTGAATTTGGAACTTCTACCCTGAACTTTGCCCCTGAATTGGATCGAGAGAACGGTGCCAGTGCCGCTGGCCGGAGGGGTGGGATTGATCTGGGTGACCACATAGCGCAGCGTACCGTTGGTATTGTCAGCCGTGTTGCGTACCGTGAAATCGGGCTTGGGAAATACCCCCGCTTTCATTTGAATGCCAGTCTGCGCGGCGTCCGCATCCACCACTTCCACGACGGCCGGATTAAACGTTGCCTGGAAGTCGATGCCGTAGACGGCCTCCGCGTTCACGAGCAGGATTTGTAACGTTTCGACCTGTCCTGCGCCGATCTCCAACCTGGCTGGATCGGTACGCAGCAGCGCTTCCCCGGCCCGTACATCGCCCGCCTGAAAGGTAGATGTGAGGAGCAGGATTGTGATCCAACCCGAGAGAAGCTGGTTACGCATCTTGGATGTTCGCTCTCGTAGTAACGACTTCAGTCGTTAATTACCAGGGTGATGATTTTATCGTAGTAACGACTTTAGTCGTTCTACCAGGAAGATGATTTTCTCGTAGCAAATTCTTTAGTCGTTATTTTGCCAGGAGATGTTCTTTCAGGAGAAAGCCTTCCTCGTCTGATCTGTCTGGTTTTAGATTACCAGCTCCCTGGCGCCGTGAGACCGAAGTTGCCGCCCGGCAGAACCAGGTCGAGAATATTGACGGCACCGTCAGCATTAATGTCACTGGAGCCGGTTGTTCCACAGGCGACTGGCGTGCTGCCGAAAGAGCCGCCGATGCAGGTCAGGTCGCTCAGGTCGATCAGGCCGTCATTGTTGGCATCGCCTCCCAGGAGACGCGTCAGGGGCGCTGCATAGTTGTCAAGAGTTTGCAGCAAATGACTGGTCCGGTTGGAAAGGTACAGACCGTGCGAGGCCTCGATCTGGTAGTTAGAGCCGCCGGGCAGCACTTCAACATCGTTGAAGGTGAAAGCACCCGTGCTGGCATTGAAACTGGTGGTATAGGGTCCAAAGTTACCGCCGAGGTCGGTCAGCGTGACCTGCCCAGAGTTGACCGGAATATTGCGCCCTTGCAACGAAACTGTTCCGCTCACCCTGGCGTTGTTACAGACGCTCAAGTGCAAAGATTGAACGGTATGGGCGATGGCCTGTGAATCCCGGTCAGTCAGGATATCGTCACTGATGGTGAGATCAAAAATGCCTGCGCCGGTACCGATCAGCTGGATCTGTGCCAGGGTACCGGAACCGCTGACCGGTGCACCCGGCTCCACCATGCTGGCAGCAAACCTGCACTCGCCGTTTCCGCAAACAGCATTCCAGCCGGCCGGGATGCTGGTATTTGTAGTGGTATCGAAGAAGGTATTCGTGAAAGCCCCCGTTGCAGTGACCAGGCCGGGGTCGTAATGTACGATGAATTGGTAACCGTACAGGTTGAGGACCTCTGTCAGTTCAATGGAGATGGTGGTGCCTGTTCCGCTACAGAACATCGGATTGGCTGTGGTGGGCACCAGGCTGTTGGGGGGCAGGGCGGTTGGGGTGGTGGTGGGGCCGGGACCTGGCAGCGAAGCAGACCAACCGGCAATGTGATTCGCCGTCACGCTACCCGCAGTGGTGAAAATTCCTCCTGCATATACATTCCCATTACCGCCGATGCCCAAGGAACGGACGATATCATTCATCCCGGTTTCCAATGCGGTCCAGGCAACGCCATCCCATTTGGCGATCCGGTTTACCGTGTTACCGCCGGCGGTTACAAAATCCCCTCCGGCATACAAGTCGCCACTGCTGGATATTGCCAGTGCATACACATCCGCGTTCATCCCGCTGCTCAAGGCTGACCAGACTGTGCCATCCCATTTGGCAATGCGGCTGGCGCTGCCGCCGCTGGCGGTTGCGAAGCCTCCCCCGGCGTACAGGTTCCCATTTCCGTCAAAGATTAATGCACGCACGGTGTTGCTCACCCCGCTTCCCAGGGCTGACCAGGCCGTGCCGTCCCACCTGGCGATCCGGGCCGCCGGGGTGGTGAAGCTGCCTCCCGCATATAAATTGCCGCCGCTGTCAAAGATCAGAGCGTTAATGCGGCCGTTCATACCTCCGCCCACATCCGACCAGGCAGTGCCATCCCAGCGGGCGATCCGGCTGACGGTCACACCGCCCGCACTGGTAAAGGTTCCCCCGGCATACACATTTCCGCTGTTGGAAACTGCCAGGGCATAGACCTCTGCGTTCATGCCGCTGCCCAACGCTGACCAGGTTGTCCCGTCCCATTTGGCGATCCGCGTTGCCGTTATCTCGCCCGCACTGGTGAAATTCCCGGCGGCATACAGGTTCCCGCTGTTGTCAGTTGCCAGGGCGTAGATCTCCGCATTCATGCCGCTGCCGAGCGGACTCCATGTGCTGCCGTTCCATTGTGCGATGCGGTTCGCCGTGACTGCTCCCGCGCTGGTGAAACTGCCTCCGGCCACCAGGTTACCGGCACTGTCATATATCAGGGCATAAACATCCGCGTTCATCCCGCCGCCCAGCGGCGCCCAGGTCTCGCCGGCTGCTGCGGCGACCATAAAACCGATCAGGCTGACCAGGATGATAAACACGATTCCCGGCCGGATTATGATGATACCGGAGATTTTATGCGCTTTGAACAATTTCGCCAGTTTCATACCAACCTCACTTCCCAGAAAAGCCAAAACCGCCTATTAATAGTGCTTATTCATTGTAGCAAAATACAAGGCGAATGTTTCTTAAAGAATCTTCTGACATGAATTAACTCTGGCTATTGCCTGTCTCTGTCTCACGCGAGCATTTTCACCTTCGAATTCTGCCTCAAAGTCTGTTGACGCATCCAAGGCGGCATGATAGAATGTCCCGCGCCGGGCGTGTAGCTCAACGGTAGAGCAGCGGCCTTTTAAGCCGTTGGTTGAGAGTTCGAGCCTCTCCACGCTCACTACATTACATATTGGAGGTTTTTCCCGCTTCTTACCGCCGGTATGGTGGTTAAATATTGGCCTGCACAATCAAATTCTGTGCAGGCCGTTGGTTTATTTTCTATCATTAATGCTTATCGTGGAAACTTGCCCCCGATAGAACCTGACATTATGAAACTCTTGGGTTTGGTCAAGGCGTATATTTTTCAACTGCGCGATACACAGTGGCAATTAGTTAGGAGGTAACTGCGTCATCTCGGGAATGCGCAATTCAATCCCGGTGTATTTTCGCTTGCCTCTATCGAGGGCAATATCCGGGAAGATTGATTGCGTTCTGAATATGGAACGCCGGAAGGGCAGAGCCCAACCACCACACGAGGCGCGACTTGCCAATACCCTGGGGGCCATCCAAAACAAGCATCGGGTGCTGCTGCACCGGCCGCGGCGAAGGCGGATTTGAATCTCAGGATAAGTTCAGGCTGATCGACCACCAGGTCTTCGGGGGCAATGCCGGGCAGGAGGCCCATCTTGTGCAGGTTGGTGCCGGTGGCTCCACCAACGACGAGGGTTCTACTGGTTTGCAGTCGTTCCATGAATTTGTTGATAGGTTCTTCTCGGGTGGCCATTATACCGGTTGTACGACGATGTTATATAGTAGAATCTTTCTCTAAAGGTCTTCATTTTCAATTGAAAGAAAAAACGTGACCCCTCGCACGCAAGGGTTTCAAGCAGAAGCAGTTCCCCTGGTGAATCAAACCCAACCGCTCATCCAATTGCGGCAGGTTTACAAAGTCTACGAGACCGCCGCAGGCGATTTTCCCGCCCTGCGGGACATCAACGCGGACATCTATCCCGGCGAGTTCTTGGGCGTGATCGGAAAATCTGGTGCTGGAAAATCCACGCTGATGAACATGATCACCGGCGTGGATCATCTCACCTCCGGTGAGGTGATCATCTATAAGGACAATCAGGCTGTTTCCATCCACACCTTGTCAGAGGATGCCCTGGCGCTGTGGCGCGGGCGCAGCGTGGGAGTGGTTTATCAATCCTTCCAACTCTTGCCAATGCTTACGCTGGTTGAGAATATCCTGCTCCCCATGGACTTCTGCGGACTTTACAACCGAACCGAAAGCCGGGCGCGCGCCCTGGAACTTTTACGCATGGTCGAACTGGAAGAACACGCCTATAAACTTCCCAACCATATCTCCGGTGGCCAGCAGCAACGTGTGGCAATTGCGCGCGCTCTGGCCAACGACCCGCCCATTATTGTCGCCGACGAACCGACCGGCAGCCTGGACTCGGTAACGGCTGAGCATATCTTTGATGTCTTCGAGCGCCTGATTAAAAATGGGAAGACCGTTATCATGGTCACGCACGATAACAGTCTGGCGCCACGCTTCTCCCGTCATCTGGTGGTCCAGGATGGCGAAATCACCCCGGATCAATACCCTGCGGGAACGATGTCAACCGGCTCACACCGTCCCGGTGTTGTCCCGGGGCACCGTTCAGATATTTTGCCGGAAGGGCAGGGCCTTCGACCTAGCCGCGGAAAGGGGAGACGATGAAGCAGGCGCATGGTCCGGCACCGGCCGGTGAAGCAGTCATCCAGCTGCAGAAGGTGGTTAAAACTTTCAAGAACGCGGCGGGTGAGTTCCGTGTTCTCAAAGGCATCGACCTGACTCTGCGGCGCGGTGAGTTCGTCGCCATTGTCGGCAAATCGGGCAGCGGCAAGTCCACCCTGCTCAATATGATTACAGGCATTGACCACCCCACCGGCGGGCAGGTGGTCATCAACGATGTGAATATCTATAAAATGAATGAGAGCCAGCGGTCGCAATGGCGCGGCCGGAACCTGGGAATAGTCTTCCAGTTCTTCCAACTCCTGCCCATGCTGACCCTGCTGGAGAACGTAATGCTGCCGATGGACTACGTCGGTTTGTACGATTTCGACGAACGCCCGAAGCGGGCCATGGAACTGCTGGAGATGGTCGGGTTGGAGAAACAGGCGACCAAACTTCCCGCGGCGGTCTCGACCGGGCAGCAGCAAAGCGCGGCGATCGCGCGTGCTCTGGCGAACGACCCGCCCGTCATCGCCGCCGACGAACCGACCGGAAACCTGGACTCACGTTCGGCGGAGAACATTATCAAACTGTTCGACCACCTGACGCACAGTGGAAAAACGATTGCGATGGTAACGCACGACCCGTCGCTGACCGAGCAGACTTCACGCACCATCATCATCTCCGACGGCGAACTGGTGGACGAGACGGTGGCGCATTGTCTGCCGTTGCTGAGCCATCGTCAGATGCTGGAAGCCACCCGCCATCTGGAACGCTTCACGTACCAACCAGGGAGCACCATTCTCCAGCAGGGTCAGCACGTGGACTATTTCTTCATGATTGAGCGCGGCGTGGTGGAGGTTGCTCTGTGCGGGCAGGACCAGAAAGACACCCGCATTGCCCACCTTGAGCCAGGACAATTCTTCGGCGAAATCGAACTGGTCCAGGGTGGGCGATCCATCGCCTGCATCCTCGCCGCTTCTGACGAGCCGGTGGAACTGGCCGCACTGCACCGGGATCCTTTTGTTAAATTGCTCGGGGATTCGCCGCTCACGGAAGAAATGATTGGCAGGATTGTGCAGCTGCGACTGGAAGAGAACCGCATTGCCGACAATCGCCGCAGGAAGTAAGGGGAGCAGATATCCTATGATGCGTCCGCGTTGGCGTAAGGTTTTTCACGATTTGACCGGCAGTTTCTCGCGCACGGCTCTGGTGGTCCTTTCGATTGCCGTGGGTGTTTTTTCCATCGGGGTCATTGTCGGAGCATACGTGATCATCTCTCACGACATGAGCGCCAGTTACGCGGCAAACAACCCGATGAATATCGAACTGCGCAGCACACCTTTTGATAACGAATTAATTACAACAGTTAGAAACATGCGCGGCGTCAAACAGGCGGAGGGACGGAACGTCTTCACCATACGGGCGCGCTTCCCCGGCAGCAACCAGTGGGTGGCGCTCAATATGGTGGCGATTGATAATTTTTCCAAAATGCAAATCAACCTGATGCACACCATCGCCGGGACAAACCAACCAGGTAAGAACGAAGTGCTGCTTGAACGGAAGGCATTGCAAGATCTGAAAGTCTCCGTGGGTGATACGCTTGAATTTGAACTCGATAACGGCACAATCAAGACCATGAAGATCGCCGGAATCGTGCAGGATCCAAGCACGGGCGCAGGCGATTTCCTGGCCCAGCCCTTCGCATACATCACCACCAGCACGCTTTCGTATCTGCGCCAGCTGGAAACGTTCAACCGGTTGTACGTTACGTTGACAGACGGCCAAAACGACGATCAACACCTGCGCCAAATGACCACCACCATCAGCGACAAGGTCGAAAAGAACGGCGTGACCGTCTTGCGAACGCGTTCCTCCAAAACAAATGAGCACCCGCTGGCATCCACAGTTGAGGCTGTGTTGGGGATCCTGCTGGCGCTTGGCATCCTGATCTTATTTTTGAGCAGTTCTCTGATTGCCAATACGCTCAGTGCCCTGCTCAACCAGCATCTGCGTCACATTGGCGTAATGAAACTGGTGGGAGCGCGCCGCAGCCAGGTTTTCGAGATGTACATTGCCTTGATCCTGGCTTTTGGCGTGATGGCCCTGCTGATCGCCGTACCGCTGGGCGGACAGGGTGCTTACGCTCTCTCTGCTTTTATCGCCACTAAGATTAATTTTAATTTGCTGGGTTATCGCATCGTACCGCTGGCATTTGTTGTCCAGATTGTTGTAGGGCTGGCCGTGCCGCTCCTGGCCGGGTTGCTGCCGGTGTTGAACGGCTCGCGCATTACGGTGCTGCGCGCCCTCAGCGGGGAGATGGTCGGGGGCGAAAAGAAAGCGGATTCGGGAGGAACGCACCGGGAGTCCTCCCTGGAGCGGCTACAACTCCGCTTCGGTAATTTGCTCACCCGGCGCAGCATCCACATCCCGAGGCCCTTGCTTATCTCCCTGCGCAATACATTCCGGCGCAAGGGCCGCCTGGCGCTGACGCTCTTTACCCTGACCATGGGTGGGGCGATTTTCGTGGCTGTGTTCAACGTGCGCGTGACGCTTCACGATTATATTGGGCAGATTGGCAAGTATTTCCTAGCCGACGTGTCCCTGGATTTTGACCGGCTATACCGCCTGCACGAAGTGGAGTTGGCCGCCATGCAAGTGCCGGGGGTGGTTTCGGTGGAAGGCTGGGCTTATGCCAGCGCCGAAGCGCTCTACCCGGATGGCACCACCGCCGACAATATCACCATTCTTGCTCCACCGGTGAATAGTAAACTGATCTCGCCGGTACTGGTGGCCGGGCGCTGGCTCCAGCCCGGCGACAACCAAGCCATCACTGTGAGCGAAGGCATCCTGTCGAAATTCCCTGGCCTGAAGCCGGGAGGCACCCTGCACTTGAAGGTCAACGGCAAAGAGGATGACTGGCTGGTGGTGGGCATCTTTAAGTTTGTCAACCAGCAGGGAACGATAGCCTACAGTACTTACGAATATATTTCCGCCCTGACCCACATCACCAACCATGCGTTCACCTACCGTATTGTCACCGATCAGCATGACCCGGACTACCAGCAGAAGATGGCGGATAGAATTGACGCTTCTTTCCGTGCCCAGGGTTTCCACCTCAACCAGGCCCGCACCGGAGAATCCACCCTGAAAACAGCCTCGGATAGTCTCGACATTCTGGTCACGTTCCTGCTAATTATGGCCCTGCTGACAGCCCTGGTGGGCAGCATCGGTCTGACCGGCACGATGGGCATGAATGTGCTGGAGCGCACGCGCGAGATCGGTGTGATGCGTTCCATCGGCGCAGTGGATAGGGAAATCATGCGCACGGTCATTGTGGAAGGCATGGTGATTGGCGGCATCTCCTGGATGCTCGGCGCATTGTTATCATTCCCCTTCACCTATCTGTTATCATCCATTATCAGTTCGGCAATTTTTCACTCTCAAATTGGCGTCCATTTCACATTTACCGGCTTCCTGATCTGGTTGCTGGTTGTTTTGGCGCTATCTGTAGTGGCAAGCATCCTGCCGGCGCGCAATGCCGCGCGGCTTACCATCCGCGAAGTGCTGGCCTACGAGTAGCCCGCGAGTTGCAGAATGCTGCGGAACTACCAAGATATATGCAAAAAGCAGAAAAAGGAGTTCAACCATGAAGAAAAATGCAGCAGTTCTCTCTTTGATCCTGAGCCTGGTCCTGCTTTTGACGGCTTGCGGCAGTACCGCCTCGACCCCCGCTGCAGCCACTTCCACGCCTGCGGCGGATACCGTTATCGCCGGGGGGCACCTCATCCCGAACCAGGGCGTGTACCTGACCTTCCTGGCCAGTGGCCGGGTGGAGGAGGTGCTGGTTCAGAAGGGTGAACACGTCAACCAGGGGCAGACGCTCGTCCGCCTCGGCGACCGGCAGCAGGTGGAAGCCGCCCTGGCGGGTGCGCAGGCACAGGTGGGTGCAGCCCAGCAGGCCTACGACCTGCTGGTTCGCAGCGCCGATCTGGTTCGTGGCCAGGCTTGGCAGAACTATATGAATGCGCAAAGTGTGCGTGCTGCGGCCCAACTGGCCTGGGACCAGCTTGACCTGACCACCATCCAGACCGATATTAATAACGCCCAGGCAGACATTACCTCCCGCCAGACCGACCTAATAAATGCGCAGACAGAACTCGATAAGTACAGCAACCTGCCTGCCGATAATACCACCCGTAAATCCTACGAGGATAAATTACGCACCGCCCAGACCAATTATGACACCGCTGTTCAGAAAGTTGTAGAGCTGACCAACCATCGTGACGCCCTCCATTCTACATTGAATATTGCCCTGGCCTCCGAAACCGAGGCCAAACGCACCTACGATAATACGCAGAATGGACCCGATCCCGATAAACTGGCCCTGGCACAGGCCCAACTCGACACCGCCAAAGCCCAGGCCCTCGCCGCGCAAAGTGCACTGGATAATTACGAACTGACGGCCCCCTTCTCCGGGACGGTGGCAGACATCAACATATCGGTTTACCAGATGGTCAGTCCGCAGACATGGGCGGTGGCACTGGCCGACACCAGCCAGTGGTACGTGAATACCAGCGATCTGACCGAAATGGACGTGGTCAAGATCAGCCTCGGGCAGTCAGTCAAGGTCACCGCGGATGCGCTGCCGGGCGTCGCCATGACCGGCGCGGTGGAGACGATCAGCAGGGCACCCCTTTTCCAGGGTGGGGATGTCTTGTACACCGTCCACATCCGTTTGAACGATCCTGACCCCCGTCTGTTGTGGGGAATGACGATGGAAGTGACCTTCTCACCATGAAGAAATGAGCCTCGATGGTCCCTTCTGCTGATTTTAATACGCGCCCGCCACAAATATCTTGCGAGAATGCTTCACTTAGTTCTCAATACAATTTTCGCCGTTTAAAGAGTGGCCCCTTTAGCTTAATGGATCAGAGCATTTGGTTGTGGACCAAAAGGCTGTGTGTTCGAGGCGCACAAGGGGCCCCCAAGCAGACTCAAACTGTTGTTTACACCCTTCTACGTTTCGCCTTTTATATCAAGACGAAGGTTCAAATAAACATGGTTACTCCTTAAAAGGCGGAAAAATTATACAAGGTTACCTGACATACTATCGCCGATTGATGGGTAATAAACCCATTGGTCGTCTACGTGTTGACTGGACTTAAAAAAAATAACCCAAGACAACCAGGAGACTTTTCTTTCTGCCCATCCAATGGATTGGCATAAAACAGTAAGCTCTTGGTCGTCAATAGCCCTGAGATGCGTGACTGGTTAGGTAAAGCGGTTGGTGGCGAAGCAGAGGATTTATCCCGCCACGACAAAAGGCTATGCCCAATTTAATTATTCCATTCTGCAAACGCCCATTACACCAAAGTCGATTATCATGATTTCGAGGCCATTTTTCTCGATCAACTCCTGAGATTGGCCTATAATTGCTCTATGTCCACGCCAATTTTAGCCACCAAACTTTATATCCCCCCACCTCGGTCTAAAATTGTCCTGCGTCCCCGCCTGATCGAGCGGCTGAACGAGGGTCTCTCTGCGGGCCGCAAACTGACCCTCATCTCCGCTTCCGCCGGCTTTGGCAAAACCACGCTGGTCAGCCAATGGATCGCCGGTTGCGGGCGACCGGTCGCCTGGCTGTCGCTGGACGAAGGGGATGGCGACCCCACCCGCTTTCTGACGTACCTCATCGCGGCGTTGCAGACGATTGCACCGGATCTTGGGGGAGGGCTGCTGGCTGTGATCCAATCCCCTCAGCCACCGCCAATCGAATCGATTTTGATAGCCCTGCTCAATGAGATCACCACCATGCCGGACCATTTCGTCCTCGTCCTGGATGACTACCACCTGGTTGATGCCAAGCCGGTTGACCATGCCCTCACCTTTCTGCTCGAGCACCTGCCGCCCCGGATGCACCTGGTAATTGCCACCCGGGAGGATCCACATCTGCCCCTGGCCCGGTTACGCGCCCGCGGCCAGTTGACCGAACTGCGCCTCGCCGACCTGCGTTTTACCCCAGCCGAAGCCGCTGAATTTCTTAACCAGGCGATGAGCCTGCAACTCTCCGCAGAAGATATCGCCGCGCTGGAAGTCCGCACCGAAGGCTGGATTGCCGGTTTGCAACTGGCCGCGATTTCCATGCAGGGGCGATCAGACACCGCCAGCTTCATCCAATCCTTCTCCGGCAGCCACCGTTTTGTGCTGGACTATCTGGTTGAAGAAGTCCTGCAGCGGCAATCCGAAAGCATCCGGAACTTCCTGCTGCGCACATCCATTCTTGACCGCTTGTGCGGCCCGCTGTGTGAGGCTGTCTTAGAGCCTGCTTCTCCTTCCGGGCAGGAAATCGCCGGTCAGGAGATCTTAGAATATCTCGAACACGCCAACCTGTTCATCGTCCCCCTGGACAACGAGCGGCGCTGGTATCGTTATCACCATCTTTTCGCCGATGTTCTTCGTATGCACCTGATGTCAGAGCAACCTGAGCAGGCATCCAGCCTGCATCAGCGGGCAAGCGTGTGGTATGAGCAGAACGGTATGCCACCCGATGCCATCCGCCACGCGCTGGCCGCTGAGGATTTCGAGCGAGCGGCGGTCCTGATCGAACTGGCCGTGCCGGAAATGCGCAGGAATAGACAGGGAGCCACTGTCACGGAGCTTGGCTGGCTGAAGGCGCTGCCCGACGAGCTGGTCCACTTCAGGCCGGTGCTGTGCGTTGATTATGCATACGCATTATTTGGCGGCGGCGAGCTCGAGGGCGTTGAGGCCCGACTGCGGGAGGCCGAACGGTGGCTGGACACGGCGGATCCTGTAGATCCCACAGCCGACACGATGGGTATGGTCGTCGTGGACGAAGAGGAATTCCGCCGTCTGCCGGCTATGATCGCCCTGCTCCGCGCCGCGCAGGCCCTGGCCCGGGGCGATATGCCCGAGGCCGTGAAAAACGCTCGACGGGTGCTCGATCTCGCACCTGGTGACGCCCATCTGATGCTCGGTGGGGCCGCTTCGGTCTTGGGACTCGCCGCATGGGCGAGCGGGGATCTCGAGACCGCCCGCCGGATGACTGCTGATGGCATGGCGAATGTGCACAAGGCCGGGTACATCTCTTCCGCCATCGGCAGCGCCATCGTCCTGGCGGATGTCCAGATTGCACTAGGCCATCTCCGCGAGGCAATGACCACCTATGAGCAGGCCTTGCAATGGGCCACGCCGCCGGAGGCGCCAATCCAGCGGGGAGCGGCAGATATGTACGTGGGTATGAGCGCTCTTCAGCGTGAGCATAACGATCTGGAGACCGCTATGCAGCACCTGCTCACCAGCCAGGCTCTGGGTGAGTTGGCCGGGTTGCAGCAAAACCCGTATCGCTGGTGCGCGGCAATGGCGCGCATACGGGAGGCCCGGGGCGATCTGGATGGGGCGCTCGAGCTGCTCGACCAGGCTGAGCGTCTATACGATGCTAACTTTTCCCCGAATGTGTGTCCGATCGCGACGCGGAAGACACGGGTTTGGGTCGCCCAGGGTCGGTTGAGTGAAGCCCTGGGCTGGGCGCGTGAGCAGGGACTGTCCGTTGAAAACGAACTTAGCTACCTGCACGAGTTCGATGCCATCACCCTGGCCAGGCTGCTCCTGGCCCGCTATCAGAGTGACCGTGCAGATGGCTCCATTTCTGGGGTAATGGGGCTGTTGGAGCGCCTCCTGCAAGCGGCGGAAGAAGGCGGGAGGCAGGGCAGTGTGATCGAAATCCTGGTACTGCAGGCGCTTACTTATTACGCGCAAGGCGACCTCCCTGCTGCCCTCAAACCGCTGCAAAAGGCTCTGACGCTGGCTGAGCCGGAGGGCTACGTCCGCATGTTCCTTGACGAAGGCGAGCCAATGCGATTGCTTATTTCAGATTTTAGATTGCAGATTGAAAAGCAACCGCGCGGCGATGGCCATAATCTATTTGGGTACATAGATAAACTCCTAGCTGCTTTTGCACAACCCGCGGCCTTGCAGCAATCGAAAATCGGAAATCCCACTTCGCTACGCTCCGGGGACTATAGTCTAAAATCTAAAATGCTTGATCCATTGAGCCAACGCGAGTTAAAAATACTACAACTCATTGCCCAGGGACTATCGAACCGTGAGATCGGCGAGCGGCTTTTCCTGGCCCTGGACACGGTCAAAGGGCATAACCGCAAGCTTTTTGACAAGCTGCAAGTGCAAAGCCGCACCGAAGCTGTTGCCCGTGCCCGCGAACTGGGTTTGTTGTAAGAATCAATTTTCCTCAACACTTCCCTGCAATGTTCCGCCGGGGGACTGAAGCCCCCGGCTCAGAGTACAAAGTCCGCTGAAGCGGACTAAATAACAGCTTGTAGCCGCTTTCAAGCGGCTTCCAAGACCTCAGCCGGGTGGATTTACCTGTACCCTGTTACTTTAGGGTATCCTCCGGCGTGATGGCTGGGCTAGTTACCGAATGCATTCCTCAATATAAAAAAAACAACACCCATAACCAACACTAAAGTGTCTGTTCGTTAACACTGTGTGGGGGATATTATCCTTGTACAAAGAGCAAGTGGCACGGAATGGAATGACCGGCCACAAAAGGTACAAGGTGATGTCAAACGAACTCGAACCAAAACCGACTGCAAGTCAAACCGTGATCTATCAGATCAGGCTCAAGAGCCATCTGGACCCTCAGTGGACAGACTGGTTTGAAGGCCTGACCATCACGCTGGAAGAGGACGGCGACACGCTTCTAACCGGTCCGGTGATTGACCAGGCCGCGTTGCATGGCTTGTTAAAAAAAGTGCGTGATCTGGGCCTGCCATTGGTCTCGGTCAGTCCTGTCGAACCAGGCCAGGCGGATGCTTCAGATGTCAAATCGTAAATTGGCGTGAGCTGCTTTTTTACGCCAAAAGCAATCACAATAAGAGGAGATAAGAATGGATCGCTAAAAAAACATGATTTAGGTGTGCCAGTGGTCCCGGTCAATCGGGTCCAGTCAAATGAAACTCATCCATATCGTTTAAAAAAGGAGATTAAAAATGAATACGACCAACGGAAGTCCCCGTGGGACGAACAAAAAGACCGCAAGAATTGCAGGGTTCCTATATCTAATTTACATCGTGGTTTCCATCTTCGCAAATGCGCTTGGTCGTTCCAAGCTGATTGTATTGGGAGACGCCGCGACAACCGCCGGGAATATCATGGCAAATGCATGGCAATTCCGTATCGGCTTTGTGGTCGATCTGGTTGCTGCTGTGCTCTTTCTTATGACGGCCTGGGCTTTGTATGTGTTACTGAAGCCGGTAAATAAGAACCTCGCTTTGCTGTTCCTGTTATTGAACCTGGGTGGTGTCGCTGTATCGTGTTTTAGTGATCTTTTTCTAATTGCCAGCCAGCTGCTTGTGAGTGGAGCTGATTACTTGAAAGTATTCCAGGTCGATCAACTGAAAGCCCTGGCAATGTTATCTCTGTATATATACAAATATGGGTTCCTTGGGATCGCCCAGATATTCTTTGGCGCCTGGCTCTTTCCGCTGGGTTATTTGGTTTTCAAATCCGGCTTCCTTCCCAGGTTTTTGGGTGTAATTCTGATGGTTCATTGTGTTGTCTGGCTGATGAGCGCTCTTCAGTTCTTTCTTTTCCCAGACTTCATTGGAATAACCTTCGTTGGAATAACCTATCTAAGTAATCCGATCGGATTTATTTCAGAATTTGGACTTACATTGTGGCTTCTGATTATGGGTGCAAAGGAGCAAAAACCAGCCTTAGTTGAGGTTGGCTGATAGAACAGCGACGAACGAGGTCTTGAGTGCGGCATAGATTTGCACTTTCGGGGAGAGGGAGGGCTGAAGACCCTCCCAAAAACCCTCCCCGCTCAGCAGCATGGTAATGCTCATGGAATAGACCTTACTGCTCCCTGCATAAATAACTGAACCGAAGCAGCCAATAGCCGGGTAAACCAGACAATATGGGTTCAAATAATGTCGCAGTACTTTGTAAAAAGCGGACACAACACATCGAAAGGAGTAAGCCAAAATGCTAAAAGCAGGTTCGAGATTTCTCTCCTTATGGAGCGGCCTCAATTTTTTTATCTCCACCTTGATACTGGCCATTGTCGTCTTTCACATTGGAAACTCACCGCTTCTGGGAATGGTGTTTGAAAAACCTGAGATCGCCAGCCTGGATGCCAGGGTCATTGCATCGCTTAATGCTTTGACGATCCTGTATAACTCTTACGCGGTTGCCTTCTCAGTACTGGCTTGGTTCGTTATCCGGTTATGTCTACGCAAAGGCCAAAAATGGGCCTTCTGGGTGTTGTTGATCACGATTGGCTTTGTCGAGATATTGGCCTTTATCGCCTCCGCCCCCCTCGGAAACGCACGCTGGCAAGTGAATATCCCTCTGAGCGCTTTATACGTTGTGGGAATTGGTTTGTCTGGCTTTTCCCTGTTCAAAGGAGATAAAAAATGAATTCGATCAATAAGACCGCAAGAATCGCAGGTTTCCTCTACTTTATGTATATCGTAACTTCGTTCATAGCAAATATGTTTGGTCGATTCGTATCCGTGGATGCCCCAGTAACGGTCAATCACATAATGGCTCATGAATCGCAATTTCGGATCGGTTTTGTGATCAGTCTTTTCTCATATGTGCTCTTTCTTTTGGCGGCCTGGTATTTGTACGTGTTATTAAAACCGGTGGACAAAAACATGGCTTTACTGTTCCTGTTACTGAACCTGGGCGGGTTTGCCATATTGGTTCTTAGTCATCTTAATCTATTTTCCAGCCTGTTGCTTTTGAGCGGAGCTGATTATTTGAAAGTATTCCAGCCGGATCAGCTGCAGGCACAAGCGATGTTATTTGTCAATTTATACAAAAATGGCTCCACTGTCGCCCAGATACCATACGGCGTCTGGCTTTTTCCCCTCGGTTACCTGGTTTTCAAGTCAGGCTTTCTTCCAAAAATCCTGGGCATACTGTTGATCGCTGATTGCTTTGGCCTTCTGATATATGTTTGTCAGCGTTTCCTTTTGCCGGGCTACGTAGTAATCTCTTACCCATGTTTGGTGGTTAGTTTTATTGCGGAAATTTCTCTTAGTTTGTGGCTTTTAATTAAGGGTGTAAAGGATCAGAAATAAAT
>Ga0209253_10002329_pt1 | contig 16833 bp, 17 predicted proteins | sample FrelakmetBRP12BR_FD_187145 | JGI IMG/M metagenome (GOLD analysis project Ga0209253, IMG submission 187145) | Freshwater lake sediment microbial communities from the University of Notre Dame, USA, for methane emissions studies - BRP12 BR (SPAdes)... | ecosystem: Environmental > Aquatic >...
GGCGTTGCGTCGGCGGTTTCGCCCAGCGTCTGCGTTTCCTGGTCGTGGCGCTCGCGCAGGCGCCGGTACAGGTCCATGTAGTCGTCGGTACGGTCGTCGTGCTCGCTGACCACGGCGCCGGTGCCGGGCGTGTCCACCAGGGTAACGCGGCGCAGGAATTCCAGTTCCAGGCGATATTCGAGCCGCTGGATGCCGTCAGCGCGTTGGAGGGTGGCGAGGTCGTTACCTTGCAGGTTGTTGAGAAAAGCAGCGTCCACGTCTTCGTAATGGCCGCTGCGGTAGTAGCAGTGCACCGGCCGTGCCGGGTCGGCGGGCCGGCCGTAGCGGAAGTAGTTGATGGTGGCTGTAGTTTCGGTGGTGCCGACGGTAGCCAGGTCGTCCCGCGCGCCCGGCTGGTGGTGGCGCATGGCCAGATGCAGGAAGATCAGCTTTCCCAACGGATGGAAAAGTTCGCTGCCGGTGAGGTTGATATCCTGTTAAGTACATCGATCATCGAGTCAGGTCTGGATATCCCCAACGCCAATACGCTTATTGTGGACCGTGCAGATACTTTTGGCCTGGCCCAACTCTACCAGCTGCGCGGTCGGGTTGGGCGTGGTGCCCAGCGTGCCTATGCCTACTTCTTCCGCCACAAGCACCTCGCACCGACCCTGGAAGGTCGCCAGAGGCTGGAAACCATTGCGGAGAACACCCAGCTTGGGGCAGGTTACTCGATCGCCATGCGTGACCTTGAAATCCGGGGGTCAGGCGATATTCTCGGCACTCGCCAGCATGGCTATATTGCGTCGGTCGGATTTCACCTGTATACGAGGCTACTGTCTGAATCCGTCCAGAGGCTGCGTAGTGAGAGACCTGTGCCAGCATCTACTCAGAGTATACAAGTGCAACAAGCAGCTCCTGCATTACCAATTTCTGTCGATTTACCCCTCCCGGTCAGCCTGCCAGCCACCTACATCCCTGAACGGCAGACTCGCACCCGCCTCTATCGGCGGTTGGCTGACCTTCGTTCATACACAGAGATTGATGCATTAATCGAGGAATTTATAGATCGCTTCGGTCCCTTGCCGGAAGAGACGCGTAACTTGTTCTTCCAGCTCAAGATCAAGTTGCTGTCAGAAAAAGCGGGCCTTGCCTCTGTGAGCTGTGAGGGTGGTCAAATCATCCTTCGCTACCCACCTTTACCTGAGGGTGAGTCAGCACGGCCACTTCCAGATATTGGTGGTGATATTCGCACCGGTAAAAACGCCTTTTGGCTGCCTTTCAATGATGCTGATGATTGGCAGGGAAAGTTATTGAATATCCTGGAGCAGCTTTTATCAACCAGCAACCAAATGTAACATTTTTGGAGTAGTTAAGTTAAAATATAAACATATATCGTGCTATAAGCGATCCAATACCGTTGATAACATTAGGCGTCTAGTCTTATCGATATATTGAGTGCCCAAGGAGGAATCTGATGGACTACAAAGATTTCCAAAACCGTGTCGATCGTGGCACACAAATGTTTGATTCCGGGAATATGCAAACCGCCCTTGAAATATTCACCGGTTTAGTTAATAGTGATATTTCCGACCTTGATAAATCATCGATGTGCCTTAATATTGCAGTCATATACGATAAGCTGAGTAATGTTAAACAAAGCCTGGAGTGGTATACAAGAGCAGTTCAGCTCGAGAAACCACATTGTAAATTCGAAGCCCAGGAATATTTGGCATCTTACCTCAGGCAGATCAACCAGCCGCGTGAAAGCCTGAAACTTCTTGATAGTCTGATGTCAGGTACCCACCTGATGGAAGCTGACAAGGTTCGTATCCGGAGTAATATCGAGGAATTAAAAGTCGAGATCAATAAGCCGGTTTACCGCCGTCCTGGTACCCAGGAAGAAGGTAGTGGCTGATTATCAAGTATTTCACCCAATTAATGATCTCAACTAGCTCACATTGGGTGAGCTGTGAAATTCCCCATGCCATCTGTCTTAGAATCCCTAAACTCTGCTTTACATCAAGCTTTTACTGACAACACGGATGTATATTTATTAGGGGAAGATGTCCTCGATCCATACGGGGGTGCATTCAAAGTTACCCGCGGCCTTTCGACGAGTTTTCCAGACCGGGTGCTGACAACCCCAATCTCTGAAGCTGGATTTGTGGGGATTGCAGCTGGCATGGCGATGCGAGGCTTACGTCCGGTGGTGGAAATCATGTTTGGTGATTTCATCACCTTGATTGCCGACCAGGTAATTAATCACATCGCCAAATTTCGCTGGATGTATAACGACAAAGTGCGTCTGCCTATCGTAATTCGCACACCCATGGGTGGTCGGCGCGGCTACGGACCTACCCATAGCCAAACCCTTGAAAAACTCTTCCTGGGAATACCCGGGTTGCAAGTTGTGGCACCTGCGGCGTTATGCTTGATGAATGGATCAGGAAGCCCGGGTGATTTACTTTACAGATCAATCCTGGACAACGATGATCCACTGATATTCATAGAAAACAAGCTTCAATATTTACTGCCGGTTCAAAGCTCGGCAGAAATAATGGATTTCTACATCACCGCATCTCCAGGGACCAGCCTGGCAAAATTCCCGACCTATAACCTGGTGATTCATGGGGCACCTTCAGCAACCATCACTATTGCAGCTTATGGCTACATGGCAGAGCTGGCAAAACAGGCTGTCATCCGACTGGCATTTGAAAAAGAGATATTTGTTGAGCTCCTGGTACCAACCCAATTATCTCCGTTTGAGGTTGAACCAATCATACAGTCGACGCGCCGAACGGGTTCCCTTCTGGTAGTAGAAGAAGGGAGCTTGACAATGGGTTGGGGAGCCGAAGTAGTCTCCCGGGTAGCCGAAGCGACTGGCACACAATCGATAAGGTTCAAGCGCCTGGCTTCTAAAGACCTGCCAGTACCTTCTTCAGGCCCTCTGGAAGCACAGGTTTTACCGGATGTGAACCAGCTCATCGATGCTGTCGTGAATCTACGGTAATGTCCGAATTTCCAATGATATATAATGCGAGAAATCCATGGATAATGGGTTCTTCAAGGCATAAATCCTGTAATGTCCCTCATATGGAGTCAGCTTTGTTTATATTTTATAGTTCCGATGGTACTTTTATCTTTTCCTTCGCTGGGGAAGGCAAGCGTGGAGGTCAAGGTAGCCTCTCCACAGGTATGCTGGCTATCACCGGACAAGATTTCTGGAAATCTCCTTGTTTACCGGGTGGGCTTGATTGAAAAAAAAGCCAATTACCTCGGGGATACATACAGGATTGACTACCAGGATGCTGATGGATTGATGTATGGCATGACTATTGCTTCTAAAGGCGACCATTAGTCCGTCAGCAGTGGTGGTAAAGTGTTAAAATACGATATGAATTACCCTTACCTATGACCGAACCTTATCCGATCACCATACCTCTATTAAATCCCAATGAACCGGGTGCACTTTTAGCCGCCTTGCATGTTCGGTCAGGGCAGCATGTTCAGCAAGGTGACTTGCTTTGCACTTTGGAAACGACCAAATCCACAGCAGAGCTGATTGCAGAAACCGATGGTTTTGTAGTCGGCCTTTCATATGAGACTGGCCAGACCATCCAGGCAGGGGAAATCCTCTGTTACCTGGCAGGATCACCGGATTGGTCACCACCTTCCGGCAAAGAAAGTATAGCCCTCAAAGCTGGTATTCCTCCTGCTGTGAAGCGCATCAGCCAGCCTGCCTTGCTCCTGGCACAGCAACACAATCTGGATCTGTCGCACCTCCCTGGGGATGTTTTCATCACCGAGAAAATGGTCCAAAACCTGGTTGATATATCCCAGAAACCAACCGGCAGCCTGTCAAGTGAAAATTACGATCCTGATTCTCTGATCGTATATGGAGCAGGCGGGCACGGAAAAGCGTTGATTGACCTCATCCGGACGATTGGCACCCATCCCATTGCAGGTATCGTGGATGATGATCCCGCAGCAAGCTCATCCATCATGGAAGTACCTTTGTTAGGTGGAGGCAATATTTTAGAATTTCTCATCGATAAGGGAATTCACCTGGCAGTCAATGCGGTGGGAGGCATTGGTAACATTAACAGCCGCATCAAGGTGTTCGAGCGCCTGGCACAGGCTGGGTTTAGCTGCCCTGCGCTGGTCCATCCCACCGCTTTCGTTGAGCAAAGCGCCTCGTTGGCTGATGGAGTGCAGGTAATGCCGCACGCTTACGTGGGAAGCGAAGCCAGGCTGGGTTTTGGTGCGATCGTCAACACAGGCGCCATCGTTTCACATGATTGTATTCTGGGTGAGTATGCCAACCTTTCACCCGGAGCGATCCTGGCTGGTGAGGTCAGTGTCGGTTCTGCAGCCTTGATCGGGATGGGCGTTACCGTCAATTTACGGGTTAAGGTTGGCGAGCGTGCCCGGATTGGGAACGGGGCTACGGTGAAACTGGATGTCCCCGCAGGTGGCATCGTCCATGCTGGCACCATCTGGCCAGGATAATCCTGTTTTTATGTACAATCTATGATTATCAGTTTTTTAGGAGGATAAAATGAGGATTAGCAAGCCGATAAAAATCCTACTCGGGTTTTTAACTGCCTGGGTGGCCATATATCCTTTAGCAATCATAGTAACCTGGTTTTCCTTCATGTTCATAGCTATCGGTGCAGTTGAATACCAGGCAGCACCTGAGAACTTGGTCTTTCCAGCGATCTTCTTACCGATTTTTATTTTAATCATGTGTTCTTCAGTTCTGCAAATAAGTCTCACGGCATTTTACCTGACCCATGTTATCCTGAATAAAACCGGAAATGACATCATCAGGGTGTTGCTGGGCATCAGTGTATTTTTCTTCCCATATCTCGGAATGCCCATTTATTATTTTGTCTATGTGTTACCCGCCAATCCACCCACATGGGCGCTCGCAGTGAATAGCGGACAAATGGTGGCGTCCGAACCTCCAGAAACGAATCCGACACATCCCAACAACGAACGATCCTCAGGAGTTTCATGACCCAAGCTAAAAATCCAACTCTACTGCCCATCCCCATGTCTTCACCCGACCTGACCGACAATGAACGCCAGGCAGTAGCCCGCGTGCTTGAAACACCCAACCTGAGTATGGGCAGCCAGATCACATACTTCGAAGAAAGTATCAAGGCATATACTGGTAGTAGGCACGCCATCGGTGTCAGCTCCGGCACCGCTGGACTGCACCTTTGCGTCAGAGCATCCGGAATCGGACCTGGAGACCTGGTGATTACTACTCCCTTTTCATTTGTGGCCTCATCAAATGTACTGTTATATGAAGGAGCTGTGCCCGTATTTGTGGATGTTGAACCTCGCACTGGAAACATCGATCCGCACCTGGTTTTTGCAGCAGCCCAGGATATCATGCAGGGAGGCTTGAATGCCAAAGCCTGGCTACCTCCAAATGGTGCTGCTGTAGAGTCTAAACTAAAAGCTATCTTACCCGTGGATGTGTTTGGTCAGCCAGCCGACCTGGAACCCATCCTTAACACAGCCTGGAAATACAAGCTAAAAGTAATCGAAGATTCCTGCGAGGCGCTCGGAGCAAAATACAACGGACGGATGGCCGGCACCCTGGGTGATTATGGTGTGTTCGCTTTCTACCCGAACAAACAGATCACCACCGGTGAAGGTGGCATGGTGATCACAGACGAAGATGATGCAGCTAGCCTGATGCGCGCCTTACGCAACCAGGGACGTGCGCCAGGCGATACCTGGCTGCAGCACACCCATCTTGGATACAATTACCGCCTGGACGAGATGAGTGCTGCCCTTGGTGTGACGCAAATGCAGCGATTGGATGAGCTGGTCGCCAGACGCACCCAGGTAGCAGACTGGTATAACCAGCGTGTCAGTGAGATACCCGGCGTTGAAGCACCAACCATTGCTCGCTACACTACGCGCGTGAGTTGGTTTGTTTATGTCGTCCGTTTCAACCAGAAATTGGACCGGGATATCATTGCGAAAAGACTTGGGGAGTTGGGCATCCCTGCCCGGCCTTATTTCCTCCCAATTCACCTGCAGCCGTATATGAAGGAGCGCTTTGGCTATGCTGAGGGTACCTTCCCGGTCACTGAAGACCTGGGTAGGCGTAGTTTGGCTCTGCCCTTCTCAGGAGTTATGCAAGAAGGACAGGTTGAAAAAGTGTGCCAGGCACTCAGACAAGTGATCCTGTAGTTGTTCTGCCGACCAGAATGTCATTTATCTAGTTGAATATCAATTATTATGAATGGACTTACTTTTTATATCCTGGATGTGTTTACCGAAAAAAAGTATGCAGGTAATCAGCTTGCTGTTTTTCGTGGTGCAGGTGGAATTTCCAGCGCAGAAATGCAAAGCATAGCCAGAGAGATTAATTTCTCCGAAACAACATTTATTATTTCAGAAGTACTGAATAATGGCGGTTTTGATGTGCGGATATTTACGCCAAAAGAAGAGGTCCCGTTTGCTGGTCACCCGACAATAGGAACTGCGCATATCATTCATAACAAAATAATTCATGGAAAATATGATCAGGTTGTTTTAAACTTGACGGTAGGACAGATTCCAGTTGTATTTGGTCAAGATGGATATGGCTGGATGAAACAAATACAACCGACTTTTGGTCACCAACATAAGCCAGATATTCTGGCAAATATTCTCGGTTTAGATGTTTCTGAAATTGACACGCATTTCCCAATTCGGGAAGTCTCGACTGGATTACCTTTTTTCATCGTTCCATTAAAAAACCTGGCAACCTTGAAAAAAGCAACCGTTGATAAAGAAAAGTATTTTAATTTGATAAAAAATACACTGGCAAAAGGCATTTTAGTGTTTTGCCCTGAAACACATGAGCCACAAAACAATATTAGTGTGCGAGTATTTGTTGATTATTACGGTGTTCCCGAAGACCCTGCGACAGGCAGTGGTAACGGATGTCTGGCTGGATATTTGGTGAAATATCGATATTTCGGAAAAGACAGCATAAATCTTCGAAGTGAACAAGGTTATGAAATAGGCAGACCATCTCTTTTGCTTTTAAAAGCAAATCAAAGTAACGACCATATAAACATTTCTGTTGGTGGAAAAAGTGTAATCGTGGCCGAAGGTAACTTTACTTAATATTTCAAGTTTTTACCCCTACAAACCACGTACAACAAAATATACCTAAGTTTCTTATCCCGTTTAGCCCTTGCACCTACAAATATTAAAGGTATACTTGGGCGGCATAAAAATCTTAGGAGTTGTATATGAATATTTCAATGTGGCGCAAAGCCTTACAGGTAATACCACATGTTTCAAAGGAAGAATGGCAGAAATTGGATGTCGTCTCTAAGTGGTTGATATCCACCCGTGCCGCGGTATTGATCATGACCTTTCTTTCCGGTGCCTTTGCTGGCATATTTGCTTTTCGGGATGGTAGTTTTGATGTTTTGAAATGGGTGTTGATCACCCTAGGTCTGATCTTCTCCCATGCCACCAATAATCTTTTAAATGATTACACCGATTACAAACGTGGTGTGGATAAGGATAATTATTACCGTTCACAGTATGGACCCCAACCCCTGGTGCATGGGCTGTTTACCCAACGCCAACAACTCACCTACGCCGGGGTGACCGGTGTCATCGCCTTGGTAATTGGTATCATCCTTGTGATAATGACCGGCTGGTGGACTCTGCTTCTTCTGCTGCTGGGGGTATTTTTCGTCCTATTCTACACCTGGCCGTTGAAATACATCGCCCTGGGAGAGATTTCCGTCTTATTGGTCTGGGGTCCCCTCATGATCGGTGGTGGTTATTACGTTATCACAGGTGCCTGGAGCTGGACAGTAGTGCTAGCCAGTCTACCATATGCCCTGGGTGTAACTGGTGTGATCTTCGGCAAACATATTGACAAGTTTGAGATGGACAAAAAACTTAAAATCCATACGTTGCCGGTGGTGATCGGTGAAAAACCTGCCCGCATTACCCTGGTGGTTATGCTCATCTTACAATATGTGCTCACCTTCGTGCTGGTGATCATGGGATATTACACACTGGTAATGGTTGCCGTTTTGCTGGCTATTCCCACAATGCGCAGGATCTGGCCAATGTTCAAAGCACCCAAACCCGATGAAAAACCTGCTGATTATCCGGATGTCTGGCCTAATTATTTCGTTGCTGCAGCTTTTATCCATAACCGCAGTTTTGGCGTCTGGTTCATGCTGGCTTTAATTTTGGATTCAATCTTGAAAGTATTTGTCCTATAATAAGTATGCTATCCTGCTGGGAAGACCAGGTCTTCTTTGCCTGCCAGCCGATCCTGAATGCGCTGGACAACGATGTCCAGGTGCCTGGGTTGGTGAACGAAATCTAGGTCGTCTGATCGGATGGTTAAAACCGGGCACACGTCGAAGATTTTTAGCCAATCCTCATAGAACGATTCAAGCAGCGATAAATACTCATCCGTGATACCTGTCTCAATCGCGCGTGCCCGGCTTTGGATGCGTTTCATCAGCACGGGTATCGGTGCTTTCAGGTATATAAGCAGGTCGGGGGAAGGTAATTGGGACGTGACCAGGGAAAACACACGCTGATAGGACAAATAATCCCGTTCGTTCAGGTTGCCCATGTGGTGCAGCGCTCTGGAGAAGATATAAGCATCTTCATAAATCGTGCGATCAAGGACCACGGATTGCGGGTCATTGGCCATCTCCAGGTATTGCTGGGCGCGGTGTCCCAGGAAGAATACCTGTAAATGAAAGGACCACTGGTGCATATCCGTGTAAAAATCAGCCAGGTAGGGGTTATCTGTCACAGATTCAAACGCACAGCGCCACCCGAGTCGCTCGCTCAGGCGTTCTGCCAGCGATGTCTTCCCAACCCCGATATTTCCTGCCACGATGATCAGTCGTTTGGTCATTGTTTAGAGGTTCTCCTTTAATATTTTCTTGATAGCTGTAGATAGAGCTGGTAATTTATTTTCTATTACGTCCCAAACGATTTCCAGCGATATCCCGAAGTATTCATGTGCAACAATATGACGTAAACCGGCAATTTTCCGCCATTCAACCTCAGTGTACTTATTGCGAATATCCTCAGGTATATGCTTAGCTGCTTCTCCAATTACCTGTAAATTGTATAGAATTGCATCCAAAACTAAATGATTTTCGGTCAGGTTTGGAATACTAATACCTTGTTTATACCCTTCTATCTTTTCAATCGATTCTAAAATATCTTCTAGAAAAATCTTATAATCCCGGGGCATAAACTACCTCCTCGAGGATAATAGGAATCAAGCGAGGTTTAAGCGAATCTTCCAAAATTAAATCGATTTTGCAATTGAATAGGTCTTCAAGGAAGATTTTAAGATCCATATAGTTATCAAAGGTTGGGTGATCCATTTGGACTAAAAAATCCATATCGCTATCCGCTCGGGCAGAACCGCGTTGATACGAGCCAAACAGACCTATCTTTCTAACACCCATTCTCTTCAAAATAGTTCCGTTTTGTTGTAAGGTGTGCAAGATTTTTGATGATGTATTTAGTTTTTTGTGGTTGGTTTTCTGGTTCATTTCATTCACGCATATTTATTATATCCTGAGTTTATTTATAACTTAGAGAATTGGAACATATATCGTATAATTTACGTCATAATATACGAATAATAGATTACCATCCATTAACAAACACGAATTATTCAAGACCAGCTATCTTGAGGGAAAAATATATGAAATCGCCATCACTTCTCACCCTATCCATTTTGGCTCTCTTTGTAATTTTAATGGTAGCCTGCAACTTGCCTGGTTCCGGCAGTCCCACACCTGACCCGGGTCTGGTTTTCACCCAGACTGCCCTAACATCGATCGCCCTTCCCACGAGCCCCCCTCCTACCCCGGCACCGACGGTATTACAATCCACACTTCCACCCACTCTCCCAGCTGTCGAGACACCAACTGCCACACCCACCACTCCCCCAACCACCGCGCCCACCGCCACACAATCCGGGACTTCCTGCACAGATCAGCTCAAATTCGTTGATGACGTGACCATCCCTGACGACACCGAGGTATTGATCGGGGAGGAATTCGTCAAAACCTGGCGTTTGGAAAATACTGGCACATGCACCTGGACCAGCCAATATGCGCTGGTTTTTATCAATGGCGATCAAATGAATGGCACTAGCCCGCAACCGTTGAGTGGTTCCACTGCTCCAGGTGCGACATTGGACCTATCAGCTAACCTGAAAGCTCCAGGGAAAACAGGTAGCTATAAGGGCAATTGGGAACTTCGTAATTCCAGTGGGGTAAATTTTGGTTCAGGGAAGAATTCTGACCAACCTTTTTATGTCCAAATCAAGGTGGTGGAAGGTGTGTCAGAACTCAACCTGGGCGCACCTGCCTGGCGCGACCCGCTGGATAACGCCTCCAATTGGTACTTGCTTGATACTGCCAATACAAAATTCACGATGGATGATGGAAAATTGGTGATGAAATCCATCCAGCCAGGTGGCGGAGAAGAATGGGGTATCTCCAATCAACCACCCATCCAAGATTCCTACCTGCAAGCTACATTCATCACCGGGGATACTTGTTCCGGGCTTGACCGATATGGTTTACTTGGACGAGCCCCAGATCCCAATAAAGGGTATGTTTATGAGTTCTCCTGTGATGGACATTATCGCCTGTACAATTGGGATGGTACGACATACACTTCGATGCAGGAATGGTATCCGGCAGCATCCATTAAGGTTGGCGCAAACCAGACCAACGTGATGGGATTATGGATGAAAGGCACAGCAATCAAGTTGTATGCCAATGGGCACATGATCGCTGAATTCACCGATAGCACATATGACGAAGGGCAATTTGGCCTGGTCATCGGGTCTGTAAATACTGAGAATTTCACCGTCTCGGTTGACCTGGTCGAGTACTGGAAATTGGAACAATAAAAGATAGTGGTATTGATCACTCTCACAGACCCTGGCTTTATGATTAGCCAGGGTTTGTGATTATTCCTTCCAGTGTTAAGAAATAATTGAATATTATCAATATGATTCCTTAACGATTTCTGAATAGTGTTTGCATATACTATTTTCAGGTTCGTCTTGAGGCATGATGTATGGTAACCAATAAGATATTACTTTTCTGCGCTGATGCTTCCATAACGCATGTCCTAACCAGCTGTTTGACTGAATCGGATTATCTGGTTGTGAATGCTAAGCATGGCATCGGAGCTTTGGATATCATCCATGCAGAGAAACCTGCTCTAATCATTCTGGATATTGAATTACCCGGGATGAACAGCCTGGCCATCATTCGCGCACTGCGTTCAGAAGAAGTAAATGGAAGGATACCCGTGATCTTGATGGGGGCAAACCTGCGTGATGACGATGTATTGATTGGTCTGGAAGTTGGTTCAGATTTATGCTTGTTGGAAGCATTCCACCCCCAGGTATTTATTGCACGTGTGCGCTCTCTTATCCGCCGAACCGAGCCATTAAAAGTATTTTAATATTAAACGAACTTTAATTTGATCCTGGTTTGTATGTGTCGAGAAAAATGGAAAATTTTGCTCCCTGGTTGGGTTGACTGATCACACTGATCTTTCCGCCATGTGCTTCAACGATTGACTTGGCAATTGCCAGACCGAGCCCTGATTCTCCGTTGTGTTGCCTTGCCTTATCCCCGCGATAGAAGCGATCAAACACATGCGGTAAGTCCTCCGGGGATATACCTCTGCCATTATCAAGGACCGTAATCTCAATCTGGTCACCTGTTACTTCAGCTCCCATCAGCACTCTTCCGCCTTCAGATGTGTAGCGAAATGCATTTAGGATCAGGTTATCCAACACCTGAGATATACGCTCCACATCCACATTCACCATGGGTAGATCATCACGTGCTTCAATCTGTAAGATTAGCTTAAGTTGATCTGCTGCGACCGAGTGGCGAGCGGTTACCCTTTCCAGCAAAGCGCGTGGCGAGGTGGGTTGCTGGTCTAGTGGAAGCTCGCCCGTATCTGCCAGGGTAAGCAAACGCAAGTCATCCACCAGGCGATCGAGATGCTTGGTCTCCTGGAGCAGGATGTTATACACTTCCTGGGTTCCAGGCAATTTGTTGTCGCTCAAAGCCTCAGCATACCCTGTGATGACACTCAAGGGGGAACGCAGGTCATGGGCAATGTCTGCGGTCATTTGCTGGCGTGATTTGGTTGCACGTTCGAGGTCGAGGCTCATTTGGTTGAAAGACGTTGCCAGCTCACCGATCTCATCTTTGGAACGCACTTTGACCTGTTTGCCAAATCGTCCTTTGGCAATCTCAACGGTGGCCTCAGTCAAATCCCTCAAAGAACGTGTCATGCTAAACGCAAGCAATCCACCCAATAAGAGCGCCAATAATACTGCCACACCCGCACTAAGCAGTGTAGCGCTATTCATATTCCTGAGGAAAATCCCTTCCGGTGTATTGGAGGTAAAGCTTGGTCTCCCGGGTGTCAGGATCAACCAACCGATCTTTTGTCCGTTGAATTGCAGAGCAATGGCTCCATTCAGCACACGATTGCTTACTTTATCACCAATTTCATTGATATCCTTGCTGTAGACGATGATTTGATCCGTCCCAACCAGTGTGAGAGAGCTGTCTTGAGGAAAAGGATTGCGCATCCCATCGGGCTGGAGCAGGGGATATGTCTGAATTCTGGTAAGAGCATCCGCAACACCAGCCCATGTCCCATTAACCTGGTAAAAATAGATAAGATTCTCCGCCAGGTTTTGCTGTTCTCGGTTCATGATGAAATTATTGAATTCCGTCCGGGTGCGCTGTTGGACGATAACAGTCACCAGAATAGAGCCGGTCAGACCAACCAGCAGGAATGCCAGGGTTAGTTTTACAGCCAATGAGCGAAACATAGAAAATTATCCTTGTTCCCGGGTTGAAAACCTATAACCCGCGCCATATACTGTCTCAATATATTGTGGGGTGGAAGGATCTGGTTCTATTTTTGCCCGTAAATTGCGCACATGCACATCAATCGTTCGTTCATACCCTTCATAAGCACTCCCTTGAATACGCTCCAACAGCTCAAGTCGAGAAAATACCCTGCCAGGGGAAGCCATGAGTGAATTAAGGATGGAAAATTCAGAGGGTGTTAATTCAACAGCCTGACCATTTAATGTAGTGGTTCTACCTTCCCAATCCAGCTCAATCGCTCCAATCCGTAGGATCTCCTGGGAGGTAGCTTGCTTCTCTGCCCGGCGCAAGACTGCCCTAACCCTGGCAGTGAGTTCCCGCGGGCTGAATGGCTTGGTCACATAATCATCCGCACCCAGCTCCAGACCGAGCACCTTGTCATTTTCTTCGATTTTGGCTGTCAGGATGACCACCGGGGTGTCTGCTTCCCGATTATAGCAGCGCATAAATTCGTAACCACCCATCTCTGGCATCATCAAGTCCAGGATAATCAGGTTCGGTTTTTCATGCCGGGCGACGTACAATGCTTCCTGCCCATCATTGGCGGTCACAACATCAAATCCTTCCTGAGTAAGGTAGGATTTTAATAAATTACGCAATTCAAGTTTATCGTCAACGACCAGTATTTTCTTTGCCATAGGTGGATTTTATCATCACTCACTTGTTTCAATTAATAATTCAACCACTACTTTTTAATGAGTAGTATCCGGGGTGGTTAGTCCCGGATACCGCTCGTACTCTAAAGAGGAGGAGAAATGAAACGTATCATGCTGGGTTCAGTTTTAAGGTTCATCGAGTGGAAAGCCACCTGGCATACCTTCACCACCTCGCCTGTGTGGTCCTCCGCGACCACCCCAACCACCCATTCCAGGCATGAACATGTTGCTGCTCTTGCTAAGGATTTGGTCTGCTTGGGCTTGGGTGATCAAACCTGAGGTGACTGCCTGATTGACCGCATCTTCGTAGGCTGACTTCATGCTGGATTGGAAGGTGCTGTCATTCGTAAGGGCATACTGACCTTTCATCAGATCTGCCTGCTCCTGTGTCAGGTTCCCGTCCGTTACAGCCTGATCGATGTTTGAATAGAAAGCAGCCTGTTGAGCAGTCTTCAGCTCATCCACGCTAATTCCCAGGGCGTCTGCTAAATACGTCTCCATATCTATCCCATTCTGAGACAGCCAGCCATCCCATCGTTTGCCAAATGGTAAGGCATTTCCATCAGTAGACAGCGCATCAGCCTGGGCTTGGGTGATTAATCCTTGCGAGACAGCCTCATTCAATGCAGCTGAATATGCAGTTTCATAAGCGGTGTTCAGCTCATCCACAGGGATTCCCAAAGCATTCGCCAGGTCTTCTGTACTATATCCTCCTTTGGGTCCTCTACTGACATCCCGGTCAAATTCAGCCTGGGTTGTAGTGCCGGTAGAAGTTGTGGTCGGTGTGGCGGCTAGAACGGAATGGTAGGCTACGGCTCCAAAAGCTAACGCGACTGCCAGGGCACCCAGAACAAAAATGGATATGGTTTTTTTATGTTGCATAGATAACTCCTTTCGTGTTTTATTTTAATTTACGATCCAATTGGATCTGTTTGTAGGATAACAGGGAGATATTTAGGAATTATTAAGAAGCTATTTTGATAGGATTAGGATTTTTCTCTCAGGGAGTCCCTTCATTTCATCGGTAAGAACAATTACAGAAATTATTATTTGTGCGAATCATAACAATTTCTAAACATTCTCTGAACCTGGTCTTTACACTCTTTTTCTACAATGTAGTTGGGAAAATCGTTTAATACTAAGCAGATAAATGTTTCATATATCGTCATTTTCTTTCTGTTACTGTCATTCATGCTGTGAAAATACCGCTTATAAAAAGGAATGTATTTGCTATCATCAATACCATAGAAAGGATTTGAAACATGAAGAGAAAGAGAGTTTATTGGATTATCGGGATTGTGGTCACTATTCTGGTTGCTGGTGGGATTTATATCAAGGTCAAAGCCACGCAACAAGCCACAAACACAACACCTGTAAGGACCGGTACGGTAGCACTCGGGATTGTTACCAGCTCGATCAGCGGGTCGGGTACAGTACAGTCTCAGCAAAACGCTAGTGTTGCTTGGCAAACCAGCGGAACGGTACAGTCGGTCAATGTTACTGTCGGGCAGCTTGTGAATGAAGGTGATGAGTTGGCGTCTTTGGATCCTACCACGCTGCCAACCAGTATATTGCAGGCAAAGATTGACCTGATCAATGCTAAGGAAGCCCTTGAAGAGCTGAAGAAACCTCAGCCACTCAAAATAGCCCAAGCGCAGGAGGCACTGGATAATGCCAAACAAACCTTGGAGGATCTGCTTAATCCTTCAGAATCCACCATCTCCCAAGCGCAGCTGGCAGTAATCAACGCTCAAGATGAAGTGGACACGGCTCAAATCGGAGTGGATAGGCTACAGTATGGTCGAGGCAGCAAAGAAGCTATTACAGCTGCGCAGGCAGCCTATGTGGTAGCTCAGTCTGAGGTAGCGAGGTTGGAAGATATGTACGAGAAGGTGGGTGGCGATCCGAGTGAAGATCCAGCGAAAGCGCAGGCTTTGAGTGCCTTGGAAGCTGCAAAAACCAAGCGTGATCGAGCACTGGCAACCTTGAATTGGTATAAAGGTGAACGGTCACAGTCAGAAATTGAAACGACATTAAATGACCTGGTTGTAGCACAAGGGAATTTAGCTGATGTTAAAGAAGCATTAGAAAAGTTGCAGAACCCGTCTGAAGAAGATATGGCGCTTGCACAAGCTACTGTGGAAGATGCTCAGGACATCCTGGAAAACTTAAAGAATGGTCCGACCGATAGTGACCTGACTGTAGCAGAAACCCGGGTGATCCTGGCAGAAGCGGCAGAGGCACAGGCTACCCTGACAGCGCCTTTTACCGGGACAATCACAAGCCTTGATGTCATGCCGGGTGACATTGTAATTGCAGGCACAACGGCACTAAGAATTGACGATCTCTCCAAACTGTATATTATACTTTCGATCTCTGAACTGGATATTTCCTCAATCAAGGTCGGTCAGAATGCGACCATCACTTTTGATGCTATATCACCTGACTTGCTCAAATTAGTGCCCCGAAAACAGCTTATTTAACACACTTTTTGTCTCTTCAGGAACCTCTGGTTCTGCCAAGATCTTCTTTCCATTGAACGTCACAATTCCGGATCGTAAAGGTCGTATTAGCTTAACAAACTGTTTGATACTGATCCCGGTCTGGTACTCAATGGTCCTGCTGATCGCCAATGCAGCGAGAACAATTGTTAGATGTGCCTCAATGGCATCCCGGTTGTGATGATAGATCGGCCTTGCTCTCAGATCTGATTTTGCCATCCGGAATGTGGCTTCTATCTGAAAAAGTTGGTGGTAATAGACGATCACCTCTCCATCCGAGATATCCAGGTTGGTGACATAGCCTTTGATACCGGCGAGTGCTCTTGCTTTGTCAATCAGTTTCTGGTTAAGCTGTTTGCTCTTAGCCTTTATGGTCAAGAACTTCGTTCGGTTGGCCGGGATCTGCCCGCTAAGCGCTTTCTTCGCCTTGGCCACCTGCTTGTCGATGTTGCGGAGGTCCAGGGCTGCCCGTTTGGCACGGTACTGGTAAATCACCCGATAACCTTCCTGGCGCGTTACCATGATCTGCTCGTCGCTGAGTTCGCCAGTCTTTTGGTATTCCGCAATGTCGTAAGGCACCTTGTGCAGCCGGGAGCCAACAATATAGGTGTATCCAGTTTCTGTGAGCGATTCCAGGTTGGACGCACTGAGCATGGCTGCATCAGCTACTACGGTGACTTTAGTCAGCCCGTGCTGGGCTTGGAAGGCCTCAATGACCGGCAGGATGGT
>Ga0209253_10002330_pt1 | contig 16831 bp, 17 predicted proteins | sample FrelakmetBRP12BR_FD_187145 | JGI IMG/M metagenome (GOLD analysis project Ga0209253, IMG submission 187145) | Freshwater lake sediment microbial communities from the University of Notre Dame, USA, for methane emissions studies - BRP12 BR (SPAdes)... | ecosystem: Environmental > Aquatic >...
AACAAGGCTTATTAGCAGATGAGTTTTTTAGCGATGCGTTTACGTTTGCGAATCCAGCACCGAAACCGGCAGTAGTGTAAAAATAATTAGTTAATTATTCTTGCTAAAACTCACGAGTAATTTGTCTAGTAACGCATCATCACCCGGTGCGTCTGCCACCAACACTTTTAAGCCGAGTTGCCGCGGCAACTCGGCGATTCTTGCGTGGTTGACGCATATAGTCACATGGCGTAACCATTCCGAAGTGCCCGCTAAATCTAGCAAATAGCGCATGGCCTCAGAGCTGGTGACAATAATCGCTTGTAGCTCACCCTTCTTCCAAAGCTCAGCCAGTAAATTGGTATCAGTTTGCGGGTTGATACGTTGATAACATTCTGCAAAATAAACATTGGCACCGCGTGCGGTGAGCGTCTCTGCCATCAGCTCGCGCCCGCCCACGCCACGAAAAATAGCAATCTTCATGTTGGCAACTTCATGCATCTCGAGCAGGGCAAGCAAAGTTTCGCTATCAAAACGGGTGTGTGGGGTAAGCACATTGCGTACGCCATAATGCGCAAGTTCTTTGGCGGTTTGGTGGCCAATGGCAGCAAATTTTAAATTATCTGGAACGTTGCCATAGTGCTTAAGCACGCGCGGCATGGCGTAATTAACAGCGTTGGAGCTGATAAAAATTGCCCAATCTGTCGTTTCAAGCTGGGTAAGTTGTTGCTCAAATGTGTGATAATCTTGCAAGGGCGCAATAGCAAGCAGAGGAAACAAAACCGCTCTGCCGCCAAGGTGGGTAATGGCCTCACACAAAGCCTGCGCCTGATCAACTGGGCGGGTAACCGCAATGGAGATGCCAGTTAAAGGCTGATTTTGCATTATTTTATGTGGTCTAGTGCTGCGAGTATTTTATCTGCGCCGCGGCTGATGAGCTTATCTGCCAATGCCTTACCAACCGCCTCTGCATTGGTTGTTGGGCCACTAGCGGTTTCGCGTAAAATTTGTTTGCCATCGACGCTTGCTACAAAGCCAGTGATATTGATGGTGTCGCCATTACGCAAAGCATATGCACCTAAAGGCACGGTACAACTGCCTGCAAGCGCACGGCTCATACCGCGTTCGGCTTCTACACAAAGTTGAGTATCAACATGGTTAAGCGGAGCAAGGATATCAATTAAATCGGTGCGGTTGGCTTTAATCTCGATGCCCAGCGCGCCTTGCCCAACGGCGGGGATACTTTCTTGCGGCGAAATAAAAGCGCGAATCCTTTCACTCAAGCCTAAGCGAATTAAACCAGCTGCAGCTAGAATAATTGCAGCGTATTGGCCTTCATCTAATTTACGCAAGCGTGTTTGCAAATTGCCGCGTAACGATTCAATTTTTAAGTGCGGAAAACGGGCGCTTAATTGGCTTTGGCGGCGCAAGCTGGAAGTGCCAACTACGCTGCCGTGCGGCAAGTTTTCTAATGATGTAAATTCGTTCGACACAAACGCATCGCGTGCGTCTTCGCGCTCGCCCGTTGCCGCCATGGCAAAACCTTCTGGCAAGTTCATCGGCACGTCCTTCATGCTATGTACGGCTAAGTCAGCACTGCCTTTTTCTAGTGCTGTTTCTAGTTCCTTTACAAATAAGCCTTTGCCGCCGATACGTGCCAGAGGTGAATCCAAGATTTGGTCGCCGGTGGTTGTCATACCTAAAATACTAACTTCACAGCTTGGATAGAGCGCCTGCAAGCGCGCCTGAATATGTTTGGCTTGCCACATGGCAAGCGCACTTTCGCGTGAGGCGATAACCAATTTCTTCGGAGAATTTTTCATAATGGGTGATTTTATCACACGTAAAGTTTACAAACTGTTACAAAAGTTGAGGGTTTTTTAGGTTAAGCTAAACCGTTGTAAGTGTTAAAAACCCAATTAATTTTTGGATATTTTTTAGTTAACTATTTGTTTTAACTCTGCTTTTAGGGGAATTATATGCAATATCAAATCGATATTTTTGTCACATCATTAAACCAATTTTGGTTACAGTTGGTTAACTTCGTGCCTAAATTGTTGGCAGTGTTAGTAATTTTATTTTTTGGCTGGCTACTGGCAAAACTTGCTAGAAAAGCGGTAAAACGCTTGTTGGAGCTTACACAATTCGATAAATTTGCGCAAAAATCTGGCTTGGAAGCATTTATGATTCATGGTAATTTTAGTTTGACACTAAGTGGCATCATCAGTCAGCTGGTGTATTGGTTAGTGATTATTCTATTTATTATCACAGGTGCGAATACACTAGGCTTGAGCGAAGTGGCAGTATTGCTACACCAATTGGCGAGCTATCTGCCGCGTATTATCGTGGCGATTCTGGTAGTGATTTTTGGTACTTTATTGGCACGCTTTGTGAATCGTTTGATATTCGCCTGGCTTTACAGCATTAAATTTTCGCACGCGCTTACAGTAAGCACTTCTGCCGAATACGGCATACAAATTTTGGCCGTGTTTGTGGCGCTGGAGCAGTTGGGCATTGGCATGCAGCTTATTTATTCATTATTTGTGATTGTATTTGGAGCGTTTTTTCTGGCATTAGCGATCGCCTTCGGCTTAGGCGGAAAAGACTGGGCGGCCAAGATTATTGAAGATTACGAGCGCAATAAAAATAAGTAACTTATATTTTTTCTAGGATTCGCGTACTAAATGTTGCTGGCGTCTGCTAATGGCAATGGTTTCAGGAATGCCTTTTAGTATGGCAACCCATTGTTGTTCGTTATCTTGATTAAGGCGTTTTTCGTAGCCTGAGATAAATTGTGGTGCTACTAAGCAATTGCGATGCAGGCGTATAAATCGCTCACCAAATTCTGTTTCGAGATGGGTGAGCGATTCTTCTACTAAGTATTCACGTTCTGCGGTGCGCACGGTGATGTATTTCAGTTCAGCCCGCAAATAAATAATCGTTTCGACCGGCACTAGCAATACACGCCCACGCTCATGAATGCTTAGATGAGTGCGAATTTTTTGTAGTGGTCTTAGTGCATCTAATTGTTTAGGCTTTAATGCATGCGCCTTATTTATTGCGGTCTGCAGGCGATCTAACCGAATTGGCTTTAGCAAATAATCAATGGCGTTTAAGTCAAAGGCTTTTACTGCATAGGCATCAAAAGCAGTGGTGAAAATAATATGTGGTTTTGGCTCAAGTTTTTGTGCGTGCTGTGCCGCCTCAATGCCATCCATCAGAGGCATGCGAATGTCCAGCAGCAATAAGTCTGGCTTAGTTTGCTGTGCTAAATCAATCGCTTCTTTGCCATTTTTGGCTTCTGCCACCACCGCTACATTTTCAATATCAGTCAATAAATCGCGCATGCGATTGCGCGCGGGTGCTTCGTCGTCAGCGATTAAAATCTTGAGTACTGACATAGCCTATATTCCAAATGGAATGCGAATATGTACTTCATAACGGTTATTTTTGGCTTCGGTTTTAACTGAGCTTTCTAAATCAAAATGCAATTTTAAACGCTCCTTAATGTTTTTTAGCGCCATTTTATTACCCGTATGGTGATTACTTTGAGAAGCGTAAGGATTGTTGATGATGATGTGCAGCTCTTTATGTTTAGTGTAGATTTTAACGATAATTTCACCGCCTTCAGGCATTGGCTCGATGCCGTGATACACTGCATTTTCTAGCAGAGGCTGTAAAATCAGTGGCGGAATTATTGCGTCAGATGGCATATCGTCTATCTGCCAAGAGATTTTTAGGCGATCTTCCAAGCGCAGTTTTTCTAAATCCAGATACTGATGACACAAGCCAATTTCCTGCGCCAGCGGCACCAAATCGCGATTCTCGCTCATCAGCACACGGAATAAGTCCGCCATGTCTTCTAGCGCGGTTTCAGCGCGTTTGGGTTGACTGCGAATGAGTGACAGCACAGCGTTGATGCTGTTGAACAAAAAATGTGGGCGTATGCGCGCTTGCAAAGCTTGCAGACGCGCCTCGGCTATGGCCGGCGAATAAGCACGCTCTTGCAGATAAAAATAATACAGCACAATGCCTGTGACAATGGCTGTAAGCAAGTATGCGCGGTAAATCTCGGTGGTAGAGTCAAATGCAAATAAGCGATTGATAAACAGATAAACCAGACTGATGAATGCAATTTCTAACACAACAATTGCAATAATGCCTTGCCAATATTTAAGTTGTTTTAAAATGGGGTAAAGTCCATACAGTCCTAACATGCTGAGTAATAAAATAGGTTGCACGAGCGCAGATAGCTGAGCCAGTAAAGGAAAAAATTCGTTGAGTTGATTGCTGAGTAAAATGGCGGCCATTACCGCTAATAGGTTCACAATCAGCAGAATTCGTAGATGAATGCCAAGATTATGTAGATTAGGAAGGCGACTATTTTTGCGCACAGCGTATACTTCGTTATAATATTGCGATAAGTATATTATTATTAAAGTAATTTTTACAATAAACTGATTAATATAAACATAATAAATAAAGCGATTTAGTGTGCAAAAAAACTCTTTAAATAAAAAAGCCGAAAGTTGGTCAGGGCGCTTTAGTGAGCCTGTGGCTGAACTGGTCAAAAAATATACCGCTTCGGTTGGATTTGATAAGCGCTTAGCCGAATTTGATATTCAAGGCTCGCTCGCTCATGCGCAAATGCTAGGTGTACAAGGCATTATTAGTAAAAATGACGTAAGCGCGATTGAAAGAGGCTTGGCTGAGATTTTGGCAGAAATTCAAGCGGGCAAGTTTGAATGGTTGCTGGATTTAGAAGATGTGCATTTAAACATCGAAAAACGCTTAACTGATAAAATTGGCGATGCAGGTAAGCGCTTACATACAGGCAGAAGCCGCAACGACCAAGTGGCAACAGATGTGCGGCTTTGGTTACGCGCAACTAGCGATGATGTGCTAGCAGGAATTAAAAAGCTGCAAAGTTCTGTTTTGGAACTAGCAGAAGAACACACTGAAACTATCATGCCTGGGTTCACTCATTTACAAGTGGCGCAGCCTGTTACATTTGGCCACCATTTGATGGCGTATTTTGAAATGCTGAAACGAGATGCCGAGCGCTTTGCAGATTGCAGAAAACGTATTAATAAATTGCCGTTAGGCGCGGCGGCGCTCGCAGGTACGAGTTACCCGATTAACCGTGAAATGGTTGCAAAAACGTTGGGTTTTGACGGTGTGTGTGAAAATTCGCTGGATGCGGTTTCAGATCGCGATTTTGCGATTGAATTTACTGCCGCCGCTTCAATTTTAATGACACATTTATCGCGTTTTTCAGAAGAGCTGATTTTATGGTCTTCACCACGCTTTGCATTTATTGATATTGCAGATCGCTTCTGTACGGGCTCATCGATTATGCCGCAAAAGAAAAATCCGGATGTGCCCGAGCTGGTGCGTGGCAAAACAGGCCGTATTTATGGACATTTGACTGCTTTGCTGACGTTGATGAAAGGTCAGCCGCTTGCCTACAACAAAGACAATCAAGAAGATAAAGAGCCGCTATTTGACACTGCTGATACGCTATTAGTCACCCTAGAGATTTACTCAGACATGTTGCGCGGCATCGTTGTTAACAAAGCTAATATGCGTCAAGCCGCGCTGGAAGGTTTCGCAACAGCGACAGATTTGGCCGATTATTTAGTGAAAAAAGGTATGCCATTCCGCGATGCACATGAGGCAGTGGCGTTGGCGGTGAAACATGCCGTGAAAAAAAGCTGTGATTTGGCCGATTTACCTTTGAAAGAGCTGCAACAATTTAGCAATCATATTGCTGAGGATGTGTATAAAGTATTGACGCTAGAGGGCTCTGTAGGGAGCCGCAACCACATTGGCGGCACCGCGCCAAGCCAAGTAAAACAAGCAATTGCGCGCGCCCGTAAAATTATAAGTTAGCTAAAGTCACTGTCTTGAAGCTAAATTCCATTTTAGTTTTTTTGCTTACGCTGATATTGAGTAGTAATTCCCTCGCCATTTCTGGTGATTCACCTACTTTAGATAATCAATTACAAGATTTGTCATTTCAAAGTTCGGAATCACCAGACAGCATGACTTGGCCAATGTTGCCGGGTGAAAGCTTAAATGATGTTGCACGTTTGTTTTATCCTAAAAATAAAGCCATGCAGCGGCGGTTTATTTTCAAAACATTGCGACTAAGTGCAGAGACTCAGCCAAATCTAAATGCGGCGGATCGTTTTGAAACGCCAACGTTGTTGGTGATTCCTACTCTAAAATCTCTTTCAAATAGTACGCGAGCTATTAGTAAATCTGGGCGAGTAAAAGCCAAAAAACAAAATTTGAAAATGAGTTATGATTTAGAACAAGTGCCAGCAAAATTAATGCAGGAGTACGAATCATTATTAAGTAAAAACGCGTTTTTGAAAGAAGAATTAGCCAAGTTAAATGAAAAATTAGTTTTCTTACAGGCAAAATTTAATGAGTTGAAGTTGTCTTTTGATAAGACTCTTAGTTTGCCAAGTAATAACTTGCCGGCAAGTAATCAGCCATCTAAAAAAATATTTAAGAATCTAAATAAGCCTATAGATATTAATTCACAAGTAAATACGTCAAAGCCAGCTTTAGATTCGCTTCTGGATACTATAAATAATAATTTATCGATGGCTATTTTAGCCTTATGTTTATTGACGGTTCTAGGCATTTATTTGCTTAAGAAATATCAGAGAAATATGCTGGATAAAATTAGTTTTGTTGCAACTAAAATGCAGGCAAGCGTGGCGGATTTGGGTGGATATTTTCAAGCTACTAAAACAATCAGCGACGAAGCTTTAAAGACCGTACAGCAAACAAAGACTTCTAATGAAGCACAAGTAAGACTAGATGCAACGCTAGAAGAGGCTAAGTTATTGACGAGCATAAATCGTTACAATGATGCGATTGCACATCTAAAAATGACGATAGAGTCGCAGCCGAAAGTCTCAATTAATCATTGGCTGTACTTGCTGGAGCTTTTTAGAAAGCTGAATTTACAGGAGGAGTTTGAGCAATATGCCGCAAGCATGCATCAAACTTTTAATATAATGACGCCGCTTTGGAGCGTCACAGAAGTCGCAATATATGTACCGCAAAGCTTGGAAGAATTTCCACATATTATGGATAGGCTTTATAGCGCGTGGCCTGATGATTCGACTGCGGAGTATTTACGTAATTTAATTATTGATAACCGCGGCGGCGAGCGCTCCGGTTTTGGTGACGAAGTGATCAGCGAGATTTTAATGTTGATTACACTGTTAGAAACGCGCAAAGATTTTGATTAATCTAAAAAAGTTTGCAGTAAATCATTCAGGTAACGCTGGCCAAGAAATGTAGGCTTAATAGTTTGTAGATTTTCAGCGATTAAGCCTTTTTTAGATGCTTCTGCAATCCGCATGGATATTGCCTCCCAGGGCATACCGGTACGCTCTTGAAATAGTTTTTTTTCGAAACCGCTCGTTAATCGCAGCGCATTCATCATAAATTCAAAACCCAAATCAGCTTGCGCAATCATCCCAGTGTTATCTACAGCATTGCCTTTCTCAACGTTTTCCATAAACGCATTTGGGTGCTTGTAGCGCGTTTCACGAGTGATTTTATCGTGAAAACTCAACTTAGAATGTGCACCCGCACCAATGCCCAAATAATCGCCAAATTGCCAATAATTGACATTATGCCGCGCCTGACCTTTGGGCTTACTAAAAGCCGAAGTTTCATAGTGCTCATAGCCATGTTCTGCCAATAAAGCTTCAATTTGTTCTTGCATGTCAGCGCTTACATCATCATTTGGCAAGCTAGGTGGCGTGCGGTAAAACGGCGTGTTGGGTTCTAAAGTTAAATGGTAAAAAGAGAGGTGATCTGGGTTAAGCGCAACCGCTTGTTTTGCATCTTGCAGTGCATGGGTTAGCGTTTGATTAGGCAACCCATACATTACGTCAAAATTCACACGTTCAAACGTATTCAGTGCCAATTCGGCCGCTTGTATCGCTTGTTTGTCATCGTGAATGCGGCCGAGCGCGCGTAAATAATCCGCATTAAAACTTTGTATGCCAAGTGAAATACGATTCACCCCCGCTTGCTTGTAACCCTTAAAATGTGTTGTATCAACCGTACCAGGATTAGCTTCTAGTGTGACTTCTGCGTCATAATCCAGCGGCGTGAGCATACGCACAGCACCTAAAATTTCATCTATGGAATCTGCTGAAAACAAACTCGGTGAACCGCCGCCAAAAAATACGCTTTTAATTTTACGCCCATAAACACGCGGCACAGATTGTTCAAGGTCGGAAATTAAAGCAGCAACATAGCGCTTTTCAGGAATCTCATGACGTGATTCATGCGAATTAAAATCACAATAGGGACATTTTTTGACGCACCACGGAATATGAATGTAAAGTGATAGCGGCGGCGGGGTCTTTAGGCCGGAAAGTGTTGCTTCGCCTAGAATGGGTGAGCTGGTGTTAATAGGCTTGGTAGGCACATTAAAGCTTGCCTCGGACTTAAAACCAAACTGGACCTTAATTGGGATAACTTTTTTCAATAGCAGCTTTTGATTTTTGATAAGGGTTTACAAGTTGATCAATTAGGTGATGTAAAGCCTCACGCATTTGTGTTTCTGACACTTCCAGCAATAAGCCATCTTCCAACGCGTCTTGGGTGATTTGTTTTATTTCTTCGAAATTTTCGCGCATGACCTTGATTTTTTCGGTGCAAGAAACAACGCTTCCGTCATCTCGCAGCCAGATTGGTAGAGATTTCATGTTTGTATAACCTTTAATTTTTTAATGAGTTGCTGCAATGCCTGTCCACGATGACTAATTTGATTTTTATCCTCTGGGCTAAGTTCCGCACCGGTTTTGCCTGAAGCTGCATCTAAAAATAAAGGATCATAACCAAAACCGCCAGTGCCGCGTGGCGCGGTTAAAATTTCGCCTGACCAAATGCCCTCTGCAATGATGGGTTGTGGGTCATTAGGGCTGCGCACTAGCACAATTGCGCAGTAATAATAGGCCGCGCGGTTGTTTACGTTTTTTAGTGCATTTAAAAGTGTTTGATTATTTCTTTCATCCTGATTAATTATTGAAAGGTCTGGTTCGCTGCCAGACATATTCGAAAACCGTGCAGAGTGCACACCCGGCTTGCCCCCCAGAGCATCCACGCAAATACCGGAATCATCTGCTATTGCTGGTAAGTTAGAATGCAAACTGGCATGGCGTGCCTTGGCCAATGCATTTTCAATAAAAGTGCAATGCGGTTCTTCTGCTTCGGCAATTTTAAATACCGACTGCGGAATCACTTCTATATCCAGAGGTGCTAAAAGTGTTTGAATTTCACGCAGTTTGCCTGCATTGCCGCTGGCAATAACGAGTTTTTCAATCATTTACTTTTTTAAAGCATTTAGTTGTTTAGTCAATAATTCACCAATACCGCTTTGCGCCAAATCCAGCATGGCATTCATGGCTGCTTTATCAAAAGGCTCGCCTTCGGCTGTGCCCTGAATTTCAACAAAGCCGCCGTCAGTTGTCATGACTACATTCATGTCGGTATCGCAATCCGAGTCTTCAATGTAGTCTAAATCCAGCACAGGCGCACCTTTGTACACACCAACCGAAATCGCTGCTACTGCTTGTTTGAGTGGATTTTCAGTAATCAGATTTTTTGTTAAAAGGTAGGAAATTGCATCATGCAGCGCCACGTAGGCGCCGGTAATACTGGCAGTGCGTGTTCCGCCATCGGCCTGAATCACATCGCAATCTAAATGAATACTACGCTCACCTAATTTTTCTAAATCGATAACAGCACGTAAACTGCGGCCAATAAGACGCTGAATTTCCTGCGTGCGGCCAGATTGCTTTCCTTTGGCGGCTTCTCTATCCATGCGGGTGCCAGTGCTTCGTGGCAACATGCCATATTCTGCAGTTACCCAGCCTTGCCCTTTGCCTTTCAAGAAGCTAGGTACTTTTTCTTCTACACTGGCTGTGCAAAGTACTTGTGTATCTCCAAATTTAATTAATACTGAGCCTTCAGCATGTTTGGTGTAATGGCGGATAATTTCAATATCGCGCAGTTGGTTATTGGCGCGCTGGCTGGGACGTTGATTGGCTTGCATGTAATTGGCTTCGTAGAAAAAAGCCAATTATAAGCGAAGCATAAAGTATGATGAATTTAAATTTTGGGTTTTTGTTGCGTTTTATTTAGTGCGTTTTGAATTGCTGCAATGGTATTTTCGATATCGTCATCCGAAAGTTCAAGCGGATCAGACCCGTCAATATTTTGATGTGTAACGGGATTCATAATGGTCGTGGTTTCGCCTAAAGGCATCAGTTGTGTTGAAACCATGGCCTGTCCTGTTAGGCGGTCGCCCCATTGCAAGCCAATCACGCTCATGTTGTCGCCTCTTTCATCGCTGGCAAATTCGGCGCTGTCCATGAGTTGAGTGGTTGCTTCGGTAATATTAGCATTTTGCTGAATGATTTCTTTGATCTGCTGATCGCTAATCACGCCCCACACACCGTCCGTACACAATATTACCGTATCACCCTCTAATAATTCATGCCTATCGGCCAAATCAATTTGAGGCGGGTTTTCGCCACCTAAACAATTATAGATTTTGTTTTTGTAGGGGTGTGTTGCCATTTCTTCTTTGCTGATCATGCCCTTGTTGTAAAGCGACTGTACTACAGAATGATCTTCGGTGCGGAACAGCAAATGCCCGCCACGAAAATGATAAAGTCGCGAATCGCCAACATGGGCGCAATACAAATAACCGCGCTGGATAATAGCAGTAACAATCGTGGTGCGTGGAGATTCGATCAGGTCTTCGGTTTGCGTTACATTTTCGATCATATCGTGTACTTGCTGAATGTGATCGATTAAAAATTTTGCTGGGCTACTTAATGCTGGCATGGCCAAGCGTTGAAATGCATCGGTAAGTGTTTTAACCGCCAGCTGCGCAGCAATTTCTCCATTTCTGTGGCCGCCCATGCCATCGGCTAGAACCAGCAATAGGGCATCTTTGCTATACGAATAGGCAAGTCTATCCTGATTATATTGCCTAGGGCCCTGGCGACTATTTTGATAAATAGTGAATTTCATTTAATTTTTTTGTATTTATTTTATAGCGGTTTATTTAGTACATGCTTAATTTTATGTACTAAACTCGGTTTTTTCACTCTTATTGGCGGCACGTTTTCCAGCAAAGTTTTTTGTAGCGAAAATACGCTTTGAGGTCTTTCTAGGTAATCCAATTTTAAGCAATTATCGATAATAGTAAGCAGCTCTTCTGTATAAATACCTTTTCCCACTTTTACTGCTGGCACTAATGAATCACCTTTTGCACGCAGATTTGCAGCAACAGGCGCAGATCTGACTAAACAGGAATACATGCTGGCACCCACGCTATAAATATCGCTCCAAGGACCTAATTGTTTACGCTCGAAATATTGTTCAGGTGGTGCAAAACCAGGTGTATAGCTCGGTGATAGTTTGGATTGCACTTGCGTAAGCGTTTGTCTGGCTGAGCCAAAATCCAGTAATACAGGTGAGCCATCCAGGCGAATATAAATGTTGGCTGGCTTGATATCCAAATGCAGCAGCTTTTGTGCGTGTACTTCGCGCAGGCCGTTAAGTAACTCGCCAAAGACGCGTCGTACAAATTTCTCGTTCACAGGGTCTTGCTGAGAAAGTATAAAATCCTGCAGTGATTTACCGCGCTCGTACTGCATTACCATGTAAACGGTGTTGTTCTCTCTAAAAAAATTGATCACGCGCACAATATTTTTATGATCAATTTTTGCCAATGCCAAACCTTCTTCAAAAAAGCACTTGAGTCCATGCTTAAAGGTAGCAGCATCATCATCTGTGCCCAATAGCACGGTGGCGCCTTCTTCGCGTAGCGCTAGGCCAGTAGGCATGTATTCTTTGATGGCAACCGTGTTTTTGTTTAAATCTTGAGCAAGGTATACAAAGCTAAAGCCGCCCGTGCTTAAGACTTTGGTAATAATATAGTCTTGCAGCATGTAGCCAATTGGTAGAGCTTGATTTTTACTGGTAGCCATCTATTAATCTAAATTTGTAAACAATTGAGGATATTCTCGCATAAAATCATAGGGGTTTGATACAATTATCATAAATTACTTTAAGAAAGCAAGCTATGGCTTTAAGCATGACAGGTTATGCGTCGCAAGAATACAACACTTCTAGTGGTGTCTTGTTGATTGAACTGAGGTCAGTCAATCATCGTTATCTTGAGCTGCAACTTAAATTGGATGACAATTTGCGCGTTTTTGAAGCCACTGTGCGTGAACTTATTCAGGCAAAATTAGGGCGTGGTAAAGTGGATTGCCGCCTTAGTTTAGTGCGCGATTTCGCCGCCAGAAGAGCGCCACAGCTTAATCACACGGTTTTGCAGCAAATCGCAGAGAACGCAAAAACAGCCGCACAATACTTTCCACATACGCAGCCCGTGAATATGTTGGAGATATTGCAAATGCCGGGTGTGACGACGATGGAGGCATTAGACACAGATGCGCTAGAAGTTGATTTAAAAACCACTTTAAATAATGTGCTGCAAGATTTAATTGAGGCGAAAGCACGCGAAGGCGCCAAGCTAAAAGCTATTATTTTGGCACGTTTGCAAGAAATTGAGCATTTGGTGGCAAAAGTTAAACCCATGATGCCGGAGCTAATTAAGCAGTATCAAGAAAAGCTCACAGCTAAACTAAATGAAGCTAATAGCAGTAACGATGACGAGCGTATTCGCCAAGAAATCGTGCTGTTTGCGCAACGTATTGACGTTGATGAAGAATTAGTGCGGCTAAGCAGCCATATTGAGGAAGTAAAACGTATTTTAAATGCATCTGCCGCAGCGGGTAAACGGCTGGATTTTTTAATGCAGGAAATGAATCGCGAGGCAAATACATTAGGCTCAAAGTCGGTAGCGATTGAAACCAGTCAAATTTCGATGGAACTGAAAGTGTTGATAGAACAAATGCGTGAGCAGATTCAAAATATTGAATAGTAATTCAATTTGATTGCCAGTTTTTAGTGCATATACTAAGCATTTTCCTAGTATTGGTCGTCAAAATGCACCAGTAATGTGCAAAATATTAAAATCCTAAGGCATTAATATAATAACCAATTGATTTATAACAATAAATAAATTGGTATGCGGCTTGCTTAAGCTTTATTAAATTTATAAAGATTTAAGTTATGCAAAAATCAGCCTCACAGTTTTTTGATGAAATGCAGCTGAATGCTACCGATGTTCGTGGTATTTATTCTGCTTACAATAAATGGTTGCAAAATGTGCCTCATCAGCAACTTTCAACTAAGCGCGCTGAAGCAGAAGTATTGTTTCGTCGCGTTGGAATTACCTTCAACGTGTATGGCGAGGAAGATGGTGCTGAGCGCCTGATTCCATTCGATGTTATTCCGCGTTTAATTTCGGCCAAAGAATGGTCGCATTTGTCGGCAGGTGCTATTCAGCGTGTGCGTGCGCTCAATATGTTTTTGCATGATATCTATCACAAGCAAGAAATCATTCATGCCGGTATTGTACCAGCCAGCATTTTAGCAAACTCACAATACAGGCCAGAAATGTTTGGTGTTGATTTACCAAATCAAATTTATGCGCATATTGCCGGGATTGATTTAGTGCGTACTAGTGAATCACAATTTTATGTATTAGAAGATAATTTGCGCACTCCTTCGGGCGTTTCTTATATGCTTGAAGATCGCAAAATGATGATGCGGCTTTTTCCAGAGTTATTCCGTCGTTATTCTATAGCGCCAGTAGAGCATTACCCGCAGGTGTTATTAAATAATCTTCGTGCAGTAGCTCAACCAGGCATACAAGATCCAACGGTGGTTTTACTATCTCCAGGAGCTTATAACAGCGCTTATTTTGAACATGCTTTTATCGCACAGCAAATGGGTATTGAGCTAGTAGAAGGCCAGGATTTGTTTGTCCGCAATAACGCTGTCTATATGCGTACCACGCAAGGCCCGCAACGTGTAGACGTAATTTACAGACGTATCGATGATGATTACTTAGATCCGCTAGCATTTAATGCTAATTCAATGCTGGGGGTACCTGGCTTGCTCTCAGTTTATAGAAACGGCGGAGTGACTTTAGCAAATGCAGTAGGCACGGGCGTGGCTGATGATAAAGCGACTTATATTCATGTGCCAGCCATGATTAAGTTTTACTTGGACGAAACTCCGATTTTAGAAAACGTACCAACTTATGAGTTGAGTAAAGAAGAAGATTTGCAGTACACGCTCGCACATTTGGATGAACTAGTGGTGAAAGAAGTACAAGGCTCAGGCGGATATGGCATGTTGGTTGGGCCGGCAGCAAGTAAAAACGAACTTGAAGAGTTCCGTCTCCGCATCATATCTAGTCCCTCTAGCTACATTGCACAGCCTACGCTTGCGCTATCAACCTGCCCAACCCTGGTTGAAAAAGGCATCGCGCCGCGCCATGTCGATTTAAGACCTTTTGTGCTTTCAGGTAAAACTGTGACTCTTGTACCCGGTGCGCTGTGTCGTGTAGCCTTAAAAGAAGGTTCGCTAGTTGTCAACTCATCGCAAGGTGGAGGCACTAAAGATACTTGGGTACTTGAAGGTGAGCTAGAGAATTTGACGCAACAATTAACTAAGGTAAAACAAACTAAAACTAGCAAAGTTGAAGAGCCTGTATGCTAAGTCGGACGGCCGATCATCTTTATTGGATGGCGCGCTCGATCGAGCGCGCTGAGAATATGGCGCGCGTGTTGGATGTTACATATAACATGTCCCTAGTACCAAATGCTGCAGAAAGTGAAGCTGCACTATGGCTGCCTGCTTTAGAAATTTCTGGCAATGTGGAAGCTTATGAGCGTGAATATGAAGAATATTCAGCGGCTGACGTGATTCATTATTTGGCAATGGATATGAATAATCCATCTAGTATTTACAGCGCATTACGCAGTGCGCGCGAGAATGCTCATGCGGTGCGCGTAGCAATGACCTCTGAAACATGGGAAAACATCAATGCGTTATGGTTGGAATTTGGTCAATTTACTGAGCAGGACTTCACAAAAGGCGGTCTTCGCGAATTTTGCGACTGGGTAAAAGCTCGATCTCATTTATTTAGGGGAGTTTGCTTTGGTACTATGCTGCGTGACGATGCCTTTAACTTTGTCCGCTTGGGCACGTTTATTGAACGTGCGGATAATACGGCGCGTTTGCTTGACGTGAAATATCATTTGCTGTTACCCACTCAGGAGGAAGTGGGTGGGGCTGTAGATTATTATGAGTGGAGCGCGGTGCTTCGTTCTGTATCGGCTTTTCAGGCCTATCAGAAAATATTCAGTGATACGATTGTACCGTGGCGAGTAGCGGAACTATTGGTGCTGCGTTGTGATATGCCACGCTCATTGCACGCTTGCTTTGATGAAATCACTCCAATTTTAGAACAGCTTTCTGGCGTACGTTCGAGCGAATCTAGAAGGTTGGCAGGAGAGTTACATGCTAAATTGCACTATGGAAAAATGAATGATATTTTCCAAAATGGCTTGCATGAATTCTTGAGTGATTTTATTGAATCTAATAATTTACTTGGAACAGAAATTCAGCGTACTTTTCTAAACGCAGCAGTGAATTAATATGTTACTAAGTATTGAGCACCATACCCGCTACCTTTACAGTGAACCAGTTAATTATACTATTCAGCAATTACGGCTAACGCCTCAAAATGGCTTTGGTCAGCACGTAAAACGCTGGGATATTAAAGTCAATGGGAATCTGCACGCAGTTGAAGATTCTTACGGAAATACTACGCATACTATGGTGGTGGATACGCCACATACAGAGATTATTATTATTGCTTATGGTGAGGTTGAAACAGGGTTAGCAACTAATATTCCTGAGCAAAGTGTGGCGCAAGAAAATACCCTGCCATTATCGATTTATTTACGGGATACACCTCTCACTGCTAGCGATGGTGCGATACGTGCGTTTGCCAAGCAGTACCAAGTGTCATCCCGTTCTCAGAACATGGCATTGGAAGAGATGATGCACGACCTGCTTGCCCGCGTGAGTTACATAAAAGGGGTGACAGAGGTAACGACGTCAGCCATTGAGGCATTTCAGCTTGGACAAGGTGTTTGCCAAGATCATGCGCATGTATTCATTGCATGCTGTCGCAGCATAGGCTTACCAGCGCGTTATGTAAGTGGTTACTTATTTACCGAAGATGGCAGCTTAATGCAAACCCATGCCTGGGCCGATATTTGGCTGCAAGAAGAAGGCTGGCAAAGTTTTGATGTATCAAATGGCTGCCGCACCTATGGGGTTCATGTCAGATTGGCTGCAGGTTTAGATTACCGTAGCGCAAGCCCTGTAACAGGCATGCGTTCTGGCGGTGGAGTAGAAGGCATGGCGACCAGTGTAGTGGTTAATCAGGCAGGTGCGCCAATAAACCAACAACGACATATTAACCAAATGGAACTCATTAAACAAGCCGAATTACTTAGACAAGCACAACAAGCGCAGCAATAAATATGTCATTTAACTCATTAAAATTCGATCGCCACGGCGATAAAGAACACTCCTTATTTTTCGAGGAAAACCTAATTCGCTTGTTAGAAGAGCGCGATAGGCTGGGTTTAACTTCGATGATTCACGAAATCGACGCGTTGATGATTACGGTAGACCCAGAAAATTCGATTGAATATGTTGCTGAGCTGGCATTAATGACGCCATATCATTATTTGGTGACATTAGAGACTGAAAAGCACTGGACGCACGTTTTACGTATTGATTTAAATTCACCTGACATATTATTGCGTGAGGTGAAAGACCCTAACTTTAGAGGGATTTT
>Ga0209253_10002331_pt1 | contig 16831 bp, 9 predicted proteins | sample FrelakmetBRP12BR_FD_187145 | JGI IMG/M metagenome (GOLD analysis project Ga0209253, IMG submission 187145) | Freshwater lake sediment microbial communities from the University of Notre Dame, USA, for methane emissions studies - BRP12 BR (SPAdes)... | ecosystem: Environmental > Aquatic >...
TCATTCTTCCCTAGCCGGCCCCAATCTGCTTCTGCCAAGAGGGAGCGAGCCTCGTCAAGTGCGTGAGGGTCGCGCAGTTCGAAGAGGGTCGTTGCCAGATCGAGACGCACCTTCAGCGTCCACCGCGAGTACCGGCCGTACTCCTCCGTCAGTTCCATGATGAGAGCCCGATGACCCTCGAGCAAGCGACGGGGTTCGCTCCCCGTCTCCTTGAGTCGCCTAAGCTCGGTCTCCCAGTGGCGGATTCTGTGCCTACGGTGGTACCGGTCCTCGGCAGGCGAAAGCCCTAATAGGACCGCAGTGCAGCTCGGTCGAACTCCGGTATCTAGTTCCTCCGCTCCCGTCTCCACAGCTTGCGCGAAGTCGACGTATCGGAGGCCTTCCTCCACCGGTGCAATGGCCATGCGATGGAACGACCCCCACATTCGCTCATCTGCGCCAGGCGATTCCGGCGCCTCGATCCACGAGCGGCTCGCCCTCGCCCAGTTCCTGAAGTGCTCTTCGAGGACCTTTGTGAGGTGAACCCACCGAGAGCACCGTATCGCCATTTCCCTTGCCTCAGGCGAGTCGTGCAGGAGTCTCAGAATGTCGGAGAAGGCACGGAGGTACTCGGCAGCCTGGAGGCCACCTGCGGTGAGGCGGCCGGTGGGAGAGCGCCCCGAGAGCCCCTCCGCGACTGCCTGCGCGAACGCCTCAGGAGAGGCAAGAGCCACATCGTCGGCGTGCTGAGCGAGCAAATGCCATTCCTTCCAGTCCGAGCCTTCTTCCGCAGACTCCTGGTGGGAGGCGTGCTGGGCATGCACGAACTCCTGGAACGCGGAGTCGCTGCGCGCCTCGGAGGAGAGGAGGAGGTAGCTCTCGCACGCGGCATACGCATTTGAGTCGTGCTTGGGAGAGGGCACCTCACGATCCGACAACCGAATCTCGAGCCGCGCGGCGGGTCCGAACAGTTGGTGGTCGGTAGGGAAGCGTGCCAGATCCATGGATCTGAGTGGGGCGGCGAGATCACGCACCTCCTTGGCACCAGCATCGAGGAAGGTGCATACGTGCGCGAACTCCAAGGCACCCAGCACGTCAAGCAGATCGACAATCGGCTCGCCGGCCAAGGGAATCCACTCGCCTCGGTTGTATAGGCAGGCGACTCGGTCTACCTCGGCCCTCAGCCAATCCGGATGGAGAAGCCAATCCGGGATCCTCTGCTCCTGACCGGGCGAGTAGACATCCTCAGGAAGATACGTCCCAACCACACGTCGAAGGGCGAGCTCGGTGGCGGCGCTCACAGGGCGGCCTCCACGCGCTGAAGCGGAAGGAGGTACTCAGGCGAACGTGGTTTGCAGATGCTACGGTGATCCTCGGCCTCAACAGGGTCCAACCATGGGTCATCACCGAATGCCTCTTGCACCACTACCTTGTCGTTCTCCGCGTGCAACACCTTGGCGATGAAGGGATCGGGCGGCATTCCAGCGCCTCGCCTCTTCAAGAGCGTGTTTCGGGTGTCGCCTTCCAGATTCCGAAGCGCCTCGCTTCCTGGTTTGACGTCTTCGAGCGACCGGAAGTGGATGGCCAGCAGCCGTGCGACAGTCCCGCCTCCTGGAAGCCAGTCAAGCCCCAAACCTGACGTGAGCATGCGCACAATGTCCGAGCCCTTGTGGGCCGGCGCGAAGAGCAGCAGGCGAACCGCGGAAACGCGAACTGTCATGAGCGGGTTCTTCTCAAGCTCCAACAGGGCCCTCCGCACGACCACTGCGCCCATCGAATGCGCACATACGAGCACCCTCGAGAATGTCCCCCGCGGCTTGAAGACGACGACGCCCTCCTCGAGGCTCGGCTGAATCAGGTGCCGGTCCGGCTCAACGAGCAAGTCGCGAGCGAACTGCTGGAATTTCGCTGCGCAGAAAGCAGTGCTGTGCTCGCGGCTGGGGTAGCCGAAGAAGAAGACATCCCACCCGGCGAGCGCGGACGATGTTCGCACCAAGCCCGGAAACCCGCCCCAAGTGTCAACTGCCGTTCCCCCCCAGCCATGCACAAAGACGACCGCTCCCTTGGTCTCCTCTTGACTGTGAAGCATGACGCGGCTTCCGCGCATCCAACCCTTGTTGTTGTCCCAACGGAGGTCCAGGATCGGGAAGTGACTGAGCTGGTGCGACTCGGCCGCGTTGCCTGACGACACCACAGCTGGGCTCATGGTACCTGGTATGCCTCACCCGAGGTTCTGGTCTTGACCAGCTGCACAATGCCTGTCCGGCCCAGCGCGCAACAACGACACGCGGGTGCCCGGGCGGGGGCTCAAGCAGCCACATATAGCAGTGCCGGACCACGGCGGCTAGACGGGGCCGGGACGGCAGAGAGGTGCTACGAACCGCCTGGCCATCGAATCGAGGTGCTTCGATGGAGAGTCGCCGGAACGACTGCCGCTTCTCCCGGCAAAGGCCGGCAAGGGCAACGCTGGAGTCCGGCACGGACGCTCCGTAGTCCGTGCCGTTAGCGGCGGCCCACACGTCCCGGCCTCCTGAATGCGGAGCCCGTCAGCGTGCCCGCCGCCCACCGCGGGCGAACTCGTCGCCCCCGCCCAGACACTCGGCCCGGTACGTAGGAGATTCCTATCAATCCATACCCCTATCCCACCAGCTGTCCTTCCGCACCCCGAACCGCCGCCGACCCCAGCCCCGTGGCCCGAGGCGATTCCTGGCCTCGTCTTCACCGTGCCGCCCCAATCCTATGGACGGCCCTCGGTTTCAGGCGTATCATGCTGTGCTACACACGGCGCAGGAGGTATGTGCCGATGCCCGACCAACTGGATCGTCTCCAGGCCGCGGTCGCCGACCGCTACCGCATCGAACGCCGCCTCGGCGCCGGTGGAATGGGCGTCGTCTACGAGGCGTACGATCGCACGCGAGAGCGATCGGTCGCGCTCAAGACCCTCTACTTCGATGACCCCGCCGCGGTCTACCGGCTCAAGAAGGAGTTCCGCACGCTCGCGGACGTCGCCCATCCCAACCTGATCTCCCTCTACGAGTTGGTCGGCGAAGCTGATACCTGGTACTTCACCATGGAGCTGATCCACGGGGAGACGTTCCAGGACTACGTGCGCGCGCCGGCGCCGACAACGGGCCCGGGCGTCGGGGGGGGCGAGCCGGCGCCGGGGGACCTGGACGTCCCGCGACTGCGATCCGCACTGCGGCAGCTGGCGCAAGGCGTCCACTACCTGCACGAGGCCGGCAAGTGGCACCTGGACCTCAAGCCCGGCAACGCGCTGGTGACGGACGAGGGCCGGGTGGTCATCCTCGACTTCGGGATCTCCGGCCAGTTCCAGGAGGAGCGCGACGCCACCGTTGTCACGCGGGGGGGCCTCGGCACCGCGATCTACATGGCCCCCGAGCAGGCCGAGGTGGCGGGCGGCGTCGCCGCCAGCGACTGGTACGCGGTCGGCATCATGCTGTACGAGGCGCTCACGGGTCGCCTGCCGTTCAAAGGCAGCAGCGAGATGATGATCCTTGGCCGCAAGCTCGCCGGTGAGTTCGATCCGCCAGCCGCCATAGCCCCGGACGCGCCGGGGGACCTCGCCGCGTTGTGCACCGACCTGCTGGCGCGCGATCCGCAGCAGCGGCCCACCGGACCGGAGGTCCTGAAGAGGCTGGGGATCCCCGAGGGAGTCTCCGGAGGCACGCCCGCTCCAGCCCGTCGCGCCCCCACGATCCTGGGGCGGGACCCGCACCTCGCCGTGCTCGAGCAGGCCTTCACGACCGCGCGTCTCGGCCAGGAGGTCTGTGTGTACGTGCACGGGCCGTCGGGGATCGGGAAGTCGACGCTGGTCGCCTACTTCCTCAAGCAGGTCGCTGGACGAGAGAACGCCGTGGTCCTGCAAGGCCGGTGTTCCCCGCGCGAGTCGGTGCCCTACAAGGCGTTCGACGGCGTCATCGACAGCCTGACGCGCTATCTGCGGTCGCTGCCCAAGGGGGGCGCGACCGAACTGCTCCCTCCCGACATCCTGGAGTTGGCCCGCGTCTTCCCCGTCCTCACCCAGGTCGAGGAGGTTGCGGCCTTTCCTGCGCGCCGGGCCGAGATCCCCGACGCCCTGGAATTGCGGAAGCGGGCCTTCGCGGCGCTGCGCGACTTGCTCGCGCGAATCGCACAGCAACGACCGGTGGTCATCTGCATCGACGACCTCCAATGGGCAGACGTCGACAGCATAGCGCTCCTCGACGATCTCCTGCGGCCGCCGACGGCACCCCCACTGCTCCTGGTGTCCTGTTTCCGGAGCGAGGATGGAGGTACCCATCCCCTTCTCGCGCCGCTGCTCGCGCGCGCCGGCACTCCCTCATGCTGCGATCTGCCCGTCGGTCCGCTGAGCACCGGCGAGGCGGCGGAGTTGGCGCGCCTGCTCCTGGGCACGACGGACAGCGAGGCGGTGGTGCTCTCCATCGTCGAGGAAGCCGCGGGGAGCCCGTTCGTGCTGGAGCAGCTCGCGCAGCACGTCGTGGAGAGCGGCACGTCCGAGATCAGCAAGGCGACGCTGGCCGAGATGCTCGACGCCCGCATCGGTCGCCTTCCCCCCGGCACGCGGGAGCTGCTCGAGATCCTCGCGGTCGCGAAGCACCCCGTGGACTTCGAGGTCGCGCATCGTGCGGCGGCAATCTCCGGTGATCCGCGAGCGCTCGCCTCGGCGCTGGAGATCGGTCACCTCGTCCGCTCGAGTACCGACACCGACCTGATCGAGATCTATCACGATCGGATCCGGGTGAGCCTGTCTGGGCGGTTGAGCGAGGAGCGGGAACGCGAGATCCACTGGCGCCTGGCGGAAGCGATCCGGGAACGCGCCATCGACGATCCGGAGGCGCTGTTCGAGCATTACCTCGCGTCGGCGCACATCGCGCAGGCCGCGGAGCAGGCGGTCCGGGCGGCGTACCGCGCGATGGACGCGCTGGCGTTCGACCGCGCGGCGCGGTTCCTCCGCCGAGCGATCGAGATGGAGGCGACCGAGGGGCCGCGGGCGCGGTCGCTGAAGGCCGACCTCGGAGCGGCGCTGGCGAACGCCGGCCGACCGGCCGAGGCCGCCGACGCGTTTCTCGACGCCAAGGAGGAGAGCGACCCCGCCGCCGCCTTCGAACTGCAGCGCCGGGCGGCCGAACAGCTGCTGTACGGCGGCTACACCGACCGGGGCCTCCAGGTCACGAGCGATCTACTGCGCACTGTCGGTCTGCGATTGCCGACCAGTAGCACTACGGCCCTGCTCAGCGCGCTGCTGCGCACCGCGCAGCTCCGACTCCGCGGGCTCCGGTACGTCGAGAGGAAGGCCGAGGACATCCGGCTTGCTGACCTCCTGCGGATGGACGTGTGCGGGGCCGTGGGCGTCGGGCTCACTCTGGTACGGACGCACGTGGCGTTCAACCTCGTGACGCGCTACCTCCTGATGGCCCTGGACGCGGGAGAGATCACACGAGTGTCCCGGGCGATGGCCTTTGAGTCCGGCTTCATCGCCATCGGAGGCGGACGGACCAGGCGCCTCACGGAACGGCTGACCGGCGAGGCGGCGAGGCTGGCGGAGCGCCTGGGCCGGCCGCCGGAGATCGCCCTCGCGCTGGTGACCACGGGTGCGGCGGCGCTGCTCTGCGGCGATTTCCGCCGCGCCGCCGACATCCTGATGCGGGCAGAGCAGATGCTCCGGGAGCAGTGCACGGGGATGATGTGGGAGATGACGACGACTCAGTCGTTCCTCCTGTCGTCCCTCATCTACGTGGGCGAGTTGCAGGAGGTGAGCCGTCGCTTGCCGGTCATGCTGGCCGACGCCCTGGAGCGCGGGAATCTCCTGGCCGCCACCGAGGCCCGCACGCGGGCCAACTTCGCGTGGCTCGCCACGGATGACGTCGCGCGGGCGCAGGGCGAGCTCGACGAGGCGCTCCGCACGTGGTCGCATCAGGGCTTCCACCGGCAGCATTACAACGCCCTCATCTCCCAGGCTAACATCGAGCTCTACACGGGAGATGCCGCGGCGGCGTGGCGGCGGGTCGCAGGACGGTGGGGAGCGCTCCGGCGCTCGCTCCTGCTTCAGGTCCAGATCCTCCGCGCGGAGTCGCATTTCCTCTTCGCACGCTGTGCACTGGCGGCCGCCGCCGCGGGTGTCGATCGGCAGCGCCTGCTGCGCATCGCCGCGCGGCACGCCAGGAGCCTGTCGCACGAGCACATGCCCTGGATCGCTCCTTTCGCACCGCTCCTTCGGGCAGGGATCCACGCAGTGCGCGGGCAGTATGATGCCGCCCGCCCGCTGCTCGGCGTGGCCGCCGAGGGCTTCGATCGGGCCGACATGAGACTATACGCCGCGTCCGCGCGGCGGCAGCTCGGCCGACTCACCGGGGGAACCGAGGGTGAGCAGCTCGTGCGGCAGGCCGACGAGCTGATGCGGTCGCGGGGCATCCCGAAGCCTGACCGGATCGCGGCCGTGCTGGCGCCCGGATTCGAGATCGTCACCTAGATCGCGAAGGGACCCGCGCTCCCATGAGCCGCATCCGGACGCCGACCGATCGCCGTACCGGCGCGAGCGCCGGGGGCAGGAAGCGGGTCCTCGTGGTCAACGGGTACTTCGACCACCTGGGGCACGGCACCCGCCGGCCCTGGCGCATCCCGCAGTCCATGGCGCCGGCGTACCTCGCCGGGGCCTTCGCCCCCGAGCGGTGCGACGTCCGGGCGTACAACGAGCAGCACAGCGGGCCGCTCACCGATCCGGCCGTCCTCGGCTGGCCCGACATGCTGGTGCTGACCGGCCTGACCAACGCCTTCGACCGCATGCTCCAGCTGGCAGCCTACGCGCGCTCGCGGAACCCGCGGGTGATCCTGGTAGCCGGGGGCCCCGCCATCCGCGCCCTGCCGCGGTACGCCCGCCGGTTCTTCGACTACCCCTGCACCGGCGACATCGAGGAGACGGCCGACGTCGCCGCCGACGCGTTCGGGCCGGAGTATGTGTCCGCGGAGATGTTCCCGCGCTTCGACCTGGCCGACTGGATGGGCCCCTTCGGGTACGTCGAGTCGAGCCGCAACTGCAACTATCGCTGCTCGTTCTGCTCCCTGACGGCCGAGGGGTACGCCTACCGCCCCTACTCCCTCGACTACATCCGCCGCCAGCTCCTCGCCCTCGGCAAGCGGCGGTTCGTGACCTTTCTCGACAACAACTTCTACGGAAACGACGGCGACTTCTTCCGCGCGCGCGTCGCGCTGCTGCGCGAGCTGCGCCGCGACAGCCGGATCCCCCACTGGGGCGCCCTGGTCACCAACGACATGTTCTGCGACGAGCGGAACGTGACGCTGGCCAGGGAGGCCGGCTGCTACGCGCTGTTCAGCGGCATCGAGTCCTTCGACACGGAGGTGCTGCGCGGCTACCGGAAGTTCCAGAACACCACCATCCCGCAGGTGGACATGGTCCGCCGCTGCTTCGAGGCCGGCATCGTCTTCGCGTACGGCATCATGCTCGACTTCACGACGCGCACGATCGCGGAGCTGCGGGCGGAGATGGAGTACATCGTCGCCAATACGGAGATCCCGCTCCCCAACTACTTCAGCGTGGCCGTCCCGCTCCTCCAGACCCCCTACTTCCACCAGTGCCTGCGCGACGGGCTCCTGCTGCCGAGCATCAGGCTGCGCGACATGGACACGGCCACGCTCACGGTCCGGCCGCTCGACCCGATCGAGGAGGTCAGCGCCTTCCTGCGCGAGCTGCCCAGCCTGCGGCGCTGGCGGCACCGGGTGCCGGGACGGACGCTCGCCTTCCTGCGCCGCTACCGCCGCCACCTGAGCTGGTTGCAGGTGGGCATCACCCTGAGCGGCCCGGCGATGCTCATCACGCCCAATCTCAGCAGTGGCGCGCTGCCGCGCCGCTCGCCCCGCTGGCGCACCTTCGTGACGACCACCGAGCCGCTCGACCCGCTGTACTCCCCGGCGTTCCGGGTGGAGCGCCGCTACGAGGCGTACTTCCGACCCACGATGATCACGGACGCGCGCGGGGCGCTGAACGAGGCGCTGGAGGAAGATCTGCAGCCGGCCGTCCAGCCGCCTCTTCAGGAGACCGCCTCGGCCGCCCTGGAAGGAGCGTAGAGCCAATGTCGGCGAGCCGCTTCGAGAGACTTGTGACGTGGGTGGCAAGCTGGTCCTACGTTCCGCCCGTGCTGGTGGATGAACGGGACGCGGACATCCGACATCACGCGATCGTGATCGGCAGCGCAGGATACCCTCTGAAGATCCGCTTGGGAGGGCAGAACACGGATCTCTGGGACTTGCTGGAGCACCGCCGCATGGAGGATCCCGAGTTCCAGGAGTACCTGAACGAGATGATTGATCATCTCCGCGGCAGGTACGACAACGGGACGTGCAGGAACGGAGTGATGGTCATCATCCATGGCGGCAACGAAGCCCCTCACAGCACTATCAACCTCACTCTCAAACTCTACGAGCGCATCGAGCGGGCCGGCTACTATCCCGTCTTCATCAACTGGGATGCGTCGCTCTGGCGTTCGTACGTGCAGCAACTGCTGCACGTCCGAAGCGGGGTGTACAACCCGCGGCCTGCGGCGTGGGCACTCTTCTACGTTGTGCCAGACGTCCTCCGGAGCATCATGCTCCTGCCGTCGGCGTTCTGGCTCTACGTCCGCTTGCTCTGGCACAGCAGAGAGGAGTATCAGTTTCCAACCAGCCTGAATCTCGGGAAGTTCACAACGCCGAAGCTGAAGGAGGCGGGATGGTGGCCAGGGGGCCTCACCGTGAGCATCACACGCTTCCTGGTGTCCACCATCGTGCAGGTCGCGGCTCTGCTGGTCACTGGAGCGGGGGTGCCACGCGCGTGGGAGAACCTCCTGCGGCGGACGCGCGCCATGTTCCGGGCGCCCAGGGAGTTCGAGTGGGGGAGCGCGCCCGACGGTACGTCGTACCAGGACTGTGAAGGGGCGATGGCGGTGTTCCTGAGAAGACTGGCGACCACCGTAACGAGCTGTCCGGGCATGAAGGTGACTTTCCTCGCTCACAGCATGGGCTCGATGATCGCGAACGATGCGCTCCAGTATTGGCGCGAGTTGCCCGTGATCATTGACGAGACGCTCCATGGGCGCGGGATGCACATCGACTCCATCGTCTACATGGCCCCCGCCTGCAGCACGCGGAGTTTCGCGGCGGCCGTGGGCCCGATTCTGGCCAAACAGACGGACGCACGAGCCTACGTATTGACGCTGCACCCCAGGTTGGAGGCGGCGCAGCGCGACTGGCACGGCATGATCACCGGGAGCGCTCTGGAGTGGATTGAGGGAGTACTGGCGACGCCGCACAGCTATCTGGACCGCATGCTCGGTAAATGGGACAACGCGCTGCGTACCCTTCACATCTACCCTGACGGCGTTCGCGACCGCCTGCATTTTAAGAGCTTCTCATACAACGAGCCGAAGAAGCCTTCCAGTCACAGTGCCTTTTACCACCCCGACCTCGACCCGCCGTTCTGGAGCCAACGCTTCTGGTGGTGAGACCCGGGTCGGCCGGCGCCGCGAACCGCGCGGCGCCAGTACTCGCCATCCTCGCCGGCGGGCGCGACCGCCGCTCCCCCATCGCGGGGCAGGTCAACAGGGCACTGCTCACGTTCGGCGGTCGCACCTCACTGGAGCGGATCCTCCAGGCGGCCGAGCAGTCCCGGGCCTTCGGCCGCATCCTCGTCGTGGGTCCGGCCGAACTGGAGCCGGCCATCGCCGCGGTGGCCCTCACGACGCCGGTGCTTCTCGCGGGCCCCAGTGTGTCCTTCGCCGACGCCATCACGCAGGCCTTCGCTGCAGCCGGGCTCGACGCCGCCGAGCGGCTGTACTTCGCGACCGGGGACATCCCCCTCCTCGGCGCCGAGGAGCTTGTGCGGTTCGTGGACGCAGTCGAGCGCTCGGTGGCGGACGTCTGTATGGCGTTCCCCCGGCCGAACGGCTCCGCACCAAGCGCGCGGCTCCTCCCCAGCTACCGGCGCTCGATGCTGATCGCCCAGGGGGGACCGTACCTCGCAGGCAATCTGTTCGCGCTGCGGAGCCACGTGCTGGAGTTCACCGACGTGATCGAACGGGCGCGGCGGGCCAGGCGCCAGTCCAGCATCGTGAACGTCCTGCGGGCGCTGCCGGCATTCGCCGTCACGGGGCTGCGCTCGGTGCCGGCGCTGCGCATCTGGCTCCGGCTCGTGATCGTTCGGACGCTCTGGCTCCGCCGAGGCGAGTACGAGTGGGTGCCGGCCGCCGCCCCGAGCACGGATCAAATTCGCCGGGCGATCGTGGCTCTCTCCGGCGGCCGCCTCTCGGTGGAGTTCGTGGACGCCGGCGGCGCAGGCGCCTGCTACGACGTGGACACGCTCGAGGAATACGAGGCGGTGAACGCCCTTCTGCGAGGTAGTGAATGACCCCGACGGGCGCGCCGATCGACTTGAGGCAGCTGTTCGAGAACATCTCGATCCCCCGTCTGGCCGGCTCGAAGAACTGTGACGACGTTGTGGCTAGACTTGCAGATGTCCTTGGAAAGAAAGGGTACCGCGGGGACTGTCCGTGAGGATGGGGAAGAGCGAAATGACCTTGGGCCCGGCAGCCCTGCGTGCCGCCCGCACGAAAGGACTGCAGCTACCGGTCACCGCGACTCGAGCCCAAGCCCTCCAATCGACCGGCCAGCCGACGGGCGAGATCGTCATACCTCAGCGCCCGCGCGGCTCGCACGCGCAGCTCGAGACCCGCCCGTAGAAGAAGCAGGTGGATCAGCGGCTTCGGGCTGTCGAACAGCGCGCCCACGTCGAGCGCCTCACGCGTCCAACCGGTCGCCAGCAGCAGCCTCATCAGCACCAGCCGCTCGACCGCCAGCGGCTCGAACACGTCCCAGACCAGCTCTGCCCCCGGCGCGGTCGGGACCAACGCCTCGAACCGCCGCAGCGCCTCCGCCGAATCTCCGCGCGCCAGTGCGGCGTGCGCGGCGACCGCATCGGCCAGCAGCCGGTCCCGCCGCGCACCCGTGCCCCGCGCGCGGGCCTCGAGCTCGGCCGCGATCGCCGTGACCTGGCTGGGCCGACCTTGCGACGCTTCCCACAGCGCCAGGAGCCAGAGACGGCTGTTGGACGGCGTGCGGCGATACTCGGCCCCGTAGCGCTCGGCGTCCCGGTTCGCGACCTCCGCCGCGCGGCGCCCGACGTCGACTCCCACCGCGGCGTCGAGCAGGTAGAGCGCGGGCGCAGCCGGCATCCCCGCCTGCGCCGCCGAATCGAGCAGCGCCGTGACCTCGGCGCTCCGACCCCAGGCCACCAGAAGGCTCTGCAGCCCCAGCAGCGCGCTCCACCTCCGCCCCACGCCCGAAGCGTCGCTCGCCGTGTCGCCGGCCAGGACGGCCCTGAACGCCCGCTCCGCACACGGGAGCTGCGACCCGGCCGCTGCCAGCGATTTCCCCGCCGTGAGCAGCTCCAGCGCCGTCTCGCGCGCGGCCCGCCGCCAATCCACCGCGCCCACGCCGTCGAAGACGCACGCCTGCATGATGCGGACGTGCACGGACAGGTCGCTGTCCGGCCCGGCCGCGTCCATCGCGCGCGCCAGCCGCTCAGCGCGCTGACGCTCGCCCTTCCGGATCGCGATCTCGACGAGATGATAGACCACGTACGTGGCCGACGAGTCCAGCCGATAGGCTTCGGAGAACGCGGCCTCCGCGAGCGAATCCGGCGGACCGCTGTGCGGGAGCAGGTGCGTGTACGTCTCTCCCAGCTGCCACCACGCCACGGCCATTCCCGAATCGATCGCGATCGCCCTGCCGAGAACGGCGACGGCGTCGTCCGCCCTGCCGTCGAGATACGCCGCATACCCCCGGATGAACGCCGCGAACCGAGGCTCGAGCGCCGCCTGATGCGCCAGCACCAGAGCGGTCAGTGACCGCGCTGCTTGGTCGTCGTGCATCCAGTTCGCCGCCTCGGCACCCCTGATTGCCGCCAGCAGGAACAGCGAGTCGGCGGCCACGGCCGCGTTGTATTGCACGAGCGCGGCCGCGAACTGCGCGCGGCGGGAGAGGCCCTCACCCAGAAGGAAACTCGCGATCGCGACGGGGCTGCGGCCCTCCCACTGCCCTCCGATGGACGGCGCGCCGGACGGGATCAGGGTCGGCAGGAGTCCGTTCAGGGATCGCAGGCCCGCCCGCCACGCCTCACCGACAGCAGCGACCGCACTCGCCCCCGCGGCGACCGTGTCGCCCGCGACGTCGTGCAGTTCGAGATACACGCCCACCGACTCGGCGCGCGCCACGACGCGCCCGGTCACGAAGTACGCCGCACCCTGGCTGCGGGCGATCGCGCGGACCGCGCGCGGCGTCAGCGTCCGGAGGTCGTCCCGCTGCGCCTCGCCGAGCAGCGACCACCCGTCGATCCAGCGGAGCGGCTCCACGCCGTCCAGCGCGTGACCGATGATGGTCGCGAGGTCTTCGCCGACCGTCCCTCCACCGGCCGTGCCCGACGCCACGAGAGGGAACACCACGACGCGGTGATGGTCGAGCGGGCCTCGCCCTCCCATCACCACACGCGCCACGACGACCGCCGCTGCCGCCGTCGCGACCGTGACCCCCACCCAGGCCAGCCGCCGGAGGGCTCGGCGAGGGGAACGGCCCGGGCGGAGTCCGGCCAGATGGAGGGCCTGCTGGAACTCGGCGACGGTGGCGAAGCGGTCGGCAGGGATCTTGGCGAGGGCCCGCTCCACGACCGCCTCGAGCGCCGGGGTGATCGTGCTGCGGATCACACGCAGGTGACGCACCGGCTCCACGGAATGGCGCGCCAGAACGGCTTGGGCCGACGGGCCGGTGAAGGGAGGCTCTCCCCCCAGCATCTCGTACAGGACGCACCCCAGACTGTAGATGTCGCTCCGCGGATCCACCGGGGCGCTGCCGCTCGCCTGTTCGGGGCTCATGTAGCACGGGCTGCCGATGGCCATCCCGCTCAGCGTGAGCCGCTCACCACCCGCTTCGTCGAGCGCCCGCGCGATCCCGAAGTCCGCGACCAGAGCGTGGCCCCCGGCGAGGAGGATGTTGCCCGGCTTGATATCGCGGTGGACGATGCCCTGACTGTGGGCCAACGCCAGGGCGTCCGCCACTTCGCTCGCGAGGCGCACGGCCTCCTCGACCGGCAGCATCGTCTCGCGTTCCAGCCGGTCGGCCAGCGAGTCGCCCTCCACGAACGGAGTGATGTAGAAGGGAATGCCGGCCGCGTCGCCCGCCTCGATGACCTGAAGGATGTTGGGGTGCTGCAGGTGAGCCGTGATCCGGACTTCGAGCGCGAACCGCTGCGGTCCCACCATCGACGCCAGCTCGGGGCGCAGGACCTTGACGGCGACCTGGCGGTCTATGCTCAGGTCCTGCGCGAGGTACACGATCGCCATCCCGCCGTGGCCGATCTCCCGGTCCAAGCGGTAGCGCCCGCCCAGCGCTGCCTGAACGGCTTCGCGCACGTCGGACAGAAGGCGACTCTCTTAGGCTGAGGCCAACAACATGCAGGCCAGGGCCCGAACCTGCCAGGGTCGATCGCTGCGCCGGCTCGCCCAGGTGAGCTAGACCGCCTGGACCGTCCTCAGCTCCCGTAGCACCGGGCGCCCCCGGGACCTCCCTGCGCGGTCACGGTAGTGTCCCGAGGCCACATGTTGTCGGTCAACACGCGGTCGGGGAACCGGCACGCCGGGTCGAGGATGATCCTCTCGATCCTGCGCGGACCGAAGTCGAGATCGGCCTGGAAGGTGCGGCTGCCGCCGAACCAGACGTCCACCGGCCAGGTCACGATCGCCGTGACGCTGTCCATCATCGTGCTGTTGGGCATCGGCCTGATGGCCGGGCCCTGCGGCGCGAACCGCACCTTGAGCACCACCGGCGATGGCATCTGGCCATCCTGCCTGACGGTGACGCTCGTCCGGGAACCGGCCGTCGCCACCCGCTCGATCGAGCCGTCCACTGATTCCGTCGTGAACAGCCAGTAGTACCAGAACCAGCCGAGGTCGCGGTGCAGCGCGTTGCTCATGAAGAACGCGTAGTCCCACGGTGAGGGGTGCTTGAAGCGCCACGCCTTGGCGTAGTCGCTCATCGCACGCCACACCGCGGTGTCCCCCACGATGCCGCCGAGCATCGAGAGCATCATCGGCGACTTCCCGTAGGCCTGGAAGCCGTACATCGGCCCGCCGTAGTTCGCGTCCCACATCAACGGGGCCTCGGTCTCGTCGCCGCTGATCTGGCCGTACTGCTGGCCCAATCCGTCCAGGTCCGCCGGCTGCCCCCGCCGGTCCGCGCCGGAGAGGATGCCCATGTACTGGTCGAATCCCTCGTCCATGAAGCCGTACCACGTCTCGTTGACGCCGACCATCATCGGCCACCACTCGTGGCCGGTCTCGTGGTCAGCCGCCCCCGCGCCCGACATGATGAACATCGGGTACTCCATCCCTCCGTCCGGCCCGTCCACCACGGTGAGCTGCGGGAACGCGTACGGCATCCACAGCCGGGAGTAGAACTCCAGCGCGTGGCGGGAGAGCCGCCCCACCGGGGCGTACCCCTGCGCGTGGCCCGGGAGATACAGGATGTGGATCGGGACCAGCCCACCGCCGGGGATCGTGGCGCGGGTTGCGTCCCAGACGTACTGGTTGCTCGTCGCCCAGGCGAAGTCGGCGACGCTGTCGGCGACGAAGTGCCACCGGAGCCGGTCGCCCGCGGCGGTGGACTGGCCCGGCCCGCGCTCGCTCGCCCCGACGATGGTGCGGGTCGAGTCCGAATCCAACGCGTGCGACAGCCGCTCGCGCGCCGCGGCGGTGAGCACCTCGTTCGGGTTCTGGAGCACCCCCGTGGCACCCACGATCCAACCGGCGGGGACGTCGAGCGTGACGTCGAAGCGGCCGAAGTTGTTGTAGAACTCCGAGGCGCCCAGATAGGGATCAGTGTCCCACCCGCCCGCGCGCAGGTCGTCGTACACGGCGACGCGGGGATACCACTGGGCGACCTGGTAGAGGCTGTCCGCCCAGCGTCCCATCCGCATCCCCCCGCCGTTGTCGGTGCCCGGCACCTTGAAGCTCCACTCCGCCTCGAGCGTCGCGCTGCCGTGCGCCGGAATGGGAGTGGGGAGCGTGATGCGCGCCGCGGTCTGCGTGATGCCATACGCCGCCAGCAGGACCTGGGGCGCCGGGCCGCCGCGACGGAACCGGGGCTGCGGCGGATTCAGGTCCACGGCCGCACCGTTCACGGCCATCCTGGTGATCACCATCCCGTCGGTGATCTCGCCGACCGTCTCCAGGCGCGGCACGTTGGGCGCGTAGATGTTCTGATCGAGGCGGAGCTGCACGCTCGTCAGCGCGGAGTCGCTGGTGTTGTGGACCACGGCGGTCTGCCGCCCGGTGATCCTCGAGGTCGCCGGGTCGAGGCGCGCCTGGATGGTGTAGTCCACCCGGAGCTGCCAGTAGTTCCGGCCGGGCCGTCCCGTCGAGTCGCGCGTCCCCGCGGCGAAGGCGCGGCGGATGGAGTTGGTGAGGGGGATGTCGCGTCGAATGGCGCGCGCGGGAGCTGCCGTGGCCGTTCTGGTGGACTGTGCCGAGGCTGGTGACGGAGCGGCGGCAAGGCCGGCCACGACTGACAGCGCAACGAGCGATCGTGCGTGCATGCATACTCCCTGACGAGTGGTGCTGCTTCGGCCCCGGCCAACCTGTACTATTTAACACGAGAGCGGCGGCCGCGCCGCAGGTCGGAGTTCGGCCAGGGCGATGCGCAAGGGCGGCGCCGGAGCTATCCTTGTGGGGAGGAAGAGGAACCCAACGGGGACCGCGCGTGGACCAGCCATCGGGAGAACGCCTCGAGGAAGAGCGCCGCCGTTTGTGGGATCGGCGCTCCCCAGAACCGCGCCGCGGGAACGCCGATCGGCGCGCCCGCGATCGCCGCTGCGGGAAGCGCGAGCCTCCAGCCGAGCGCCGCGGCGGGTCGGACCGCCGCCAAGGCGATCGGCGCAGCGCCGTCGAGCGGCGCACCCTCACGGACCGCCGCCGTGGCGTGCGGTGGCACAACACTCCCACGCCCTTCACGGTCGAGCAGTTCGCGGAGCTGCGGGCGCGGTTCGCTGCGCCGGGCCCCGTGAGCTGTCCCTCATGCGGGAGCCGCGTCTCCCTCCGACCGGCCCGCCGCACCGCGACCGAGACGGTCCGGCTGGTGATGTGCCTCGGGTGCGGACGGGGAGCGGTCGTCCCCGACCCCGGCGCCGCCCGGATCCTCGTGGTTGGCGCCAATGAGGCGCTGCGCGACATCCTGCAGACTACGCTCGCCCGCGCCGGCCACGATGTCGCTGAAGCGGCCGACGCGGGTGTCGGCCTGGTCGCGTACGAGGCCATTCCGGCCGACGTGGTCCTCCTCGACGTGCAGGCGACGGGGCGAATGGACGCGCCGGAGTTCCTGCGGCGACTCCGCGGCTCCTTCCCCGACGCGCGCGTGGTAGCTCTCACGCACCGCGCCTCGAAGGGGGGGGCAGACCCGATGGCCGACGCGCGAGACCTCGGCGCCGTGCGGACGATCCAGCTACCGATATCACGCGAGGACCTCCTCCGGACCGTGGACGAGGCGCGCCTGCCCGGATGAACAGCCCGTCGCCTTCGCCCTGACGCCCGACGCCCGCGCTGCGTCCCTGCAGCGCGGGCGTCCACGGCGCATCGGGCCGCCGCTATAGCTTCCTGATCTGCTCCAGCAGCTCCGCGTCCTCGCGCCGGTGGCCGTTCTCCGCCTCGACGTGGCTCCACCGCAGCACGCCCTGCTTGTCCACCAGGAAATACGAGCGCTTCGCGGTGCCCTTCTCCTCGGCCAGGACGCCGTAATCCCT
>Ga0209253_10002332_pt1 | contig 16830 bp, 15 predicted proteins | sample FrelakmetBRP12BR_FD_187145 | JGI IMG/M metagenome (GOLD analysis project Ga0209253, IMG submission 187145) | Freshwater lake sediment microbial communities from the University of Notre Dame, USA, for methane emissions studies - BRP12 BR (SPAdes)... | ecosystem: Environmental > Aquatic >...
TCAGGCGAAGGCGACAGGATGTCGCGTCGCGCAACTTGGCCTCAAGGTCTGCCATGTCGGAATGCGCATAGCGGAGTCTGGTGGCCTTGCAGAGCCGGATGCCATCGATGAGGCTGGCGTGGTTTAAGGTGTCGCTGATGACGGCGTCTTGCTCGCCGAGCAGCACCTCGAAAAGTCCGCCGTTCGCATCGAAGCAGGAACTGTAGAGGATCGTGTCTTCCGTGCCCAGAAAGGTGCTGATCGCCTGTTCAAGCTGTATGTGGAGATCCTGCGTGCCGCAGATGAACCGGACGGAGGCCATGCCGTAGCCATGGTTTTGCAGGCCTTCCATGGCGGCCTGTCTGATGTCAGGGTGGTTGGCGAGTCCCAGATAGTTGTTAGCACAGAGATTGAGGACTTCACCGTGCGCCACACGAATCACGGCTCCCTGCGGACTGAGAATCTTCCGTTCGGATTTGTAGAGGCCAGCCGCGCGGATGTCCGCGAGTCGCGCGGCAAGGGACTTCTTGAGTGAATCGTAGGCCATAAATCGTAGTTGCGAGACTCGTGCGCCAGGCGGGACGTGCGCGAATGGAGTATCTGCTAGTCGCGCGCTTCTCGCATGTCTCGCCTCTCGCTCGGTGGTTATGGAATCAAGACCACTTTCCCGCATTGTCCTGAGTTGATCAGCTCGAACCCTCGCGCGAAGTCTTTCATGGGAAAGGTATGGGTGATGACCGGCTTGATATTGAGTCCGGCCTGGAAGAGACCGGCCAAGCGATACCACGTTCTAAAGAGTCGGCGGCCTGTCACCCCGTACACGCGGATACCTTTAAAAATAATTTCGTTCGGCAGATCGAATGACACGGATCCGGTGGGAATACCGAAGAGCGTCACACGTCCGCCGTTCTTCACGGCACTGAAGGCTTGATGCAATGCGGTCGGGTTTCCGGACATTTCGAGGGAGGCATCGACCCCTTCGCCGGCGGTGATCTCACGAATGGCGGCGGCGATGCGATCCGCGGGTTCGGTTTTGGCGTTGAGCACGTGATCGACCCCGACCTGTTTGGCAAGGTCCAGGCGGTAGGCACTGACGTCCGACGCGATGATGATGGCGGCTCCGGCCGTTCGTGCGACGGCGGCCGCGAACAGTCCGGTCGGGCCACAGCCGGTGATCAAGACCGTTTGCCCCGTGAGATCTTCGACCAAGGCGGCATCGACGGCGTTGCCGAGCGGTTCTTGCACGCACGCGAGTTCCGGTGGAATGGTGGATGAAGTCTTCCAGAGCACGGATTCCGGCAAGACAACGTATTCTGCGAACGACCCGTCGAGATCGACGCCAAGGATGCGATAATTCTTGCACACATGCGCCTGTCCGGTACGACATTGGAAACAGACTCCACACGTCAAGTGCGATTCCGCGGCGACATAGTCTCCCACCGCGACCAAGGTGACATTGGCCCCGACTTCCACCACCTCGCCGCACATTTCATGGCCGATGATCCGTGGCGGGTGGATGCGGCTATGGGCCCAAGGATCCCAATTGTAAATATGGGCATCTGTCCCGCAGAGTGAAGTGGCGGTGACGCGGATGACCGCATCGGTCAGCCCCGGTGTAGGGTCAGGCCGGTCGGTGGCGGTCAATCCCGGTTGTGCCGATGTTTTGACAAGTGCCCGCATAAACCTATTGTATACGAGGCAGTCGATTCCGCCTACCCCTAGTCCCAGCGAGTGACCAAATGAACTGTGAACGTGGAATGCTGAAGTGACAATCGATCATCGTTTCCTGCTGACGGATGTTCCGCATATTGTTGGTGAAAAAACGGATTGCGCCAGGGTTGGTGAGATCGGTAGGATGCGAATTATGAAGGCGCTGTACCACCGAAGCCTTGTGTTGCTGGCAGGGATCTGTTGTGTCGCATTCTTGTGCCCCGGCCTTCCCTCACCCGTCCTTTCCGCATCATCTCCTGAGCCGGCCTCCTCGTCCGGTTCCACGAAGCGGTGGGCGCAGTTCGAGTTGAGCCAAGCGGAGTCGATGGGGGATCCGCAAACCGGCAAGCCCGTCACGCTGACGATATTCCTTGGAGGCGTGACCTCCGGCATGGCTCCGGTGGTGGCGATCTGTGAGTCGATGGTGTTTCAAGCCCAAACGGTCACGCTTGAGCCAGACGCAGAGTCGATGGCGTTGAAGGGGACGGTGACGCTCGAGCCGATTCCGATGAGTCGGACCTCTGTGCCACCCAGGGCGGCGCGAGTCCAAGTGACGTTTGCTCGATCCCGCCAGGACAAACTCGAACGGCTCATGCGTCGCGTCGTCTATGTGACCTTTGATCGTTCGGCGCCGGCCAATGAGAGTAGTGAGTTGCCGCCCGTTCGTCCCGAGGAATCGCAGAGCGAGGATGTCATCGTGGATGAAGTGCAACCGGCTGTGGAGCCGGTCTCGACGAGTGCCTTAGCCGAGGAAGATTTAGTCCCGTTTGCCTCCCCGGGGGAGGGGAAGGCCTACTGGCAGCACGTCAGTCAACTCATCAGCAAGAGTTGGGCTCGCCAGGTCCGAGGAGTCAGGCATGCGGCTAGCAGCGAAACGGTGAAAGTCCGTTTCAAGATGTTTCCCAACGGCCGCGCTCAGCTGATCGAGATTGAGAAAGGTTCCGGCGCCCGTGAAATCGACGAAGCCGGAATTTATGCGGTGGTCCATGCCCAACCGTTCCTGCCGTTTCCCAGTGAGTTGGGGGAGGACGCGGTGGACGTGCACATCCGGATGCGAACCGGTAGTCGTCCGCGGCCCATCGAGGTGCAGGCGGTCGGGAGTCAGTCACACAGCAAGTCTGATGTGTCGGGCCAGCCTTCGAAGAAGTAGCGTGCAATCCATTCAGGTCTTGTGTGCCACACTGATAGGTGTGATTTGAAAGGAGTGATTGATGCGGAAGAGAACAATGCAGAGTTGGCGCTTGTGTGTGTTGCTCGGAGTGATGGTCTGGTTCCCGTTTGTGGTTCACGCAGAACCAGCTCGTTGGAACGTGGATCCCGAACATTCGACGATCGAGTTTCGCGTGGCGCATATGATGGTGTCCAAAACCACCGGCAAGTTTATGGACTATACCGGGTTTATCGACATGGATGCAGAAGCCAGGACTGTGAAGGCTATTGAGGCCACGATCAAGACCGGGTCGGTGAATACGCATCACGAAAAACGGGATGCCCACTTGCGGAATGTCGATTTTTTCGACGTGGAACAATATCCGGTAATGACCTTCAAGATGAAGAGCTACAAGAAAACCGCAGAAGGCTATACGGCGCAAGGAGATCTCACGCTGCGCGGAGTAACTAAGGAAATCACCCTGACCGGTCACTATAACGGGGCGGCGAAGGATCCTTGGGGCAATACCAGGGCCGGTTTCAGCGCGGAGGGGAAGCTCAATCGCAAAGACTTCGGTATGATCTGGAACAAAACGATGGATAGCGGCGGGCTTATCGTCGGCGACGAGGTTCAGATCAGGCTCGATATCGAATGTATCAAGGAGAAGTCGTAGCAGGACGCTGAAAAAGTCCGCCAGCCCGAAAACGCTGAACAGTGAGTGATGAACGGTGAACGAACAATGATGTTCACTTCAGCGTTCATGGTTCAGAGCTCAAAGTTTAGTTGCTTGCTGCGGCCTTGCTGGACGGCATTTTTGAGCGTCCTGCGAGCGCATTGTAGTTCGTCGTTGGCCTATCTCCCTGAAAGCAATCAATCATGAAGGCAATGGTTTTGGCGCGTACGGCGGATGTGGGAACCGACCCACTACAGCTTCGCGAACTTCCAATGCCGGAGCCAGGCCCTGGGGAGGTCTTGGTTCGCCTCACCGTTTGCGGGATTTGCAGGACGGATCTGCACGTCATCGAAGGTGAGCTGCCCAACCCCATGCTCCCGCTCATTCCCGGCCACCAAGCCGTGGGGGTCATCAGTCAGGTTGGCGTCGGCGTGAGTGAGCGGACGGTCGGCGAGCGAGTCGGCATCGCGTGGCTGCAGCAGACATGTGGCACCTGTGAATTTTGCATGAGCGGGCGCGAGAACCTGTGCGAGCGCGCCAGGTTTACCGGTTATCAGGTCGATGGCGGATACGCGGAGTATGCGCTCGTTCCTGCCGCATTTGCCTACCCGATTCCATCGGTCTTCAGTGATGAAGAAGCGGCCCCGCTCCTCTGTGCCGGGATCATCGGCTACCGTGCCTTGCGCCTGAGTGGAATCAGGCCGGGCCAACGGCTCGGTCTCTATGGGTTTGGTGCGTCCGCTCACATCGCCATTCAGATTGCTCGTTCTTGGGGCTGCCAGGTCTATGTCAGCTCGTTGAAACCGGAGCATCAACGTCTCGCACGTGACTTGGGCGCCGCCTGGGTGGGTGGCGCGACCGACAGGCCGCCGGATAAGCTCCACAGCTCGATTATCTTTGCGCCGGCGGGGGAATTGGTCCCGTGTGCCTTGCGTGCCTTGGAACGTGGCGGCACGCTTGCCCTCGCCGGTATTCACATGACGCCGATTCCCTCGCTCGACTACGATCGCGAGGTGTTCGGTGAGAAGGTCATTCGAAGCGTTACGGCCAATACGAGGCAGGACGGGCTCGATCTCCTGCGTGAGGCCGCTGCGATTCCCATCAAACCCCACACCCTGTCGTTCCCCCTCGCCGATGCCAACCGTGCTTTGCAAGAGTTGAAGGCCGGACGTTATTCCGGCGCCGGCGTGCTGGCCCTCTCGTAACCGATCCAGAAGAAAGTGAGCATGAGCCCATGGTAGGATTTCCCGCGATGCGTCAGACCTGTCTCATCCTCTGGATTGCTTGTAGTTTGCTGCTCCTCGGCCTGCCGGCCTGGGCGCTGGAGTTTACCGCCGATCAAGTCACGAAGATCGATGGTAAATCGCACAAAGCGGTCATCTATTACCGCGATACGATGTGGCGCATCGAGCACCATTCGATGGGGCCGGTCAATGTGAGTATCGTGCGCAAGGACAAGCAGGTCGTGTGGTTGCTGCTCTCGCGGATGAAGCACTTCAAAACGATGCCCTATAGTCCGGAGCAAGATCTCAGGGTGAGTGAACAGCTGGACGGAGAAGTGTCGCGGCAGGAGATCGGCACGGAAGTGCGAGAGGGGCATCCGACGATCCTGTATGAAGTGACGACGAAGCAAGGGGAGCTGGTCGAGGTCTATTATCAGTGGATCGCCACGGACATTCATTTTCCGATGAAGCTGGCGAGGAAGGACGGAAGCTGGATCGTGGAGTATCAGCATGTGAAGCTGCGGTCGGTCTCGGACTACCTCTTCAATCTGCCGGTTAATTTTCAGCCGCTGGAAGATTTCAACAAACAAGAAGCCTCGGAGCCTGTCGGGCCTGGCATGTAGCAGTAAGGAGGCTGGATCGTGCGAGCATTCGGAATCATTGTGGGTGTTGTGATCACAGGGTTGATTGGGATCGGTGGATTGGTTCATGCGTTGGATGTGTCCGACGTTGTCCGGGAATGGACTCCCGAAGGAAAGAAGCTCGCCATTGAGCGGGCAAAGCTGCCGGCTCACGATGAGATGGTTACGATTCCTGCCGGGCCGTTCCTCATGGGGAGTGACAGGAAGGTAGACCGCAACGCCTATTCGGCGGAACTCCCTCAGCGGAAGGTCTATCTGGATGCCTACGAGATCGATAAATTCGAAGTGACCACATTGCAATATCTGAAATACATCCTGGCCAAGGATTTGCCGCCGCTGATCGATTGGCAGTACGACGGCGGCAACTTCCAGGAGACGATGGTCAACCATCCTGTGATGCATGTGTCCTGGGCTGATGCCGATGTCTACTGTAAGTGGGCGGGCAAACGGTTGCCGACCGAAGCCGAATGGGAGAAGGCGGCTCGCGGGGAGGATGGACGGATTTACCCCTGGGGCAACCAGCCAGCGGGCCTGTCGCGTGCGAACTTCGGCCGGACCGGCTTGTCGGGTCCCGTGCGCGATCGTCCGGAGCGGTTGCTGCTCTATCCGCCGATTATTTCCGTGGATAAATACGACAATGCCGTCGGTCCCTATGGCACGTTCCAGATGGCGGGAAACGTGGCTGAGTGGGTGGCCGATTGGTTCGACCCTAAGTACTACGGGACTGCGCCGGATAAGAATCCCAAGGGACCAGAGAAGGGAACGCAGCGGAGCTTCCGTGGCGGCGGCTGGATTGACAGCACGCCGAGCGTGCGGACGGCGCAACGCAACGGGACTGATCCCAACACCAAGATGAACTGGATGGGCTTTCGCTGCGCGCGAGACGTGAAAGAGTAGCGGGTGTGCAGGGCTTCTCATGCATCCGAAGCGGCGAGGACAGAAGGGCGCGCCAGCCGTATCACCGTCTCGTACACACAGGTCTATGCTGATTGTTTCTGTTGAAGCAGCGCGTGAGCCTGCGCGCTGCATTCTTTGACCAGGACTCCCATTTTGGGGTGGGAGGGTTCGAAGTCGACGGGGAGATCGTAATGGTGGAGGCGTTCGGTGGCGGTCGGACCAATGGATGCCACCACCATCTTGTTGCAGGATTCCTTGAACTGCGTGGTGGTGCCTTCCTGTTCGAGTAACTGCATCACATGATCGATCTGTGCGGCGTTGGTGATCAACATGACGGGAATGTTTCCCGCAACGATCTCGCCGAGCACCAGCTTCAACGGGCCTGTGTCTTCCGGGAGTGCCCAACGATAAATGGGCACGGGGAAGACTTCAGCGCCACGCTGTCTCAGAGCTTCCAGGAGTTCAGGATTAGACGTGCCATATTCTTGCACGGCGACGCGAAGGCCTTTGACGGGACGGTATTCGTCGAGGGTGGAGACCACCTCGACCCATGTGTTCGGTTCCGGCACGGTGAGAGTTGGTGTGATGCCAAGGGTCTTGAGGGCCCCTACGGGTTTGGGGCCACGAGCGACGATGGCAGTCTGCGTGAGTCCCTCCATGATCGATGCCATGGGATGGCGCGAACGGAGAATGTCGAAGAGGGTGGTTGTGCCGATGCCCGTCATGAGGATGAGGATATCGACCGAACCGTCGATCAGTTTGGCTCCAAAGCGCAACGCCGCGGGGTTGTCCTGGATGGGAATTTCACGGAGGGCAGGAGTCACGAGCGCGTGACCGCCATAATGCTCGATCAGCCGGGTCATCTCCCTGGCCATACGGCTTTCGAATGCTGCGACCGCAAGGCCAGAGAATCCCTGTCCGCTCATGACGATCTTTATTGGATAGGGGGAGTGATGGCGCAGCGGAAACCGGTCGATTCGTTCCGAATCGTCGGATCGCTGTCCACGCGGGTGAAGATGCGGACCGTGGGGGTCTCGTTTTGCCATCCTGCACCCCGAATGACTTTTTTGATCCCGCTTTCAGGGCCTTGGGGGTTCTTCGCAGGACTCTTCTCGTAGTAGCGGGCGTCGTACCAGTCGTTGACCCATTCCCAGACGTTGCCGGCCATATCGTAGGCACCGAAGGGGCTCTTGCCTAATTCATAGCTTCCCACGGGCATGAGGGTTTTTTCGCCGGTCCACTTTTGATTGAAGTTGAGGTGTTTGTCCGTGGGCTCGACATTGCCCCAGGGGAATCGCCGGTCGGCGGTGCCCTTGGCGGCTTTTTCCCACTCGGCTTCGGTCGGAAGCCGTTTTTCCGCCCATTTGCAGTAAGCTTCGGCATCAAACCAATCCACATTGATCACGGGCCGGTCTGTCAGTGAGTCGGCGATGGTGGCTCCTTGCCAGAGGTTTCGCGTCGGGTTCTTGGGATTTTGAGGGACACGATGGCCTGTGGCTTTGACGAATTCCAGATAGCGACCATTCGTCACTTCAAACTTGTCGATAAAAAAGGTGTCGACGAATACGTCATGCCGCGGGTATTCATCGCGTCCGCCATCCCGGTCTCCGTGCGGGACCCCCATCGGGAAAGAGCCGGCTGGAACCACAACCATCGGCGCGCCGTCATGACCCGTTGGTGGAGTGAGAAGAGCCTGAGGCGGTTGGTCGGCTGCGAAGACCAGGGAGATGTTGATCAGCACACAGAGTACAGTCGAAACAAACAATAGTCGGATAGACATTGTGGTGGACTCCTTGTTCAAGATCGGAAGGGCCATCGTATCATAGCCGGGAGAGGAAGCGCAGCCGTCAGTTCGACCCTCGCTGCTCCAGATGCGCTTCTCGTTCCTTGGATTTTTAATTGACGGCGCCGAGGTGGCTCCCTACTATACAGACACCATTGAGGATGACTATGAGTGCTCCGCTCCATCGAGGATTGCGACATGTGGCATTGCGCGTCACGAATCTCGCGCGTTCGCGCATGTTTTATGAACAGCTGTTGGGCATGAAGGTCGTATGGGAGCCAGATCCGGATAACGTGTATTTCAGTTCCGGCTCTGACAATTTTGCTTTGCACCAGATTCCACCGTCCGAGCTTGCATCGTATCAACCCTTGAAGGGGCAATTGTTGGATCACGTCGGCGTCATCCTTGAAAGCCCTGAGGCGGTCGACAGGATGTATCGGGAGGTCGAACCTCGTCTGCCGCAACTAGGCGGGCAGGTCGTGAAACCGCCGAAGCCACATCGCGATGGAAGTTATTCGTTTTATTTTTCCGATCCCGATGGGAATGTGATTCAAGCCCTGTACGAACCTACTATCAGTCAGCTCAGATGGGAAGTGACGGGTGACCGGTGATGAGTGATCAGTTGAAAGACAAGCAGAAGCCCGCTTCACGCCCATTGCCCATCGCCCTTCACGCATCACAATCATGAAGATCTGGGACAGTCTGCCGAAACATCAGTATCTGAGTCTCGCGCCCTGGACCTGGGTTCAATTGGAGAGCGCCGATCCCCCGGGGCCCTTTCCCTTTGTCGCAGGGGTCGCGCCTGAAGTCGTCGCCAGTCTCCAGGAAGCCCATAGCCTCCTCTCCAGCGCAATCGATACGGCCATCAGCGATGTCTTTTCCAAGCGGGCTCCGGTCGACGATCCCGATCGCCAGCGACGATTGGAAGATGCCTATGCAGAGGCGATCAGCGCACGTCCCTATCTGCAACAGCACATTCGCTGTGGGCGAAAGCCGGACGGCACGTTTCAATGGGAGTTTCCGACCGACCCCACCAAGTCCGCCATTGTCACCAACGGCGGGCTTCGGATCTTCCACTCTGTCAAGCGGCAGGCGATTCCGATCGGGTTCGACCAGCGACAGTTGGGGCCGGTGGTGGGCAAAGTCCTGGGGCTCTTGGACGGCACGCATCAGACCGACGAAATCAGAACGGTGGTGGCGACCTCAGGGAGAGATGGAGAGCGCGTGCTCACGCGATTGATCGAATCCCTTCACCAGCATGAATGTGTGGTCAGTTCGAGTACCTCCTCCGTCAGATCTCACTGGTTTGAGACCGTACAGGATCAAGACACGGTCCATCTCGGCCATGCCGCATTGCTGTATCGGCAACGGGACCAGGCTCTGTTGTTCGATCCCTGGCTGCTCCCCTGGTTTGCGGAATCCTCCATCCCGTCGCTATGGGGATCGCTCCTGCCCAAACCGGCTGCCGTATTCTTAACGCACGATCACGACGATCATGTGGATCCTCGTACGCTGTTGCACCTGCCCAAAGACACCCCCATCATCGTGCCGAGTCGAAGGAATCGGCGGACGTTCTCCTACGATTATCTGTCGCTCTTGCGAGAGCTGGGATTTGGTCATGTGATTGAATTGGCGCATGGGGAAAGCTGGGCCTTCGAGGGAGGGGCCGTCTACTCCGTGCCCTTCTACGGCGAAGATCCCTGCGATCTGGAGATGCCGCGTAATTGTTATCTCATCGCCGATCGGGGCTACAACGTCCTCGTCCATGCGGACAGCGGCCCGACGAATAGCGGCAAGTCCGCCCTCAAGGACGGCGTGATCCAGTCACTCGTGAAGCAGCATGGTCCGATCCCGCTGGTATTTGCCTCACAACAACAACTGCTCGAAGTCCGTGGTCATGCGGCCCATGCGCCCCTGTCCCATCCTGGGAAATGGCTCGACGTGGGGGAAAACGGCTACCTCACGAATGAATATCTTGCCGACGTTTGCGCGGCGGCGCAGGCCAAGCTCTTCGTGTCCTATGCCACCGGCGGCGCAGAGTGGTATCCGGACCATCTCTCGTTCATGTTCAGCCAACGGAATCCCGCCCGCACCGCGCTCCTGACGGCCCACTGGGAACGGCCGGAAATGCTCAAAAATCTTCTCTCCAAGAACGGATGCGGGTATCATCACGGTCTTGCATTGGATCTGTTCCGCCGCACGACCGATGGGCTGGTGGAACCGATAAAGACCGGAGAAGCCCTGACGCCCCTGTCGCTCTACCGGCTTGACCACAGCGATCCTCCGTTTATGGGAGCCAGTAGCCGAACCACACCATCTCGATAACTCGACAAGGACTGACTATGACCACGCGCAAGACTCTGAAGGCCCCGATCCTCGTAACCGGTGCCGCCGGATTCATCGGTTTTCATACCGCCACCAGATTGCTGGAGCGAGGCGAGCAGGTGATCGGACTCGACAACCTGAACGACTACTACGATGTGCGATTGAAAAAGGCGAGGCTTGCGAAGCTCAAGGCCTTCAAGTCGTTTTCATACACGAAGCTCGATCTGGCCAATCGGGCCGGGATGAAGAAGCTGTTCGCGAAGCAACCGATCCGACGCGTGGTCCATCTGGCGGCGCAAGCCGGGGTGCGCTATTCGCTGGTGAACCCGCATGCCTATACCGATAGTAACATCGAAGGGTTTCTGAACATTCTGGAAGGCTGCCGGCATGCGAAGGTCGAGCACCTGGTCTACGCCTCGTCGAGTTCCGTCTATGGCGGCAATACCCAGATGCCGTTTTCGATTCACGACAACGTCGATCATCCGGTCTCCCTCTATGCGGCCAGCAAGAAGGCCAACGAACTCATGGCCCATTGTTATGCGCACCTCTACCGGATTCCCTGTACGGGTCTGCGGTTTTTTACCGTTTATGGGCCCTGGGGGAGGCCCGACATGGCCCTCTTCATCTTCACGAAGGCGATTCTGGAGGGGAAGCCGATCGAGGTCTACAACCATGGGAAGATGCGCCGCGACTTTACCTATGTCGATGACATCGTCGAGGGCGTGATCCGGACCCTCGATCATCCGGCCACACCAAACCCGTCCTGGTCCGGAGACAAGCCCGATCCCGGAACCAGTTCAGCGCCGGCCCGGATCTACAATATCGGGAATCATCAGCCAGTTGAGCTGTTGCACTTTATTGAGGTGCTGGAGCAGGCGTTAGGCAAGAAGGCGGTGAAGAAGCTGTTGCCGATTCAGCCTGGCGACGTGCCGGCAACCTATGCGGATGTCGAAGACCTGACGCGGGACGTCGGGTTTGCCCCTGCGACGCCGATCGAAGAAGGTATCGGGCGTTTCGTGAAGTGGTATCGGGAGTTCTACAAAAAGTAAGGGGTGCCGAGCCCTTCAGATAAGCCGGCACCCCTCGGTTTCTCGCCCATAGCGGACTTGTTATGGACAGCCGATCGGCACAAATCCCTGCCCGAATATCTTCGAGAGCGTGACGTATCGCGCGTTGTCGTAGAAGGAATAACTCGCGCCCCGCTGATTCCTGCCCGAAAGGTCTCCGCCATACGAGGGGTCTGACCCGTAGAAAACCCCGCCCCGTGTTTTTTCGGTGAGATGGAGCCATTCCCCGTACTTTGCGCACACCTCAGCCTGCACTGATCCCGTCGACGCGACGCTGGCATGCCAATCTTTGGCCCAATCGGGGACGGTCTGACCTCCGCCGGTCGTACCAGTCTGAGTGTGGTCAGAGTACAGAGGGATATCATAGTGAGGCGCCATCGCCACGGCAGGGCGATAGGTCGGCATGTCATCAAGGGAGGGCACGACGGATAGAGGCTTGAGCGTCATCAAGGTGCAGCCGGGCAGGTCCTTATTCGTGTACAGGACGCCGCCGTCTGCCTGAGGACATTGGCGCATCTGCAAGGGATCGGAGGTGGTGGTATCGGAGAATGCTGACGTGGACGTCAGGGTGAGAATCGCGGCGGCGATTACGAGCACATGGACGGGCTGCATAGAACGCCTCCCCTGAGACGGTGGAACAGACAGGATTTGCATCATCGTTCACCTTTTTTTAATTGTACTCACCAATGATGGTGACAGGCTATTCCACCTGGGGCAAAGCCGTCTATTCATCTTTCGAGGGGGTTCAGCTATCGACTGGGATTAGGGCGGTGCGGCTTGGGTGGCCGGTTTGCCGCCATAGCACGGAGGACTGTTTCCGGAGTGATGCCCTCCAGGCTCGGCAGGATGTGATCCGCTTCGCCTAATTTTTCAGCAGGATAAGTCGTGGAGAGAGCCAGGACTATCATCCCGGCTGCTTGGGCCGATTGGATACCGGCCAGAGAATCTTCGACGACAAGGCACTCTCCGGCTCTGACGAGGGGCGGGCGGGGCTCCTGTGCATTGAGCAATTTCAGCGTGTGACGATAGATCGCCGGGTCCGGTTTGCCGATCGCGCAGTCGTCTGCCGACACGATGATCGCAAAGCTCTGTTCGATGGGAGTCCCGTGCAGGGCCTCGTCGATCTGTTCGCGTCGGCCGCCCGAGGCGATGGCGACCAGGAAGTCGGTAGTCGCACGTGTCACGAACTCGACGACGCCAGGGAACAGCGCAGGCTTGTGGATGGCGGTGTATTCGCGGAAGAGGGTCGCCTTTCGATCCATGATGGCTGATAACACAATCCGATCACAGGTATGGTCGCGCGCAGTGATGAGTAATGTGGCGCAGGTACGTTCATCCATACCCAGGTACGTGCCGTAGTACTCCTCTTTCGTGAGCGACAGCCCATGTTCGGACAATGCTTGCTGGAAACAACGCAGATGCGGTGTTTCGTCGTCGGCGATGACGCCATTGAAGTCGAATATCATCGCACGGATCATGGTGTGGCCTCGCCGGTTCGTTCGGTGAACTTACTGTAGCGAAACAGTTTCAGTTGAACAAGCAGCTTTGCCTTGTTCCATCCACGCTGCTGGGGTATTCTCCGGCCTGAATCCCTGTGAAACGTGAAGCGTTCGAAGAGTTTCTCTTGTCCGACCAATTTTCCCCATGACCGACTACGGCGTACTCGCAAATCTACTCGTGATCTTTACGGTGTCGATTGCCGTCGTGTTCGTATTCCATCAGTTCCGGCTGCCTTCGATCGCCGGATTCTTAGTCGCAGGCGCGCTCATCGGCCCCCACGGATTGAATCTTATCTCGGACATCGGCACGGTCCAAGTGCTGGCGGAGATCGGGGTCGTCCTGCTCCTCTTCACCATCGGCATCGAGTTCTCATTGGTGCAATTGGCCTCCTTGCGCCGACTCATGTTTCTGGCCGCACCGATCCAGGTCGGAGGCGTGCTGTTGATTGCGTGGCTCGGGGCGATGCTGGTCGGACTGTCCTGGCAGCAGGGACTGTTCTGGGGGTTCCTTTTCTCTTTGAGCAGCACGGCAATCGTGCTCAAGACCTTGGCCGAACGGGGGGACAGCGACTCGATCCATGGCCGAGCCACGATCGGGATTCTCGTGTTTCAGGACTTGGCCGTCGTTCCCATGATGTTGCTCACGCCGATTCTGGCCAGCCAATCAAATGGAGGCGGGCTGGCGATTCTGCTTACCTTAGGGAAGTCGGTGCTCGTGGTCGTGCTCGTCATCGCCGCCGCCTGGTATCTGGTTCCCAAGCTGTTGGAGCACATCGTCCGCAGCCGAAGCCGCGAGTTGTTCTTGCTGACGATCATCGTCCTCTGTCTCGGCATCGCCTGGCTCACGTCGCTCGGCGGTCTCTCGCTGGCATTGGGCGCGTTCATCGCCGGATTGGTCATTTCAGAATCGGAGTACAGCCATCAGGCCATGGCCGAAGTGTTGCCGTTCCGCGACAGTTTCAATAGTCTCTTTTTCGTGTCGATCGGTATCCTCTTGGACTGGCGGGTGCTGTTCACGCATCCGCTGCTGGTGGCAGGACTCCTGGTCACGATTCTGTTCGTGAAGTTTGTCGCCGGGGCCGGAGCGGTCTTGTTGGTGGATGTTCCTCCGCGTTCAGCGGTGATGGTCGGCATCGCCCTGGCCCAGGTTGGAGAGTTTAGTTTCTTGCTGGCGCAGCAAGGACAGGAGAGTGGCTTCCTGCGGGGCGATCCGTATCAGGTCTTTCTTGCGGTCTCGGTGCTCTCCATGATCGTGACGCCTTTTCTCATGCAGTGGTCTCCGAACCTGGCCCGCCGCGTGGAGGTGTGGCAGCGGCTTCGCCATTGGTTACCCAGTCGCACCATTGCCCACGTCCTGCAGACCGAAGGGAAACAGATTCGGCTGAAGGACCACGTCATTATTGTGGGGTATGGGTTGAACGGAAGAAATCTCGCACGTGTCCTTGGCGAAACAGAGATCCCGTATCTGGCCTTAGACCTCAATGGCGACACCGTCACTCGCGAAGCGAAACATGGGGTGCCTGTCTACTACGGCGATGCCACGAACCCGAACGTGTTGCGGCATATGAAGATCGAGGATGCGAAGGTGTTGGTGGTCGCGATTTCGGATCCCTTTATTACCCGGCGGACTGTGCAGGTCGCCAAGGGGCTCAATCCGAAAGTGCATGTCGTGGTGCGGACTCGCTATCTGCGCGAACTGGAGGAACTACACCAACTCGGTGCAGATGACGTGGTCCCGGAGGAATTTGAAACCTCCATCGAGATCTTCGCCTTGGTGCTCCGTACTTACAAATTGCCGCAGGACTATGTGACGCAGAAGGCCGAACAGGTTCGCCGTGAAGGGTATGCCTTGCTTCGGCGCAGCGAATTGCCTGAACTGGCCCATCATCTTCGTGGCGGGACTCTGACCGATGCGGAAGTCGAAACATGCCGCATCGAGGACGATTCGCCCGCACGGGGGAAGACTTTGACCGAGATTTCTCTCCGCCCGCGCACGGGTGCTTCGGTCATCGCCTGGACTCGAGCGGGGGTGACGCAATCGAATCCATCGGAGAAGACCCGGTTGATGGCCGGCGATATCGTGGTGCTGCTCGGTTCGCGTGCGCAGATTCGGCAGGCAATGGGGCTCTTGGTAGAGACGGGAGGGGGAATCCGCTAGCGACCCGTGACCGTCATAAGCAGATAGGCCTCTTCCAACATGGCCACTTCAAGGATTGTGATGTGCCATCTCCCTGCCAGCAGGGAAAGATCCCAGTCAGCCCTGTAGCATTGGCCGCGAGGCACCTGCACGAAGGTGGGTGTTTCCCGAGTCGCGCGCTTGTCCACCACGGTCCTGAGTGCGCTTAAGTCCTCCACCGGAGCGTCACGGGTCCTTTGAGTGGATGGTCGATCGGTTGGCCGGTCTGCACCGATGCCAGATGCGCGGCCTTGAGTTTGAGGTACCACTTCGTGGGCATGTCCGCGTCGCCGATGAGCATCATGGGCGGCTTGTATCGCAAGCCGATCGTCTGCTGCTCCATTGCTTGCTTGTCCTGGTTGAGGAAGATCCGTGCGAAGAACCGGAACAGTGGAGTCACGAAGGGAACCCAGCGAATGAAATTCCAGGCTGCGCAGAAATCGATCCGGCATTCCTGTTCGGTGAGAGGCGTCACGATGGCCCTCATCGACACCCAGATGCTACCGCATTGCAGCAGTTCGAACCGCTGGCCGGGGAGGATAAAATCAATCGTCGTTGTCAGATCTCCGCCGGACACCAGACGGAGGAGTTTGTACGGGGTGCTATTGCGAGACGGCGTGTGGGTCGTCATCCGGAATCCACCTGGAATCGGCTTGTATGACTTAGTTTTTTCATGGCTGCCGCGGGGGCTCCGCCAATATGGGCTCTGATGGACGAAGGGACCGTGGGCAGGATCCAGCAGCCCGATGACGCCATCGTCAATGGAACATTGCAGGGTGGTCGAGTAATGAAACATCCGATAAGGCTCTGAAGGAATGGGCAGACGAGGTATCTCCGGGAGAGGACGGGATCCTTCTCGGCTATCCGGGATGAAGACCCACACGTAGCCGTCCCGTTCTTCGCAGGGGTAGCTGGTCACGCAGATTTTTTCCGTCTGTAATGCAGTGTCACTGACCAGCGCGGGGATGAGTTGGCACCGGCCCTTCATGTCAAACTGCCAGCCATGGTAGGCGCATTCCACCCGCTCCCCGTCAAAACGTCCACACGACAGTGGCATGCCTCGATGTGGGCAGAGATCTCGCATCGCGGCCACTTTGCCCTGTCGATCGCGGCACAGGAGAATCGGCAGCCCGAGCATGAGCAGCGGTTGCATCGTCCCGGGACGCAGCTTGCCGCCCAGCAGGGCTGGATACCAAAAGCCGAACAGTGGCGCGCTCTTGGATGACTTGATCTCGGTGATGAGGTCGCTATTCATGGAAAGAGAAAGGATGTACGTGAGAGGACCAGCCTGCGCGTGAATATAGCGAGCAGGCCACAGAACGTCAAGCCAGCTGGCACCGGATCATCTTTGCTCACCATGGAGGGAACAGTCAGATCATCCTTCCCTGCGTGTGTCTTCTTCTGTGCGATCTCTTGCTTCTCATAGCGGGGTGGCTTGCCTGGTCTCCCATTGCGCACGTCCAACGAGCATACTTTTCGATCTTCCCAATCATTTCCTGAGGCCCCTATGCCGGTCCGACTGCGGCCGTCGAGCGAGGCCCTTCCAATTCCCTATACCCCTTAAAAGGAGTGGCCGAGGCTGTCCTTCACTGCGCGCATCGAGCGACCACCGTTTCATCGTGGGGGCTCTGCGAGCAAGAAGGGCACCTGGCCGCTCCTTCCCTCTTCCTTGACATGAAAAAGAAGCGGAGACTATAGTCAAAACCT
>Ga0209253_10002333_pt1 | contig 16830 bp, 17 predicted proteins | sample FrelakmetBRP12BR_FD_187145 | JGI IMG/M metagenome (GOLD analysis project Ga0209253, IMG submission 187145) | Freshwater lake sediment microbial communities from the University of Notre Dame, USA, for methane emissions studies - BRP12 BR (SPAdes)... | ecosystem: Environmental > Aquatic >...
CTGTCGGACGATCAACTGCAGCAGATCGCCCGGGAGATGAATCTCTCCGAAACCGTCTTTGTCTTTCCTCCAACGGATCAGGCGGCTGTGGTCAAATTGCGCATCTTCACGCCCACGCAAGAGATTCCCTTTGCCGGTCATCCGGTGCTGGGGACCTTCTTCATCCTTGCCGAGCTGGGCATCATTGCCGTCAAAGGGTCGATGACGCGGGTGATGCAGGAGTGCAATATCGGCCTGTTTCCCGTCGAACTCCATGCAGAAGATGGTGTGGTGGATCGGGTCGTGATGACGCAGCCCAAGCCGGAGTTCCTGGGGCCCGTGGAGGAGACGGAGGACGTGTATAAGGTTGCCAGCGCTCTAGGGCTGGCTAAACACGTGATCACCGACATGAAGTGGCCGATCGAGGTGGTATCCACCGGGTTGCCCGTGATGATTGTGCCGGTGCGCACGTTGACGGCGGTGCGGTCAATCCGTCCCGATGCCTCGGCTATCACGGATGTCTGCCGGCGCTTCGGTGCGAATGGCATCATGGTCTTTACGACGGTGACCGTGGAGCCCTCTGCGACCGTTCATGCGAGGATGTTCGCGCCATCGATCGGGATTCTTGAGGATCCTGCGACCGGCAGCGCGAGTGGCGCATTGGGGGCCTACCTGGTGCAGAATCGGGTGGTGGAGGTGGCTCCGACGACGGACATCGTGGTGGAGCAGGGTTATGAAATCGAGCGTCCGTCGCAAATCTTCGTGCAGGTCGAGTCGGCTGACGCGGTGATCCAGACTGTGAAGGTTGGGGGGCCGTGCGTCATGGTGGTCGAAGGCACCTTGAAATTCTAATAGGTTGCTGAAAAAGGCCGCCAGCTTCGTTCTCGCCTCGACAGCATCCTCAACGTACCCCGGAGGGTACGCCTCCGGTGCTTCCATCGGCTGCGGCCTTGCTGACGACCTTTTTGAGCAACCTGCCTGTGGATCTAGTTGCAAGAGGCTCAACCGATCTCTGACTCCCTCAAGCATCTTCCGGTTTTCTCCGATCTGGTTCTATGATGAACGGTGTGGTTTAGCAAGGAGCTGAATATGAAAGCAGTACTGTTTCGGGCGCATGGTGGACCGGACAAACTCTCGTATGAAGATCTGCCGATGCCGACGATCGGCCCTGAGGAGGTGCTGGTTCGGGTCAAGGCCTGTGCTTTGAACCATCTCGATATTTGGATTCGTGAGGGCAATCCGGCCTATCCCATGCCGATGCCTCATGTGTCAGGATCGGACGTCGCTGGTGTTGTGGAACAAGTGGGTGCGCAGGCCGATCACGTGACAGTCGGGCAGCGCGTGTTCCTGTCGCCGGGGATCAGTTGCTGGACATGTGAACAGTGCCTGGCGGGGCGCGACAATATGTGCCGCTCTTACAGCCTGCTCGGAGCGATGATGCACGGAGGCTATGCGGAATATGTGAAAGTGCCGTTCCGCAACGTCCTGCCGATTCCCGAGAACCTGTCGTTTGAACAAGCGGCGGCGTTTCCGCTTGTGTCGGTAACCGCGTCGCACATGCTGTTTGCCCTGGCCGGACTTCAACATGGCGAAACGGTGCTGATCATGGGCGCGGGGAGCGGGGTCGGGAGCATGGCGGTTCAAATGGCCAAGCTCGCCGGCGCACGGGTTATCACGACGGTTGGGTCCGATGATAAAATTCCGAAGGCGGTGATCCTGGGCGCCGATGCCGTCATCCATCATGGTCGTGAGAAGGTTGCGGAGCGTGTGAAGCTGCTGACCGAGGACCGCGGCGTCGATGTCGTGATCGAACATATCGGCCCTGAGGTCTGGGGCAGCTGTCTGGCGTCTCTCGCGAAGGGTGGGCGTTTGGTGACGTGCGGTGCGACGACCGGTGCAGAAGTGAAGCTCGATCTTCGGTATATCTATTCCCGCCAGCTGACGATCAAGGGCTCCTACATGGGGACGCGTGCGGAACTGGTGAAGGCGGCGGAGCTCATGGGGCAAACGCGTTTGATTTCGGTGATCGACCGGACCTTCCCACTTCAGGACGCTCGTGCGGCACAAGAACTGATGCTAAGTCGAAAGTTTTTCGGTAAGATAGTGTTGACAGTCTGAAGCAGGTCGGTTGGCTTGTATCTATGAGCGCATCAGCAATACAAAGGGGGAATGTATGTCCACAGTAGCAAAGATTATGACCAAACAGCCCAAGACCATAGGGCCTAGTGTATCGATTGTGAGCGCGGCCAAAAAAATGAAGGCTGCGCGAGTGGGGTCTCTCTTTGTGAAGAAGGGGAAGAAGCTGGTCGGGATCGTCACCGATACGGATATTGTCCGCCGGGCTGTGGCAACCAGTAAGCCTCTTGGCAAGATGACGGTCGAGAAGATCATGACGAGCCCCATTTGCACGATCGAGGGGGCGCAGTCGGTGGATGAGGCGCAGGACATGATGGGTGACTTGGGCGTACGCCATCTTGCTGTCACCAAATCTGGCGAAATTATCGGGGTGGTGTCAGTGCGGGATGTGATGATGTTTTATAAGCGGTATGCCCAATCGAGCATTAAGCCGGAGGCACCATATTCTGAGCCGAAGATTTCGCAAGACTAGCAGGACGTTGAAAACTGGGAGAGACGGCTGGGGCATCCTTTGCTCGCACAACGCGCGCCCTCGGAGGACCTTGTTGGACGCGCGCAGGTTAGATTGCCTCAGCCGTCTTTTACAGGAAACTGAATGAGTGGCCTTGCCTGGGTCAAGGCGCGTCACGGTGCGCTGGGGTTGGGCAGGTGAGGAACGCTGGCCGTTTTGAACATCCTGTGGTGAGGGAAAGCTAAAGGCGAAGAAGTAGAGACAGTATCGGAAGAGTCCAAGCTCACCCCGTCCCCCTATCTGCTTACCCTGACCTATTTTGAGAGTTCTTTGACGAGGTGGCCGAGTTCTGGAAGGATGAGTTTTTCCATCGCCATTCTGACGGCGTTTTCGGAGCCTGGGGTGGAGAACAGAATACGGCCTTTGATGATGCCGGCTGTGGCGCGGCTCATGATGGCCGGTGAGCCGATGTCCATGTAGGTTAAGTAGCGGAAGATCTCGCCAAATCCCACCAGTCGCTTCTCCAACATCGCATCGACTGCTTCAAAGGTTGAATCCCGTTTCGAGATTCCGGTGCCGCCATTGATGATGATGGCCTGGATGGCATCGTTCGCGAGGCCTTCCTTGATCCTGTCTGTGATCTGAGCCGGTTCATCTTTCACCAAATGGTAGGACACGACTTCATGCCCGAACTGCCTGAGGAGTTTGTGGATGACTTGTCCGCTCGTATCGGTGTCGGGGGTCCGTGTGTCGCTACAGGTAATCACCATGCACCCAATCGACTTGGGTGCATGGGATTTATGTTCGTGGTGTGTGGCGGTGGCCATGGTTTGAATGGGGAAGGTTTACTTCCAGACTGCGTCCGGGTTCAACTTGGCGACCGGTTTTCCGCCCTTGATATGTTCATCGATGATGGTCGCGACGTCTGCTTCCGTCACTTTGGAGTACCAGGTGGCGTCCGGATAGACGACGACGGTGGGTCCTTGCTCGCAGGGGCCGAGACAGGAGGAGCCGCTGACGATGACGTCGCCCGGTGTCACACCCTTCTGCATGAGGCCCATGTTGAAGGCCATGAGGAGGGAGGCTGATCCGGCGCTGCCGCAGGATGGCTTCGGGTGGCCCGGGGGTCTGGAATTGGTGCAGACGACGATGTGATATTTCGGCTTCGGCATGAATTCTCCTTTGGACGGTACGAGATATTAATCTTTTACGTTGTTGGCGCGAACGACTTCCACATATCGATGGCCTCTTCCGGCAGCTTCCAATGCTTGAGGCCCTTCATGACCCAATCGAGATAGTGCGCTTTGGGCTTGAACTTGCCGATGGGGGTGGCGGCATAGGTGGTGACGAGCATTTTCTCCCCGGCTTCTGTCAGTACGGTCACTTGGACCTGGCGAAACGCGCTTGGAGGGACATCCTCTTCAAAGAGGTCCATGAGCTTGAGATCTTCATCGGTTACTTCGAAGACCGCTCCCCAGACCTGTTCTCCGGGTGAGGGGGCTATGCTGGCGAGGCCGCATCGCCATTGCGAGGACCATCGGCAAAATTGGATCGTGTGCTCTGGAATGGTGGCCAGCATCAGGAACTGATGTTCCGGCGCGCGACGTTTGAGCTGTGTGGGGTTGAGATGGTCCCCGTAGAGAAAGAATTTCATGGGTGATTTACCGCCTCAGGATACAAAGGTGTCGACTAGACCGATATTTGTAACATAACCCCTTTCACGCGCACAAGCCGCGCCTCAGGCGGTGCATCGGATCGGGTGCGGTCAGATTGACATCGCGCTGGTGCTCTTCCTAAGATGCGGCGCGAGTATGTGCGGTTCCGTTTCTTTTCATCGAACCCCTTGTACAGGATGTCCATGCCACAGAATCATCCGTCCTCTAGTTCTGCCTCTTCTTCGTTTTCAGTGGTGAAAGTGATTCACTATGCGGTCGTGGCCGTACTTCTATTGGGCGGGCTGTACTATCTCTGGATGAAGCCTCCGTCGCTCAATCCCATGGCTGATCCTCGGGCCGCCGAGGCCCTCGCGTTGGTGCAAACCCATCGGGCACTGGGCTATCCCACGATTCTTCAGGCGATGACCGAGCATGTGCGTTCGATGAGCGAACGCAATCGGGTCGCCCGGCTTGGTGAGTGGCGGGTGAAGCTGGTGGAGGGGGATATGTATGAGATACGGGTTCAGCTGCGAGACCAAGGGGTGACGGGGCAATGGTTCGAGCGGGAATTTATTTGGCATGCCAATCTTGCGGTGAAGAAGGTCAATGCCGCGTCGCTTCCGGCCGATGGCATTACTCCTAAAGAGCCTGATGCAGAGCCAACCGGCTCGCTGCCGCCGCCTATGCCTCTCGGCTCTGCAGGGTACTGAAACAGTTCGCCTGTCTGTCTTGTTCATTTGGTCTGTCTCGTCTATTTGATTGAACCAGATGGACTAGATAGACCAGACAGACCGAGCCTGCCTGCCGACAGCCTGCTATTTGAAGTTCTCCGGCAGTGCCACCTGAACGTGATTCCCTTCAATCCGCACCAGGCAGCAGGCGACGGTGATGTTCGGATTCTCCGGGCGTTCTCCGGTCTGCAGGTTAAATTGCCATCCGTGCCACGGACATTCCACGATGTGGCCCTCTAGATGGCCTTCTCCGAGCGGTCCTCCCGCATGCGGACAGGTGTTGTCCACGGCGTAGAAGGATCCGTCGACATTAAACAGGGCAATCCAGACTCCTTGGACTTCGACGGTCCGTCCGGTCCCCGGAGGAATCTCCTCTACTCTCGCAACGGTGATAAATTCAGGCATGGCGCTGATCCTTCGTTTTTGAGAAATGCCCAATGAGTCAGGCCTGCTCCCCGGACCCCTCAATGACTTGATTTCGACGGAGGCTTATGGCATAGACACAGGTACGCGTCTTAAGACTAAACCAGCGCCTTCTCACAGAAGGAGCCTCGGTTGGGAATGAGGTTGCTGCATGGAAATGACTCTCCTGCTCAACGCGACGTACGAGCCCCTGCGGGTGGTCCATTGGCAAAAAGCCATCGCACTCCTCTGGCAGGGCAAAGTTGAGGTCCTCGAGGTCTACGACCGAGAGGTCCACGCGGTGTCGATCTCCTTCAAGCTTCCCTCCGTCATGCGGCTCCTCAAGCTGGTTCGTCTCAAGGATATCCACCGGGCAGTGAAATTTTCCCGCATCAATATCTTCACCCGCGACAGCTATGCCTGCCAGTACTGTCGTCACAAGTTCAGGACCGAGGAACTGACGTTCGATCATGTCGTTCCCATCGCCAAGGGTGGGCGAAAGACCTGGGAGAATATCGTCACGGCCTGCTGGCGCTGTAACAATAAGAAAAGCGGTCGTACACCCGATGAAGCCGGCATGAAGCTGATGAAGAAGCCGGTGAAGCCGCGCTGGAATCCGGTTGTGACCATTACCATCGGGATTCGGAACACGCCTGACAGCTGGCGCGACTATCTCTATTGGAATATGGAGTTAGACGCCGACCCCGCCGAAACCTAGCCAGGTTGTTGAAACAAGCTTCCAGCTTCGTTCTCGCCTCGAATGCATCCTCAACGTACCCCTGAGGGTACGCCTGCGGTGCATTCATCGTCTGCGGCCTTGCTGAAAACGTGATTGAACAGCCTGGGTTATTCCCTTCCCTCTCAGGATCAGTGCACCGAATCCAGGATGATTTCCAGATCCCGTCCGCCCGGTAACGTCGGGTTCTTCGCGTAGCGGCCTTCGATGTCGCCTGGCTGTGCCGGGCCTGCCTGTCCATCTCGATCCAACCGGGCCACCACATCCAGCATTCCACGTAATTCAGAGCCCTGCACCATCACATCGGCGTTGGTGAGCTCAAATGCCACGGGGAACTGCGGATTGTCGATGCGCCTGGCCGCGACGGGCCGTGCAGCGCCAGGTCTCCGGACAATGACGAAGAGGACATCGGTGGGCCGCACCTGATCGGCCAGGGCCGGGGCGATCAGGACGTGCCCGGCAACGACTGCTTCGCGGGTCTCCGGGTCGCAACTGTGGGCCAGGCCCAGCCAGGCTGCCACGGCGGCGAGGCCGATAATGCTGCCGGCCAGTCCAAGGGTGCGTACGTTGTAGGCTGCCATGGGTACGGTTCCTTTGCAAAGGTGAAGGGGGCAAACCGGCGCATTATAGCGGGGGCCGGTAGAAAAGGGGAAGGTACGGTTTACGCTGCAAAACAGGGTGTTGTATGATACGCCCCACTATTGAATTGGGAGGAACTATCATGGCTGCAAATTCTGGCTTTCCGTTGTCTCTGGATGTGAAGGGGTATCCGGTGCTTGTGCTCGGAGGAGACGAGGAGGCCGCGGAAAAAACTCAGCGGTTGTTGGAGGCAGGGGCGAAAGTGATTGTCGTGGCGCCGTCGCTCAACGACACGCTCAAGGATTTGGCCGCGTCGGCGAAAGTCGTGCACCGTGGACGCCATTTCCGCGATACCGATTTGGAAAGTGCGATTTTGGTGATGAATATGGTGCGGGGAGACCGTGATTTTTCTCGAGCACTGTTCGCGAAGGCGCGGGAGAAGAAGTTCTTACTGTGGTCGGTCGACCAGCCAGAATCCTCAACGGTCACGATGCCGGCGGTCGTGGCGTCTGGCCATCTCCGTGTGGCGATCAGCACGAGCGGGGTGGCCCCGGCCTTGTCAGGTTTCATGAAGGAAGATATGGAAAAGATCTTCGGCGAGGAGTTTGCCGCCTTTGTGGAATGGCTCGGTCAGCTTCGCGAACAGACCAAGGCGAACGAGCCGGAGTTCGAAAAACGCCGGGCGTTGTTGCGTGAGGCGTTGGACGGGTTTCGCGTATTAGGCAAGGTCCAGTATCCGAAGGTGTGGTTGGATGAACGGGCGAAGCTCACGGTCGCACCGGGGATCAAGGGCGAAGCGTGAAGTGATGACGAAGTGTGAGAGCTGATGGCGACTAACGCAAGCATCGCGAAGGAGCATGACGACAACATGGTGTTATTGGAATTCAGTATGTCGCCGTTGGGCAAGGGGGAGAGCGTCGGCACGTATGTAGCGCGCTCGCTTGATATTATTGATAAGAGCGGAGTGGACTACCGGTTGAATCCGATGGGGACGGTGCTCGAAGGGGAGTGGGATGAGGTCTTTGGCGTCGTCAAGAAGTGCTATGAGCGGATGAAGAAAGATTGCGGCCGCATTTCCTGCACGATCAAAGTCGATTATCGGAAAGGCCGTGCCGGGCGATTGCAGAGCAAGGTCGCGAGTGTCGAGAAGAAACTCAAGCGATCGATCAAACACTAGCAGGATGCTGAAGAAGTCGCTTTCCTCACCCGCTCCGTCCCGGCTGCCACTTCACTTACCCGCCCCGAGTCTGCCAAGACAGCCTCTCTGCCCAGGGGGCGAGCCCTTTCCCACGTGGCATTCGTGCTTCCCTCTCAAGTGCCGTGAAAAGTGAAATGTATGGATACTGACTATTCTTATTCCAAAACATTACACGTTTGACGATTCACGTTTCACGGATCGAAGGTAGGACGAGTCTCTAAGGTAGTACTCGTTCGTTCATCCCACTATCACACAACATTCTTGCTAAGCCTGCCCATACGTTGATCCCGCATTATTCATGACGATTCTTCGCGAAATGGTGGAGTTGCGCGCGACAAGTGCGACTCGCATGACGTGTGAGCCCTATCCCTGCCTTTGGCGCATTTTCAGCCAGTCTCGCCCGTCTCGCTTGAGTCAGGCATCGGCGATTGCAGCAGAAGCGCTCATGAGTAATGCGGGCTACTAGAGAGTTCACATCTTACGGTCACGAGTCCGAATCAGCGAGGCGGCCTGTCTAAGGTGAGGAGCCAAAGGTCCAGCATTTCGCGAATTGATAAAATTAATTGTTCGCATTTGAAAGTAATAGGTTGCCTATATATACTAGGCGCCCCATAGACTGGCACTTGTTTTTAGTGGAGGTCTGTCATGCAATGGTATTCAGCAGAGTCGGTAGAATCACTGGTGGTAACGGCTAGATAGATGGCTGGGAATTTGACGGGCCGCGGTTGACTCAACCTCCTGCTTATCACGAGCACCAGCATGCATCGTTATCCGCAGAGGCATGACCAAAGAGAGTGACAGATGAACAGCAGCACGACGGATGAGGTCGAACTCAAGACGCAATCTGGTCTTGGGCTCTTGCCGAAGGACCGCACGATCCTTGAGCGTGAGGTGATGGAGTTCCGTCCGTTTGGATTGGACGAGCAGGGCCACACGATCAGAGATCTGAGCGGGATGAGTATCAGGGCTGTCGTCGTTTATCTTGAGACGTCGCTGTCTCGTGAGCGGGGCGCTGCAGTCGGCAGTGAAGCGATACAGGAGCTGTGCCACCTGTTGAACCAACGCATCAAAGATCCGGTCTATCACGTGACGCCGGACTTCCTGAAGAATGCATGGAACAGCTACTCCTATGAATTCACGGCCTATCTTTATGAATTCTGTGAGCGCATTTCCGGCGATTCTCGTTTCGTGTTCCGAGGCGGGATGGAGAAGGCCTCCCCGATCATGCAGGTGCTGGCCAGGCCATTTTCTCTGTCGCAGATTTACGGCATGTTTCCCTACTTCGGGAATAAGTTCGCATCCGGTTCGATCGAATGTCGAGTCGTCGAAGCGACGCCGATCTCCGCGACCCTCGCGATGAAGTTTTCCGCCCGTACCCTTCGTCAGTTCGGCCCCTATCGAAGACGCTGCGCGCAGCTGATGTGTCAGGCTGCTCAAGGCATCATGGCGGCCGTACCGGTTCGCGTCCATGGTCTCCCTCCCGCCACACTCACGGAACTCTCCTGTATTGCGGATGATGACGAGTGGTGCCAATGGGCTATTCGATGGCAGGCCGAGAAGCCGAGCACCTGGGGTCGCAGTGTCTGGCAGACGGTGGTGAGTGAGGGAGGAGGCTCGCTGCCGAATGCGCAGGAGGAAGTATTCCAGTCACATGAGCTTCCTGAGGTCACTCCGTTCGACGCGAGCGCTCGTGATCGGGGAAGAGAGCGCTCGCCAAAGCATGCGGTGGCTAGCAGCGCCCCAGCACGATGGCATGTCACGGGGTCGATTTGGAGCATGCTTGTCGGCCTGACGCTGGCCGTAGCATTTCGCGCGATGAACCCTTCCGCGAGTCTTGGTGAAGTCATATTGCTTGGACTGCTGCCCATACTGGTTGCAGGAATGTTGATCAACCGTCATCTTCGCCTGGAGAGCCAACAGCGTGAGGCGCTGATTCGTGAGCAGATCACTGTCGTGGAGTCGCGCCATGAAGAGTTGCGTGAAGCCTACCTGGAGCAGGAGCAAACCCGCGTAGAACTGCGCCGGAAAGTGGCCCAGTTGACGGCCCTTCATCGGGCTGGATTGCTCTTCAGCTCGACGCTGGATCGAGAGGCGCTGATGCAGAACGTGCTGGAGACCCTGACCAGTGACCTCCAGTACGATCGGGTCATGGTTTCGTTCTACGACCCGGTCCGCCAGGTCGTCAAGGATGCGCGGGCATTCGGCGTTTCGCCGGAGATTCAGGCGTTTGTGCGTGCGCGTGAGATTCCCGTCACCGATCCCATGAGCCCGGAAGGCATCGTACTTCTACAAGGCCAGCCTCTGTTGATCGGGGATCTCCAGGCGGTGTGGGATCGCATTCATCCGTTGAACCAACAGCTGGCCTTGCTGACGCAGGCGAAGGCGTTGATCGCCGTCCCGTTAAAAGCCAAAGATCGGATTATTGGAAGTCTGACGGTCGATCGTGTGCAGGAGCACAGTCTGACGCAGGACGATCTTGAGTTGATGCTGACGGTCGCCAATCAAGTCGCGATCGCATTGGACAATGCTTCCGCGTATGAACAAATCGAAGAGCTGAACCTAGGACTTGAAGCCAAGGTCCGTGAACGCACAGCTGAGCTGGAGCAGGCAGATCGCTTGCGGTCTCAATTCCTTTCGCATGTTTCGCACGAACTGAAGACGCCGTTGACCTCGATCAAGGGGTTTTTACAGAACTTGCTGGATGGATTGACGGGGCCGCTGAATGAGAAACAGCAGCGGTATGTGTCACGGATGTTGGACAATTCAGACCGGTTGATCCGTATGATCGAGGATCTGCTGGATCGCACGAGGATTCAATCCGGGCGGTTGGATCTCGTGCCTGGCGAGATTGACGCGGGGCATTGTGTCGGAGATGCGGTCGAGCAATTGCGCTTGTTGGCCCAGGCGAAACGGCAGACCTTGGAGATAGTCGTTCCTCCTGTCCCACTCATTGTCTGGGCGGATCGTGACCGCCTGATCCAGATCGTCACGAACTTGGTTCAGAATGCCGTGAAGTTTACCCCGGATGGCGGCAGTATTCTGGTGACGGTGAGGCAGGAAAATCAGATGCTCGCCGGAGTCTCCGTGCGCGATACCGGGCCTGGTATCGCGCTAGAGTTCCTGGATCAGGTGTTCGATCCATTCTTTCGCATTAAACAGGCCCGGACCGGAACGAAAGGGCTTGGCCTGGGCTTGTCGATCGTGCGGACGTTGGTGGAGTTACATGGCGGGACGATCGTCGCGCAGAGTGAGCCGGGGCAGGGAGCGGAGCTCTCGTTCACGATCCCGTTACTTCCCACCATCATGGTACCGCTCAATAGGACATCATCTGACGCGCCTCGTATTTTGATTGTTGAGGATGATTCGGATATTCGTCAGCTCTTGCAGGATCGTTTGCGGGCCATGGACTATCGTGTCCACGTGGAAGTGGATGGAGTCCGGGCGTTGGAAGCCGTGCGTGCGGAGACGTTCGAGGGCATGATCCTGGATATTGGCATTCCCTCTATGGACGGGATGGATGTGCTCCGGCAGATTCGGCGCTGGGATCAGCAGATTCCGATCGTGATGGTGACGGCGTCCGGATCTAAGGAATTGGCGGTTCGTGCGATCGGCATGGGGGCACAGGCCTATGTGTTGAAGCCGTTCAATATCGATGAGCTGCAACGGATCGTTGACTGTTGGTTTCGGCCTTCGGAGCGGCGGTCGTCAGATTCTGCGGTGAGGCACGTAGCCCCAGGTGAGTGAGAGAGGGATAATGTTGATGAGAAGAGGATGGGGCGGGTGGGACAGGACGGGATCAGTGCGACGGATGTGGATGTCCGTGCTGCTCTTGGTCGGGTTTTGTTGGGTTGGCCTGCCGTGGGAGGCGTCGGCTCAGGTGCCGCGTATTCAAGGTCAGGGAACCGCTGCCTCCGCGATGAGTAATGCCTATGCGGCCCAAGCCGACGACCCGTCAGCCCTACACTACAATCCCGCAGGGATGACCCAACTGCAGGGAGTGCAATTCATGGGAGGGGCACTCTTCTCCGGTGGATCGACGAATTTCACCAATCCGACAGGCGTGAATGCTCGTGGTGATCGGAACGGGAGTATGGCATGGCCCCCTCCAGGGCATATCTATATCACGGCGAATTTGAAGGATCTCGGGGTGACAGCCCTGGGTGATCTCACAGCCGGGATCGGGCTTACGGTGCCGTTCGGCTCGCTGACGCGCTGGCCGAACGACGGGCCTTTCCGATCAGCTACGACCTTCAACACGTTGCCGCTTTTGGATATCAAACCGACTCTTGCCTATAAAGCGACGGAGAACCTCTCGCTCGGGCTGGGTGCGGATATCTATACATTCAGCGGACTCTTCGGCGAAGGTCAGGTCGAAAAACAGTCGATTCCCGCTGCCGGAGTGAAAACCGAACTCAATGGGAAAGATACCGCGGCCGGTTTCAATGCCAGCCTCCTGTATACGGCATTGCGCAACGCCGATGGGAAGCCGACGGCGAACATCGGCATTGTCTACCGCAGTCAGGCCACGCTTCATTTGAGCGGAGCCTTGCTGGCAAATGGCGCGAAGGTGTCTGACGCCAAGGCGACGTTGGTGTTGCCGCAAGTGATGACCGGAGCTATTGCCCTTTGGCCGGTTCGCACTCAGGAGCGGGAATGGAAGTTGGAGATGGACGTCGATTACGTCGGATGGAAATCCGTCCGAAATCTCGATGTGACCTTGGCGAACGGGACGACGATTCTACAGCCGCAGAATTGGAAGAGTACCTATGCGGTGATGCTCGGCACCGAATATAAGTGGCTGGCGCTTGAATCGCTCCCGAATTGGGAGGTGGCACTGCGGGCTGGCTATACCAACCAACAAAATCAGATGCCTGATTTGACCTACGATCCAGGGATTCCCTCTTCGGATCTCCACGTCGTGGGGGGAGGGGTTGGATTCTTGTGTAAGGAGCAGGGATCCTTTTTGGGCCTGATGCGATGTGGAGATTTTGGTGTGGGTTCGCTGAAGCCTAAGGCGATTGGGGTCGACCTCTCGTTTCAAGCGGCGCTCTATGAGGACCGTACGGTGCTCGGTAATCGCAACCCAACCGTCAATGGAACCTATCAGACCACGCTGTATAGCGGTGGTGCGTCGATTCGTGTGATCTACTAGCGAGATGGGCGGGTCGGGCGAGCAAGGCGTGAAGTGGACAACCTGATCTCCACCTCGTCTCGCTTGTTGTGTTTTTCCCTCTAGTCTTGTGCGGCGGATTCATATAGCCGCGGAACGCGGGGACCGATCCCGCAGAGGACTTCGTAGGGGATCGTGCCAATCCAGTCAGCGATTTCATCTGCCCAGATGGATGCTCCTCCTTGCTGCCCGATCAGCGTGACGGTCTCGCCTACCTGCACCGATTCGATGTCGGTGACATCCACCATGATCATGTCCATGCACACCAGACCGACAATCAGGGCGCGACGACCCTGAATCAACACCGATCCGCGATTGGAGAGCTTCCGACTATAGCCGTCGGCGTAGCCGATGGGCAGTATCGCGATCCGTGTCGGTCGTTTCGCGACGAAGGTTCTGTTGTAGCTGACTGTTCCGCCTTGTGGAATGGTTCGCAGTTGGACGATCGTAGTCCGAAGTGAGAGGACTGGTGTGAGATCAGGAGCGGGGACTGAGGTCGGCAAGGTGTGATAGCCGTATAGCATGATGCCGGGGCGTACGAGTGAAAAGTGCGCTTCGGGAAATCTGACGATGGCGGCACTGTTGGCCGTATGCACCAACGGAACGGTGAGACCGCGTTGCCGGACCTGCTCTAGGATGGCGTGAAATGCGCCAAGCTGTCGTTCCGTGAAGGCAGTATCTGTTCCGTCTGCGTCGGCCAGGTGGGTCATCACCCCTTCAACCTGGAGGGGATTCCGCAAGACCGGGTTGTCGAGGAGTCTGCTCAGCTCTTTTGGTGAAAACCCTAATCTTCCCATCCCGGTTTCGGCCTTGAGGTGAATGGGGTAGGGGGTTGGATGCGAATGCGCAGCCTTGGCCAAGACAGGAAGGATGCGCTCATCGCTCACGACTGGGGTCAACCGGTGAGCCACCAGGTCCACAATCTGCTCCTCGAAGAGCGCGCCTAGGACGACGATAGGAGCTGCGAGGCCGGCTTGGCGGAGTTCGATGCCTTCGTCGAGCGAGGCTACGGCAAACCGCCCAATACCCTGGCGAGTAAGCGCCTGAGCGCATTCCACGGCTCCATGCCCATAGGCGTTGGCCTTCACGATGGCCATGACCTCGCAGCCTGGTGATAGATAGTGTCTGATGCGAGAAAGATTATGGGCGAGTGCCGCGAGATTGACGGTGGCGTAGGTGGGTAACACGGTAGAAATCGAGGTCACACTTCCATGATTTCATGTTCTTTTTTCTTCACCACGTCGTCGATTTTCTGGATGTATTGATCGGTCAGTTTCTGGGTGTCGGTTTCGGCCTTTCGCAGATCGTCCTCAGTCAACTTGGCATCCTTTTGCAGTTTCTTCAACTCTTCGTTGCCATCTCGGCGAAACCCACGCACGACGACTTTTGTGTCTTCCCCGTGCTTTTTGCAGACCTTGCCGAGTTCTTTGCGGCGTTCTTCGGTGAGCGGTGGAAGGGGAATGCGAATGATCTTTCCGTCGTTGGACGGGGTGACACCGAGGGTCGATCCCGCCAGGGCTTTTTCGATTTCCTTGATCAGGTTCGGCTCCCACGGTTGGATCGTGATGAGGCGCGCCTCCGGAGTCGAAATATTGGCCACCTGCTTCAGCGGGGTCATGGTGCCATAGTAGTCGACTCGAACGCTGTCGAAAAGGGCTACAGAGGCTCGTCCTGTCCGCAGTCCGGCTAAGTCGCGCTTGAGGTACTCCAGTGCGGACTCCATCTTCTCCGTGACTTTTTGGTGTATAGCGGAAGGATTGGACATGCGAGACTCCCTGGAAAGTTAGCGGCGATCGGGCGTAACAACCGTTCCGATCGCTTCGCCAGTGGCGACGCGTTTGAAGTTGCCTTGTTCCTTCAGGTTGAACACGATCAGCGGCAGATTGTTATCCATGCAGAGGCTGATGGCCGTCGCATCCATGACTTTCAAGTTCTGATTCAAGATCGCGAGAAAGGAAATGGTCTGATACTTTGTCGCAGTGGGATTCTTCACGGGATCGGCATCGTAAATACCGTCGACTTTGGTCCCCTTCATGATGACCTGGGCCCCGATTTCCATCGCCCTGAGTGCCGCTGCGGTATCGGTTGAAAAGTAGGGATTCCCCGTGCCGCCGGCGAAGATGACGACGCGCTTTTTCTCGAGGTGACGAATGGCTCGGCGGCGGATATAGCCTTCTGCCAGCTGACGCATTTCGATCGCGGATTGGACTCGCGTCATAATGCCGATGCGTTCGAGAGCGTTTTGCAGGGCCAGGGCATTGAGGACGGTCGCGAGCATCCCCATGTAGTCGGCGGAGGCTCGTTCCATGCCGGACGCACTGGCGGCAATACCGCGGAAGATATTGCCGCCGCCGATGACTACGGCGACTTCGATGTCGAGGGCCACGACGGAGGCAATCTCCGATGCGAGGCCCTCAAGGATGGAAGGTTGGATGCCGTAGCCCTGCTCACCGGCCAACATCTCTCCGCTGACTTTGAGGAGGATGCGCCGATAGTTCGCAGAGCTCATGCTTCGCCTAATTGGTACCGGGTGAAACGGCGGATGTTCATGTTCTCGCCAATTTTGGAAATCTTCAGGGCCAGAAGATCTTTAATCGTGACGGAGGAATCCTTGACGAACGCCTGTTCGATCAGACAGTTCTCCTGGAAGAACTTTTCCACCTTGCCCTCGACGATCTTCGGCCATGCGGCCGGGGGCTTGCCCATTTCCTTGGCCTGGCCCTCATAAATCGATCGTTCTTTCTCGATGATCGAGGCGGGAATATCCTCCCGTTTGACATAGGAGGGTTTCCCGGCTGCGACTTGGAGGGCCAGGTCGTTGACGAAAGATTTAAACTCGTCGTTCCGGGCCACGAAGTCAGTTTCACAATTGACTTCGATGAGTACGCCGATTTTCCCGCCCATGTGGATGTAGGCGTGAACGAGGCCTTGATTGGTCTCGCGGCCTGACTTTTTGAGCGCGGCGGCTAGGCCCTTTTGGCGAAGGTAATCGACGGATTTCTCCATATCGTCGCCGTTCTCGGTGAGCGCTTTCTGGCAATCGAGGAAGCCGGCGCCGGTTTTCTCTCTCAGTTCTTTGACAAGCTGACTTGATCCAGCCATACGTGACGGTCCTTTTCAGTAAACAGTGAGTGCCTTAGTTGACATATACCATGCCGGACGTTATGAAGCCGGCGTGCTTGCGAGGCTCATGGCCGCTGGTTTGCCGCCGGCCACAGGAGCTGGTTTGAAATCCGCCTCTTCGCGCTGTGCCCGTAAATTGGCGCCTTCAATACAGGCGTTGGCAATGAGGGACGTGATAAGCTTAATGGAGCGAATGGCGTCGTCGTTTCCAGGGATCGGGTAGGTGATGTGGTCCGGGTCGCAGTTCGAGTCCAGGATCGCGATCATCGGAATCTCCAACCGCTTCGCTTCCTGCACGGCAAGGTGTTCGATGCGGGTGTCGAGGACGAAGACGGCTCCTGGGACGCCGCGCATGTCCTTGATGCCGCTCAGATACTTCTGAAGTTTGACGATCTCTTTCTGCATCTTCATGATTTCTTTTTTCTTCAGGCCGTATTGGCTGGGGTCCGCCAGCTTGGTCTCCAGCTTTTTCATCTTATCGATGCTCTTCCGGATCGTCTGGAAGTTCGTGAGCATCCCGCCGAGCCAGCGCTGGTTGACGAAGAACATGTTGGCGCGCAGGGCTTCTTCTTGAAGGATCTCAGCGGCCTGCCGCTTAGTCCCGACAAACAGGACCGACTGTCCGGCGGCGACGGTGTCGCGGACGAAGGCATAGGCCTGCTCCATCCGG
>Ga0209253_10002334_pt1 | contig 16829 bp, 16 predicted proteins | sample FrelakmetBRP12BR_FD_187145 | JGI IMG/M metagenome (GOLD analysis project Ga0209253, IMG submission 187145) | Freshwater lake sediment microbial communities from the University of Notre Dame, USA, for methane emissions studies - BRP12 BR (SPAdes)... | ecosystem: Environmental > Aquatic >...
ACGGCAGCACACTGCTGCTGCGCAAGCTCGACAGGAACTACGACCCTACGCATCGCGGCAAGGCCTTCGAGTACCTGCGCAGCAAGCTGCGCGAGGGCGAGCACGTGACCGGCCTGATCTTCGTGTCCGAAGGCGGCAAGGACATGCACGACATGAACGGCACCACCGACGTGCCGCTCAACAAGGTGCCGTACGAGAAGCTGCACCCGGGCCAGGCGGGACTCACGAAGATCCTCCAGCGTTACGCATGATTCTGGCCCTCACCCGGCCTGGCGGCCGACCTCTCCCGCAGGCGGGAGAGGTAGGAACCCTCACCCGGCCTGGCGGCCGACCTCTCCCGCAGGCGGGAGAGGTACCCCATTCCTGATCCCTCTTGCGACAGCTACTCCTCGTCCTGTTCCTGCTCGTCCCTGTCCTGGCGTGGTCGGACGCGGTGTACCGCTGGACCGATGCCGAGGGCGTCATCCACATCTCGAGCGAGAAGCCGCCGAAGGGCGTGCAGGCCGAGCGCATCGACATCCGCAGCTCGCCGTCGTCGAGCAAGGGCTCGTCGTCCGGCAACCGCAGCTCTTCGGGCAGCGCCTCGGCGCCGCGCTCGAGCGCGACGCCCGCGCAGGTGGCGCAGCGTGAGGATGTGCTCGGCAGCCTGCGCACGCGCGAATGCGTCATCGCGCTCGAGTCGCTGGATCGTCTCACCAGCGGTTCGCAGGCCACGAGCGCGGCGGAACTGCGCCGTCTGCAGCAGACGGCGGAATTGAACTGCAGCAAGGATCCGGCGCGTCGACGCGAGCAGGAGGAGATGGCCGCGAAGCTGCGCGTCGCGAACAGCCCGTCCTGCGTGGAAGCGCGCAACCGCCTGGCGACCCTGCTCGAGCCGGGCTCGAAAGCAACGCGCGAGCAGGTCGACGCCCAGCAGGACTTCGTCGAGAGTCACTGCACGGCGCCGGTGCGCTGACGGTACGGCGGCCTCCGGAAGACTCATGGTCGGCAAGGAAGCGTGGCTCGCCATCGTGAACCCCGCTTCCGGCAGTTCGCGTTCCGGCCAGCAGTGGCCGCAGGTGGCGGAAGCGCTGGGCAACGCAGGCGTCGCCATCGACACCGTGCTGACGGCCGCTCCGGGCGACGGCTGCGCGATCGCGCGGCGCGCCGTGATCGAAGGTCGCCGGCACATCCTCGCCGTCGGTGGCGACGGGTCGGTCAACGACGTGGTGAACGGGGTCATGATGATCCCGCAGCCGCCCGATGACCTCGTGACGCTCGCGCCGATCCCGCTCGGCACCGGCAACGACTGGGCTCGCTCGCTCGGCATGCCGCGCGATCCGGCCGCCCTTGCCGCAACCATCGCGGCCGAAGAGACGTTCCTGCACGACGTCGGGCTGCTCGAGTTCGCACCGGACGCGACCGGCCGCCCGCGGCGGCACTGGTTCATCAACATTGCGGGGGCGGGCTTCGACTCGCACGTGATCGAGCGGCTGCCGACGCAGGTCCCGACGCGGTTTGCGTACCTGCGCGGGGCCCTGACGGAACTCGCCCGCTACCGCGCGCCGCGATTCCGCGTCGCTGCCGATTCGGGTTCGGTCGACGAACGGCTGCTGCTCACCTTCGTCGCCAACGGCCAGTACTGCGGCAACCGCATGCACGTCGCGCCGCACGCGCGGCTCGACGACGGCCGGTTCGAGGTGATCGCAATCCGCGGTGTTAGCCTGCTGAAGGCGCTCTTCAAGCTCCCCAAGCTGTACCGCGGCGAACTGCAGGGCGATCCGCTCCTGTGGGAGGCACACGGCGCGCGCATCCGGATCGAGACCGACCGGACCGCAGCTGTCCAGGCCGACGGCCAGGTCGTCGGTCACACGCCCGTCGAGATCTCGGTGCAGCCGCTGGCGCTGCGGGTCGTGCGCGGGAATGCGACATAACCTCGCGGCTCGCGCCGCCAGGGTACCTTTCGCGCCAAATTCACGATTCCGTCAACGATTTGCCGCGTCGCAGCAATCATGATTCGGGATGATCCTGCTCGTACCGTCCCGGTGCGCATTACTGGAGATTCCGACCATGGAAGTTGCAGCTGCCGTCTTGATCGGTTCGGTCGTCGCCTGGTTCGTGGAACAAGTCAGCCGCGACGTCAAGTGAGGTTTGCCTGCTCCTGGCCCGGGTGATCGGGCCGGTGACGGGGTATAAGGTGCGGCGATGAGCGCACCCACCCTCGTCACCCACCGCGGCGGCTGCCATTGCGGCGCCGTGAGGTTTGAAGTCGATGCCCCCGCCCGGCTGAACGTCCACGACTGCAACTGCTCGATCTGCCGGATGACCGGCTACTGGCACCTGATCGTGCCGGCCAGCCGCTTTCGCCTCCTGCAGGGCCAAGACGACCTGCAGGCCTACGCGTTCAATACGGGGACGGCGCGCCACCTGTTCTGCCGCACCTGCGGGATCAAGTCTTTCTACGTGCCGCGTTCGAACCCGGACGGGTTCAGCGTGAATGCGCGCTGCCTCGACCCGGCGACCATCGACGGAATCGACCTCGAGCCGTTCGACGGGCAGCACTGGGAACAGTCGGCCGACGCGCTGCGTCACCTCAGCGAAGGGTAGCCTCAGGCCGCGCGATCCTCCCGATCCGCGCGGATGGGCTCGATCGTCTGGCTGGCGGTGACGCCCTTGAGGTTGTTCGAGACCTCCGGCATCCGGCTCTTGCGGGCCGCACGGGACCTGACGAGCAACGCTGCGGCAGCGGCTCGCTCGGCCCGCTTGCGCGAACTGTAAAGAAGCATGAGGCCGCAGGCGGCCGCAACGATGATCACGAGTACGATGGTCACGAGCGTTCCCTTCCCTGTCCCGACGACGGGTCCTGCACGCCGGTGAGACCGGCAGCGACTCCTGAACCCAGGGACCCAAGATACGCCCGTTCGAGCCCCGTGGGGACTCGATTATCCGGTCCTGTCTCGCAGAAATCGTGCTTGCGTCAAAGCCCGATGTCGACGCGGTTCGAATCCGGGTAGAAGCGGCAGTTCACGCGCGTCATCGAACCGCGGTAATAGCCCTCGACGCTCGTCTCCCAGTACGAACCGCGCAGTCGCGCCTGGGCCACGTTGCGCACGTCCATGCCGCGCTTGCGCGCCTCGTTGCGGCATTGGCTTTCCGCGCGCTGCTGCTGGCCCGAGTTGCCGCCGCCCATGATGCGCTCGAGCGTGAAGCGGCCCTGGCAGCCGTTGCGCACCCAGACGATGCCGTCGCTGCTGCCCCAGTTGTCCCGGGTGCAGCGGCCGCCGCTGTAGTCGCGTTCGAGGCGACCGATGTAGCCGCGATCGATGCGGCATTCGGTGTACTTGCCGGTCTGCGAGCGGCAATCGACCCGGCCGTTGCCGCCGATTCCGCCGCCGCCGGCCCCGCGAACGACCTCGAAGCGCGCGCGGCAGCCGTGATCGACCCAAACACGATCGCCCCGCTGCCCCCAGCCGCGGCCTTCATCGCACCTGGCCTCGGAGTAGCGCTTAACGAGCCGGGCGCGGCCATCGACGGGCAACTGGCATTCGCGGTACCTGGCGTCGATCGAAGCGCAGTTGAATTCGAAGGAATTACTGCTGCCGCCGTCGTTGCCCCAGCCGAAGCCGTACAGGCTGACGTCGCCCGAGCGCGTCTCGACGAAGCAGCTGCCGGTCGACTCGCGGCCGCGGTAGTCGCGCACCCGCATGTCGATCGACCAGCCGTCGCGGTACTGCTGGTAATTGCCGGTGGCGAGCACGGTGTAGCCGCGCCGGCGGGCTTCGCTTTCGCAGTCGCTCTTGGCCGAGCGCGTGCCGGGCGCATCGGCGCCTTTCTGCGAGAAAGCCTGCGCGCCGGCCGTCGACCCGTACGCCAGGGCGACGCCCGCGAACAATCCCAACCAAGCCGTCGCTCGACGCATGCGTTTCTCCGACTCGCTCTTTACCAGTGAATGCCGCGCATCAGCGACGCGAACAGCATCGCTTCACGCGTGGGCGCGCGCTGCGACTCGCCATCCTTCTTGCCCTGCGCCGCGGCCGAGTCCGGGAACATGCGGTAGGCGGAGTTCATCACGACCTCCGACATCTTCGGCATGACGAGGTGCATGATCTCCGCCATGACGCCGAGCCGCGTCGCGATGCGCTGCGGCTTGCGGATGATCGCATCTGCGATCATGTCCGCGGCCTCCTCCGGGGAGATGATCGTCGGCATCTCCTCGTACAGCTTGGTGGGCGCGATCATCGGCGTGCGCACCAGCGGCATGTTGATGATCGTGAAGTGCACGTTCTCGTCGTGGAACTCGGACGCCGCGCAGCGCGCAAACGACTCGAGCGCCGCCTTGGACGCGACATAGGCCGAGAAGCGCGGAGCGTTGGTCAGCACGCCGATCGAGGAGACGTTGATGACGTGGCCGTCCTTGCGCGCCGTCATCGACGGCAGCAGGTTCATCGTGAGACGGACGCAGGCGAAGTAGTTCAGCTGCATCGTGCGCTCGAAATCGTGGAAGCGATCGTACGACAGCGCGAGCGAGCGGCGGATCGAGCGGCCCGCATTGTTCACCAGCACGTCGACGTGGCCGAACTCCTTGAGGATGTCCTTTGCGAGCTTGTCGTTCGCCGCGAGGTCCGTGATGTCGCACGAGTACGTCTTCACGAAGCCGCCGGCGTCGGTGATTTTCTTGCGGACTTCCGCAAGCTTCTCCTCGTCGCGCGCCACCACGACGACCTTGCCGCCGGCCTCCGCGACGCGGATCGCCGCGGCTTCGCCGATGCCCGACGAACCGCCGGTGATGACGACGACCTTGCCCTTCACCGCGCCCCTGAGGCTGCGGTCGATCGAGAGGTCCGGGTCGAGGTGACGCTCCCAGTAGTCCCAGAGGCGCCACGCGTAGTCCTCGAGAGGGGGCACGCGGATCTTGGCCTTCTCGAGGATCTTCTGCGTCTCGGTGGAATCGAAGCGTGTCGGGTAGTTCACGAACTGCAGCACGGAGCGGGGAATCTGCAGGTCGCGCAGCACCTGGTTCATCACGTTCTGGATCGGCTTGCTTCGATCGACCGACTTCGCGACGGGCTCCGGCACCATCTGGAAGATCTTCGGATCGAGGCGGAACGCCATTTCCGGCGCGTGCGCGGCGCGCGCGAACACGTTCAGCATTTCGCCGACGCGGCGCGACTTCGGGTCCGTCAGGTGGAAGCAACGGCCGTCGAGCTTGGGCTGGTGCGAGAGATGCACCAGCGCGGCGACGACGAAATCCACCGGCACGACGTTGATGTATCCGCCTTCCATGCCCACCAGCGGGACCCAGCGCGGCCACGACTCGCGCAGCCTCTGCAGCGCCTTGAAGAAGTAGTACGGGCCGTCGATCTTGTCGATGAAGCCCGTCTGCGAGTGACCGACGACGGCGCCCGGGCGATACACGCGCCAGGCAATGCGCTCGTTGGCGCGCACCATCGCCTCGGAATCGTGCTTGGTGCGGTGATACGGATGGTCGAGTTCCTCGGCTTCCTCGAACATGTCCTCCGTGAACGTGCCGCGATACAGGCCCGCCGCGGCGATGGAGCTGACGAGGTGGAAGCAACCGGCCTTGACGGCCTCGGCGAATTCGAGCGCGCCCTGGGTGCCCGCAATGTTGGCCTTCTCCATCGCCTCGGCACTGGCCTCGATGTCGTACACCGCGCCGAGGTGATAGAAATGCTTGACCTTGCCCTTGAGCTTCGCGAGGTCGGCCTTGCCGACGCCCAGCTTCGGCTGGCCGAGGTCGCCCTTGATCGGGACGACGCGCTTGATGCTTTCCTTGCCCCAGAACTCGCGCAGTTCGTCGAGCTTGCCGATGGACTTGGGCCGCACCAGCACGTAGACCGTGCCCTTGCCGCGCTGCAAAAGCGACTGCACGAGGAAGCGGCCGATGAATCCGGTCGCGCCGGTTACGAAATACGTCATCGCGAACTCCCCTGGTTTTTGCAGGCTACCTTAGGGGTCTACCGCAGGCAGGTCAACGTGGCAACGGTCCGGCGCTGGCCTAAGATTGCCCGGATGGAAGAAACCGGCGGGAGACCGCGATGACGCCCCCCAACCACGAGCGGATGTCCAGCGTGGACACGGCCTGGCTGCGCATGGACAGCCCGGGCAACGCGATGATGATCGTGAGCGTCACTGCGACGCAGACGCCGTTGCGACTTGCCGAATTCCGGCACATGGTCGAGACGCGGTTCCTGTGCTTCCCGCGCTTCCGGCTCCGCCCCGCGCAGGATCCTCTCGGCGCTTCGTGGATCGAGGACGACGCCTTCGACCTCGACAATCACCTCTTGCGCGTGAAGCTGCCCGCACCGGCCGGCAAGCCCGAGCTGCAGGCGTTGGCGGCCGATCTCGCGGGCCGGCCGCTCAACCCGGACCGGCCGATGTGGCAGGTGCACCTGGTCGAGGATTACCTCGGCGGCAGCGCCTGGGTCATGCGCATCCACCACTGCTACGCCGACGGTATTGCGATGGTGAAGGTGCTGCTCTCGATGACTGAGCAGGACTCGGGCCCGGCCATGGCGGCCGCCAGCGCCGGCGGCCGCCGCGGCAAGAAGCCGTCGCCCGCCCCTCGGCTCGGCGCGGAACTCCTGCCGCTGCTCAACTGGGTCGACCAACTGTCCCGGCCGGCCAACGACATCCTCGAAAGCGTCATGGCCGAGGGCGCAAAGCTGCTCGAGGGCGGCATCCACAAGCTTTTCCACCCGGAACAGGCTGCGGCGATGGCGAAGCAGGCCGGCAGCCTCGTCGGCGAGTTCGCGCGGGTGCTCGCGCTGCCCGACGATCCTGCGACGCCCCTGCGCGGCCGCCTGAGCGGCCACAAGCGCATCGCCTGGGCCGCGCCGGTCCCGCTGGACGAGGTCAAGGCCGTGGGCCGCGCGCTCGATTGCACGGTCAACGACGTGCTCATGGCCACGGTGGCCGGCGCGCTCGGCGGTCACCTGCGCGACCAGGAGTTCGACACGGATGCGCTCTCGGTCCGGGCTTCGATGCCGGTGAACCTGCGCGCGGCCGAAGAGCCGATGACGCTCGGCAACAAGTTCGGGCTGATCTTCGTCGACCTGCCCATCGGCATCCGCAACCCGCTGCAGCGCGTGTACGCGATGCACGACACGATGGTGTCGCTGAAGGGCTCGCTGCAACCGCCGATGTCGCTGATGGTGCTCGGGCTGCTCGGCCTGTTGCCGGGGGCCCTGCAGGCGCCGGCGATCGAACTGTTCAGCCGCAAGGGATCGCTGGTGGCTTCGAACGTGCCCGGCCCGCAGGCGCCGCTCTACATGTGCGGGCAACGCATCTCGGAGATGTATTTCTGGGTGCCCCAGAGCGGGTCGATGGGCATCGGCATCAGCATCCTGTCGTACGCCGGCCAGGTGTTCTTCGGGATCATCGCCGACGAGGCCCTGATCGACGACCCCCAAGCCGTCGTGGACCGCTTTGCCCCGGAATTCGAGCGGCTGCTGCTGGCCGTGGCGGTCGGGAAGCTGGCTGGGAGGAAAGAACCCTCACCCCAACCCTCTCCCGCAAGCGGGAGAGGGAGTCCTAAGCCCTCACCCCAGCCCTCTCCCGCAAGCGGGCGAGGGAGTCCGAAACCCTCACCCCGGCCCTCTCCCGCAAGCGGGAGAGGGAGCAAGAAGAAAAGACCTTAGGGATAACTACCTAGCGGTGGTTTGACACACTGCAACATCGGGCGCGGATTCGGCCAAAATAGAGTCCTCACTCAACCAGCGGCGGCTGCCGCGAGGGGCGTCCATGGCTGCGCGCAGGAAATCGACGAAGTCCCGGTCCACGGTCCGCAAGCCGCGCTCCAAGGCGACCAAGGCGCGGGCGGTGCTGGTCGAGAACGTGCAACAGGTGTGGCTCGCCGGCATGGGCGCCATTGCGCGCGCGCAGAAGGAAGGCCCCGCCGCGTTCCAGGACGCCGTGGCCGAAGGCTTGAAGCTGCTCAACCGCTCGCGCACGCAGACGGAGAAGGTGATCCGCGATGCATTCGAGACCGCGCAGTCGACGATGCAGACGCGCGTCGAAGGCGTGCGCGACCAGGCCGGCGAAACCTGGGACAACCTCGAAGCGCTGTTCCAGAACCGCGTGCACAAGGCGCTGCGCCAGATCGGCGTGCCGAACGGGGACGAGATCCGGCTGCTCACCAGGCGCGTCGAGGAGTTGTACGACGCGGTACAGGACCTTTCGGGCAAGCCGGTGAAGACCGCCGTGCGCCGTCCGGCTGCGAAGAGAAGGCGGACGGCCGCGCGCAAGCGCCGATAAACCTCGCAACGGGGGCCGACCATGCTCGACTTGCAACCGGCCAAGGGCAGACTGCCCCGCAGTGATCGAAAGTTCGGCCTCGCCCTCGCGGGCGGCGGGCCGCTCGGCGCGTTCTACGAAGTCGGCACCTTGCACGCCATCGGCGAATCGATCGGCGGCCTCGACCTCGCCGACCTCGACATGTACTGCGGCGTGAGCTCGGGCGCGATGATCGCGGCCGGGCTCGCCAACGGGTTCGACACGGCGGACATGGGCGTCGTGTTCATCCACAACGCGTCGCTCGAGTATCCCGCGTCGCCCGGCTTGTTCCTGCGCCCGGCGTTCGAGGAGTACCTGCGCCGCCTGGCCACCTTCCCGGGCCTGCTGGCCGACGTGCTCACGCAATACCTGCGCGATCCGGGCAAGGACTGGGCGGAGGCGCTCGACCCGCTCGGCCGGCTGCTGCCCACCGGCCTGTGCGACAACCGTCCGTTCGAGCGGTTCCTCGCGCACCTGTTCTCGGGCCAAGGGCGCACCAACGACTTCCGCAGGCTGCGCCGCAAGCTCTTCGTCGTCGCGACGGAACTCAACACGGGCGACTCGGTCCGTTTCGGCGAGCCCGGTTACGACCACGTGCCGATCTCGCGGGCGATCCAGGCGAGCACGGCATTGCCGGGGCTGTATCCCCCGGTCGAGATCGACGGCCACACGTATGCGGACGGCGCGTTGCTGCGCACGATGAACGCGTCGCTGCTGCTCGATGCGGGCGCCGATTTCGTGATCTGCGTGAACCCGCTGGTGGCGTTCGATGCGTCGAGCGCACCACGCCGACTCCAAGCCAACGCGTCAAAGCCGCGCGACCTCACGCGCGGCGGCTTGCCGATGGTGCTGAGCCAGACCTTCCGCGCGATGATCCAGTCGCGCATGAAGGTCGGCATGCGCACTTACAAGCAGGATTATCCGCACGCCGACGTCCTGTTGTTCGAGCCCGACCGCGGCGACGAGGAGATGTTCTTCCAGAACGTGTTCCGCTACGCCGACCGCAAGCGGCTGGCGGAGCACGCCTACCAGCGCACGCGCAGGGACCTGCTTGCCCAGGCCGACAGCCTCGGTCGCATCCTGCCGCGGCACGGGCTCGAGCTGCGTCTAGAAGTGCTGCACGATACGCGCCGCACGTTCGTGGACTCGGTGCGCGAGCGCCGGCGCCGGCAGCTGCCCTTGACAGGCCCGCTGCACCGCACGCTCGACCAGCTCGAAATGACAGTCGCCGCGCGCGCCGCCTGACCGGATGAAGATTCTCGGCGTCGAAACAGGCGGGGAGCGCCGCCGGGCTCGCAGCGAGCCGGGCACGCTCGGCCACCTCCTCGAGCGCAACGCCGCCTTGCGCGACGTCTTCGCCACCGAGCCGAAACTGCAGGCCCGCCTCGCAGAGCTTCAGAAGTGGCAAGCGCAGCGGCTGATGAAGTCGCACGACGACCTGCATCGCCAGCCGCGGTACCGGCTGGCCATCGAGTTCTTCTTCAACGAGCTGTACGGCGTCGGCGACCCGCGGGCGCGCGATCGCGACCTGTTGAAGGTCCAGCGCGTCATGGAGCGGTTGCTGCCTGCGCAAGCCCTCCGGGCCCTGTGCCTCGCCATCGAACTCGAGATCCTGTCCCAGGAGCTGGACGCGGGCGTCGTGGAGTCGTTGCCGTCCGGGCCGATCACCGTCGAGACCTATGCGAAGGGCTACCGGGGCGCCGGCCGGCGGCCGGATCGGGAGCGACAGATCGTCCTGACGGGCGAAATCGGCAGCTATCTGGACGGCGTGGTGAAGAAACCCATCATCCGGGCGCTGGTGAGACTGGCGCGGGGACCCGCTCACGCGGCAGGATTCGGCCTGTTGCAGGAGTTCCTCGAGCGCGGGCTGGAAGCGTTCGAGGCCATGCACGGCGCGGACGAGTTCCTCGCCACCATTCGCGAGCGCGAGTGGCGGTCGATGGAGCGGTTGTTCGCGGGGACGGCGAATCCCTTCGAATTCTGAGCGGCCTCGGGTGGGTGGATGAGCGCAAAGGCGGGCAGGAAAAAGAAGCGCAAACCGCCGCCGCGGTGGCGGCGGCATCTCGTGCAGGCGGAGCTGGAGCTTCCTCCACCGCCGGCATCGTCCTTCTCACCGGGCGATCGCGAGGATCCGGAGGTCTACGAACAGGAGCTCGAGTGGTGGCAGAAGCCGTCCGCCGTGGGCGGCCTTGCAGCGATCGCCGCCATGCTGCTGCTGGTGACGGGATATTCGCTCTATGCGGCGCATCGCGATCGCGGGATCGCGGCGGCGGCCGAGGAGCGTGCGAAGACGTTGACGCTGCGCGCGATCACCTCCGAGCGGCCGTTGCGCATCAACCCGAATCCGCGCAGCTTTTCGGCGAACCCCGACGCGACGATCGACTGGCCGGAGCCGCCCGAGATGCTCGACGTCTTCCTGCCGGTTGCGTACTCGGATTTCACCTCTTTCTGGCTCGCCATCGACAAGGTGGACCAGGGCCGCGTGCTGGTCGTGCAACGAATTGCGCCGGACTCGAACAAGGAGCTGCGGCTGTCGCTCAACAGTTCGTCGTTCGGGCCGGGCGAGTACCGGATCCGCCTGCAGGGTTACACCTGGAACGGCAATAGAGTCGACGCCGGCTGGGTGAGGCTGGTGGTGAAGTAACCTCTTTACCTCTCCCGCTTGCGGGAGAGGTCGGCCGGCAGGCCGGGTGAGGGCGTCTTACCTCTCCCGCTTGCGGGAGATGCCGGCCGCCCATCTCGTCCCGATTGCGCCGAGCATCCACGCACCGACGATCAATCCGCCGATCACCACGCCGCGGACACCGACTGCGCCCGCGGCCGCGATTCCATCGAGCGCGAGAAAAGCGATTCCGCCGCTGGCGAGCGCAGCGCCGAGCAGGACTCTCAGCGTGGACGGACGAAAGTCCTTTGGCAACGGGGTCGAACGCTCGAAGCGCCCCACCAGCGGAACCATCAAGGCGAGCCCGGCGCTCATGACCGCGAACCAGGGCAGGCGCGCAAGCCACCATTGCCCGGTGCCCGGCACCAGGTGCAGCCCGATGCCGCCCACGAGATTCGCCAGCCCGATCAGCAGCGCGAGCACGGTGAGGTGCCACAGGTACACCGTCATGATCGTGCCGTTGACCAGGATCGTGCCTGCCCACGCGCGCTGGCCGTCCAGAAAGCGTCGCATCGGGCGCTCCATCGCCAGCACGAGTCCCGCCTGCGCGACACCGAAGGCCAGCAGCAGCACGTCGGGCGGCGTGGTGTTCGAGATCGCGTCGCCCGGCACGCCGACCATGCTGATCGGGTACGGACCGTATCTCGTGAGCAGCACCCAGCACAGGCTGCCGCCCAGCAGCCAGGGCAGCGCCTGCCTCGGACCGGCAAAGCGGCCGTCGCGCCACAGGTAGCCGAGCTGGTGGATCGACGTCCACACGAACAGGTAGTTGATGATGGCGATGCCCGGGTGATGGCCGTCACGGAACCGGAGCACGTCGAACACGATCGCCAGCGCGACCGGCACCCAGAACGAACCCATGCCGAAGCGCGTCCACGCCGCGTACGTAACGGGCACGAGCAGCACGACGAGCAGGTACACCGCGAGGAACCACATCGGGACCAGCGCGAGCATCGATCCGTGACGGATCATCTCGTAGCTCACGCCGAATTGCCGGAAGACGAATGCCATGGCCGCCCAGGCCAGCACGAGCGGAATCGTCGGGCCGATGAGCCGCCGCGCGCGGCTGGCCACCCAGGTGCCGTAGGGCGTGCCCGTTCGACGGGCCGCGTCCCACGAGGCAGCATTCGAGTAGCCGCCCACGAGGAAGAACACCGGCATGACCTGGAAGCCCAGCGTGAGCCATTGCGTCCACGGCTGCAGCGCGAGCATGTGATCGAGCTTCAGGCGTCCGTCCTCGATCCACGGCGCCGCGATGATCCAGTGGCCGAGGATGACCGCGCTGATGGACAGCGCGCGGAGGAAATCGACGTAACGGTTGCGGGAGGCCGGGGTCTGGGACGCCAGACTCAGCGCGCGGGACCACTGTGACACGACGACTCCCTTGGCGAGGTGACGCTGTGTAGCACGCTGCGTTGCGCAGTGTCCACGAATTGGACGGCGCATTGCACCGTGAGTGGACGTGCCGTGACCTCAGTAGTCGAAGACGTGCTCGACGACGAGCCCTTGCCCTTCGGCGGCGCGGAAGAACTCCCTGAGCCGAGAGACTGGCACGACGTAAGCCCGTCTCTCCTCGGCCGGCCGAGTCAGGATCGGCAGCGCGAACAGGAGCGTGGCGTCGGCCACCGGCGCCGCGGAACGCGACCCCACGGTGCTGACCAGGATGTCTGTCCGGTTCCCTGCGATCTCGATGAAGCGGAGATTGCATCGCGCGAGCGCCTGCGAGGCCGGCGTGAACGCTTCATAACGCGGCAGCAGGACGAGCGTGTGGCTCGCGTCGACGTCACCGGCTGCCTCGACTCTCGCGCCCGGGCACGGGGCCCCTTCGACGACGACGGCGGTCACTTCCTTCGGCACCTCGTAGACCGACCGGGTCGCCCTTTCGATCAGTTTCCCGTAGGCCGCCTTCACGAGGTACTCGGTCGTGAGCGCGTAGCGCCTCTCCCACTTGCGCAGCGGATGCGCGCCGGACGCCGGAACCATCGTCCACAGCCCCTTCAGTCGGGCTGCGAAGTCGAACTCGTACCATGGGCGCACGCGGATGAAGTCGACGTACTCCTGTGCAACTCGCGCCCCGTAGCGGTCTTCTTCCGTCAGTTCGCCGGCAACGGCCGACGTCACGCGCCCGATGAGCGTCTCGTAGGCCGAGCGGATCGCGTACTCCACGGTGGTGCTGACGCCGATGACCACGATCATCAAGTGATAGCCGGGATTCGGCGGGTATCCACGCCGATCGATCTCGCGCGAAATCGCCGCGTAACTCCTCCAGAACTGGCCGATGTGACCCCAGAAGACGAACTCGTCGGGAGTCTTGTCCCGCACGAGTTCCGCGTACTCGGCCGGACTGAAGACGAGGAACCACTCCGGAAACGTGAGGAAGGTCTGCTCCACGCCGCGTCGGTGTTCCCTGGGCGTGAGCGCAGGCGCTGTCGTGGCATGCGACGGCAGTGCGATTGTCAGCGCGACGAGGAGAGCCGCGAGGGCGCGCGGCACTGCATGCATCACCCGCCCTCCTTGCGAAACGACATCAGGACGTTGTCCGACGGATCGTGGGCCTGGAGGAGCCGCGCGCCCGTGTCGACCAGCCCGACCCCGGCGAGCCTCTCGACCCACTGATCGATCGAGACGAAATGACGCAGCTCGTCGCGGTTCTGCTCCCACCTCGCGCCGGTTCCGGCATTGAAAACCGTGTGAATCAAAGATACGAACCGGAACATCTCGGCCGTCTTCACATCGTGGTCGCGCAGCACGAAGATGCCGCCCGGACGCAGCACGCGTGCGATCGATTCCATGAACGGCCGCAGACGGTCGGGCGCGATGTGGTGCAGCCCGACGTAGCAGGAGACGAGATCGACCGACGCTTCGCCCAGCACGGACGCCTGCAGCGGTGCGTAGTCGGCCAGCGGAAGATACTGACCGAGCGGCCGCAGTCCGCCACGGTCGAGGATGTCGGCGGGCGAGTTCGTCGGCGGCAGATCGTTCACCAGCACGAGCGGCCCGGTCAGGCGCAGGTGCTTCCTGAGAACACTCGCGTAGCGACCGGTCGTGCCGATTTCCACGTAGCCGTCGATCGCTTGGCCGCGGCGGACGAGTTCGAGCGTCTGCCGCAGCATCTCGCCCTTCTGCTTCCTCAGGGCAGGCAACGCATACGTGAGGTCGCCGAGCGCCGGCTTGATGCCGGGGAGTTCGCGCTGCAGATACCGATAAATCGATTCGTCGTCACCGAATCGTTCGCACGCCTCGCGGATCAGGTGATTGAAGCGGTCCTCCGGGTAGAGGCGGAACACGTTCTGCAGGAACGCGTACATCGCGTCGTGCCAGCGTGTGCTCGCGAGCACCGTGTGAAATTCGCTCGCGTCGCAGCCCGGGCGCCTCGGCGCCGGCGCGCCGGCGGCGGCGCCGATCCGGGGAGGGTACGCAACCTCCGCGCCGATCTCCGGCGCGTAGTACTTGTCCCAAAGCGCGTTGCGCAGCCGGTACTGCGGATCGAGCCGCCGCTTCAGCGCGAACAACTCGCGCACACGCGGGTAGGCCCGGTGAAATTGCTCGGGCGTCGCGTGCAGCTGGTACGGAAGGTAGTAGGTGCCGCCGCAGGCCAGCACGGCGTCGATCAGCTCGCGCGTCCACACGCCGACTCGATCGACGGCGTTGTCGCGCGTGCGCTGCTTGTAATAGAGGACGAACGCAAATGTCTCGCCGCGCGCCCAGGCCAGCATCGTTCCCGTATCGGCCACCGCGTGGCGAATGGAGATGTTGATGACGTTGACGCGGTGCCGGTTCAGCACCTCGGCGATGGCTGCGGCCGCCGCATCCAGGTTCTCGACCGGAACGAAGTACTCCTGCAGCACGTACGTCGATTGCTTGCGCGAGTACGGTTCCAGCTCTGCGACGTCGTAGCCGGCCTCGTAGTTGCGCCAATGGACGGCCTTGGTCGCGTACAACAGCGGATCCAGGATGCGCTCGCGGCGCCATTTCCCGAAAGGCGTCTCGGTGATTGCCCAATAGGCGTATTTCTGGACGAGGTGCTTGCGCCGCTGCCATTGCAGGCGCAGGGGCACGGTCGCCGGCCGGTCCGTTTCCACCCACGATACGGCGCGGACGCGTTCGAAGCCGGGCGGATAGATGTCGGCGTTGTGGAATACGACACCCTTGGCGTTGCGGACGTGCTTGCGGAAGTACTCGCCGTACTCGACGAGCGGCATCGTCTTCGAGACGCGCTCGAGGCGACGGTTCTCGACGAGTTCCAGCGTCGCCTCGACGATCACGCCAATCGCGCCATAGCCTCCGATCGCAGCCTGGAACAGCTCCGCGCTCTCGGTTGCGGATGCCTCGACCAGGTCGGCGTTCGGCAGCACGAGGCGGATCGAGCGGACCGACAGCACGACCGGGCCGAGTCCGATGTAGCGCCCGTGCACGTTCACGGACAGCGAGCCGCCGACCGTGAAGTTAGCGTAGGTCTGCATCGTCTTGACGGCGAGACCGTGCGGATCGGCGAATTTCTGGATGTCGCACCAGCGAATTCCAGCCTCGACGCGAATCGTGCGGTCGGCGGGGCGGAACTCGAGCACCCGATTCATGCGGCGCAGGTCGACGTGCAGGCTGCCGGGACTGGCGGTCTGGCCGCCCATGCTGAAGTGACCACCCCCGACGGACACGGGCACGACAGTTCGCCGCAGCGCGTCCTGCACCTCGGCGACGGACGTCGGCGTGACGATGCCCCATACCGGGACCGGGTGCAGTCCCGTGACTTCGTGGACCACTCTCGGCGCAGTCACGGGTCGCTCCGCACGACGAGGTAGTCGACACCCGCCACGAGTGGATCCGGGCCGTACTGGTTGTCGCCACGCGTCCCGGCGCGGACGCCGAGCGCAATGATCCACCAGACCGGACCGACGACCGGGATCAGGAGCAGCAGCAGGCGCCAGGCGGACTGGCCGCGATCATGCAGCCGCTTGGCGGAGACTGCTGCCGCGCCCCAGAAGAAGAAGGGGTAGAGCAGCCAGGTGCCCGGACGGCCGAGAGCGCTGTCGAGGAACACGAACAGGACTGCGAACGCGCTGAAGGCCGCGATTTGCGACCACCAGAACGTGCTGCGCGGGATCCGGCCCGCGAACGTCGCAAATGTCCGGATCAGTCGTGACGGCATGCCTGCCTTCGTGTTGGCGGCCGGGCGGAGTGCCCACAGGTGATTCTCACCGTGAGCCTATTACGAATTCCAGACCGGAATCACGTTCCGGCGCAGGCGCGACCGCTGTTGAATTTGTCGCTGGCCCACAGCTCGAGCCCGACATGCCGCGAGAGCATCCGGGTGACGTCGCCGGCGATGACCGGACCGTCACCGTACCTCGTCAGCGTCGAGCCGTCGGCGAACGTGGAACTGCCGCTGTCCGGTTCGCTCCAGGCGCCGCCCAGCCGAACCATGTACTCCATGTCTTCCAGGTAGTCGCCGGCCGGCTCGGCCTGGCTGTCGGTCCTGGGCGCTCGCCAGCGCCGGCAGCCCGGCCTCCGCTGCGCTCACGCCCGCCAGCCACGGTGTCAATCGGCGGACCCGCTTCATCTTGCGCTCCTCGGCTCCAACGACAATCCCAGCCGTCTGCCACCGGGCCATTGCCGGAAAATCACGCGTCCGCTCTGGCGCGTCTTCACCGACTAGACCACCGATCCCGTGAGACCGTCAACGCCCAATCGATCACCCTGCAGGACCCGACGGCCCGGGCTGCGCGCCGCCCAGTGCGCCTCAGGCTAGTGCCAGTCTTCCTTGACCATGTCCGCGCCCTTCTCGCCGATCATGATCGACGGCGCCATGGTGTTGCCGCCGCAGATCGTCGGCATGATCGAACTGTCCACGACTCGCAATCCCTCGAGGCCATGCACGCGCAGCCGTGAGTCGACCACG
>Ga0209253_10002335_pt1 | contig 16828 bp, 15 predicted proteins | sample FrelakmetBRP12BR_FD_187145 | JGI IMG/M metagenome (GOLD analysis project Ga0209253, IMG submission 187145) | Freshwater lake sediment microbial communities from the University of Notre Dame, USA, for methane emissions studies - BRP12 BR (SPAdes)... | ecosystem: Environmental > Aquatic >...
GTTTGGCTGTTCGCCAATTAAAGCGGTACGCGAGCTGGGTTCAAAACGTCGTGAGACAGTTTGGTCCCTATCTGCCGTGGGCGTAGGAGAAGTGAGAGGAACTGACCCTAGTACGAGAGGACCGGGTTGGACGCACCGCTGGTGTACCAGTTGTCCCGCCAGGGGCATCGCTGGGTAGCTATGTGCGGAATGGATAACCGCTGAAAGCATCTAAGCGGGAAACCAGCCTCGAGATTACTTCTCCCGGGAGCAATCCCCTGAAGCCCCCTCGAAGACCACGAGGTTGATAGGCCGGAGGTGTACGCGCTGTGAGGCGCTCAGCCGACCGGTACTAATCGGGCGTGAGGCTTGGTCTCCCTCTTCTCAGGCCGCAGGTGGCCGAGTCGAGGCCGAGGTCGAGGCTCCAATCGGAGTCTGGACCCGATTTCGCCGGAAGAACGTTTCTACCCTTCGTACGGTTGTCAGGCGGCTCGACCGCCTGCTCTTTTCAAATTTGCGGTGTCTACATCGGCAGGGTCACACCCGTTCCCATCCCGAACACGGAAGTTAAGCCTGCCAGAGCCGATGGTACTGCACGGGAAGCTGTGCGGGAGAGTAGGTCGATGCCGCATCCTTTTCGAGGGCCCGCCGGGAAACCGGCGGGCCCTTTTTCTTGCTCATGGGGCGGGTCGGCCGCTCGGTGCGGAACGGGTCCGGAGAGGGGCGTCTTTGAGCGGGCGACGTTCGGTCTTCGGGTTATTCTTTCGAATCGGAGGGGCGGGGCATGGGTGAGACGACGGTCGGGGTCATCGGCGGCACCGGGCTCGACGAGGTCCTCGGTGCGCTCGGGCCGGGGGAGATCCACGACCTCGAGACCCCCTTTGGAAGGCCATCCAGCCCGGTCGTCACCACCCAGCTGGCTGGCGTCCGGGTGGCGCTGATCAAGCGCCACGGCGAGGGGCACGTCCTCAATCCCTCCGAGGTCCCGTACCGGGCCAACATCTATGCGCTGAAGGCGCTGGGCGTCACCCACATCCTGGCGAGCGGGGCGGTGGGAAGCCTGCGGGAGGACCTGGCTCCTCGGCAGCTCGTCATCCCCGATCAGGTGATCGACAAGACCTTCCGCCGGGCCGGGACCTTCTTCGAGGCCGGCGCGGTGGCCCACGTGGAGCTCGCCTCGCCGTTCTGCCCCAACCTTCGCAAGGTGCTGGCGATGGCTGCGGCCGGCTTCCCGACCCGGGTCCACCAGGGGGGAACCTACGTGTGCATGGAGGGGCCGCAGTTCTCCACCAGGGCGGAAAGCGAGCTGCACCGCTCCTGGGGGGCCTCCCTCATCGGCATGACGGTCATGCCCGAGGCGAAGCTCGCCCGGGAGGCGGAGATCTGCTACGCGCTGGTTGCGCTGCCCACGGACTACGACTGCTGGCGCGCCCACCCGGGGCACGTGGACCAGGTCCAGCTCATCGACGAGATCCTGGGCAACGTCAGGGCGGCCACCCAGAGCGCCCTGGAGCTCATCAAGCGGGCCGTGCCGGCGCTCGCCGCCCAGGCCGACAAGCCGTGTGCCTGCCAGTCGGCGCTCAAGCTGGCGCTGTGGTCCGATCGCAGCAAGATCCCCGCCGAGACCCGGCGGGCCCTCTGGCCGCTCCTCGGGAAGTACCTGGACGGGCCGCCGTAGCGCGGCCGGGACCGGCGCAGCCCTTCGGGAAGCGCCGCGTCTCGCTCAGGCCAGGCGGACGCCCGCCGGCGGCGCGGCCAGCGCCCTCCGGACGAGCTGACGCACGTTCTCCGGGCAGTCGAGCCCTTCGGCCTCTCCCACCCAGCGCGCGTCACTCCACTCCTCGCAGGGCCGCAGCGCCCGCCCGTCCACGTCGGCCACGAAGGCGAAGCTCATGTGGAGCCCCTTCGAGCCTGCGTGGTGCTCCTCGTAGCCGATCAGCCCCGGGGGCGTCCCCTCCACGCCGGTGCCGGCGGGGAAGCGCCCCGACAGGCCTGTCTCCTCGGCGAGCTCGCGGATGGCCGCCTCGAGCGGGGTCTCGCCGGGCTCGAGCTCGCCGCCCACCGGGAGCCAGGTGCCGAGCCGGCGGTGGCGGATGAGCAGGACGGCGCCGTCGTGGCGACAGAAGACGGACACCGAGAAGGCGCGGCGGGCGGTCGGGTCGGGGGCCATGGCGAGACGGGGGGGCAGGGGCGCGGAGGGGAGGCGGGGGCCGGGGGGGAGGCCAGGATGGGACGGGCGCGAGGGGCGTGCGACCTCAGGCGGCGAGGAGGTCGCGCACGCCGGCCACGACCAGGTAGCCGGTCAGCGCCACCATCACCGCCGTGGTCACCCAGGCGATGGCGTTGAACCAGCGCGGATTGCGGTGCTCTCCCATGAGCTTTGCGTCGTTGGCGAGCCGAAGCATGAAGATCAGGACGAACGGCAGCAGCATGCCGTTCACGATCTGCGAGACGAGCATGATCCGGACGAGCGGCAGCCGCGGCAGGAGCACCACCAGCGCCCCGATGGCCACCATCCCGGAGAAGAGCCAGTAGAACTGCTTCGCTTCGCCCCACTTCCGGTCGATGCCCGACTCCCAGCCGAAGGACTCGGTGACGTAGTAGGCGGTGGTGAGCGGGAGGATGGCGGCAGCGAAGAGCGAGGCGTTGAAGAGCCCGAAGGCGAAGAGCCAGGAGGCGTACCGCCCGGCGAGCGGCGCCAGGGCCAACGCCGCCTGGTCGGCGGTCTGGATGGTGACTCCCTGCTTGTGGAGCGTGGCCGCGCAGGCGAGCACGATGGAGAAGGCGACCACGTCGGTGACGATGCAGCCCAGCACCACGTCGAGCCGCGCGTAGCCGATCTGGTCGACGGCGATGCCCTTCTCGACCACCGCGGCCTGCTGGTAGAACTGCATCCAAGGGGCAATGGTCGTGCCCACCAGTCCGATGAGCATGGCCACGAAGATTCCGTTGTTCTCGAAATGTGGCGTCACGACTGCGAGCGCCACCTCGCCCCAGTCCGGCTTCGCCAGGAACATCGAGATGGGGTAGGCGACGTAGAGGAGGCTCGCCACCAGGAAGACCTTCTCGACGATGCGGTGCGAGCCCTTCAGCACCAGGAACCAGACGCCGACGGCGACCAGCGGCACCGAGACCCAGGCCGGGACGTGGAAGATCTGCAGGCTGGCCGCCACGCCTGCGAACTCCGCGATGGTGTTGGCGAGGTTCGTGAAGACCAGCGCCAGCGAGACCCAGAAGGTGGCGCGGACCCCGAAGTTCTCGCGGATGAGGTCGGCGAGACCCTTGCCGGTGACGATGCCGAGCCGGGCGCTCATCTCCTGCACCACGATGAGGGCCACGGTGATGGGGCCGAGGGTCCAGAGGAGCTTGGTGCCGAACTGGGCGCCGGCCACCGAGTAGGTGGTGATGCCGCCGGCGTCGTTGTCCACGCTGGCGGTGATGAGCCCGGGCCCCATCACCGCCAGGAACAGCCCCAGCCGCCGCCATCGCCCGGGCCGGCCAGCGCCGGCCCGACCTTCCCCCGGCCGACCCTCCGCGGCCTCAGCGGCCACCGACCACCTCGGAGAGGATGTCGTCCGCGGTGACCATTCCGACGAGCCCACCGGCCGCGTTCACGACCGGGACCGAGAGCAGGTTGTACTTGGCGGCGGCCCGGGCGACGTCGCGGATGTCGTCCTGGGCGGTGACGGTGGCGGGGACCTCGCGCAGGATCTGGCCGAGGCGCGCCGACGGGTCGGCAGCCACCAGGTCCTTCAGCGTCACCATGCCCTTCAGCACCTCCTCGTCGACGATGAACACCTCGTAGACCACCGGGAGGTCGTCGGCCCGGCGGCGCACCTCGAAGAGGGCCTCGCCAGCGGTGGCCCCGGGGGAGAGCCCGACCACGTCCGGCGTCATGAGCCCGCCGGCCGACCTCGGGGAGTACTCGAGGAGCTCGGCGACCTCCTTGGCCTCGGGCCGCTCCATCGCCTGCAGGAGCTCCTCGCGCGTCTCGCCGGAGAGCTCGGAGAGGGCATCGGCGGCCTCGTCCGGCGCCATCTCCTCGAGGATGTCGGCCGCCTTCTCGGGCGGAACGGCCTCGAGAAGCTCGGTGGCCACCTCCGGGGACGACTCCTCGAGGGTGTCCGCGGCGGTCTCGACGTCGAGGCGCTGGAACAGGACCTCGCGCTGGTGCCGGTCGAGGTCCTCGATGATCTCCGCCAGGTCGGCCGGGTGCAAGGAGGCGAGGGCCTTCTTGGTGGCCTCGATCCGGACCCGCCCGGGCGCGCTCTCGATGGGCTGGACGAGCTTCCAGGGGAGAAAGGCGTCGTCCTTCAGGTAGCGCGCCCCAGGGCGGAGGAGCGACACGAGCCGATCCACCGGCCGCTGCCAGCCCATGCGGCGCACCAGGCCACGGAAGCCGATGTCCACGTGCGCCACCCGCAACTGGCCGTTCGTCTCCAGGAAGTGGAGGTCGTTCACCCGCACCAGCTTGGCACCCTCGATGTCCACGATCTGCCGGTCGAGGACCTCCCGGCCGAGGCGGACGCGGTCCGGCACCGGCGCGTCGGGGAGCGGGGCGGGCTCGCTGCCGGGCTTGAGCTGCAGGGTCCCGTTCATGGTGGCCACCGACGTCCAAGGGAGCTGCCAGACGCGGCGGCCGGCCCGCACGACCAGGCTCTCCACCGGTGGGTAGGGCTCGCCGGAAACGACCACCAGGTCCGAGAGCCGGCCCAGGGTGGTGCCGTCGGCGCGGAGGACCCGCTTGCCGAGGAGGTTCCCGAAGTGGTGGAAGCGGACGCTCTCCGATTCCGTCATGGCCGACCTCCGCGCGAGTGCCCTCGCCGTTTACGCCCGCATCGACGGCCTGTCAACGCGGCGGGGGGCAGGCCGGCGAGACCCTCCAGCCGCGCGGCCCGGAGGGGCGAGCCGCCGTCGCCTCGGTCGCGCTGCAAGGCCCCGTGCCCAGGCCGCAGGGCCCGGGCGCGGCGGCTCGCGAGGCGCGCCGCGACGATCGTGACCGTGCGGTCAACGCCCGGCGCGGGCCGCGGCGGCGGCGACTGCGGCGCGGTCCACCAGCCCGTCGTAGAGAAGGGTCAGCAGCGAGCGCGACCAGGCGACGAAGTCGGGCTTCTGGCGCATCCCGGCCATGCGCCGGCCGAGGTCTTCGAGGGTGCCGACCAGGACGTCGGCGACCACGGCCGGGTCCACGTCCCGCCGCAGGTGCCCCTCGGCCTGGCGCTCCAGGATGCGCCCGGTCAGCGCCGCCCGCATGCGGCTGCGGAAGTCGGCGGCGAACTTGGCCCAGAACCGCCCCCCGGCGACGTCCATCCCGGCGAGGATCTGCCGGTGCTGCCAGAGCAGCTCGAGGAGCTCCACGTTGGTGCGGACCTCGTACTCGAGCGCCACGGCCGGCGAGGCGCCGCCGGCGGTGAGCCGCTCCGCCTCGCGCTCCATCTCCTGGCGCCGGCGGGCGTGCTCCTCCATCGCACCGAAGAAGCGCTGCAGGATGACCTCGAAGGCGTCCTGCTTCGTGCGGAAGTGGAGGTAGAAGGCGCCCTTGGAGACGCCGGCGCGCCGGGCGATGTCCTCCACGCGGGCCTGCTCCGGCCCGTGCCGCGCGAACTCGGTGCGGGAGGCCTCGAGGAGGGCCTCGTAGGCCCTCGGGTCGGCGGTCCGAGACATGCGCTCCTCCATAGCGTGTCCGCGGGCAACCGACAAGGCCATGGTGACCCAATGGTCAGGAACGAGCCGTCGGGGCAGGCACCGCCCCGCCTGCGAATGGACGCCGCTCGAGCCGATGTGACCCGGGGAGCCGCGGAGGCGTCAGGCGAGCCTGGAGAGGGCGTCCAGGTAGGCACGCCCGCGGTGCTCGGCAAACAGGTCGAGCACCAGCATGAAGGCGGGCTGGAGGACGAGGCCCACGCCGGCTGCGTACAGTGACTGCCGCTGTGGGAAGAGGAAGGTGAGCGCGATCCCGGCAGCGAGCAGGGCCACCTCGATCGCCTTGTAGTTGCGGAACCCGGTCATCACCCGGTCCATGCGCGCCGTCTCCTCGGCGCGACAGGCCGCCGGGTCGGCGTCGAGCCGCTGCGAGAGCGCCGCTACCTGGCCATCGGTCCGCAGGAAGACGCCCCCGCCCACCGCCACCTGGATGAGCGCCACCGCCCCGAGTGGCCAGGCCATCGCGCGCCAGGGGCCGCCCCCGCGCAGCAGCGCCGCAGACACCGCCAGCGCCACCAACCCCGCCGCGAGGAAGATCAGCGCCTCCTGCTTCTCCGCCTGGAAGTAGCCGAGCATCGCCTCGCGCATGGATCACCTCGCCGCCGAGACCGGCCCTGGACCGGTGGCCGTCCTTTCCTGAGGAGGCGCTGCCCGCGCCGCCGGGATCACCGCGGGCGGCGGAGCCGCCCGCGTGCCCGCTCCGCCGGCTCGCGGGCGCAGCATCCCTCCAGGTGATCGTTCACCAGCCCCACTGCCTGCATGAAGGCGTGGACGGTGGTGGGCCCGACGAACGTCCAGCCCCGCCGCTTCAGATCGTTGGCGAGGGCCGTGGCCTCCGGCGTGGTCCTCGTCGCCGAGAGCGCTTTCCACGTCACCCGCCGCGGCCGGGCGGCCGGGCCGGGCTCGTAGCCCCACACGTAGGCCGCCAGGGAGCCGTGCTCCGAGGCCAGGTCGAGGGCGCGTCGCGCGTTGGCGATGGCGGACTCGATCTTGCCGCGGTGGCGCACGATGCCGGCGTCGGACAGCAACCGGGCGATGTCGCGCGGACCGAAGGCAGCCACGGCCGCCGGATCGAACCCGGCGAAGGCGTGCCGGAAGCGCTCGCGCTTGCGCAGGATGGTGAGCCAGGAGAGACCGGACTGGAAGCCCTCCAGGCAAAGCTTCTCGAAGAGGCGCCGGTCGTCGGTGACCGGGAAGCCCCACTCCTGGTCGTGGTAGGCGACGTACTCGGCGGTGCTCCCGGCCCATGCGCAGCGGGTGCATCCATCGGTGCCTGCGCGCAGTCCGGTCGGCGGGTCCACTGGGGCGCGGGCGGAAGCGGCCATGATGCTTGGCCAGTAGCGAGGGAGCGCGCTCGGCGCAAGTCACGCTCGGGGTACGGCCGCAGGCGGTGGGTCGGACCCTGCCCGGCGCGCCTGGGCATCCCGGTGGTCCGGGTGCCCGAGTACGCGCCCCACGCGGTGGCGGAGCACGCGGTGGCGCTCGTGCTGGCGCTCTCCCGCAAGGTCCACCGCGCCTACGCGCGCGTGCGAGACCGGGACTTCTCGCTCGCCGCCATCGCCGAGGTCAACCTGGCCAGCGTGAGCGCCTTCGAGAAGGGACGGCCGCTCGCGAACGAGGTGCGGGCCGAGCCGGTGATCCGCCGCCGAGGGGCGCCAGGCCCCCCGCGCCGCGGCCATGGCCTCTCAGGGGGCCCCGGCGCTTCCGGGTGGCTCCGCGGGCAGGCGCAGCCGCACCTTGTGGACGCGCTGGCTCGAGGCCTCGATCACCTCCGCCTCCACGCCGCCGGGGAGCGCGACGCGCTCGCCGGGCCGTGGGATGACGCCCGCCTGGCGCAGCAGCAGGCCGGCCAGCGTGGACCAGCCGGGGCCCACCGGGAGATCGGTGCCCAGCTCCCGGTTGACCTGGCGCACCGGCGCCGCGCCGAGTGCCAGGAACGTACCCGCACCCTCGGGCTGCAGCACCCCCGACGGCGTCTCGTGCTCCGCGAGGATCTCGCCCAGCACCTCCTCGGCGAGGTCCTCCAGCGAGACGAGTCCCGCCACCGAGCCGAGCTCGTCCACCACGATGCCGATCCGCGTGCGCGAGGCCTGCAGCGCCCGAAGCACGTCGACGGCTCGGGCCTGCTCGGGAAAGAAGGGGACCCGACGCAGCGCGGCCCGCAGGTCGAGGCGGCCGTCGAGCAGCTGAGCATAGAGGTCTCGGGCCATCACGTAGCCGAGGACGTCCTCCGGGACCTCCCCGGTCACCGGGTAGCGGGCGAAGGGGTGCTCCCGGAGCGCGGTGCGAACCTGCTCCGCCGACGCGGCCACGGCGAGCGAGGTGATGGCGCCCCGCGGAACCATCACCGCCCCGACGTGCAGGTCTCCGAGGTCGATGGCGCGGGTGGCGATCTCCCCGGTGCCGGCGTCGAGTGCCCCGGCGTCGGCCGCCTCCTCCACCAGCTGCCGCAGCTCCTCGGGAGAGAGCCGGCTCTCCACGAAGGTGGTCCGGTCGTGGAACGGGCGCAGGAAGAGGTTCGACGCCCCGGTGAGGAGCCACACCGCCGGCCGCGCCGCGCGCGAGAGGAGCAGCAGCGCCGGGGCTGCGAGCAGGGCGAAGCGCTCGCTGGAGCGCAGCGCCAGGGACTTCGGCACGAGCTCGCCGAGGACGATGGAGAGGGCCGAGACCAGCGCCACCACCAGTGCCAGCGCCAGCCGGTCGGCCCAGGCGCCGGCGCCCAGCCGCGAGAGGAGCGCCGCCACCGGCTGCTCGAGGACCACGCCGCCGAAGGCGCCGGCGCTGGCACCGACCATGGTGATCCCCACCTGGACGGTCGCCAGGAACTGCTCGGGGTTCCGGCGCAGCTCGAGCGCGTCGGCGGCGGACGAGCTCCCCTCGTCGGCGAGCTCGCGCAGGCGCGACTTGCGCACCGAGAGGAGCGCGATCTCGGAGCCGGAAAGGAAGGCGTTGATGGCCGTGAGGCCGAGGAGGACCGCGGTCTGGGAGAGGATGTCCATGGAGGGAGGTGGATCGGGCCTTGCCGGTCGGCACCCAGTATAGGACGGTGCGCCGCGGCCACCATCGCGGAGAGGGCGGTGCAGGTTGGAGGCGCCCGCGAGCCGCGGCGATGACGCGGACATCCGGCCTCGCCGGGGGAGGAGCCCGGCCCCTCGACGCCGGCGCCGGCGAGCGGGGGCGGGGGTGTCCCGGCCGAGGAGTACCTTCAGTGCGGGTCCGGCGACCGGAGAGCGCGGCGCAGCCATCGCGCGGGCTTGAGCAGTGGCCGGCGCAGCGGCGAGCTCCGGGCCCAGTCCTGGGCGCGGTGCCAGTTCAGCCAGAACCTACGCCCCACGGGTCGGAGGTCGATGGAGCCCTCGGCGACGGGGATCGCCTCGGACGTCAGCCGGGTCTTGTAGGGCTCGAGGCCCTTGCCGAGGTCGAGCCGTCGCACGCCCCGTGCGGCGGCCGCGGCGGCGACCTCGATGAAGCTGATCTGGCCCGGGGAGTGGGCGCCGAGCTCCGCGTCGTAGGTCGGCAGCCACCAGTGGAAGACCGATCGAGATCGCATGCCGAGGTGGACCGCCGCCAGCCGGTCGCCCATGTGGAGCGTGGACAGTACCGCGGAGAAGCCCTCGTGCTGCTCGTGGCGGATCCGGTCGAGGAACCTCGTCACCCAGGGGACCTCGAACCGGTTCGCCATTCCGGTCGAGCGTAGCTTCTCTCCCTTCCAGCGCACCAGGGCCTCGAAGGCGCGGTCATCCGAGGTATGGAACTCGAATCGCAGCGGGCCCACACGGCGCTCGGCCTTTCGCGCCTTGTAGAGGATTCGCTCGATCTCCCGGTAGCCGGCTGCCTTGCGCTCGGCCCGGTAGGCGTCGAAGCCACGCGCCAGGTCCAGGTACGGCGACGGCGCTTCCTTCCAGTGGAAGGCGCGGAATGGCTGCTGCGTCGCCAGGAGGTGATCGAACCTCCAGGCCGACAGGCCACAGCCGCGCACCAGCTCCTCGGCGTCCCACTCCGCGCCCTCGGGCGCGATCACCGCCTGGAAGTCGGACATCTCGCCGCCGACGGGATGGCCCACCTTCCCCCGCCCCCGCTGAAACGGGAAGAAGCCCGCCACGTGTCCCTCCCGCTCCAGGATCGCCACCATCACGCCCGGGAGCACCGAGGCCGTCGCCCGGATGTACTCGGGACAGAAGTAGGGGCTGTCCAGGAACCGGCTGGAGAGCTGGATCTCGGACCAGCGGGCGGCCAGCTCGCCCACCACCTCGCCGCCGGGGATGACCCTTACCTTCATGGCGCTCACGATCCTCGACGCTTGGCTCCCGGATAGCAACCGTCGATGCCTACCCGCCAGGGTGTCCCTGGCCGCGCAGCCGACGACCTGTGGTCGGGTGCGGAGCTCGGAGATGCTCTACGGGAGCGATGGATGGCGGCAGGGGACGTAGGCCCGCGTCGGCACGCCGAGGGACCCGGCGAGCCTGGTGAAGAGGCTCGTCCGGGCGCGCATCGCCGAGAACGAGAAGCGCGCGGAGGGTTGAGGGCGCCTCCTACCCGGCCAGCGGCCTGTTGAGCTCGGTGCGCCAGGTGGTGGGATCCGGGTTCGCCTGCGGGTCGGTGAGGTAGACCTCCCACAGGTCCGGTGCCGGTCTCCGCCCCTGGGCGGCGATCCAGGCGTCGAACTCCATCCAGGCCGCGCCGAGCGCCTCGTAGGGTCCGTGGTAGACCGTGCGAGCCACCTTGGCAGTGGGAAGCTGGCCCGGCGTGACCCGGCCCACGGGCGCCACCGGTCGCGTCACCGGCACGCAGATCTCGAAATCGAAGGTGGCGGGGTCCCTTCTCAGGTGGTGCGTGAACCAGGGCCCGGCGGCGGCGATGCCCTGGTCGCGCAGGGCCGCCATCAGCTCGCCCAAGCCCGGCCCCATGACGGTCCGGATCTGCTCACGGGGAATGGCGAGGCGGATGATGGCCGTGGCCACGACGGTGGTCTGGACCATCTGCGGTGTGTCGATCATGGCTGTCTCCTCGTGGGCCTGGCTCGGGTGCTGCAGAGCCAGGCAGCAGGTCCCGCCAGGGGTTGCCGGCTGCGACGAGCGGGCCATCCGTTGGCCTGTCAGGAGGGGCGACGGGGAGCGCAAGGCCCGCGACGGCTCAGGGCTACTGACGCGCCGATCCAGGGCTGAGGAGTGGGAAGGACTGCTGCCGTCGCTTCCTGAAAAGGCGACGGGCCTCCCGCTTCGGCGCGAGGCCCGTCCGGCGTTGCTCCCCAGCGTGGACTTGAACCACGGACCCGATGATTAACAGTCATCTGCTCTGCCAACTGAGCTACTGGGGAATGGCAGGGCGGGGACTCTAGACGCGGGTCGAACGGCTGTCAACGGGCTGGCCGAAGGGGGCTGCGGGTGCGGACGGAGCGCACACCGCGGCCCGGGCGGCCGGTCGCGGGCGCCGCCTATACTCCCCAGGTGCTCCTCCAGGGCTTCTCCCATCGCCCCGGCCTCCACTGCGGCTCGACGGCGCTCGCCGACGCGCTGCGGGTTCGCGGCCTCGACCTCTCCGAGCCGATGGCCTTCGGCCTCGGCGCCGGGCTCGGCTTCTACTACCTGGAGAGCCCGTCTCTCTCGCCGAGCAGGCTGTTCCTGGGGCGGCAGTGGCCGCTCGAGGAGACCGCCTGCGACGTCCTCGGCGCGCCGATCGCCGTCCGGACCGAGGACGACCCGGAGCGCGCCTGGGAGCGTGTGAAGGGCGCGCTCGACCGTGGCCTTTCCCCGATCCTCTCCACCGACCTGCGCTTCTTGCCGTACTGGCGAACCTCCACCCCCTTCAACGGCCACCGGGTGGTCCTCGCCGGCCACGACCTGGCGCGTGGCATCGCGCTGCTCGCCGACACCGGGTGGGAGGCCCTGCAGGAGGTATCCCTGGCGGATCTCGAGGCCGCGCGCGCGTCGGATGGCCAGCCACTCGGCCGCACCGGGAGGCGCTGGATGGAAGTGGACGCGCCGCCGAGGCTGCGCCCCTGGCGCGAGGCAATCGCCGACGCCATCCGCCGCCAGGCCAAGCACATGCTGCTCTCCACCGATGGCTGGGTGGGGGTGTCGGCGCTGGAACGTTTCGCCGCCGAGCTGCCGTCCTGGCCGGACCGGGCCCGCGACGAGGCCGACCGCGCCTGGTGCTTCCGCTTCGCCTTCCAGACCATCGAGAAGCGCGGTACCGGTGGCGGCAATTTTCGCCTCCTCTACGCGGGCTTCCTCGCCGAGGCGGCGGCGCACCTGCCGTCCATCGCACGGCTCGGGCTGCCGGAGCGGATGCGATCGCTGGCCGCCGACTGGACTCGGCTGGCGCTCTCGTTCAAGGATCTCTCCGACAGGCCCGGGGCGGCCGTGCCGCCCGAGGTGGTGGCGCTCGTCGGCCGGATCGCCAGCGAGGAGCGACGCTTCCTGGAGGAGGCTGCTGCCCGGGTGTCGTGAGGGACGAGGCCACTGGAGAGCATGGAGACCGCGCAGACACCGGCCCGCGCCCGCTTCGCCGCCCTGGTGGGGCGATCCGACATCCCGCTCGACGAGGCGGCGCTCGCCATCGCCGCCGAGGAGTACCCGGACCTCGACACCGCCGCCGAGCTGGCGCGTCTCGACGCGCTGGCGGCGCGAGTCGCGGCCAGGCTCGGGGACATCCGGCCACCACTCCAGGTGATGCTGGCCATGAAGGCCGTCCTCGCCGGGGAGGAGCGGTTCCGCGGGAACGAGAAGGACTACTACGACCCGCGGAACTCCTTCCTGAACGAGGTCCTGGAGCGCCACCTCGGCATCCCCATCACGCTGTCCTTGCTCACCATCGAGGTGGCCCGTCGCGTCGGCCTGCGCCTGCAGGGCGTGGCCTTCCCCGGCCACTTCCTCGTGAAGTGCCCGCCACAGCCGGGCCTCCCCGGCGAGATCTTCATCGACGCCTTCAACGGATGGGAGCTGCTCGGCGCCGAGGAGTGCACGGCGCGGTTCCGCGCGGTCCTGCACGGACGAAAGTTCGACCCGAGCTTCCTCGACGCCGTGGACGGAAGACAGATCCTGGCGCGAATGCTCCACAACCTGAAGCGAATCTACGTGGAGAAGGGCGACGACGTGAGGGCCCTGTGGGTCGTCGACCGGCTCCTTCTGCTGCAGCCCGACAACCTCGAGGAGCGGCGCGACCGCGGCCTCGTCGCCGCCCGCCTGGGAGGGACCGCCGCGGCCGTACAGGACCTCGAGGCCTACCTCCGGGGCCACCCGCGCGCCAGCGACGTCGACGAGGTGAAGGAGCTGCTGCTCGAGCTTCGCGGCCGCACGTCCCTGCTCAACTAGCGGGCGGGCCGGCCGCGGCGCCTACGGCTTGCCACCCTCCGGCGCGAGCCCCTCCCAGTCGCGGATCCGCAGCCGCTCCACGGGCCGGCCGCCGCCGAGGTGGCTCTCGACGATCTCCGCAACGTCCGCCGGGGTGACGCCGCCGTACCAGACTCCCTCGGGGTAGACGACCAGCGCGGGGCCGTGCTCGCAGGCGTCGAGGCAGCCGGCGCCGTTGGCGCGAACCTCGTCGGCGAGCCCGCGCCGCCGGAGCTCCGCCTTCAAGGCGTCGCGCACCTCTGGGCCACCGCGCGCGGCGCACGAGCCGCGCGGGGAGCCGTCCGGGCGGCGGTTCTCGCAAACGAAGACGTGGTGGCGAAAGCGCATCGGGGCTCCTCCTCGCCCGGGCGTTGGGCCGGGCCCGGACCTGTGGCCGGTTCTCCTACCCGGGCGGCTCGACGACCGCCACCTGGCCCCAGCGCGCGGTTGCGGGAAGGCCGGGTCGAGGAGCGCCTCTCCGCCGCGCCACCCACTCCCCGAGGTCGAGCATGGCCCGGGACCTGGCCCGGCCGCGCCACGACGGCAAGCGGCGATTCCCTCCACCGGGCCGCCCGGCTACCATGCGCCCGTGCCCCGCTTCCGCGCCGTCGTCACCGACCTCGACAACACCCTCTACCCGTGGGTGGACTACATCGTGCCCAGCCTGGAGGCGATGGTGGACTCGCTGGTCGCCACCACCGGCCTGCCGCGCATCCGCATCGTCCAGTCCTTGAAGGCGGTCTACACGCGCTACGAGTCGAACGAGTACCCCTTCGCCATCCAGGAATCGGACATCTTCCAGCCGTACGAGCAGGACTTCGACTCCTTCAACCGGCTGGTCGTCGACCCGGCCCGCCGCGCCTTCAAGGCGGCGCGGGAGCGGTGGCTCAAGCCCTACCCGGGCGTCGTCGAGACGCTCACCTGGATCCGGGGACAGGGGGTGAAGCTGGTGGCGCTCTCCGACGCCCCGCGCAACGCCGCCGAGCTGCGCCTCAAGTGGCTGAGGCTCGATGGCCATTTCGACGCGCTCTACACGCTGCCGGGCTACGCGCTCCCCGAGAACGTGGACCCGGAGATCCGCCGTCGCGAGCGGGCCGGCCACTACCGGTCGCGGACGCCGGTGAGGGAGCTGCCGCGCGAGGCCGAGAAGCCGAGCCCCGACGGGTTGCGGCGCATCCTCGACGACTTCGGGCTCGACGGGGGCGACGTCGTCTACGTCGGCGACAACGTGAAGAAGGACATGCCGGTGGCGAGGGCCTGCGGGGCTCTGGGGGTCTGGGCCGAGTACGGGACCTACATCTCCGCCGAGTACCGGGAGCGACTGGCGGTGATCTCCGCCCAGACGGTCACGAGGCGCCACGTCGCGGAGGAGGGACACGACCGCTGGCCGCTCTCGGTCTCCTCCTTCGTGCAGGTGAAGGACATCCTCGAGGGGGCGCGCTGGAGCCCTCCCGCGAGAGCCCGGCGGCGCCGGGCGGGCCGGAAGGGAGGGGCGGCTCGATGAGCCTCGCGGTGAAGTACCTCGACCTGGAGGGGCGCCGCGCGCTGGTGACGGGCGGCTCGAGCGGCATCGGGCTCGGCATCGCCGAGGCGTTCCTGGAGCAGGGGATGAAGGTGGCGGTTCACTACCGCGGACATCGCGCCGAGGCCGAGGCGCTCGCGGCGCGGTTCCCCGGCCGGGCCTTCCCGATCGCAGCCGAGCTCGGCACCGAGCCGGGCTGCGTCGGCCTGGTGAAGGACTCGACACGGCAACTGGGGGGGCTCGACCAGGTGGTCCACTCCGCCGGCATCTGGAACGAAGGCGCCATCGACAGCCTCTCCGCCGCCGTCCTCGAGGAGATCTTCCGGGTCAACGTCTTCAGCGCCTTCTACCTGGTGCGCGAGGCATTGCCATTCCTGCGAGCGGGAGGCAAGGGCAACGTGATCCTCATCGGCTCGACCGCGGGACAGCGCGGCGAGCCGGGCCACTCCCACTACGCGGCGACCAAGGGCGCCATCCAGTCGCTCAGCATGAGCCTGGCCGTCGAGCTCGGCCCGGTGGTGCGCGTGAACCTCATCTCGCCCGGCTGGGTGCGGACGCCCATGGCGGAGGACGAGCTCGCTGCCCTGAGCCCGCTCATCGCCGGCGCGCTCCCGAACCGGCGAGTCGGCGAGGTCTCCGACTGCGCCCACGCCGCGCTGTTCCTGGCGAGCGACGCCTCCTCGCACCTGCTCGGCCAGGATCTCTGCGTCTCCGGCGGCGGGCTGCTGGTCGTGCCGCGCGGGCAGGTGGTGGCGCGGGGCTGAAGCCTTCCACGGGGTGCCGGACGCGTACCGGTGCGGTCGGGTCCTGCTTGCCGTCGCCACCGCGGGCACGCCGCGCGGCCCGTACTCGGCTAACATGCGGACCATGGGCGACGGGTCGTGGGTGGCGAGGCTGGGAGCCTTTCCGGGGCGCGAAGGCGAGGAGCTGGGGCTCCTTCTCGTCGAGGGCGAGCCGCCACGGGTGGTCCGCCTCGTGTGGCTACCCGGCGTGGCCGGGGAGGCGCGTGCGCGGCTGGCACGCGAGCTGGCCCGCGCCGCCGACGCGCTGCACCACCCCAACATCCAGGCGGCCCTGGGGATCGAGTCGGTGGACGGTGGCCTGGCGCTCGTCCTGGAGCATGCCGACGGCGAGACCCTGCGGGAGATCCTCTCCGTCGGGGGACGCCTGCCGCCGCCCATCGCCGCGCGGCTCGTCCGGGACGCCTGCGCCGCCGTGCACTTCGCGCACGACGAGGGACAGGACGACGGCCCCTTCGTCCACGGCTGGCTCGGCCCGGACAACCTCCTCGTCTCCCGCTCGGGCGTGACCCTGGTGTCCGGATTCGGCGCGGCAGCGGCGCGTCCGCCCGCGAGCCTGCTCCCCTGGCAGAGCCCGGAGCAGATCCTCGGCGGACCGCGCGCGGCCTCGCGGCAGAGCGACGTCTACCTGCTCGGGCTCGTGCTCCACGCCTGCCTCGCCGGCGAGAACCCCTTCGAGCGGGAGCCGGACCGCGACATCGCCATCCTGTCGCGCCCGCCGCCCTCGCTGGAGCCGCTGGGGGTCCCGCCGGCTCTCGCGGCAGTGGCGCGGCGCGCGCTGTCGGTGAAGGCCGCGGATCGCTTCGCCAGCGCAGCGGACCTGGCCCGGGCGGTGGACGAGGCGGTCGCGGACCTCGCCACGCCGGGCGCGGTGGCCGCCTGGGTCGAGTCGCTGTTCCCGGCCGGGATGGGCGTGCGCATGCAGCGCCAGCGCGCCATCGAGGCGGCCCAGCAGGCCGCACGGGCGCACGCACCCGGCGAGCCGACCGCCGAGGAGATCGGCGAGGAGCAGATCCTTGCCGAGCCGCCGCCGGCGGGCCAGGGGACGGGGTCCGGCCGGTCGGCCGCCGACCTGTCGGGCGACGAGATCCACACCGGGCAGTTCCAGCTTGCCGCGCCGCCATTCCCGCCGCCGCCGCCGAGCGTCGTCGGCCCCGCCGACATCGTCGGGGAGGGGCCGGACCAGGCTGCGCGTCCGCTGGCGTCGACGGCCGAGTCCACGGCGCCCCGCCCGGCGGCGGCACCGCGTCCTGCCGCGCCCGCGGCATCGCCGCCGTCGGCCGGCCGCAGCGCATCGGCCGCGGAGCGCCCGGAGCCGGCGATCGCCTTCTCCCCCCTTCCAGCGCAGCCCAGGCGACGGCGACCCGGCTTCGCCGTCGCGGTGACGGTGGTGGCGACCGCCGGGCTGGCGATCGGGTGGTGGCTGTCGTCGCCCTCGCCGGACGTCGAGGCGTCGCCGCCTCGGCCGGCGACCGCGGCGGAGGCCGCTTCGC
>Ga0209253_10002337_pt1 | contig 16819 bp, 17 predicted proteins | sample FrelakmetBRP12BR_FD_187145 | JGI IMG/M metagenome (GOLD analysis project Ga0209253, IMG submission 187145) | Freshwater lake sediment microbial communities from the University of Notre Dame, USA, for methane emissions studies - BRP12 BR (SPAdes)... | ecosystem: Environmental > Aquatic >...
AACGACCGTCTGCCTTGCCGTATTGACGTGCTGTACGGCTTTAGCACGATCCGTCCGCAAATGGCTTGCCGCATGTGGGGCTAAGCACTGGTGGGGGCTTCGGCCCCCATTGACGACTCTATTTGAAAGGAAATTATCATGGCACTTCCTAACGGCGCAGGCGGCTATCAGATTGGTGATGGCAACCTTAACGAAACCATTTTTCAAGTTATTCCCGTTCCTGCTACTGCAACCGCAACTGCAACATTGACTGCAGATCAGATTCTGAACGGCATTCTCGAACGTAATCCGAACCATGAAAATGCTTACCAGCAGTTGCTGAGAATTTACTTTCAGGATAAGCAGTATGATTCGCTCGAAAACCTGCTCGGTCGCTGGGCAGCTAATCATCCCAATGACACCGATGTTCAGGGCGCTCTGGCGGAAGTCAGGATCGTGGAGGAGGCCGAGGAGCATCTGCACTCCCCGGCTGAAGAACACCTCCTTGCGAATGATGAAATCATACCGCTCCCACCGCACCGGCACCTGGTCCAGCCCGAGGAGGCCTCCGACAGCGGCGATAGCAAGCCCCGCATCCGCCCGGCCTGCCAACACCTCCAGACCCACATCCAGGTGCCGGCCGAAGGCGGTCTCGTAACCCGGGATCTTGTCGCCGCTCACCCCCTGCCGCTCGAGCTCCCGGTCCAGCAGCAGCCGAGTTCCCGTCCCCTCCTTCCGGTTGGCGATCCGCAGCCTCCCCGACGCCAGGTCGGCGATCCCCTTCACCTTCTTGGGGTTTCCCGGCGCCACCAGGACCGCCTGGAGCCGCTTGCAGAAGTTCACCACGACCGCGCTATCCCCGAACTCCTGTTCCAAGTACGAGAAGTTGTACTCCTCACCCTCCCGCTCGAGCAGGTGGGCGCAGCAGACGTGACAGAGGTTCTCCTTCATGGCCCGGATCCCACCCATACTCCCGAGGTTACTGAAAACCGGCATCGGCAACTGATGCCGGCGACCGAAGAGCTCGAGGAGCTGGTCGAGCAGCAGGTCGTTACTTCCGGTAATTATGAGTAAGTTTTGGTAAGCCTCGGGCGTCGCCTCCCTAGGTGGATAGTTGTCGGTATGGCGCTCCAGCCAGCGCTCCACAAGATGACGCTGAAACAGCCACTTGCCGGTAATCCTTGTGGCGGGAAGCCCCTTCTCCCTGATGAGGCTGTAGATCTTTTTCTCGTTAATGCCAAGGTATTTCGCCAGTTCTCTGGTATTCATCAGCGAGCACACGAAGCCACCTGCCCTCCGTCTCAGTCGCCCAAGTTTGCCCCATAACCGCCCACGGGACACGGGGATCGCTAATATCCTAGCGGAGGCTCCCCGAGAAGTCAAAAAGAAACCAAGAATAACCATTGACAACATCGCTCCGCTTCTTTAAAAATGGACGCCATCATATGTCATGTCTGTCATAAGACATGGGGCCTGCATCCCTTGGGCAAGGGGCTCCCCGCCGGCTCGAGCCAAGCTGCGTGTGGTTCCGGCGCTGACGTTGGGGGAACCAGGAAGGTTCGGTACATGGCTGGCAATGGGGCAGGGGGCGACACTCGATCGGGGGCTGGGGCCCTGATGGAGTTCAATGGTGTACTGGACCGGGAGGCGAGGCCGGAGAACCTCAACGAAGGATTCCTGGAGCGCAAGCTCGAGGAGCTCGATGGACTGGCTGGGGGCCGGGGTGCACCCTTCTGGCTCACCCTGGCCCGCATCACCGAGCTTACGCTTCTCTGCGCGGGGACCTATGCAGACAACGGTGAGCTCGCGGCCGCCGGGGATCTCCTCGTCAATCCTCGGCTCATCATGATTCACGTGAGAGGAGTTCCCGAGCCTTTGGTGAAGGAGCGACGTGGGGGCGTGGCCAATCAGCTCGGCGACCTGGTGCCGACGGCGGACGGTGATATTGAGTGGCTGAAGGCGAATACCTGGGTCGAGACCAGGCAAGAGCCGCTGCTCCCCCACCTCTACCGGCGGCTCGAGCGCTCAGGGCTTTTTTCCTCGGGCTACCTCGAGTCGGTCGACCGGCGCATGAAGCGCGTCGCCGACGTTATCGCCATACTGGGAGTCTGGCATCTCTTCGACGGACGTGACATCGGTGTACGCTTGCGCTCTCTGCCTTGCGGCGAGTGGGAGTTCGGGGGAGAAAACCTCTGCCGCTTCGGCTTGACCGTCTTCGCCGCTCTCGGAGAAGAGCTCCGCAGACTCAGTCGGGATGGCACAGAGAATAGCCGGTCTACTTCCGAATCGGCTCTCCGGGGGCAGGCGGTCCGGTTCCGGGACGCGTCGCGGCCGGCTCCGCCGTTTGCGTGGCCGGGCTCGCCTGAGATGACCGTCTTGAAACGATGAGGAAAGGGCGGACAAGAAAGGAGCGGGTATGAGACGGGGTCGGACCGTTCTGGAGATCGCGGTCGTTCTCGCGCTGTCGCTGACACTCGGGGCGGCGTCCGCGGTTTGCGCCCAGTGCGACGAGACGTACGGCAAAGGTCGAGAGGATTTCAGCGTCGCCACGGGGAGCCCCGGTGAATTGGGACTCCTCAAGGTGCTGGCGGAGGCCTTCGCGAAGAAGAACGACGCCACCCTGTGCTGGAAGAAGGCCGGCACCGGGGAGGCCATGGCGCTGCTCAAGGCAAAGAAGGTGGACATGATCATGGTCCATGCCCCGGCGCAGGAGAAGGCTGCACTCCAGGATGGCTGGGCGATCAAGCGGGTTCTCATCGGCTCCAACGAGTTCTACATCGTCGGGCCGCTCGATGATCCCGCCGGGATCGCCAAGGCGAAGACTGCGGCAGAGGCCTACAAGAGAATAGCCGACACCAAGGCGAAGTTTGTCTCCAGGGGCGACAACTCCGGCACCCACAAGAAGGAGATGGATATCTGGAAGAAGTCGGAAACAACCCCTTCGGGCGATTGGTATATCGTCACCAAGGACTTCATGACGGCCACCATGAGGAAGGCCAATGACGTGAATGGCTATTTCATGACCGATAGCAGCACCTGGGTGGCGGAGAAGAAGGAACTCCCCAACCTCAAAGTTCTCTTCCGCGGAGATCCCGTGCTGATCAACACCTATCACACCCTCTGCCAGCCGGAGGGGGCGACCCCGGGACAGAGACTGGCCGCGCGGTTTATCGACTTCGTGGCCTCGGTAGAGGGGCAAAAGCTCATCCAGGACTACGGCAAGGAACGCTACGGCGAAGCATTGTACAACGACGCCGCCTACGCGAGGAAGTTTGCGGAGTGAGTGCGGCTGTCGGCGCCGCCGAACTGCTTTTGCGACCATGATCGTCTGTGCGGGTGTGGCAGCATCACCACCGGGGTGGAAGGTCCACCCCGCATGTTGATGGCGCAACCGACGGCGGTCAAAGCGATTTCGAACTCGTGCCCGCCTGACGCCCTGCGCGTGGGGCCCTTCACTTTGGCGGGGGCGTGAGCATGCGGGGTGCGAGGGCTTCGCAGGTGAGGACATTCGAACCGGGGAAGGAGGTGATACCGAGGATAGGGACTTTGGGGAGTACGTCACAAAGGAGAAGAGAGTGGATGATTATAAGGAGGATCTATGAGGCGGCTACTTCTCTTTCTGGTAGCGGTGGCAGCGATCGTGGCGCTGGTCTCGCTTCCTGCCGCCGCCGATCTCAGGTTCGGCGGCCAGGCCTGGACCAGGTACTACAGCTACGACAACCTGAAGGACGGCACCAACAATCTCGATGACAACCTGAACGGCTTCTACACCCGGATGCGCCTTTACTTCACCGCCAGGGCCAGCGAGAACCTGAAGGCGGTTTTCAAGTATGAGATCGACGACCTCTGGGGCGACGGCCGGCTCGGCACCACCAGCGCCGACGGCGGCTCCCAGGGCCGCAACGACTCCAACAGCACTCTCCCAGCGAACTCCGGCGGTGAGGTCAAGAACATGTACCTCGACTTCAATGTCCCCAACACGCCGCTCAACGTCATGGTGGGCGTCCTTCCGGCAATCCTGGGGAGCGGCCTGGCGTTCAACGATGACACGAACGGCATCGTGGTCACGGGCAAGTTCGATCCGGTGAAGGTGTCCCTGGTATACTCTCGCCTGCAGGACAACTCGCAGCCCACCAACCAGAGTCTGTATGGTACAGGCAGTATCCAGGCGGCCTTTTCCGCGGCCAACACTTCGGCGACGCCCTTCACCTCCCACGACGATTGGGACCTCTGGGCGGCGTGGATCGGCGTCGCCCCGACGCAGGCCCTGTCCCTGGGACTCTCCGGCACCTGGATCAACACCACCTTCGACAACCCCAGCCGGGATTTCAACCTCTACAACCTGGTCCTCGATGCCGATTACAAGGCGGACCTGTTCAGCCTTTACTTCACCGGCGGCAAAAACTTCGGCGAGGTTGACCTGACCGGCGGGGGCAGCGCCGACTTCAAGGGCTGGATGATCACTACGGGCGGCGCAGTGAGGGTTGAGCCGGTTCTCATCGGGCTGGACTTTTATTACAGCGCAGGCCAGCCGAGCGGCAGCGACGACATCAAGACCTACGTCACCCCGGGTCTTGACGGCCGGAACACCTACAACATGGACGAGGTCGTCTTTCTCGGCTGGTTCGACGACGAGAGTGCCACGTATAGTACATTTCCTGCAGCCGCAGCCGCCGGCGTCAAGATCAACAACCTGACCTCTACCGGGTTCACCCGCAGCAACCAGACCAAGGTCCTGACCAACCTCTGGGCCATCGGCGCCCATGTGGACTTCAAACCGTTCGAGAAGACCCTGCTCCAGGTCGGCGGCGCTTACATGCAGTTTGTCGAGGACGTTCCGTCGAGAACGTCGAACCAACTCCCAACCGGCACTGTGGAGGAGAAGGACAACAAGCTCGGCACCTCCCTCTACATCCGCTTGGCCCAGGGGATCGTGGACGGGCTCGAGCTCAAGGCGGTCTTCGGCTACCTATTCGCGGATGATGCCTTTAGCCCGGTCAAGAACGAGGACGACGCCTACAAATTCGCGACGGGTCTCTCCTGGTATTGGTAGGTTGCCACTCTTCCTGCCGCTGAAACGAAAACGCCTCCGGTGAGTCGCCCCGGAGGCTTTTTTTCTGCCAACATGATTCTCCTAGCTCGCGCCGCGGGGCGCCAGCCCCTTAAGTTCGCCTCGCCTTCACGTCGTGGACGCCGAGGCCTCCTGAGCCGAACTGGTCCACGATAATGGTGTAGAATCTCCGTTCCTGGGCCGGGGTGAGGATCTGCCTTTCCTCGAGAATGTGATCGATCACTTCGTGTTCCAGCTCTGACTGATGGTGGAGAATTTCATCCGCCACCTCGAAGATCTGTCGCCGGTCGGGCGACTCAGTGAAGAGGAGATCCGCCAGCTCGGCGCGCTTCAGATAAAGATTCTGTCTGATCGTGGCCACCTTGGGGAGGAAGACGCGACGAATCTCCTGAACCTGCCTTCGCTGCTCCTCGCTGAGGTCGGGGATCAGATCCAAGTAGCCTTGTATGGTGGGCTGGCGGAACCGTCTCTTCTTGAGGTGCCAGTAGACAGCGGCAACGGAAGCGATCGCGAGGATCAGACCGACAACAAGGCCTAGGAGAAAAGAGACCAGTGTCATTTCTTAGTCTCCTGCGCAGAGTCCCAGCAGTCTGCAGTACACGTACCCCATTGAGAGGGGAGGAAAATCGGAGAACTCATCCAGGGTGCGTGTCCTCGGCGAACCAGAAGCCTCCAGGAGCTCGAAGAGAGCCTCGAGAAGGTTCGCCAGCCTCCCGAACAGGCCGATGCGACCGACAGGCGACCCGTCTCGGGCGAGGAAATCCTTGCAGACCTTTACCGTCACGGCCTCGGCAAATTCCGCACCCATGTCGACTCGGGGCAGCGCCTGGAGCTGACCGTCGATTGTCTGGAGATCCGCCAGGTACTCCTGGCACTTCAGACACTGCTCTAAATGCTCCTCAACCGGTCGTTCAAGGAACGGCTCCAGTTCCCGGTCAATATAGGCGGAAAGCCTCTCTTTGACGTCAACGCATGTCATGGGTCACCTCGCCTCCCGTTTGCGGATGAGACGCCGCAGGCGCTCGCGAGCCCTAAACAGAAGGGATTCCACGCTGGCGCGCGAGACCCTGAGGATTTCCGCGATCTCCTGGTATGAAAGCTCATCCCGCACTCGCAGCAGTAGCGCGGCTCTTTGGTTGTGGGGAAGCAAGCTCAGCGCCTCCGTCATCGTCTCGGCGAGCTCCAGACGGTCGCCCGCTTCGAGGGCCTCCATCCTGACGCCTTCCCGGTCCTCATGTACGAAGAGCCCGAAAAAGCCTCGTCTTTGGCGTCGCCGCAGTTCATTCACCGCTAGGTTGTAGGCTATGGTGAAAATCCAGGTTCTCACTTTCGCGCGCGGTTCAAAGCGGGGCGCAGCCTGGTAGACTTTCAAGAACACCTCCTGGGTCAAGTCCTCGGCCACCTCTCGGTCCCGCAGGTAACGGTACAGGAAATTGAACAGACGGCTCTGGTATCGCTCCACCAGGCGTTTGAAGGCCAGGTGGTCGCCCCCGGCGATAGCCCGCAAGAGTTCAATATCTGGATCGTCCATGAAACTCGACCCACCGGCGCGGAGGAAATTATTTGCCCGTTCGGTATCACCACCGAGAGTGCTAGCATAGTTCTGAATCTCCTCAGGGGCAAGACGACTCTGGCGATGCGCCCGGGCGACACGTGACTCGCCGACTATATCGTGAACCGAATTCATCGCCTCCTTAGATCTTTATCCATTCTCTCCTCAGGGCATTGTCGAGCACCACGCCGACGAGAAACGCTGCTCCCATATGCCACATGGCGAATCCGGCCACGATCAGCATCACGTAGAAATCAGTCTTCTTGTCGCCGATATCTCTCACCACTACCGCCAGTTCTGTGCCAGCGAAGAAAAGGATCACCCCCAGGATCGCATTCGGGAAGATCTTGAAGATGAGCGCCACGGAGTCGCTGAAAAAGAGGGCGATGATGATGATGATGGTCCCCAGGATGACCAGGGCCCCACCCGTTCGCGCGCCGAATCGTACGTGGCCCGCCATTCCCCCGGCTCCGTGGCACATGGGGACACCTCCCCAGAACGGTGCGATCAGGTTCATGATTCCCTGGGAGAGGGCGATTTTCCTTTCGGTTACCGGCCGGTCGGGAAACAGTTCGTTGTTTTCGGCAGTGATGGCAATGACAGCGTTGCCGAGTGTGAGGGGGATCTGGGGTATGGTGAAGAGTAGCGTGCCCATCAGGATGTCATTCCAGGTCATTCGATTGAGCTCGAAGGCCGGGAATTTAAAGCCGAGGTGAACAGTGGCCAACTCCGAGAGGAGGTTCGGGTTCATGATGACGGCGGATACGACCCCGATAACCAAGAGGAGGAACATGGCCGGTATTTTTGGATTGCTCAGGAGAAGATAGGTGGCAACGAGGGCGATACCAGCCAGCACCGGTGCCGTCCTCATACGGTTGATTCCTTCGACGATGAAGGAAAGACCCAGGCCGAGCATGATCCCGCGGACAACGGGTTTGGTGGCGAGCTTGGCGATCCACCCGATGGCGCCGGTAATGCCGACGACAAACCAGAAAATCCCCGTGGTAAGCCCCGATCCGAAGAGCGCCGGCGGGCTTATGCCGCCCGCAATCGCCGCCGCGCCGATGGCCTTCATGGGCTGGATAGGGATCGGCGTTCTGTAGTAGAGCCCGGCTATGATCTCGGCAATGCCGAACATAAGCAGGAGCCCGAGTGGATCGACCTTCACGATGGTGATGTAGGCGACCACAAACGGGATCAAGGTGCCGATGTCCCCCAGCGCCCCTGCCCATTCCATCCGATTGTAGAGGTTCTTCTGTCTCTTGACGCCCACCTTCTCCTTGCCGCCAAGCTCCCTGTCGACCACTGCCGCTTGAGCCTCCTCGGTCATGTTAGCCAACCTCCCGTCTCGACACCCCAGATCGTTGTCACAGCCACCACCCGTGAAGCCGGAGGTAACTTCCCTATACAGATTGCTCCATAAAACACCGCCTGTCTTCGCCAGCCGCCAGATCCGCGCCGTCATGTCGCCGTGGTGCCTGCTCTGGCTCTCTAAATGATAGAACAACGGAGAAGGGGAAAACTTGCGCTGAATCAATTCTTTTCTTGTGGGAGCATCTTCGCCAAGGGCGAGAGACGGCGCCACCGTCCGCCTTCGAGCTGCATCGTCGGGCGCACGGCGAACGAGTGTCTCCTTCCGGGAAGGTTGACAGACTTTGCCAGACAACATACATTTTCCTGGAAATTTTTCGTCAGCCGGTCCGGGCAGCGTACGTTCAGGCAGGATACGAACGTCGACAACAGCGCCTCTGGAAAGGACAATAACGCATGCCAAGACTTGTCAAAGAGCGTTCCGGGAAAGGAAGACTCCACATCGAGTCCCCCCTCATGGGGGAGTCGCTTGTGAGCAAGGAGTTCCTTAAGCGAACGGAAGCCAAGGACTACTTCCGGATGCAGCCAGAGATCAACGTGATCAAGATCGGGGGCCAGAGCATCATCGACCGTGGGCGCGATGCGGTGCTGCCGGTCTTGGACGTGCTTATCAAGGCCAAGGAAAAGCACAAGATCATTTTGATGACCGGCGGGGGCACGCGGGCCCGTCACGTGTACAGCATCGGTGTCGATCTCGGCATGCCGACCGGCGTGCTCTCCAAATTGGGGGATAAGGTTTCATGGCAGAACGCCGAGATGCTGAGCGTGCTTCTTGCGAAACACGGCGGAGTCAAGATCGGCCACGGCGACAACCTCGAACAGCTGACCATGTTCTGCCAGCTCGGCTACCTCCCCATCACCTATGCAATTCCTCCTTACGGCTTCTTTGAGCATCCTGCGGAACACGGGTCCATTCCACCCCATAGGACCGACTGCGGGGCCTTTCTCCTGGCTGAGAATATCGGTGCCCGCTCCCTCATTTTCCTGAAGGACGAAAAGGGCCTCTTCGACCGCGACCCGAAGAAGGTCCCGAAGACAAAACGGCAGAAGATGCGCTTTTTTGACAGGATTTCAGCAAGAGAGCTCCTCGAGCTGGACCTCGACGATCTCATCATCGAGCGGCCCATTCTCACCCTGCTCCAGAGGGCGAAGTGTCTCAAGGAGCTCCAGATCATCGACGCGCTGAACCACCCGGAGCACATCCTGGCAGCTCTCGAGGGAAAGCACGTCGGCACCATAATCTACAAGGGATGATGCACGGTCTGCCAGGAGCTTGAAGGGCGTTAGGATCACTCTCCGGCGCCGCTCTTCTCCTCCTTGCCGGCCTTGAGAAACACCACCTTGGCTCCGGTAGCCTCGGCCAGCTGATCCAGCTCTTTCTTGCGCATATGTTTGACGTAGACCTTCACATCGCCCCCGCTCACACCGACCACTCTGAAGCGCGGCTTCTTTTCGCCCTGCTCCACCTTGCGCCGTTCACGAACGAAGATCGTAGGGCTCATGGCTGCCTCCTGTCCCGGACAACCGGGGTTTACGGGTCACTTATCTCTTTGTACACATATCTTAAATGGTAATCTATATCCTTTTAGGATATATGTCAACACTAATATGATAGAACACGCGAGGCGAGAAGGTCGTTCAGGCCAGGGAAGAAGGGAGCGCTATGTTCAGCCCTCCCTGCTGATGGGGCTCTTTCGTGGCCCCTCCTATGGGTATGAGCTGATCAAGAGCATCCAGGAATTCGGCTTCATGAAGGGCCAGGCGCCGCCGGGAATGATATACCGGCATCTGCGTCAGCTGGAAGAAGACGGACTGGTCTCCTCGTCCTGGGAAACCGCGGGGGCGGGACCGGCAAAACGGGTGTACCATCTGACACCCGAAGGCGAGGAGGTGCTTGCCGCCTGGGTTGACCATATGGAGAAACAGGTCGACAACCTCACCAGGTTCATCAAGCACTATCGAAGAATGCGCAAGGAGCGCACAAAATCATCCACCTAACCGGTCGCCCCCGAGCGGCAGTCAGGGGAGGAGCGATCCCTCCGCCTTTCACCCAGGGATTCCCAGATGCCGTTGCCGTTGGGAACCACCCCCACAACGGCCCTTCCGCCCCAGAGGCGGGGCCGGAGCCACCCCTTGGTGACGACCATCTCTTCCGGGGCGGGAACCCTGGCGTCCCGGTCCATGGAGACCACCAGGACGCCGGCCTGCTCCAGGTCGCCAACCCGCACGACCGCGGGGAACTCTCGCACTGCGCCGAACTCGATGAAGCGGCCGCACCAGCCTGAAGCCGTGAGGCCCACCGCAGCCGCTGCGCCGATGATCCCGTCATTGGTCCCGCCGTGCCCGGAAAGATGAACCCCGTTCACCGCCCGGAGCGCCTCCTTTTGGCTGACCACGGTGTTCGTGCACCTGCGGCCGAAGGCGAGAAGGTTCGGCAGCGCCGCATCACCCTCCCCTATCACACACAGCCCAGGGTCGCTCCCTTCGAGAGCGTGCCGTTCAAGGTGCCGGGCCGCCCTTTCAACCAGAGCGGGCAGCGGCGAGGGGTCCGGCATGTCAACGATCACACAAGCGGAACTGTTGTGAGAGGTGTACGGGATAGCGTCGCAGACCAGCAACTGCTGGCGCACCACCCCTACCACACTGCACCCCTGGGGCAACTCTTGTTCAAGCCATCGTGCCAATTTACCCGTTCCGCGATCCGCTTCGATGGTATCCGTGTCGTCAAATCCTACATACGCGCGCATGAGCTTTTCCGGTAGTGTAGCGTCCAGAGCCTGGACCGTTCGTTGGATAATCCATCCCGGGTGACAACCAGCCGAAAGTTTCAAAAGCCAGGCGGCATTTCGACCGGCTCGGACTTGTCCGAAGGAGGGTATCGGAGCCCACTCTGCTTCTCCTATATGTCACGACTGACATACAATGGTTCCGAGAGATAGAGAAGAATATCTCGCTTGTCAACTGAAATCTCCCACCCTCGGAGAGAGGGCAACTTTGTCGTTGCGGATCTCGGCATTGGGAGGCACTATAGGATCGGAGTTGTCCAAGGCACTCGATCCCTTGAGCAGGTCAGCTGCATAACCGGTGGCCTCCTTCGTGACTACGAGAAGAGCCCTTCAGCAACCTGTCAGGATCGTGTACCCCCCGGCGCAGTGGAGGGAGCCATGCCAGAGAAGCCTATTACTGAAGAGATGATTGAGCAGAGCCGGGCCTTTCACGGCCACATGTGCCCCGGCCTGGCTATCGGCATTCGGGCCGCGGAGGTGGCCCTCCGGGAGATCGGCCCTCACTCCCAGGACGAGGAGGTCGTCGCCGTGGTCGAGACCGACATGTGCGGGGTCGATGCCATCCAGTTCCTGACCGGCTGCACCTTTGGCAAGGGAAACCTGATCCATCTCGACTACGGCAAGAGCGCCTTCACCTTCTACCGACGCTCGGACGGCAAGGCAATTCGCGTCGCTGCCAGGCCGGGAGGCGCCGGGCCTCCCGACCCGGAGTGGCAGAAACTTCGGGAAAAATGGGGGAAGGAGACTCTCACCACGGAAGAGCAGGAGCGTTTCAAGGTCCTTCACGAGGCCAGGTGCAGGCAGATTCTGGCCACGCCGCTGGAGCAGCTCTTCGAGGTGAAGGAGCCTCAGATGAAGATGCCGCGGCCTGCCCGAATCATGGATAGCGTCTCCTGTGATGCTTGCGGTGAGCTCACCATGGAGACCCGAACGCGCCGATTTCGGGGAAAAACGCTCTGCATTCCTTGTTTCGAAAAGCTCGAACAACGCTGAGCACCCTGCCGAGCTTTCGTCAAGCCGCAGGGCCGCTCTTCCGCCTTTGTCCAGCCTTGCCCGGGAGTCTTCTTCGTTGACCTGCAAGGCGGGTGCGGAGACCCGCCCTACTGCGGAACACCGAACCATGGGATAGAAACCGTAGCACCGATCTTCGTATCGGCCCCTTCATTTTTTCCCGAAGTCTGCCGCTGCTATTTCATTACGAGAAAGAAGACGAGAAACACCGCCCGGGTCAGCATCCCCAGGCCCGTTGACGTGGCGAGGATCTTTGTTCCCATCCTGACCCCGAAGATGGCGGCGTACCGGGGAAAGGAAACACGGAGAGTGAAGACGGGAAGCATCAGGATGCTGCCGAGGAGGCAGGCGACGATCCCCTCCCAGTCGCTGAGAAGGCCGTCCCGGAGCATAGCCCCCATGGAGGTTGCTCCCACGAGGGGGCTGAGGATGTAAGCTCCCAGCGGCACCACACAGGCGGGCGGGAGATCGAAGAGATCGGTCAAAGGCTTCACGTAGGGCACGACCTTGGAGATCAGGCCGCTGTGCATCAGGAGGAAGATGAGAAAGGTGATGACGACGAAGGTGATACCGACCCTAAGGAGGATCTTTCTCTGGCGGGTGAACCCCTGAAGGAGCGCTTCCCGCCATCTCGGTCTCACGCGTCCGCGCGCCTCGGAGATCTCAGACCCGGTCTCAAGGGCCTGGGCAACCGGGACCCGGTAACGCAACCGTCCTGCAAGGATCACGAAGAGCACCCGCACCACGCCTGCGGCCAGGAACGCGGCGAAGTAGACGCCCCCCACTTTGATTCCCAGCAATGGGAGCATGACCGGAAGTTGGTAGGTGAAGCTTTCTCGAATATAAACCGGCGTGGAGTTGAGCAGGGCCGTCAGGAAGGTCTGCCCGCCATCGAGCTTCCCTTCCTGCTGGAGCCTCGCCAGCATTGCATTTCCGGCAACAACCGATCCGAGAGAGGTGACAAAAGTGAGCCCCGCCTGTTCGGGCAGCCGGGCGATCCCGGCGAGGGGCTTGCCGATGAAGGCGAGTTTCTCGAACACGCCGAGCTCAATCAGAACCTGCGACCCGTAGAGTGAGAGAACCATGATGATGAGGACCCTGGGCGTCACCTCCCACGTGTCAACCAGAGCCTGCACCAGCAGATCAACCATAGCAGTTTCCTCAGTCCTGCCCAACGCTCACGATCCAGGGTACTCACTGCTCGATGGCACCGCAAGGGGCTTGGCTCGCAGGGCAGAGGGTATTCTCCAGGGGAAGCCTTATTTATAATGATGGCGATCAGTATTCATTGGAACCGAATGCAAGCTTTAGGAAACTGGGATTCCGTGGCCGAACTCGAGCTCCCCAAAGACCTTCTCCTCCTCTATAGAGACTGCGAACTCTGCCCGCGCCGCTGCGGCGTGGACAGGACTGCAGGAGAGGTGGGGATCTGTCGTGAGGGAGTTACCCTGCGCGTCGCCTCCGTCGAGGCCCACATGGGTGAAGAACCGCCCATCAGCGGCGTGAACGGCTCGGGAACCGTTTTTTTTGCGGCCTGCTCACTCCGCTGCATCTATTGCCAGAACCATCAGATCTCCCACGAAGGCCTGGGCCGGGATTGGAGCATCGGAGACCTCGTGGAAAAGCTAGTCGCCCTCCACGAGGGCGCAGGTATCCATAACGTGAATTTCGTCACCCCGGACCACTTCCTGCCCCACACCGTCGCGGTGGTGGAAGGTCTTCGGGGGCGCGGCCTCGGGATTCCCGTGCTTTACAACCTCTCCGGCTACCAGTCCCTGGAATCGCTGCGGCTCATCGAGCCGGTGGCCGACATCTATCTTCCCGATTTCAAATACGCCGATGCAACCCTTGCCGGGAGTCTGTCGCGCTGCCCCGACTATGCCGCCGTGGCCCTGGAGGCTCTCGTGGAGATGGTCCGGCAGAAGGGCTTTTTGGATAGCTTCCTCTGCGGTGGGGACCATGAGCTGCATCGTGCCGATCGGGATAGAGCTCAGCCCGTCGCCGGTAAAGGCGTGTTGGTTCGGCACCTCATCCTGCCCGACCAGGTGGAGAACTCGCGGCAGGTGCTGGACACACTCTACGTGGAGTTCGGCCGTGACCTTCCTCTCAGCCTCATGAGCCAGTACGTGCCGATCCGAGAGTTTCCGGAAGCTCCCTTTCTGAACCGCACATTGACTGCGGAGGAGTTCCGTCAGGTCCTGGAGCACGCCCAGAGACTCGGTTTCAGCCACCTCTTTGTCCAGTACCCCGAGAAGACCACCTCGGGCGTGCACCCCTTCCTGCCGGACTTCAGCTCAGCCGCACCCTTCCTCGGAAACGTGAGAAAACCTGACTCCGAGCGCCCTTAGACGACGAGAACGATCTTTCCCCGGGTGTGCCTCGACTCGCTCAACTCGTGAGCCTTTGCCGCCGCCTCAAGCGGGAGCACCTCCTCAAGGTGAACCTTGAGACGACCCTGCTCGACCATCTGCCCCAGTTCTGAGAGCTCCTTGGAGTTAGGGGCAACGAAGACGAACTCGAAACGGATGCCGACCCTGCCGAGGCTTCCCTCGTCCAGGCTGTCAACGATCGAGATCAGTCGCCCGCCTTTGCGGACGATCTCGACACTTTTCTTGAGAACATCGCCGCCCACGCAGTCGAAGACCACATCTACGCCGTCGGGGTATGCCGACCGGACCACTTTGCGGAAGTCATCCCTGCTGTAATCGATCACCCGCTCTGCCCCCAGTCTTCGGACATAGTCCCCATTGCGACCGCCGGCGGTGCCCCAGACGAGAGCGCCCCGGTCTGTCGCGATCTGGACGCCAAATCCGCCGACGCCGCCTGCTGCTGCATGGATCAACACCCGTTCGCCGGATTGGATCTTTGCTGCATCAACGAGGGCTTGGTAAGCGGTGAGCGCCGCCAGCGGAATCCCGGCAGCCTCGTTGAACGTGGTGTTCCTTGGCTTGAACGCCATGTGTTCCTCTGTGAGAGCGATGTACTCGGCGTAGGCTCCGCCCTGAACCACAGGCTTCCGGCCGTAGGCGAAGATCTCGTCTCCGACCTTGAAGCGGGTCACTCCCGACCCGATCTTCTCCACGATCCCCGCTGCGTCCCAGCCCGGGATGAGGGGAAACCTGTGGGGGAAAAGATCCTTCAGCCATCCCTCGCGTATCTTCCAGTCCACCGGGTTGACACCCGCGGCCTTCACCCTGACAAGGACCTCTCCATTGCCCACTTCAGGCACCGGGAGATCCATTCGTTCCAGCTTGTCCCGTCCGCCGAATTCATGGATTGCAATCGCCTTCATCGTCACTCCTCCTCAACTAGCCCGCATTATGCACGAGACGCCGTAGCGAGATCGTGGAGATGGTCGTGCCACCGAGCGACCATCCCGCGGTACCGCGGGACTCGGACCTGAGGCGTGCTCTTGTCGGTACGCCGCAAGGTGCGAGACCAGAGGACGCCCGGCTTCCGACTGTACAAAACGAAGCGGCGCCGGAGGCAGGGTCATCTGCGAAACAAAGCGCATCCGGAGCATCTACCTTCCTTCGCCGAAAGGAAGGCCTCCCGGGCTTTCCTCCACAATCCCGCCTAAAGCCCCGGCCGCCCTCTCCACTATCAATGACGCGACTATGCGCCTTTGTGGAGCAGATCACCCTGCCTCGCGCCATCCGATCGCGGCTGGTGGCTCGTGCATAATGCGGGCTGGTAACGGTGGTTCGACTGCCGGACCACCCTTGTCCATTCTTACGGCGTGCTACGCGAAACCACACCTCCCGCTTCGAGACATCAACGTACGCCCGAACAAGATAAGACTTCATCTCTTCCACTCAACCCCTTTGAGAAAGGGTAGCTCGGTGGACGGGGGGTAGGCAATCACCACACTCGTAGTTGATGGCGGCAAGCGCCCTTTCTTGACCATCAACTGCCCGAGCCTTACCTTGTCTCCGCCCTTGCTCTCCACCTCTGCCGACGGGGTGGGTAAAATGTGTTCACGAAGTCACACATCCTCGCGCCGCTCCCTGGGGGCGACGAGGGAGCTTAACAATGAAGGGGGTAGAAACATGAAGATCTTCATCACCGGAGCAACGGGATACATCGGATTCAACGTGGCCACAGCGCTCCGCCGCGCCGGCCACGAAGTGTGGGGGTTGGCTCGCACCGAGGGGAAGGCTCAGCTCCTCGCCAGAAATGAGATTCACCCGGTCCCGGGCAGTCTGCAAGCGCCGGATAGCTTTCGTACCATCGCCGAGGAGTGCTCTGTCCTGATCCATGCCGCTGCTGACTACACGACGGATACCTTCTCCCTTGACCGGAAGGTCGTAGCCGAGCTCCTCACTGCCGCGAGAAAAGGGCCGCGGCCGAAGACGCTTATCTACACCAGCGGCGTCTGGCTCCACGGCGACACTGGAGGCAAGCTGACGGATGAGACCGCACCTCTGAATCCCCCGAAACTGGTCTCCCAACGCCCTGCCACGGAGGAACTGGTCCTGAAGGATTCCGGGATGCGCGGCCTGGTCATCCGACCCGGTTGTGTGTACGGCCGTCAGGGTGGGCTGACCGGCATCTGGTTCAAGGGGGCGCACGTGGACAAGGCCCTGAAGGTTGTCGGCGACGGCAACAACCGCTGGGCCATGGTGCACGTGGACGACCTGGCCGATGGCTACGTGCGCGCCGCCGAAAGCGGGCTGACCGGGGAGGCCTTCAACGTGGTGGATCGCTCCCGCTCCACCGTGGGCGAGATGGCTCGCTATGTGGCCTGTGCCGCAGGATATGAAGGAAAGATCGAGTTGCTCCCGGTGGCTGTTGCAGCCAAGAACTTTGGCGATATGGCGGAATGTCTCGCCATGGACCAGCAGATAGACGGCCGAAAAGCCACGCGGCTTCTGGGATGGCAGCCGCAACATAACGGCTTCATCGACGAAGTCGAGACCTACTTCGCATCGTGGAAAGCCGCCCAGTAGGGCCAGGGCTCACCACTCATCAAGCGTGGGTTCCTTGCCACGTTATCCCGTGGGGCGGGTCGCCGTACCCGTGCGCCCTCGGCCTTCGGTCTTGAGCCTT
>Ga0209253_10002338_pt1 | contig 16817 bp, 5 predicted proteins | sample FrelakmetBRP12BR_FD_187145 | JGI IMG/M metagenome (GOLD analysis project Ga0209253, IMG submission 187145) | Freshwater lake sediment microbial communities from the University of Notre Dame, USA, for methane emissions studies - BRP12 BR (SPAdes)... | ecosystem: Environmental > Aquatic >...
TGACCTACCGGGTCATAGAATACCTCGGCGAATGTGATGCCAATGTGCACACTTTTTCCCGGCTGCTCAAAGAGCTTGCGATCGAATCGGAGCACCCGTTCGCCGGCCGTTGCAGCAAAGTGCATGCCGGTGATTCGGGGATCGTTCAAGGGTGCTCACAACAGGAATTCGAACGGTTGATCGGCACGATGATCCGGGGCCCGGTGTCACTTGATTATCCAAAAACAGAGTACCGCGCGATCCTGTCTGAAGACCGTTGCTATTTTGGCAGGGTGCTGTTTTCGATCGATCGTGGCAGTTATAACCGGCGGAACCCCGGCAGCCGTTCCTTCTTTCATCCCGGTGTGATGATGCCGCGGATGGCACGGGCACTCGTCAACATCTCCTGTGCACAACACGGGGATCTGCTTCTTGATCCGTTCTGTGGAACCGGCGGGATCCTGATCGAGGCAGAGCTGATATGCATTGACGCTGTAGGGAGTGATGTTGATCCGCACATGGTCAAAGGAAGCAGAAAGAACGTGTCGGCATGCGACCTCGTAGTTGCTGACTCTATCCGCCTTCCTCTCCATAATTGTTCCGCAGACGCTGTTGTGACCGATCTCCCGTACGGGCAGTCAGTCTCTATCAAAAAGGATGATACCATTGAGCGGCTCTATGATGATGCATTTCGGGAACTTACGAGGGTACTGAGACCAGGAAAGCGGGCGGTTGTCGTCTCCCACCGGGACATCAGCGATATTGCAGGACGGCATATGAGCGTGATCCAGCGACATGAACAGAGGGTACACAAGAGCCTTACCCGAAAGGTGCTGGTACTGGAAAAATCATAAATGAGGAATTTTTTTTTAATTACATGGTACGTGATTGATACTGTAAGGTGATGGATCATAAAAGAGGAACTTCTTTTACCGATTGTTCTTTTACTACTGCCCGCCTTTTTCTTAATTTCTCCCGTATCTGCCTATCCCAATGAAGCAGTAATTTTATATGATACAGGGCATGTGCTCATTTTGTCAGGCAACTACACGGATGCCGTCCGGACATTTGACCGTGCAATCGCGATTGAACCCAGGTTTTTTGAGGCCTGGAACGGGAAGGCTGATGCGCTCAACAGGGCACACCAGTATAACGACGCCCTCAATGCATCAGACCATGCGCTCGCCCTCAACCAGGACTACGTCGCAGGGTGGCTCAACCGCGGCTATATCCTCTACAACCTTGGAAAGTACGAGGATGAAATGAAAGCATATGAGACGGCGATCGGGATTGATCCGGAAAGTCCGGAAGCATGGTTCAACCGGGGGTATGCGCTTGCAGCCATGGGCAGGTATGACGAAGCGATACGGTCATTTGACCGTGTCGCCGAACTCAATCCCATGTACCCGAACCTGCAGGCCAACCGCGATATCGCAGTAAAAAACCGAAATGCCAGTACACCTTTTGTTCTGAGATATGGCCCCTGGCTTGCTCTCATCTGCTTTACTATTCTTGGATCTGGCTGGTGGGTGTACAGGAAAAGAAAGAAAAAATAGGGTTACATGCCAACGTAGCGTCTGAAATTTACCTTAATTTTCCATAGTTCAACAGATGTCATCATATCTGATGGACATTTTTGGGGGCAGGCCGGAGGAACAGGCCCCGCCGCGGCGGCACCCCCACCATTGTGATATCAGGATATCCCCTCTGGCATGAGCACCTGAAAAATAAAAAAAAGATTGAGTGATTTTTTTCACTCACATGCTGGGCACGCATTTTTGCTATTATTAACATCGTATATCCCTCTTTGGTTCAGGTGTAACACCAGCACTTTGCCCAAAAATAATATCATTGTGGTACTGTATTTCATCTATTCTTTTTAACGTTTTAAAAACAGGGGATATGTCACGTTGCTTTCGCGTAACATATCTTTGCCTCCTCATGTTTTCCGAGTTTTTCAAGGATTGCACCGATATCGTTCCAGATATCTTTCTGTGCCGGGTCAAGCTCCAGGGCACGTTTGAACGATGCAAGCGCATCTGAAAAGTCACCCGCATGCCAGAGCGACCTCCCCCTCCGTATCCAGACATCCACAAAGTCCGGCTGGATCTCGGTCATTGCGCGGTACGTTTCGGCAGCGTCACTGTACTTGCCGAGTTCATCCAAGGCGCTCCCCTTGGTAAAATACACGATTGCAAATGCCGGGTCGAGGGCGAGTGCATGGTCGTAGGACTCAATTGCCTCGTCAAACCGCCTGAGGTCGGCAAGCGCCATTCCCCTCCGGGTCCACGCAACTGCATTCTCCGGCGCGATCTCAAGCGCCTTCTCATACGCGTGGAGGGCGTCACCGGATCTCCCGGTATCATAATAGGCGTTGCCCCTTCCGACATAGGCATCCGCATAGGTATGGTCATGTTCGAGTGCACGGTCAAACGCTTCAATTGCATCACGGAACAGCCCGAGTTCGGCAAGTGAAATACCTTTATGGCTGAATGCTGCAGCATAGGCATGGTCGAGTTCGAGCGCCCGCTCAAATGACTGGATTGCGTCCTGGTGCAGTTCAAGCGCTGCCAATGCAACTCCCTTAAAGTAATACGCATCCGCGGACTGGACGTTGATCTGGAGGGCACGGTCATAGGATCGGACGGCGTCGTCAAACCGTTCCTGTTCAGAGTACGCACGCCCTTTCATGAGGTGAGCCGGGGAGCAGTCAGGTTTTATTTCAAGTGCCTGATCAAATGCAGCAACAGCATCGTCGATATTACCTGAGTAAAACAGGGTCCTGCCCTTTTCATAGATCGCCTCTGCATAGCCGGGATGCTTTGTAATAGCGGTGTCAAACGCGGTGATCGCATCCTGATAGGCACCGCTTGCGGAGAGTGCCTTTCCCTTCTCATAAAGAGCCTCCGGGAATTCGGGCTGTAGCGTAACCGCTTGATCGAATGCAGCAACAGCCTCCAGAACCCGGTCAAGGTGCTTGAGGGCAATACCCCGGTGATAGTGTGCAGCAGCGAATTGGGTATTGATGGTAAGGGCACGGTCATACACAACGAGTGCTGCATCAAACTGCCGGAGGTGTTCAAAGGCGAGCCCCTTGTGGTAATAGAGATCAGGATTCTCAGGGTCGGCCGAAAGCGCCTTCTCATACGATTCGATGGCTTCATCATACCGGTTGAGGCGCGTGAGGGCAATCCCCTTGTGCAGGAATGCAGATGTGTTTGAAGGATCGATTGCGATCGCATGGTCGAATGCTTCCATCGCATCACCGTACCGCCCAAGCCCGGTCAGGGCAATACCCTTATACAGGAACGCCTCTGAAAATTTTTCCTTACTTCCAATCGCCCGGTCAAAGGCAGTGATGGCTTCCTGGTACATGGACAGGCCTGAGAATGCCCTGCCCTTGTAATAGGATGCTTCGGCGCAGTCCGGTTTCTGGGCTAATGCAGCATCCAGGTTTTTCATTGCATCCTGGTACCGGCCCAGGCGAAGGAATGAGACCCCCCGCTGGTAATACGTGATGGCATCTCTTTTGTTGATACCGAGTGCTTTGTCATAGCAGGAGATCGCCTCACTTTGGTTGTCAAGCCTGGCAAGCGCGATACCTTTGACCGTCCAGAGCGAAGCGAGGTTGGGGCGAATCCTGAGTGCACGATCTATACAGGTGGCTGCGTCTTCGTAGTCTCCGAGATGTATAAGCGCTCTTCCCTTATGTTCGAGTGCATCGATGAAATCAGGCTGGATCGCAAGTCCATTATCGTATGACACGACCGCCTCGCGGAACATACCGATGCGCGTGAGCGCCAGCCCTTTGTTATAGAACGCCTGTGCGTAATCCGGGCGTATCTCAAGCGCCTTGTTGAACGCTTCTATCGCATCCTCGTAATTTGCAAGGGAAAAGAGGGCATGGCCTTTCTGGAACCATGCTTCAGGGTTTGATGGATCAAGCTCAAGCGCTTTGACAAAAGATTCTATAGCATCATTATTCTTCCCCAGTGTTGTGAGGACCTTCCCGCGATTGATCCATGTCGTGGTGGACCGTGGCGTGATGAGAAGCGCGCTGTCAAACGCCTTGATTGCATCCTCGTGTCTTCCGGTGGCGGCAAGTGAAAGCCCCCTGTAATACTGGGCATCCGCATTGCCTGAATCAAGATCAAGTGTCCGGTTGAATGCAATGATCGCGTCTTCATGCCTCCCCAGTGACTGAAGAGCGATTCCCTTGTGGAAGGTGACATCAGCCCGGCTCTTCTCAATAGTAATCGCACGGTCGAATGTCCTGACCGCCTCGCGGAACATGCCCATTGCTGACAGCGCCCGGCCTTTATCGAAATAAGCATCAGCAAACCCGTGATCGGTATCAAGCGCACGGTCAAATGCCTTCACTGCGTCCTGGTGCCGGCCAAGCCGCAGGAGTGCTACTCCCTTCTGGTGGAGCGATGGCGCATGGAGGGGTTCTATCGCCAGTGCCTCGTTGTACGCGATCACGGCGTCCTCATCACGACCGAGCCGGGCAAAGGACTGGGCGCGGTGGTAGAGCGCATCAAAATACCCCTCTTGTATAACGGTTGCCTTTTCGAACGCCGTAATTGAATCTTCATACTTTTTAAGGCGGGAGAGCGCGACTCCCTTCTCATACCATGCGTCGGCATTTTCCGGTGTGATGGCGAGGAGGCGATCGAACGCATTGACCGCGTCCTGATAGCGGCGAAGCGCAACATATGTTGTACCGGACTGGTACAGCGCTTCAATGTGTGCAGGATCAATCCTGATCGCGCCGGAAAAAGCCTTGATGGCGTCATCATATTTGCCAGTGTAGAGCAATGCCAGCCCTTTTTCGTAGAATGCAGCGGCATTGTCATGGAGGTGGTCAACGGCGTGCGCATAGGCATTGACCGCATTTTCATATTGATCAAGTGCGGTATATGCACGTCCCTTTTCAAGGAATGCCTCGCCAAAATCAGGCTTATGGCTGGTCGCAGATCCAAAGGCTGTGATTGCATCATCATACTTTCCCAGCCGGGCCAGGGCACGCCCCCGTTCGTAGTGGATGGATGCATTCGCAGGTTCGAGTTTCAGGGCTCGATCAAAGGCTTCAACGGACTCGGTAAACTGCTCAAGGGTATAAAGAGAGCAGCCCGTGAAGAAAAAGGGTTCAGCCTGATCGGGTTTGAGCGATGATGCATGTTCAAACAAAGCGACAGCTTCTTCGTGGTGATCGAGCCGTGCAAGGGATTTTGCCTTCTCAAGAATTGCCTGGACATGGTCCGGCTTGATCGCGAGGGCTTTGTCAAAAAACCTGATTGCCTCTGTATCACGACCCATGCGGGTGAGGGCTGCGCCTCCGCAATAGAGGGCATCGGCATGGTGGGGATCGAACTCATGCACTTTTTCAAATGCAGCAACGGCATCTCCGTCCCTCCCCAACCGGACAAATGCTCCCCCTTTCAGGTACCATGCCCTGGCGGAAGATGGGACAAGCGAGAGTGCTGCTTCGAACTCGGCAAGCGCTTCCTCGTGCTTTCCAAGGTGGCCAAGGCCCACTCCCCGTGCACAATGCGCCTCTGCAAAGCTGCTGTCAAGCGCCAGTGCAGAGTCAAATGCCCCGATCGCGTCCTCGTATTTCGCAAGGGCTGCCAGTGCATTCCCAAGTTCATAATAGGCATCCTTGTGGTGCCTGTCGATGCTCACTGCCTGTGTAAATGCAAGAACTGCATCGGTGAACCTGCCGGATTTTGCCAGTGCCCTCCCTTTCTGCTGGTGTGCGGCATAGGATTCGGGATCCTGATGAATGGCACTGTCGAATTCCCGGATCGCTTCATCATACCGCTCAAGGGTGAGAAGTGCGGAGCCCTTCGCCAGATATGCCTTGGTGAACCTGCTGTCATGTTCGATCGCTTGGTTGAACGCTGTGATTGCTGCCATGTGTTCTTTTAGTTCAAAGAGGGCAACACCCTTCTGGTAGCTTGTTTCGGGTGATCCCGGTTTGATGGCAAGTGCTGCATCAAATGCTGCAACGGCGTCGTGGTTCCGTTCCATCCGCATCAGGGAGATCCCTTTGTAGTGGTACGCATCAGCAAAATTGGGGTCGATCGCGGTCGTCTGGTCGAATGCAGCAACAGCCTCATCATGCCTGCCGAGAAGTGTGAGCGTGAGCCCTTTGTCATAGCAGGCGTTTGCGTAATTCGGGTTGATGGCAAGTGCGCGGTCATATGCAGCCACCGCTTCGTCATAATTCTTGAGCTCCGTGAGCGCAAATGCAAGGTCGCACCAGCCATTCGCAAACCCCGGTTTGAGTTTTAATGCGGTATGCAGCATCTCTACAGCAGGGACGTACTGGGCTGTACTTGCAAGGGCCGCCCCTTTTCTGAACCATGCCATGGCACATGCAGGATCAAGGGCAATCACCCGGTCATAACAGTGGAGTGCCTCCGTGATATTGCCGAGTTCCCCGTATGTTTTCCCTTCCAGGTACCATGCTGAACTGTTCTCTGGTTGCAGGGCAATCGCTCTCTGAAACGATTCCAGTGATAATTCATACCTGCCGAGCTCAAGGTGCATGCTTCCATGAAGTATCCAGACCTGTGCGTCATTGTTAGTGAGTGCAAGCGATGCATCAACTGCTCCCAGCGCATCCTCATACCGTCCGAGCTTTGCGAGTGCCCTGCCTTTGTAAAACAACAGCCGGGCATTTGCGGGCATAAGTTCAAGTGCACGGTCGAATGCAGAGGATGCCTCCTCATATTTTCCAAGGCTCAGGTAGGAAATGCCGGCATGGCAATCCGCCTTGCTGAGTGCAGGTTCAAGGGAGAGCGCACGGTTGAATGATGCGATCGCCTTTTCGTGCCTGCCAAGAGAGGCAAACGAGAGCCCGCGATGGTAAAATGCGTCTGCATGGTCAGGGATAATCCCGAGCACATAGTCAAACGCCTTGATTGCATCCTTGTGCCGGTTGAGTTGCGCAAGTGCACAGCCTTTAAAAAACGCTGCATCGGGATATGAGGGCGTGATCGCGAGCGCGTCTTCAAATGCGCCCAACGCGTCTTCATGCCGGCCAAGGGCAGATAATGCTGTCCCCTTGCCAAACACCGCCCGTGCACAGGCGGGATCGAGTGCACGGATCCGTTCAAATGCCTTGATCGCATCGTCAAACCGCTTCAGCCGGGACAGGGATTCGCCCAGAACCAATACAACGGGCACCTGATCCGTTACAATCGAGAGGGAGCGTTCGAGCACTTCAACTGCTTCCTGATACTTCCCGAGAGCGTGGAGTGACCGGCCTTTGCGGAAGAGCGCATCTGTATCTTTTGGGTTTTGGCCAAGGGACACATCAAACGCTGCAACCGCCTGTTCGTGCCGGTTGAGATGAGCCAGTGCAAACCCTTTCTGGTAGGCACACCCGGTTATTGCGGGAGACAGCCCCAGCGCAGAATCACAGGCAAGGACTGCCTCTTCGTACTGGGCGAGCATGTTGTGCGCTACCCCTTTCCGGAACCATGCCTGCCCGCAGGTGGGATCACGTGAGATAACGTTATTGAACGCCGCGAGTGCCTCATCATTGCGCCCAAGCCGGTCGAGTGCCATTCCCCTATAGTACCACACCTCTATGCGTCCTTCGTCTGTGTCAAGAGCACGGTTGAACATGCCGAGCGCTTCATTAAAGCGGTTGATCCTGAAATAGGCCTTTCCACGATAATAGAGAGAGAAGACGTGTGCTGGTTCACGTTTGAGCGCCTTGCCAAATGATTCAATCGTTTCCTTGAAGCGCTCCAAACGGTAGAGGGCATGACCCCTGCATGCCCAGAGCAGGGCGGGGGAACTGTCCTGCTCAAGGGCGCGATCAAAGGCGATCACCGCATCTTCAAACCTGCCTGTCTGGATGAGTGCCCTGCCCTTTGTTGCATGGGCACCAGGAGTCTCCGGTTCAATATCAATTGCCTGGTCGCATGCACCGATCACGTCATCAAACCTGTGGAGGATATACAATGCCTCGGCCTTGTCGACGAGTAACCGTGCATCCGAGGAGTGAAGGGAAATTGCCTGGTTGTACGCTGAGACGGCATCGTCATACCGCCCGCTGGAAAAGAGAGCGAGTCCTTTTTCATACAAGGCAAGGTATTGGTTTGGATCAAGGGCAAGACACTGGTCAAATGAAACAATTGCATCGTCATAATGGTGCAGCGCAGACAGGCTCCTGCCTTTTTCATAATAGGCCGCCGGACTTGCCGGATCGATGGCAAGCGCGTGATCAAATGCTGCCACTGCCTCGTCTTGGTGCCCGATCAATGCACGTGTCCTGCCTTTCTCGAGCCATGCGCGGGAGTTCCCCGGGGCAAGCGCAAGGACATAATCAAAGGCATCATTCGCATGCTCGTATTTTTTTTGTGCGGTAAGGGCACAACCCTTATCAAAGGATGCCTGTGCAAAATCCGGATCGATTGCCAGTGCACTGTCAAATGCGCTGACCGCCTCTGAAAACCTTGACAGGCGCATGAGGACAAGTCCCATTTCATACTGCGCGCCCATGTAATTCGGGTTCAGGAGAATTGCCTGATCATAGGATCGCAGTGCTTCCTCATCGCTGCCCATTTCCGCAAGGACTGTGCCGCGGTCGTACCATGCATGCGCCATGTGCGGGTTGTTCGTAATCGCGTGGTCAAAGGCATCGACGGCTTCCTGATATCTGTTCAGCCGGGCAAGTGCGATCCCTTTTGCATAGAGTGCATAGGCATCATCAGGCATGCGTGCGATCGCACGATCAAGTTCTGCGATGGCGTCGCTGTATTCACCAATCTCTGACAGCACTGTGCCCTTATGATAATATGCCTGTACGCAGTCCGGATCGGTCGCCAGTGCCTGATCAAAGGCTGTGATAGCATCGCGGTACCTGTCCATCTGTGCGAGAGCGCGTGCCCTGCAGTAGAGAGCACGACTGTCCAGAGAAGCGCGGCTGAGCGCCGCATCAAATGCCTGTACGGATTCGTCATACCTCTCCATGCGGAAGAGGATCCGTCCTCTCTGGAATGAGAATTCAGCATTTCCCGGATCGATCCGGAGCGCGGCATCAACTGCAGCCACAGAGTCCGCGTATCGCCCAATCTCTGCAAGTGCAAGCCCTTTCTCAAAGAGCGTATCAGCGTTTTCCGGATCGATCGCCAAGGACGCATCAAATGCTTCCAGTGCGGTCGTGTGGTCGCCGCAATGCCCGAGTGCTACCCCCTTCTGGAAAGCAGCGGCGGCATCTGTGGGATTGATTTCAAGCGCAATGTTGAATGCAAGCACCGCTTCCGCATGCATGCCTATCTTTGCGAGTGCAATACCTTTGTTAAAGAACGCGGGAGCGTAGCTGGGAATCAATTCGAGCAGATGGTCAAACGATGATATCGCATCATGGTGCCTGTTGAGGCTGATCTGGGCAATACCGCGGTTATAGTATGCAAGCGGGTTTGCATCATCGTACTGGAGGGAGGTGTCAAGCGCCCCAATCGCATCCTCGTGCCTGCCCATTGCAGCAAGGGCAATCCCTTTATGATACCATGCCTGCGCATATGACGGGTTGATGGCAATCGCCTGTTCACATGCAGCGAGTGCATCATCATAGCGCCCCAGTTCGTGGAGGGCAACGCCTTTCTGGAATGCGGCTTCCGCAAGTTCGGGGTCAATCTCCAGCGCCCGGTCGAACGTTTCGGCTGCATCATTGAACAATCCAAGCGCTGCAAGTTCCATTCCCCGGTGATACACCGCAGGTGCATATTTCGGGATAAGCGTTATGGTTCGTGCAAGTGCATCAACTGCAGCCTGATGATTGCCAACGCGGCCGAGCGCGATGCCACGGTAAAAGTGCGCAAGGGCGAAGTGTGGATCGAGATCGATCGCGTGGTCGAACGAAAGGATTGCTTCCTCAAAACGTTCGAGCGCGGATAGTGCCATACCCTTGTGATAGAATGCATCGGTATAATGCGAGTCCAGTTCGAGTGAACGGTCGTATGAGTCAAGCGCCTCGGTATAAAGACCAAGATCAAATAATGTCCGCCCTTTCTGGTAATATGCATGAAAGTTGTTCGGGTTATCTGAAAGGACACTGTCAAACTCGGTAATGGCATCATTCAGCCGTCCCAGCTGATACAGCGCGATCCCCAGCCGCATACGGGCATCACTGTATTTCGGCTTGAGTGCCAGTGTGCGTCCGAATGCCTCGATCGCATCATCGTACCGTCCCAGTTCAAAGAGCGCCCTGCCGCGGTGATAATATGCAAGCGGATTGTCCGGATCATATTCGAGTGCCCGGTCAAATGCCGCAAGGGATTCTTCGTATCTCTGGACCTTTGCAAGTGCGACACCCTTGTAGAAATATCCCTGCGCATTACTCGTGTCCCTGGCAAGGTTCGTACCGAAACTATCAATCGCCTCAGTGTATCGTCCGAGTTTTAAGAGGGCGAAACCGCGGAAATAGTGGATGTCCGAGTATGCAGGTTCAATATCAAGCGCGCGGCTGAACGCTTCGAGTGCATCCGCAAACCTCCCCGATTCAACAAGGGACTTCCCTTTGAAATACAAGGCCTGCACAAACGAGGGGTTCAGAAGGAGGGCCCGGTCGAATGCAGAGATCGCGTCCTTATTACGTCCGGCCTGGGCAAGGACGATGCCCCGGTGGAGATGTGCATCTGCATACTCCGGTTCGATCTCCAGCAGGAGGTCAAAGACAGTGATCGCTTCATTACCGCGATTGATCTTTTCGAGTGCGAGCCCTTTCTGGTAGAATGCTTCGATACTCCTTTGATCAAGGGCTATTGCGTTATCCAGCGCGTCGATTGCATCCTGGTATCTTCCCAGGTCATAGAATGATTTCCCTTTCCGTATCCAGCCCGATACCTGGTCAGGGTTGATGTTTAAGGATTTCTGGTATGAGTTGATGGCATCGTTTGTTTTCCCGAGTTCATTGAGTATATCCCCCCTGCGCATCCAGACATCAGCGAGAGAGGGATTGAGATCGAGCGCTTTGTTGCAGGATCCCAGGGCGTCCTGCAGCCTGCCAACATCATAGAGGGCCTGACCCTTCCGCTCCCAGCCATCTGCACGGTTGGGATCGACTTCAAGCGCTTTTGTAAAAGCATTCAGGGCGTCCTGTTTTCTCCCCAGATCATATAATGCATTCCCTTTCTGCATCCATGCGTCAACCAGCAGGGGATTGAGCGTGAGAACCCGGTCAAACGTCTCATCGGCTTCGGTCAAACGGGAGGTCTTAACAAGGGAATTGCCGCGGTACATCAGCGCTTCCACGGAGGACGGGGTTGAGGCAAGGCTTCTGTCAAGGGCATGGATCGATTCCTCAAACCGCTGAAGCTGGTAGAGAGCCATGCCCATGTACATCCAGGCATCCGACAGTGACGCATCCATGCCCGATGCAGTGGTGAGGGCGGCGATCGACTCATCGTATCGTTTTGCCTGCAAAAACGCGATGCCCTTGTAGTAATACGCCATCGCATTTTCCGGATCGAGGCTAAGGGCATGGTCAAATGCCGATACCGCTTCTTCAAACTGTCCGCACTGGATGTGAGCGATTCCCTGGTAGTAGTGGGCTGGTGCATTTTCAGGCGAAAGGGAAAGAGTGCGTTCAAATGCCCTGATGGCTTCGGCATACCGCTCACTTCCTGCCAGTGAAACACCGAGGTAGAAGGTTGCCTGTGCGTTCTGCGGGTCGAGTGCAAGAGCACTGTCAAATGCCGTTATTGCCTCGTCATATCGATCTTTCTGCGCAAGTGCAACCCCTTTCTGGTAATACGCGCGGGCATGGTCCGGCTTGATCTCCAGAACCTTGTCAAAGGCAACCACTGCCTCTAGGTGCCGGTTGAGACGGGCGAGTGCATCCCCCTTCTCAAGATATGCCCTGGCGCACCGCCGGTCATTCTCAATCGCCTTATCCAAAGCCCGTATTGCTTCATCGAACTGCTCAAGCCGCGAAAGAGCAATTCCCTTGTAACACCATGCCAGGGCATCGTTTGGACCGAGTTCAAGAGACCGGTTGAACCCGTCAATTGCCTCATTGAGCCTGCCAAGCCTTACGAGAGAAATCCCCCTCCTTATGAGCGCTTCCCGATATGATGGATTGATCCGGATGGATATGTCGAACGCACCGATCGCTTCTTCATGCAGACCCTGATCCGCAAGTGCAACGCCTTTATACATCCAGCCATCAGCCAGAGCGGGATTTTGTTCAAGCGCAGTTTCGAGAATCGTAACAGCTTCATGGGACCGCCCGAGTTTTACGCAGGCGATCCCTTTTTCATAAAGGGCATTTTGCTGGTTGGGAGTGATGGCAAGGAGTGCATCGAACGTGATGATGGCATCGGAATACCGCTCCATGCGCATAAGTGTTGTGCCTTTATTGACAAGGGCCTGCGTGTATGCCGGATCGATCTCAAGGGTCCTGTCAAATGCCTGGATTGCTTCATCATACCGTTCCAGCATCAGAAATGCGCATCCACGGTTGAACCATGCATTGACATAGTTTGCATTGAGGGATAATGCTGCATCAAATGCAGATATTGCATCATTGTACCGGTCAAGTCTGGCCAGCGCCATACCCTTGTCATAGTATGCCTGTGCAAACCCGGGCTTAATCTCAACACTTTTGTCAAAGGCAGCAATCGCATCCTGATACCGGGCCAGTTTTGCAAGGATCATTCCTTTCTGGTGATATGCAGGGGCATAGTCAGGGTCGAGTGCGATCGTGCGATCGAATTCCTGGATGGCGTCTTCATTTTTTGAGAGCCGTGCAAGGGCAAATCCCTTGTTGTAGACCGCAAGGGCAAAGGAGGGCTTGATGCGGACTGCCCGGTCAAATGCAGAAATTGCTTCGGCAAAACGCCCAAGACCGGTATAACAGACGCCCTGCTGGTAAGCGGCGGCAGCGCAGCTGGTGTCCTGTGTAATCGCGTTCTCGTAGCAATCAACCGCCTCCCTGTGCCTGCCAAGTTTAGTGAGTGCAATACCCTTCAGGTACAATGCCCGGGCGTCGGTGGGTTTAACTTTGAGAGCCTGGTTTAAGGCTTCGAGTGCGTCATCATACCGATGGATCTTGATACTTGTTGCCCCTTTCCTGAAGGCTGTTTCCGCATTTTTGGGATCAAACGAGAGCGCACGGTCAAAATCCTGAGCAGCTTTCAGGAAATCTTTTAAATTTTGGAAGGCAATGCCTCGCTGGAAGTATGCCTGTGCATTTGCAGGACTGATCTCTACCGCTTTTGAGAGCGCGGTAATAGCATCATCATACTGGTTCAGATCGTTTGCAGCGATACCCTTGTACAGCCATGCATCTGCAATCAGGGGTGCCTTTGCAAGAGCACGATCTAATGCGCGTATTGCATCCTTCGGTTGCCCCAGTTTGAAGAGGGCAATCCCCATGATGACACAGGTCTCCGGGTTGTCGGGTTCCTTCTCAAGGAATCGTTGTGCAGCATCGGCAGCTTCTGCGTACCGTTCCTGTTTTGAAAAGATGTAACTTTTGAAATACCAGACCCAGATGTCAGAGGAATCAAGGGCAAGTGTCCGTTCAAAAGCTGTCAGTGCTTCATCATATTTGCCGATCTCGTACAGCGAGATGCCTTTATTGTAGAATGCTTTTGTATAGGTCGGGATTATTTCGATTGCACGTTCGTACGAGATGATCGCCTCGTGATGCCGCCCGAGATCAGCAAGCGCAATACCCTTATTATAGTGCACCTTTGCATGGCGGGGATCGACAGTCAGGGCATGATCGTATGCAGAGATCGCATCCTTGAACCTTCCCAGCTCATACAGTGAGATGCCCTTGAGGATCCATGCCTCGGCATTGTCGAACTTGATCGAGATCAGCCGCTCACATGCTTCCAGTGCCTCTTCTTTCCGCCCGAGCTGGGCGAGCGTGGCAGCCTTATTGTACCATGCGTGGATATCCGAAGGATCAGCCCGGATTGCATTTTCGTAGGAAACAATCGCCTCGTCATACCGGCCCAGATCATAGAGTGTTATCCCCTTGAAGTAGTACGCCTTGGAAAACTTCGGGAATGCCTCGAGCGCTTTATCAAAGGTAATGATCGCCTCTGCATACCTTCCAAGGTCATAGAGTTCGATGCCCTGACGCAACAGCTGTTCTGCATCAGCCCTGCTCATGAACCAGTACCCCCTTCATGGTATCTTATCGACATTGTGGTCAGTTATGCGCGCAATATATGTTTATACACATTTCCCAAAAACGGTTATACGCTTTCTGGTATAGTAAAGTACTTCCGGCATTGAAGAATAATATTTTTATATATACACCAGGCATCCACACCCCTGATGCAACAGTGAAGATAAAAGAGAGAAACAGGGCTTTTTATAGATACTTCCCAATCGTGCGGTCGACCTGCAAACCGACGGACCAGACCTATGAAGGTAATAGTGATTTCTCCATAAAATTATTGATATCCTGCCGGGTACTCGCACATGTTCAGGACGACATTCGGATGGTGATACCACCGAATCCCGATCGAATGCTTACCATATTGGTACCCCCTGCATGAATTATTCAATCACACGCTGAGAACTTTCCTTTTTCTGCTATTTGGTATACCCATTTTATAAAAAAGGCTGTCTGATTTTAAAAGATCAGCAACAATGCGCAAAAGAGCCTATGGCGAGATTTGAACTCGCGACTTCCTCCTTACCAAGGAGGCACACTGCCGGGCTGTGTCACATAGGCACATACAACAACCAAGGGACAGGGCCAGTTACAGAATGTCGTTACCAAGGACGCGCTCTGCCAGCTAACCACTGGAGCGGGTTGCCTACATACGTTGGGATTCATCCCTATAAAACATTGTGGAAAATGAATAAAATACGGGGATTAAACAGGGTTTATTAATCCCCCTCATCTTTCATCGTTGTTAATTTTTTTAGCGTTTCGATGCTCTGGAGAACCCCCTCAAATGTCGCAACTTCGATAATCGGTGTGATCCCGCTGCGGTTCACAGCATTCATAACATTTGCAAAATCGATCGTTCCCCTGCCAACCGGGGAATGGGTGTCCTCCTTGCCATCATTATCGTGGAGGTGAAAATGACCGGCAGGATGCTTTAAAAACCCGTCAAGGCAGTTGTTCTGGTGCGCATGCCCTACATCCAGCGCGAATGGCACGCTGCCGCACAGGGGGAGTTCATCCGGTGTCTTTAGAAGGAAATAATCCCAGTTTCCCATATTTTCAATAAAGTACGTGATACCATACTCTGCCGCAAGCCTTGAGAGTTCTGCAAGCGATATGCGGCATTGTTCTTCTGCTTTTGCCCGCTCCTTTACCCAGGCGAAGTAGCCGGGATGGACTATCACCCCGGCGTTTACTTCCGATGCGACAGCAAAGCACTGTGCCATCACCTCAACACTTGCCTGCCGGATCGGTTCGAGGAGACTTGCGAGGTTTGTCCCCCGGCTCGGGGCGTGAATTGTAAAGCATGCCGTATAATTTTCAAGAAGTTCAGCGTTCGCAAGGTAATGCATGCCTTCGTCCATTACTTCAACCACATCCGTGATGGCGGTGATTTGCTCAAGTGCAATAAAAAGAGGAAGGTCATGGAGGCAGAAGGTTGAGACACCGAACATGATGAATGGTTTTGCACGAGGGGAAAAAAGTCTTGTGATGGGCAGGATGCGTAATTATTTTCTCATCCTGACATTCAGCTGCGGGAACGGGATCTCGATTCCATATACGTACAGCTTAAGTGATGCTGCGGTAAATACCTATAAGATTTTTATGGCAGCGGAAACGGCGATTGCATCGGCGTTAAGGGATCTTGTCAATCGCAACCTGACATTCATGCATATATGCGGAACACATGAGTCAGCAATTGCACGGGCAGGGCTCCGGTCGATCATTCCGGAACAGCTCAAAATCGTTATGGGCCCGGGATGCCCGGTCTGCATTACGCCACAGGGGGAGATCGATGCGGCTATCGGGATTGCCAGAAAGGGCTGCATTGTCGCGACGTATGGTGACCTGCTCCGTGTGCCGGGAACAGAGGGATCCCTTGAGTCCTGTGGTGGTGATGTGCGGGTCGTGCAGGGCATCCACAAGGCGGTTGAGATTGCACAGAAGACAACAAAAGAGGTCGTTTTTATTTCAGTCGGGTTCGAGACAACCGCCCCAACTGTTGCCGCAACCATACGTGCCAGCCCGCCAAAAAACTTCTCCCTCCTTTCCTGCCACAGGACTGTGCCACCCGCCATGAAATGGCTGCTTACGCAGGGAGAGGCAAAACTGGACGGTTTTATGCTTCCCGGGCATGTCTGCACTGTCACGGGTTATGCGGAATACGAGCAGTTTCCGATGCCCCAGGTGGTCGCCGGGTTTGAACCTGAGGATATCCTGCTCGGGTTAGTGATGCTGGCGCGACAGGTGCGGGAAGGGACGCACCATGTAGACAATGCATATCCCCGTGCGGTCTCCCGGGAGGGCAATCCAAAAGCAAAAAAGGTGATGTACGAGGTCTTTGAGCTCTCTGATGTTGAGTGGCGGGGGTTCCCGGTGATACCGGGCTCCGGGCTCCGGATCAAAAAGGAGTTTGAGCAGTACGATGCGCAGAAGAAGTTTGATATCGTCTTCCGGCATGTCTCAAAACACTCTGCCTGTATCTGCGACCGGGTGCTCCGGGGCATTGCCCAGCCATCAGACTGTAAACTCTTTGGCAAGATCTGCAGTCCACGGACCCCGGTAGGACCGTGCATGGTGAGCCACGAAGGGGCCTGCAAGATCTGGCACATGTACCAGGTCAGAAAGAAGTAATTTTACCTTTATACATACCCTCAACAAGTGTGACTCGGTAACATCCAAC